>Ga0207426_1002597_pt1 | contig 11221 bp, 11 predicted proteins | sample AraplaMF_Cvi_mMS_FD_184265 | JGI IMG/M metagenome (GOLD analysis project Ga0207426, IMG submission 184265) | Arabidopsis root microbial communities from the University of North Carolina, USA - plate scrape MF_Cvi_mMS (SPAdes) (version 2) | ecosystem: Host-associated > Plants > Roots > Endosphere...
GGGAGCGCGGCGTCGTCGATGCCCGCCATCTAGTATCTCCGTTCCCGGGCGCGAGACGAACAAGAGGGGCGGTTTGAGCGATGGAATTCCTGGCCGGCGGCCGTGCGGAAGTCCGCATCACCCGTGCTGACGTGGGCAAAAGGGTATCCGTCCGTCGCTTGACCGGGGACGGAGAGGGGCAGCCGGCGTTCAGCGACGCGGTCGGGGTTCTCACATCCTGGGATGGTGGTGTGCTGAGCATCACACGACGCGACGGTGCCTGCGTCAGGATCGAGGAGTCCGCGCTCGTGGCGGGGAAGGTCGTCCCCGACCGGCCGGCCCGCAGGAGGGGGCCGTCGGCCACCGCCCGGGAGCTCCAGCACGTCGCCGCCCGCGGCTGGCCGGCCGTCGAGACGGAGTCTCTCGGGGAGTGGACGCTGCGGGCCTCGGGGGGATTCACCCGCCGCGCCAACTCCGTACTGCCGCTCGGCGACCCCGGCGTCCCCCTGGACACCGCGCTGGAGCGGATCGGCCACTGGTACGAGGCGCGCGGGCTGCCGGCGGTGATCGCGGTCGCCACCGGGCGGGCCGACGCCGACGAGGAGCTGGCCGCGGCGCTGGCGGAGCGCGGCTGGGCCGATGAGCGGCACACCCGGGTCCGGATCGCGGGACTGGCGCCACTGGCCGACACTCCCGCCGGACGTGCCGGGGATGCCGCCACCCGCGTGACGCTGTCCCGGGATCCGGACGCGGACTGGCTGGCGCTGTACAACCGGACCGGCGGGGGCGACCCGGGCGGCGGGGCCGCGCAGAACGCCCTGAAGGTGCTGACCGGCGGGCCCTCGGTGTGGTTCGCGACGGCGCACGACACGGACGGCGGTACGGCGGCGATCGGGCGGCTGGTCGTCGACGGGCGCTGGGCGGGCTTCGCCGCGGTCGAGGTCGCGCCGCACGCCCGGCGCCGCAAGCTGGCCACGCAGGTCATGGCGGCACTCGCCGAGCGGGCCCTGTCGGAGGGCGCCTCGGCCGCGTATCTGCAGGTCGAGGCGGACAACGCGGGCGCCCTCGCGTTCTACGACCGGCTCGGCTTCACCGACCACCACGGCTACCACTACCGGCGCGCCCTGCCGGGCGGCGGCCGGCACTGAATCGGGGGTCCCGCAGCCATGCCCCGCGAACCCGAGCCCGAGCCGCAGCCGGACGACGCCCGCGCCGCGCGGCGGCAGCAGTTCGCCGATGCCGCCCGCGCCGAGCGGCCCGACCTGGCACTGCTGTGCCTGCTGATCGGCGCCGAGGCCGATCCCGCGCTGGACGAGGCGGGCTGTGACGCGGCCCAGATCGAGCTGGACCGGCTGGCCGGGATGCTCCCGTACTCCCCGTCCGGCGGCCCCGGCGCCTGGGCCCGCAACCTCGCCGAGCTGCTCGGCACCCGGTGCGGCTTCGGCGGCTCCCCCGGCGACTACCGGCGGCTGGAGTCCTCGCTGCTGCACGAGGTGCTGCGGCGGCGCCGCGGCCTGCCGATCCTGCTGTCGGTGGTGTGGATGGAGGTGGCGCGGCGGGCCGGCGCACCGGTCTACGGGGTGGCCCTGCCCGGTCACTTCGTCGTCGGCTTCGGCGATCCGGCCGGCGCGCACGTCCTGGCCGATCCGTTCGCCGGCGGGCGGCTGCTCAGCGAGGAGGACGCGGGGATGCTGGTCGCGGGCGCGACCGGGGAGCCGCTCAGCGCGCGGATGATGACGCCCGCCGACCCGCTGGAGATCGTGCTGCGGATGCTCAACAACATCCGGGCCTGGGCGCAGGCCCGCCCGGAGCACAGCGCGGTGCAGCTGTGGGCGCTGGAGCTGTCGCTGCTGCTGCCCAGCCATCCGGCGCGGCTGCGCCACGAACGGGCCCAACTGCTCGTCCAGCGGGGCGAGTTCCTCGCCGGCGCGGCCGAGCTGGAGGAGTACGCCCGGGTGGTGGAGGCCGTCGAGCCGGCCGGGGCGAGCGCGATACGGCGTCAGGCCGCCGCGGCGCGCGCCATGCTCAACTGAGCGGCTGCCGGGCTGCGGCGGACGACCAGCACGGTCGCGTCGTCCTTGAGCTCGCCGTGGGTGAAGCTCTCCAGGTCGGCGCGGAGGGTGCGGGTCAGCTCGGGGGGTTCCAGGTCCGTCCACCCGGCGAGCCGTTCGGCCAGCGGGTAGAACTCGCCGTCCTTGCCGCGCGCCTCGGTCACGCCGTCCGTGCACAGCACCAGCCAGTCGTCGGGCTCGGGGTGGACCCGGACGCTGTGGCGGGGCTCGCCGCTGAGCATGCCCAGCCCCAGGGGCAGTCCGCCCTCGCCGTCCTTGCGCTCGTAGACCTTGCCGTCGCGCACCAGGTAGTAGGGGATGTGGCCGCAGGACAGCACCCGGCCCTGCGGCAGGCCGACCGGGTCGCGCACCTCCATCAGCAGCGCGGTGACGAAGCGCTCGTCGGCGCCCTGCTGGACCGAACGGGCGTTGTAGCGGGCGAGTGCCTGTTCCATGCGCTCGGCCACCGACTCCAGCGAGTCCAGGTGCTGTGCGGCCTCCCGGAACGACGCCAGCACCTCCAGGCCCGCCCCGATCGCCGGCATGCCCTTGCCCTGCACATCGCCGATCATCAGCCGCAGCCCGTGCGGGGTCTCGATGGCCTCGTAGATGTCGCCGCCGACCCGGGCCCCCTCCTGGGCCGAGACGTAGAAGCCGTACGCCTCGACCGCGCCCGCGCTGAGCGGCAGCTCGCGCAGCATCGCCCGCTGCACCGTGTCGGCGACCATGCGGGTGCGGGCGTGCAGCGCCTCGCGCTGCAGGCGGGTGCGGCACAGCATCAGGGAGAAGACGGCCACCAGGACCACGCCGAAGATCCCGACGACCCGGCTGGCCGGGGCCCAGTCGGGCACCGTGTAGAGGTCGACGTAGGTCAGGCAGGCGACGAAGACCGCTGACACCAGGACCGTCACCCGGAACGAACAGCGCAGCGCGGCGTACAGCGGGGCGATGCCCAAGAAGGCCGAGATGTGCAGCTCGGGGCTGGTCGTGGCGTCCAGGAGCGCGACGACGACGATCGCGAGGATCAGCAGCGCGGGAGCGAGGGGGTTGCTCTCCGTCTGGCGGTCGGCAGGCATAACACTTCAAGGGTGCGCGACACCGCGCGGCGGCGCACAGGGACCGAGGTCCCCCGGGGCCGCGGGTGCGGGGCCCGGCCCGGACCGCCCTACAGCCAGCCCTTGTCGCGGGCCGTGCGGACCGCCTCGGCGCGGTTGCGGGCGCCGGTCTTCTGGATGGCGGTGGAGAGGTAGTTGCGGACCGTGCCCTGGGACAGGTGCAGGGCCTCGGCGATCTCGGCGTTGGTGGAGCCGTCGGCGGCCGTCCGCAGCACCTCCCGTTCGCGCTCGGTCAGCGGGCTGGCGCCGTCGGCGAGCGCGGCCGCCGCCAGCACCGGGTCGATGACGCGCTCGCCGCGCAGGACGCGCCGCACCGCCTCGGCGAGCCGGGCCGCCGGGGCGTCCTTGACCAGGAAGGCATCCGCGCCGCACTCCATCGCGCGGCGCAGGTAGCCGGGGCGGCCGAAGGTGGTGAGGATGACGACCTTCACGCCGGGCAGCTCGTCGCGCAGCGCGGCCGCGGCGTCCAGTCCGCTGAGGCCGGGCATCTCGATGTCCAGGAGTGCGACGTCCACGGCGTGCGCGCGGGCCGCCGGGAGCACCTCGTCGCCGCGCGCCGCCTGCGCCACGACCTCCAGGTCGTCCTCCAGCGACAGCAGCGCGGCCAGCGCCTCCCGGACCATCGACTGGTCCTCGGCCAGCAGCACTCTGATCATGCCGGTCAGCTTAAGCCGTACGGGGCAGGCGGGGACCGGGCCGCGGGCGGGCCGGCCGGATCGCGCCCCTACGCGGGGTCGTTGACGGCCCCGGGGGCCCTCTCCGGTGCGGCCGGGAAGCCCGTCGGGGCCGCGCCCAGGGGGACGTGGGCGCGCAGGGCGAAGCCGTGGCCGCGCGGGGCGGGGCCGGTCTCCAGGCGGCCTCCGGCCAGGGCGAGGCGTTCGCGCAGGCCGCTGAGGCCGTTGCCGTCGTGCTGGGCGCGGGGCGGGCCCGACCCGTCGTCGAGCACCGTCAGGCACAGGTAGCGGCGCTCGTCGGCCTCCCACTCCTCGGTGAGCAGCAGCTCGCAGTGGCGGGCGCCGCTGTGCCGGACGACGTTGGTGACGGCCTCCCGCAGCGCCCAGGCCAGCGCGCCCTCCTCGTCGGCGGCGAGCCCGCGGTGCTCGCCGCCCTCCAGGGCGGGGTCGGCGCTGGTCCGTATGCCTGCCGTGCGCAGGGCGGCCCGCGCCCCGGCGAGTTCGACGGCGAGCCGGGGTCTGCGGTAGCCGGTGACCGCCTCGCGCACATCGACCAGCGCCTGTCTGCTGACCTGCTCGATGTCGGCGACCTGCTGGGCGGCGTCGGCCGGGCGGTCGGGCAGCATCCGGCCGGCCAGCTCGCTCTTGAGCGTGATCAGGGAGAGGGAGTGGCCGAGGAGGTCGTGCAGATCGCGGGCGAGGCGCAGCCGCTCGTCGTTGGCGGCGAGGCGGGCGACCTCCTGGCGGGCGGCGCGCAGCTCCGTGGTCGTGTGGATCAGGTGCTGCACCCCGACCATCATGAAGCCGCTGCCCAGCGCGGGCAGGCCGTAGGCGAAGAGGTAGTAGCTGCGGATCTCCGGATAGCGCGCCCCGACGACCAGCAGCACCGCGGTCACCAGCGGGATGGTCCAGCGGGACCGCCGCCAGGGCAGCACCACGGCCGAGCCCACGCTGGTGAAGATGAACAGCACCAGCCAGGAGTAGTCCAGCGTCCAGGACAGGACGGTGGACAGCGCCAGCATCAGGGCCAGGGCGCCGTACATCAACCGGCCGTTGGTCTTCCGCCACATGTGGCGGAAGACCAGGACGAAGTAGGAGAGCACGAAGAGCGCGAGCCCCAGGCCGCCCCAGACCCGCTCGGCGGCGGAGGCGCCGACCCGCAGCAGCTGGCCCACCGGGCCGGCCAGGTACAGCAGCCAGATGGCGACCCACATCGTCTTGCCGAGCGCCTGGCGGCGGGTGCGGGGCGGCTGCCCGATCATCATGGGGCCGGCGCCCCTGGGCTCGCTCGTCATCTCCGATGCCTCACGCCTTCCGGGTGTCCTTGCGGTAGAGCCAGGCCGCGCCACCGGCGAAGACCAGCAGGTACCCGGCCAGTATGGCCATGTCCTTCACATGGGGTGCCTCCCCGGCCTCGACGGCGGTGCCCAGCGCGGTGTACGCGTGGGTCGGCAGCCACTCGGCGATGTTCTGCACCCACTGCGGCAGGATCGTCAGCGGCATCCACAGGCCGCCGAGGAACGCCAGGCCGAAGTAGACCAGCATGGAGATCGGACGGACCGCGTCCCCGGTGGCCAGATAGCCGATGGCGACGCCCAGGGCGGCGAAGACGAAGCTGCCGAGCCAGGTGCCGGCGGCGATGGCGAACCACTGCCAGGCCTCCAGCCGGACGCCCTTGACCGCCGCGGCGACGATCATGACGAGCAGGATCGACGGCAGGCTGACGGTCGCGGCCGCCGCCATCTTCGCGGCGACATAGCCGCGTCCGGGCAGGGCCGTCAGCCTCAGCTGCCGCACCCAGCCCTTCTCCCGCTCCTTGGCGATGCGCTCGCTGTTCCCCAGGAGCACGGCGGTCATGGCGCCGAACGCCGCCATGGACACCATGAAGTAGAGCGCCATGTCCAGCTTCATACCGGGGATGGGCTTGCTGTCCGCGCCGCCCGCGATGAGCAGGTACAGCGCCGGCGGGTAGATCACCGAGAAGAACATGAACTTCTTGTTGCGCAGCGCGCGGATGATCTCCAGCTTGATCAGGGTGGTCATCGGGCCGCCTCCTCGGCGGTGGCGGGGGCCGCGTCGGAGGCGGTGGTCAGGGCGATGAAGGCCTGCTCCAGGCCGAGGCCGGAGACTTCGAGGTGGTGCGGGTAGAGGCCGAGGCCGTAGAGGGCGTGGACGGTGGCGTCGGCGTCGTGGGACTGGATGCGGACCGTGCGTCCGGAGACCTCCAGGGAGGTCAGCGACGGCAGGGCGTGCAGCGCCTCGCGGTCGATGGGACCGTCCAGCTCGAAGGCGACCCGGCGGGCCCCCGCCCTGGCCTTGATCTCGGCGGCCGTGCCGTCCGCCAGCACCCGGCCGCGGTGCAGCACGATCACCCGGTCGGCGATCTCGTCGGCCTCTTCGAGGTAGTGCGTGGCGAACAGGACCGTACGGCCCTCCTGGGCCTGCCGGCGCATCGCGCCCCAGAAGGTCTGCCGGGCGGAGACGTCCATCCCGGTGGTCGGCTCGTCCAGCACGATCAGGTCGCCCGCGCCGGCCGTGGCGAGGGCGAAGCGCACCCGCTGTTCCTGGCCGCCGGAGAGCTTGTCGACCATGCGGTCGGCGATGTCGGTGATGCCGGCGGTCGCCATGATCTGGTCGAGCGGATAGCCGCGCGGGTGCAGATCGCGGGCGAGCCGGACCAGTTCCTTGACCTTCACGCCCTCCATCAGGCCGCCGCTCTGCAGCATCGCGCCGACCCTGCCCTGCTCGATGGCGCGCTGCGGCGTCGTGCCGAACAGGGTGACGCTGCCGGAGTCGGCGCCGCGCAGGCCGAGGAGCAGGTCGAGGGTCGAGGACTTGCCCGCGCCGTTCGGGCCGAGGAGGGCGACGGTCTCGCCGGGGTACAGCTCCAGATCCAGGTCGGCCACCGCGCGCACCGCGCCGTAACTCTTGCTGACCTGTCGGAAGCTGACCACGGGCGCCCGGTCCGCGCCCTGCGCGGGGGTGGCTGTGGTGGTCGCTGTGGTCGTCATGTCCCTCAGCTTCCGGGATCCGCGGCGCGCGCGGCAGTGTCGGCTGTACGCACTGTGCCATGACATCTGTCATGGGTGAGGCCCCCTGGGGGGCTTCTCGGGGTGCTCCGAGAAGACGCCCTGCGGGGGCCTCTCACCTGCGGTCCTGCGCCGTGCGGCGGTCAGTTGCCGTTCGTGGCGATGGTCTGGACCCGCTCGGCCGGGGTGGTGCCGAGCAGCGCCCTGCCGACCGCGCTCGCCACCTCCTCGACGCTGACCGGGTGCTTGGAGCCGTCGCCCTTGGTCACCATGACGCCGTTGAAGGTGTCGCCGTAGAGCGCCTTGAGGGCCGGCCGGTCGTAGTACGGCACCAGACCGCCGTCGACGATCTTGAACGACAGGAACTTCGGGATGGACTTCTGCGGGCTGAAGGAGACCGTGTGCGCGGCGTCCGTGCGGACCGTCACCAGGCCGGACATCGCGGGCTCGGCGAACTGCTTCAGCGCCTTGTTCACCGCGGCCTTGCCGACCTGCGGCTGCTGGGTGCTCGCGGCCAGGACCACGGGGGCGTCGCTGCCGGTCGTGGCGCGGGTGCGGTAGGCGTCGGTGACCTTCTTCTTGGACGCCTGCACATCGATGGCCTTGTGGGGCACGCCGTAGTGGGGCACCGCCTTGCCGTTCTCGAAGGTGATCCCGCCGTCCTTGGCGGCGCTCGCGGCCCCCGCGGCGTTCTCCAGCGCGATCTGCAGCTTCTCGTCGTCGACGACCACCGCGGGCTCGGCCGGACGCGTCCCGCCGAACAGCGAGCCGATGACGGAGACCGGGTTGTAGTCCCGGCCGGCCGCCTTGCGGACCGTCGCCTGCGGGTCGATGTCCAGGCCGGCCTTGCCGGGCTCCAGGGTCGTGGCCCTGCCGTCGACGGTGAGCTTGAGCGGCGTGGCGCGGCGGCCCTTGAGCGCCGACTCCAGCTTCTTGACGGCGTCTTCCTTGGTGGTGCCGCCGATGTCCACGCCCAGCGCGGTGGTGCCGTTGGGCACGTCGGCGTGGTCGAGCAGCAGACCGGCGCCGTAGGCGACACCGGCCAGGACCACGACGGCCACGCCCAGGAGAACGAGCTTGTTGCGGCCCTTCTTGGGCGGGTTGATCGGCTCGGGGATCTTGGGCCGCGGCTTCGGCGCGGCCCGGTCGCCGTCCTCGCCTGGGGCTGCCGCGAACGGCGACGGGGAGGACGGGCCCTCGGCCCCGGGGATCTTCGGGATGCCGCTGACCAGCGTGTCGCCGGACACCCGGTCACGGCCGCCGCCCTGCGCACCGCCCTTGCCCTTCGGGCCACCGGGCACCGTGCCCTTCGGGCCGCCGGGCAGTCCGCCCGTCACCCCGCCGGCGCCGAGGCCGCTGCCCGGCCCGGCCAGCGGCGCGGGCGGCTGCGGGGTGAGCTCCGCGGTGTCGTCGATCCGGGGCGCGCTGCCGGCGCCGGGGTCGCTGAAGCCGGGCGGGAGGTTGAGCGCGGAGTTGCCGCGCGCGGGCCCGGTCGTGGGGCCGTTCGGGCCGCCCGCCGGGGCGTCGAACGGGGTGTGGTCACGGGCGGGACCGGCGGGGGCGTCGAACGGCGAGGCGCCGGACGCCGCCCCGTCGAACGGCGAGGCGCCGCCGCGCGGGCCCTCCTCGTACGGCGAGGTGCCGCGCGGGCCGCTGTCGAACGGCGAGGCGCCGCCCTTGCCCTGGGGGCCGCCGCCCTGCCGGGCGCCGCCGTCGAACGGCGACGCGCCGTCCTGCGGGGCCGGGTTGTCGGAGAAGTACGGCAGGTCGGGGCGCTGCGGCGGCTTGGCACCCGACGGGGCGCGCGGCGGGGTCGCACCGCCCGGGGCGGGCGGCACGGCGTGGGAGCCGGTCGAGGACTGCCCGCCGGATCCGGCCTGCGGCTTGCGCGGGGCGAACCAGTCGCTGGTCTTCTCGCCCTGGCCGGGCCGGCCGGCCGCGGGGGCCTCGTCCGCCGGGGCGTCGGGCCGGGGGGTGTTCGCCGTGCGCTCCGCGTTCCGCTCGCTGTTGCGGGCGGGGCGGGGCGTACCGCGGGAACCGGCGGAGCCGCCCGATGCGGCCGATCCGTTCATGCCGGACTCCTCACCGACGGGCTTGCGCACGACGACCGGCGGGATGGGGCGCGACCCCGGAATGTTGATCTTGATCCGCGTCGTCAGTGTGGTCTCGGTTTTGGGCTCCTCCGGCTGGGCCGCGGCACCGGGCGCCGGCGCCTCGTCGGCATCTCCCCTGGGCGAGCCGTACGGCGGCGTCCCCGACGGGTACGCGGCTCCGCCACGGCCCTGGGGGCCGGAGGACGAACTGTCAGATTCACGACTCAAAGCAGGTTCTCCCGGTTGGCTCCGCCGCTCGTCAGAGATGATCCCCGGCCACAGGCCGGGGGGTGCCCCCAGGGCGGCGCGACGGCGCGCACCACCATACTGTCCGCCGCGGGCGGACACCCGGGGAGCGTACGAACACCGCCGCCACGGGCGAACCCCCCATGCCGGGTCCGTTCACCCCGTCCCCTGCGGCATCCGTCCCGGTATGGGCCATGTCATCCGCCAACTCGGCCGTACCGGACGCCCGTAGCGCGCATCTGGGCGGCGGTGGCACAGATCACAGCGACCAGGATCCCGCCCAGGAGGAAGATGTACGAACCGACCCCCGCGCCGAAGAGGAAGTCGCCTTCCGGCCGGACGTTGCTGAGCAGCGCGAACACCGTCACCAGCCAGGCCGCGCCGGGCACCAGCACGCCCGCGGAGGTGCCGGTCGCCCGGACGCCCCCGTAGAAGAGGCCGCCCACCCCGGCCAGCGCCAGCACCAACCCGCCGGGGAACCAGGCCGCTTGCACCAGCGTTCCGGCGCAGGCGACCAGGACGCCCGTGAGCAGCAGAAGCACATATATGGCGATCCGGCCCGGCGTCAGCGGTGCGGTCAGCGCGGCACCGGCCGACGGCGCCACCCGGGCGCCCGGCCGCGCACCGGACGTCCCGCCCGAGCCGGCCCGGGACCGCTGCCCCTTGCCGGCGGCCTCTCGGCCGTTTCCCTCGGCGGCGCTCCCGCCGCCCTTCGCCGTACTCATTCCGCCGCCTCCTCGAACCGGGCACTCTCCTCCATACCCGCTATGTCACCTGTTCCTGCGAAAAGGTCGTCCTCGCGTGCGCCGTCCGCGGCACCCGGGGCCCCGTGGACCAACCGATAGTGCTCCGTACCGAACAGCGGCTGGCCCAAATCGTTCGAGAGCGCGAAGAACGGCCCGTCGACCGCGATCTGCGTGTAGTGCGCCCGCATCGCCGCGGTCTTCGCCGCCGTGTGCGCCCGCTCGCCGGTGAGCGAGGCCGTGACCTCGGAGTCCGGCACCACCCCCGGCACATCGTCGGCGGTGGCGATCCCGGGGAAGCGGTGCCCGGCCGCGCGCAGCCGGGCGAAGCCCTCCTCGACCACGGAGCGGGGGTTGCAGTTCCAGTAGATCTTCGCGATCGCGTGCGCGCCGCCCAGCTCGGGCCGGAAGTCCGCCCGCGCGGCCAGCTCGGCACCCCGCATGGCCACCCGGTGGGCCTGGATGTGATCGGGGTGGCCGTAGCCGCCGTCCGGGTCGTAGGTGACCAGGACCTGCGGCCGGACCTCGCGGATCACGGCGACCAGATGGCCGGCCGCCTCGTCGAGCGGGGCCTGCCAGAAGGCGTCCGGCCGCTCGTTCTGCGGCGCGCCCATCATCCCGGAGTCCCGGTAGCGGCCGGGGCCGCCGAGGAAGCGGTGGTCCGTGACGCCCAGGGCCGCCATCGCCGCGGCCAGCTCGCCGACGCGGTACTCGCCCAGGGTGTCGTCGCGGTCCGGCGCCAGATGGGCGAGCTCGGGCGGGATGACCTCGCCCTCCTCGCCGCGGGTGCAGGTCACGAGGGTGACCCGCGCGCCCTCGGCCGCGTACCTGGCCATGGTCACGCCGTTGTTGATCGACTCGTCGTCGGGGTGCGCGTGCACCAGCAGCAGCCGACGGGAGGCGGCCGGGCGCGAGGCACCGCCCTCACGGGGGGCCGGCCGGGAACGGGCGGGCTGATCGCTCATACGGACAGCCTACGAGCCGTCCGGCCCGCCTCCCGCAGGCCGTCCCGGCAGTCCGCCGTGCGCCCGGCCCGAGGGCGGACGCACGGCGGACCAGGCCGGCCGGGGCCGGCTCAGAACTTGATGTTCCCGAGCATGCCGGCGACGTTCGTCGTCAGCTGCTTGATCGTCGGAGCGATGGACGAGCTGGCCAGATAGAAGCCCAGCAGCATGCACACCAAGGCATGCGGCGTCTTCAGTCCGGACTTCTTGACAAGCAAGAAGACGATGATCGCCAGCAGCACCACCGCCGAAATCGAGAGTGCCACGGCGGCTCACCTCCAAGTACT
>Ga0207426_1002598_pt1 | contig 11213 bp, 9 predicted proteins | sample AraplaMF_Cvi_mMS_FD_184265 | JGI IMG/M metagenome (GOLD analysis project Ga0207426, IMG submission 184265) | Arabidopsis root microbial communities from the University of North Carolina, USA - plate scrape MF_Cvi_mMS (SPAdes) (version 2) | ecosystem: Host-associated > Plants > Roots > Endosphere ...
GCGCTGCGCTCGCCATGACCAACTCCTTCGTCGCCACCGCAGCCGCCGCGCTGTCGTGGATGTTCGCGGAGTGGATCGTGAAGGGTCATCCGTCGGTGCTCGGCGTCATCTCCGGCGCTGTCGCGGGCCTCGTGGCCGTCACCCCCGCCGCCGGCTTCTCCGGCGTGATGGGTGCGATCGTCCTCGGCTTGATCGTCGGCGTGGTCTGCCTGTTCTTCTGCACCGTCGTGAAGAACGCGCTCGGCTACGATGACAGCCTCGATGTGTTCGGCGTGCACTGCGTCGGCGGCATCGTCGGCGCCCTCGGCACCGGCATCCTCGTCAACCCGGCCCTCGGCGGCGCCGGCATCATCGACTACACCGCGATCCCGCCGAAGGTCGCCGATTACGACTTCGCGGCACAGATGATCTCCCAGCTCTGGGGCGTCTGCACCACGCTGGTCTGGTCGGGCATCGGTTCGGCGATTCTCTACAAGGTCGTCGATGTGATCGTTGGCCTCCGCGCCAATGTCGAGAGCGAGCGTGAAGGCCTCGACATCACCGAGCACACCGAGCGCGCCTACAACATGTAAGCGTTCCTCCCGGTCGCGATCCCCCCGGGGATCGCAACCACAACTTCGGTTTGGGCACATACCCGGCAATGCCCAGACTGTTGAGGGGCTCCAGCGCAAGTTGGAGCCCCTTTCTTTTTGGCGCGCATGCCGGCCGGCATCGCCGGAACCGGAATTCCGACCGAAAAGCCGTGCATCCTGTTGTTATCCGGTCCAATTATTCCGCTCTGGACGCACCGGCCAGCCGATGGTTAATCGCGTCTTAACCTCGCCCTATCTATGGTGAACTGAACCGTTTCCCGCCGGCGCCCGCGCGCGCCCGGCCGTTCCGAGAGTACTGGCGCCCAGAATGGTCATGACCGCTTCAAACCGTGCGCCGCAGGCCAGTGCAAGCTCCGACAACGAACGCTCGCCCTTCGTCCGGCTGAACGAACTGCTGGCGCCGCATCAGCCCGGCAAGCCCTTGATTTCGCTCGCAGTCGGCGAGCCGCAGCATCCGGTGCCCGATTTCGTCGGTCCGGTGCTGGCCAAGCATATCGCCGATTTTGGCCGCTACCCGATGAACCAGGGCACGGAGCCGTTCCGGCAGGCCGCGAGCACCTGGCTGTCGTCGCGCTTCAAGCTGCCGCGCCCGCTCGATCCCAAGAGCGAGATCCTCGTCCTGAATGGCAGCCGCGAGGGGCTGTTCCTCGCCGCGATCGCGGCCTCGCGCTATGTCGGGCCGAAACCCGGCAAGCCGGCCATCCTGATGCCGAACCCGTTCTATCCGGTCTATGGTGCGGGCGCCGGCGCCGCGGCGTGCGAGTCCGTCTATCTGCCGACCACCGTCGACAACGGCTTCCTGCCCGATCTCGACGCCATCGACGAAGCGACGCTGGCGCGCACCGTGGCGTTCTATCTGGCCTCGCCCGCCAATCCGCAGGGTTCGGTTGCCTCGCCCGACTATTTCAAGCGGCTGAAGCAGCTCGCCGATCGCTACAACTTCATGATCCTCAGCGACGAGTGCTACTCCGAGATCTACACGCGCCAGGCGCCGGGCAGCGCGCTCGAATGCGCCGGTCCGGATTTCACCCGCGTCGCTGCATTCCAGTCGCTGTCGAAGCGCTCCAATCTGCCTGGCATGCGCGTCGGCTTCGCCGCCGGCGACAAGAGATTCATCGGCATGTTCCTCGAGCTGCGCAACATCGCGGCGCCCCAGGTTCCGGTGCCGCTCCAGCACGTCGCGATCGTTGCCTATGGCGACGAGGCGCATGTCGAGGAGAACCGCCGGCTCTACCGGATGAAGTTCGATCTCGCCGACCAGATCATCGGCAACCGTTACGGCTATCGCCGTCCCGACGCCGGCTTCTGCGTCTGGCTCAACACGTCAGGGATCGGCGACGACGTGTCGGTGTGCCTGAAACTCTTCAAGGAAGCAGGCGTGCGCGTGGTGCCCGGCAGCTATCTGGCGCGGCAGCAGCCCGACGGCTTCAATCCCGGCGCGAGTTTCATTCGCCTCGCGCTGGTGCAGGATAGCGAGACCACGGCGCAAGCGCTGCACCGGCTGGTCGAGACTCTGGGTTAGGCGGGGCCCGTGAGCATGTCGGCAATCGAACGTGTCATTCCACTGGTCGCCCATCTGCCGCCCTCGATCCGCGAGGGCCTGGCGCGGCGCATGCGCGAGCTCACCGGCCTCGGCCTGATCGGGCTCTCGGGCGTGGCCACGGCGGCGCTGATGACCTGGTCGGTGCAGGACCCGAGCCTCAGCCACGCCACGTCGCGGCCGATCCGCAACATTCTCGGCTATGCCGGCGCGATCGGCGCCGACATGGCGATGCAGATCCTCGGGCTCGGCGCGATCATGCTGGTCTTGACCGTCGCGGTCTGGGGCTGGCGCATGATGACCCACCGCCCGTTCGATCGCGAGGCGCTGCGGCTCGGCTCATGGATTCTCTGCACGGTGATCGCGGCGGGCTTTGTCAGTTGCTGGCCGCATGGCGGCGCCTGGCCGCTACCGACCGGACTCGGCGGCGTGGTCGGCGATGCGTTGGTGCGCGCGCCCGCGGTGATTCTCGGCCCGCCCGGCACGATCTATCGCATCGCGCTCGGCACCCTCCTGTTCGCCGCGATGGCCGCGACCTTCCTGATCGCCTGCGGTCTCGGCGCGCGCGAGCATGACGACGCGCTCGCCGAGATCGAGGATGAGGACAAGCCGCTCGACGAGGACGAGGGGAGTGATCGCGGCTCGGTCTCGCTCGGCTGGCTGTTTCACGCGTTGATGAGCACCAAGGCGCGGCTGATCTGGCTGTGCGGCGCCGCTTACCGTTCGCTGGTGTCGAGCGGACCGAAGACCAAGGCCGTCGCGTTCAGCCGCCAGGAGCCGAATCTCGGCGGCGGCCGCAGTGCGCCCTCGATCTCGCCGCAGGCCGTCGACGAGGAATACGAGGACGAGGAAGAGGAAGAAGAGGACGTCGAGGAGGAAGAGGAAGAGGAAGAGCCCGCCGCCCGCGCGCCGAAGAAGAAGGCTGCGCCGAAGGCCGCTTCCAAGAAGGGTTCCGACAAGTTCGATCTTCCCTCCGTCTCGATGCTGGCCGCGCCGAAGGCCGGCGACCGGCAGCCGCTCAGCAAGGCCGAACTGGAAACCAATTCGCGTTCGCTCGAAGGTGTATTGCAGGATTTCGGCGTGCGCGGCGAGATCGTGAAGGCCAATCCCGGTCCCGTCGTCACGCTGTACGAGCTGGAGCCGGCGCCCGGCATCAAGTCGTCGCGCGTGATCGGCCTTGCCGACGACATCGCGCGTTCGATGAGCGCCCTGTCGGCGCGCGTCGCCGTCGTGCCCGGCCGCAATGCGATCGGCATCGAATTGCCGAACGCGCATCGCGAAAAGGTTTATCTGCGCGAATTGCTGGTGGCGAAGGAAGCCACCGACACGGTCGCGAAACTGCCGCTGTGCCTCGGCAAGACCATCGGCGGCGACCCCGTCATCATCGACCTCGCGCGCACGCCGCACATGCTGATCGCCGGTACCACCGGCTCCGGTAAGTCGGTCGCCATCAACACCATGATCCTCAGCCTGGTCTACCGGCTGCGCCCGGACCAGTGCCGCCTGATCATGGTCGATCCGAAGATGCTCGAACTCTCCGTCTATGACGGCATTCCCCATCTGCTGACACCCGTCGTGACCGATCCGAAGAAGGCGGTGGTCGCGCTGAAATGGGCCGTGCGCGAGATGGAAGAGCGCTACAAGAACATGGCCAAGCTCGGCGTGCGCAACATCGACGGCTACAACACGCGCCTGGTCGAGCTGAAGGCCAAGGGCGAGGAGCCGACGCGCACGGTGCACACCGGCTTCGACAAGGAGACCGGCAAGGCGATCTACGAGGAAGAGAAACTCTCGCTGGAGCCGCTGCCCTATATCGTCATCATCGTCGACGAAATGGCCGACCTGATGATGGTCGCCGGCAAGGACATCGAAGGCGCCGTGCAGCGTCTCGCGCAGATGGCGCGCGCCGCCGGCCTGCACGTGATCCTGGCGACGCAGCGTCCGTCGGTCGACGTCATCACCGGCACCATCAAGGCGAACTTCCCAACCCGTATCGCCTTCCAGGTCACTTCGAAGATCGACAGCCGCACCATCCTCGGCGAGATGGGCGCCGAACAGCTGCTCGGCCAGGGCGACATGCTCTACATGGCGGGCGGCGGCCGCATCAGCCGCGTCCACGGCCCGTTCGCTTCGGACGAGGAAGTCGAGAAGGTGGTGCGTCACCTCAAGACGCAGGGCCAGCCGGAATACCTCGAGGCCGTCACGGCCGAGGAGCCCAGCGAAGACGAAGATGGCGGCGCCGTGTTCGATGCCAGCGGCATGGGTGCCGATGGCGGCGGCGATTTGTTCCAGCAGGCCGTTGCCATCGTCAAACGCGACCGCAAGGCCTCGACCAGTTACATCCAGCGGCGCCTGCAGATCGGCTACAACCGCGCGGCCTCGCTGATGGAGCGCATGGAACTCGAAGGCATCGTCGGACCGGCCAACCACGCCGGAAAGCGCGAGATTCTGGTCGAGGAAGAAGACAGCCATATGTGAGGCGAGGGCCTCCGAACATAATTTCACGCAAAATCGTTATCTGCTTTTGCCCGAAATCACGCTAAAAAGGCGCCCAGCCATACAGGACGACGCGTTGATCAAACATCCGGACATTCGATTCGCTGCCACCATCGCCGCGCGGAGTGCGCGCATGGCCGGCGTGCTTCTCGTCACCGCCGCGATGGTGACCACGTCCTCGTTCGCGCAGAACGTTCCGGTGCCGAAGCCTGCGCCAAAGGGCCGCGATGCCGGTGGCCCGGCGGTCACCGGCGCGACCCAGGCGCCGCCGAATCCGTTCATCCCGGATCCGCGCCGCAACGTGCCGAGCAGCATCTTCCAGACCTTCGACGCCAACCAGAAGGCGCAGGCCGCCAAGGTCAGCGCCTATCTGTCGTCGCTGTCGACGCTGGTCGGGAATTTCGTCCAGGTCGGCCCCGACGGCAGCAAGACGCAGGGCGATTTCTACATCCAGAAGCCGGGCAAGGTGCGCTTCGAATACGACGCGCCGAGCCCGATCGACATCGTCGCCGACGGATCCTCGCTGGTGGTGCGCGACCGCAAGCTCGCGACGCAGGACGTCTATCCGCTGTCGCAGACGCCGCTGCGCTTCCTGTTGTCCGACCGCATCGACCTGATGAAGGACACCAACGTCGTCAACGTCTCCGCCGACGACGTGTTCGTCAGTGTCACCATCGAGGAGAAGCAGGCACTGGTCGGCACCAGCCGCCTGCTGCTGATGTTCGGCGCCAAGGACGGCCAGCTCAAGCAGTGGACCGTCACCGATCCGCAGGGCTACGACACCACGATCGCGGTCTACAATCTGGACTCGAGCAAGAAGCTCGACCCCAGCATGTTCAAGATCGACTTCACCAATTACGGCCCGTCGCCGGGTTGAGGTGCGTAGGGTGGATTAGCGCAGCGTAATCCACCATCCCTCAGCAGACGTAGATCGACATGGTGGATTACGCCTCCGGCTAATTCACCCTACGAATCTGTGCCTCAAGCTCCAAAAGACGTGGGCACGGCGCTTTGCGCCTTTGCCCACCCTACGAGAGCTTGCTAAGACGCATCTCCCATGCGTCTCTCCCTGACAACCTGGAACATCAATTCGGTGCGGCTGCGCATCGATCTGGTCGCGAAGTTTCTCAAGAGCACGCGGCCGGATGTGCTGTGCCTGCAGGAGACGAAGTGCATCGATGACGCCTTCCCGCTGAAGCGCTTCAAACGGCTCGGCTATGAGCACGTCGCGCTGAACGGGCAGAAGGGCTATCACGGCGTCGCCATCGTCTCGAAGATTCCGTTCGAATCCACCGACATCCGCACCTTCTGCGACAAGGTGGATTCGCGCCACATCTCGGTCTCCTTCGGCGAGAAGGCCAATATCGCGAAGCCGCTGGTGCTGCATAATTTCTACGTGCCGGCCGGCGGCGACATTCCCGATCCCGCGCTGAACGAAAAATTCGATCACAAGCTGCGCTTCCTCGACGAGATGAAAGCCTGCGAGCCGCTGCATCCGCGCGGCGATGACAGGCACATCCTGGTCGGCGATCTCAACGTCGCACCGCACGAGAACGACGTGTGGTCGCACAAGCAATTGCTGAAGGTCGTCTCGCACACGCCCGTCGAAACCGAGAAGCTGAAGGCCGCGCTAGAGGCCGGCGAATGGGTCGACGTCGCGCGCGATCGCATTCCGATGTCGGAGAAGGTCTATACGTGGTGGAGCTATCGCTCAGCCGACTGGACCGTCGGCGATCGCGGCCGCCGCCTCGACCACATCTGGGTCTCGCGCGCGCTGAAAGACGCGGTCAGCGATTTCAGGATTTTGCGCGATGCGCGAAGCTGGGAGCGGCCGTCGGACCATGTGCCTGTCACGGTGACGCTGGAAGTGTGAGGTGCCGCGCCCGGATTGCGCTTCGCTCCATCCGGGCTACGAGGCTCTCAGCTCGTCAGCTTCGCGCCCGCCATCAGGATGTCGCTGGCGATCTGGCTGGAGCGCACCGCGAACTCGTCGCGCAGGCGCACCGCGGCGGCGGGATCACTCTCGAGCACACGCTGGAACAGGCTGCGCGCGACGCGGATGACGGACGCGTGCTCCAGCGCGATCGCGCTCGACGGCCGCCTCATCGGCACGACCAGCGCGAGCTCGCCGATCAGCGCACCGGGCCCGGCGATCATCTCGGCGCCGGCGCCGTCGTCGACACGGAAGGCGCCGCGCTGGACCACGAAGCCCGCATCGGCCTCATCGCCCAGATTGAACAGGACGTCGCCGCGGACGAAGTTACGCTGCTCGGAACCGATCGCCAGCATGCGCAGCGAGGCGTCTCCCAACAGGCGCAGTGTCGGGACACGCTCGAGCAGCGCTACGTCGTCGTCGATTGACATTCCGGTCCGAAGTTCGAGGAAGGCGCGAATTTACGACGAATCGCGCGCTTCCGGAACGTATCACGGCACCAGCTTGTAGCCACCGGCTTCCGTCACCAGGATTTCCGGGTTGGCGGCATCCTTCTCGATCTTCTGGCGGAGGCGGTAAATGTGGGTTTCCAGCGTGTGGGTGGTGACGCCGGAATTGTAGCCCCAGACCTCCTGGAGCAGGGTCTCCCGCGAGACCGGCATCTGGCCGGCCCGGTAGAGGAAGCGGAGGATCGCCGTTTCCTTTTCGGTGAGGCGGACCTTGCGCGCATTGGCCGCGGTCAGCATCTTCGAGCCCGGACGGAAGGAGTAGGGGCCGACCGAGAACACGGCGTCCTCGCTGGCTTCGTGCTGGCGGAGCTGGGCGCGGATGCGGGCCAGCAGCACGGCGAAGCGGAAGGGTTTCGCGACATAGTCGTTGGCGCCGGATTCCAGTCCCAAAATCGTGTCGGAATCAGTGTCATGCCCGGTGAGCATGATGATCGGAGCCTTGAAGCCGCCCTTGCGCAGGGAGCGGACAACCTCGCGGCCGTCGGTGTCGGGAAGCCCGACATCCATCAAGACGAGGTCGGGGGAGTTGGCCTTCGCGGCGGTTGCGCCCTTGGCGCCTGTATCAACAGCGGAGGCTTCAAATTCTTCGTGCAGCGATAATTGCTCCACCAACGTGTCACGCAGATCAGTATCGTCATCTACGATGAGGATCTTGCGGGCATTGGCCATGAGAGGTCATCCTTTTGGAGTCCGGCGAGAAGCGAAATGCACGCCTCGCCGCGAGGGGAAGTTTAGAGGTCGCGGTTATTATTGTTATTCGTGTTGAAGTAGTGGGCTGTTACCGATTCACAAGCCGGAACCACTCTAACTCAGAATAGCAGGCCGTTTCGATGAATGTCCTGTAATGAATGCGACATCGCACGTACAAATGAAAAACAAAGCCGTGTCAGTTGGTTACAACCGTAATAGAAGCGCCGGACCGCTGTCCGAAATCCGCGTTAAGCCTGCTGCGGGGAATCCCAGACGGGGTTGGCTGACGGCCGGATCGCTGACGATTCCGGTTGCATTGGGACGCGGCGGCATCCTCGCAAACAAGCGCGAGGGCGATGGCGGGACCCCGCGCGGCAGCTTCCATCCCAGGCGTTTGTGGTGGCGAGGCGATCGGCACAGCCGGCCACAGACCTTTTTACCGGCGAGGACAATCGGCGAGACCGACGCCTGGTGCGAGGACCCGAACGACCGCCATTACAATCAGGCGATCCGGCTCGACCGGGATCGGAGCGGTGACCGGCTGAAGCGGGCCGACCAACTCTATGACTTCATCATCGAAATCGATCACAATACGCGGCCGCGGATCACAGGACGCGGCAGTGCCGTATTCTTGCACCTGGCCCGTGACAATTTCGGCCCGACCGCAGGCTGCGTCTCGATGACCAAGGCGGCAATGCTGCAATTGCTGCGGCGGCTCGGACCCAGGACGAAAATCATCATCGGGTGAGGGTACATGCTCGACAAGGATCTGATCGCTACCGCATCGAACGTGCTGGTGAAGCATTGGCGCGACGGCACCAAGCTCGACGCGCTGGAAACGAAACTCCGGCCGCAGAGCCGCGCTGACGGCTACGCCATCCAGGCCCAGCTCGAAAAGCAATCGCTCGGAAAACTTTTCGGCTGGAAGATCGCGGCGACCAGCGAGGCCGGACAGAAACACATCAACGTCTCGGGCCCGCTGGCCGGTCGCATCATGAGCGACACCGTGATTGCCGATGGCGGCACCGCATCGATGAAAGGCAACGCGATGCGCGTCGGCGAGCCTGAATTCGCCTTCCGCATGGGACGCGATCTGCCGCCGCGCGCGACACCTTATAGCGTCGAGGAGGTGCTCGCCGCCGCCGACACATTGCACCCCGCGATCGAGATTCCTGATTCGCGCTTCGGCGATTTCGTTACGGCAGGCGAAGCGCAGCTCATCGCCGACAATGCCTGCGCGCATCTGTTCGTGCTGGGCGCGCCGACATCGGCGAGCTGGCGCGCGCTGGATCTCGTCGAGGAGCGTCCGAAGATCACGCTGCGCGGCCAGTCCTACACCGGCCATGGCAGGAACGTGCTCGGCGATCCCCGCGTTGCGCTGGCGTGGCTTGCCAACGAACTGCGCGCGCTCGGCCTCACTCTGCGGGCAGGGGAGGTGGTGACGACAGGCACCTGCCATCCGCCGCTGCCGATCCAGGCCGGCGACCAGTTCACGGTGGATTTCGGCGTGCTCGGGAAGGTGTCGATGGGGTTTGAGTGACCTCTCCCGTCATTGCGAGCGCAGCGAAGCAATGACGAAATCGACAGCGTTGGTACGGCACGGTCGTTGCTAACGGCTTCTACCGATGCCCGAAGATCGCGCTGCCCACGCGGACATGGGTGGCGCCGAGCATGATGGCGGTGGCGAAGTCCGCACTCATGCCCATCGAGAGCTTCTTCAGTCCGTTGCGTTCGGCGATCTTGGCGGTGAGCGCGAAATGCGCCGCCGGCGGCTCGTCCGCCGGCGGGATGCACATCAGCCCGGAAATCGTCAGCCCATAAGTATCGCGGCAGCTCGCGATGAAGGCGTCGGCCTCGCCGGGCGCGACGCCGGCCTTCTGCGGCTCCTCGCCGATATTGATCTGGACGAAAAGTTCCGGGTGCCTGCCCTGGGATTCGATTTCCTTGGCTAACGCCTGGCAAATGCTCGGACGGTCGACCGAATGGATCGCGTCGAACAGCGCGACGGCCTCTTTCGCCTTGTTGGATTGGAGCGGCCCGATCAGATGCAGCGCGATACCGGAGGTCACGGACGTTAACGCGGGCCACTTGCCCTTGGCTTCCTGGACGCGATTTTCACCGAATACGCGCTGTCCGGCGGCGATTACAGGCGTAATCGCATCTGCGTCGAACGTCTTCGACACGGCGATCAGCGTCACCGAGGCACGGTCACGGCGCGCTTCCTTGCAGGCGCGTGCAATTTCGGCTTCGACCGCGGCGAGCGCGTTTGGTGAATGGCCGGTTACCGGCGCGGCGTTTTCTGCAGTCATTGTATCGATTGATTAGGCTCGTGACCCGAGTAAGTCCAATTTTACCGAGTTCAAGAAAGAGTTTTTGAACCCTTCCCTTTACCTTCGCCCATGGGGTGGGTAGCGAATTATGGCCAAAGTCAGTTTCAACCGCAAACGAGCGAAACTCAAGCAGCTTCTCGGGATCCGGGCGCGGCTTGCGCTGCTCGCCGTCATTCTCGTGACGCCCTTGATGTTCGAGCGCATCCGCTCGCTCGAGGACACGCGTGCGCGCCAGATCGCGCAGGCCGCCGCCGAATTCACCACCGTTGCCCGCCACAGCGCCGATGCTCAGCGCGAGGTGATCTCGTCGGTCGAGACCATCCTGAAATCCGAGGCCTTCATCCGCGCCTCCGCCGGCGGCATCTCCAAGAGCTGCGACGTGCTGCGCGCGAGCCTGCCCTCGAGCCTGCCGTGGATCCGCACGCTGTTGATCGCCGGCCAGGACGGCCGCATCCAGTGCGCCACCAACAACATGTATGTCGGCCTCGATCTCAGCGACCGTCCCTACTTTCAGCAGGCCCAGGAAACCGGCCGCTTCGTGCTGAGCGACTTCATCCTGGCGCGGCCGGTGCCGTCGCCGACCGTGATGGCGGTCTATCCGGTGTCGGCCTTCAGCGGCGTCGCCGACGCCGTCGTGCTCGCCACCGTGAACCTCGACTGGATGTCGAAGGTCATGAACAACCTCGGCGGCCGCGCCGGCATCACCGCCGTGCTGGTCGACAGCGCCGGCACCGTGCTGGCCGCGCCGGCGGACCAGCATGCAGCGGTCGGCCGCCCGCTCGACAACATGCCGCTGATGTCCGCGATCGCCGACCGCGCGCTGCGCTCGGACCAGGACGAAGGCTCGCTCTCGTTCCTCGCCGCCGACGGCTCGCGCCGCGCGGTCAGCTATATCCGCATCGCCGGCACCAATGCCCGCCTGATCGCCAGCATCGACGAAGACAAGGTGTCCGCGGCGGTGAGCCGCGACATCCGCACCGCCTATCTGCAGCTCGCCTTCGTCGTGGTGTTCGTTCTGCTCGGCGCGCTGATCGCGGCCGAAAAGCTCGTGATCAAGCCGATCGAGATGCTGGCCGACATGGCCAAGCGCCTCGGCGAGGGCGACCTCTCGGCGCGCGCCGC
>Ga0207426_1002603_pt1 | contig 11201 bp, 7 predicted proteins | sample AraplaMF_Cvi_mMS_FD_184265 | JGI IMG/M metagenome (GOLD analysis project Ga0207426, IMG submission 184265) | Arabidopsis root microbial communities from the University of North Carolina, USA - plate scrape MF_Cvi_mMS (SPAdes) (version 2) | ecosystem: Host-associated > Plants > Roots > Endosphere ...
CGCATGGCATGCCGGGTTAATTGCGGAGACAAAGTTAACCGGTAATTTTTATTTGCAGCCACAGTTGCTGGTAAGCCGCCAGGGAGCAATCGTGGAGTTTGACATGACCAGCGATAATAACCGTAATTATCTTAAGGGAGTTAATCATACTACTTATTTGCAGTTACCATTAAATGTAGTGTATAAGTACAAAAGGTGGTATGCGGGTGCCGGACCTTATATGGCAAGAGGGCTGGGAGGAAGGTATCATAACAGATCTGTGTATATATATGGTGATGGCGTAGGAGGTATTTCCGTCAATGAAACAAAGGGCAAGGTGGAATTCAGCAGTAGTGCAGATAAGGTGAAACCTTATAATCTGTTTATGCGGGCGATGGATTATGGAGCGAATTTTATCGGGGGCTATGAGTTCAAAAACGGATTGTTTCTTAATTTGAATTATAGCATGGGATTGACTGGGATATATGGAACCGATATTAAAGTGACGAATCGTTACTGGGGCCTGAGTGCGGGATGGTTTTTGAAAAGGTTTAAATAGTGGCAATTACATCATAGTAAGTTTAGTTCCTCAGGTTCGTCCTTTGGGTCGATAGTATAGCGTTTGAATAAGGGCTGCTCATTGTCAATTTCCTTGTATGGAGGGCGGGCTATTTTAATGGATGGTGTAACTGGTTTTGTAAAATCGTGTTCAAAGAAGTGTATGTTACCTTCGGCGGTAACTCCAATTAATTCGTCTCCTATGAATTGGATAAAGATCCAGGTTTCTCCTGTTTCCAGCAGTATGCGATAATCATTGGTTGTATAGTTAATATGCATGATGGAGCCTCCGCTGTATGGGAAGAGCCATTCATTTTCGTTTAATAATTGATGGCGCTGATGGTAGGCGTAGCCGAAGTCATTTCCAAACTTGTCTTTGAGGTAATCTTCTGAAAGCATAATTTCTTTTTTGAAATTCAGATTGGGGTACGCATGTACCTGGATATTCAATGGAGGAAAACCACCTGTGATGAATAGTTCTGAACGATCAATATTGAAGTCCACATGGCTTACAGAGAAATGGCAATCGACGTATACGTCCAGGCAGTGTATTTCATTTTGTTCATCCAGGTGGTAGAACAAAAGATAGCCTGAATCTTCGCTTTCGGCAGCTGCGATAATGAGGGTACGCGAGTGTTCTTCCCAGATAAGTTCTTTGATGAAATTTCCAACTTTGAAGGAGCGGATAAGGATGTTGTCGGGGGTACGGATCTCCAGTTCTTCAGAGTGGATGTTGGCGCAATAAAGGCGGTCGGCTATTTTTATGATAGCAGAGTAACCGGGTTTATTTTCGTGGTTGATAGTGGCTGTTTTAAGGAGGCGTTTTTCTGCTGTGTTGTATATGAGGGGGGGATGGCCGATACCGGCGAGGTAGACAAGGTCCTTGGTATAGTGGAGGTCGAGGAGGAGGTCTGATTCATTAATGGTGTAGATGGTTTGAATCCCGGTTGGGATGTCAACAGTGATAAATTGATTCCCTGTGATGAGGCAGATGGAATGTTGGAGAGGAATGACTTTATAGATGGGAGTATTTAATGGAATGAGGTGCTTTGTTTTCATAAATGGAATTTACCTGTTATTGCTCAGTTACTCAGACCCTGCGGGCTGCTACCATTTGAAGGTTCGGCATTGCCGGTATTGAACAGATATTTCACTACCAGAAAGAAGAACCCAAAGAAATTGATGGTAGTGGATGATATCAGTGTGACGATAATACTATCTGAAATAGTCATCATTGAAAAGCCAACAAAGAAGATTAAAAGAAAGATCAAAGACGCCCAGATGCAGGTCAGCAAAAAGATCCAACCGGCATATTTCTTTCGCTCCACGTTGTTTTGTGCACGTGTTTTATTTGCTTCTTTGAGAGATACCAGGGTTTCCATCCGGATCTGTCTTTCCAGCTCCCGGTCTAAATAAGTTTCTTCTTCTATCAGTGTTTGGGAACCATTCGTGGTACTGGTTGACGGAGCGCCTTCAATAGCAGGTTCAACTCCCTGGATAGTAAATTGTACTGGAGGCATATTTAGTTCGCTATGAAACGTTCAAAATAGGTTCCTATTTCATCATTTGGAATGAATGTTTCGTTTACACCTGGTACATAATGTTGTGCCCATGGTGAACCTTCCTGGTGTGTCCAGTTAGAAAGCTTTACGGCATTGATACCCTTTAATGTATTCCAGGTATAATCAATAATTTTACGGGCATTTTCATCAATGGGCGTATCATCCGGATTTACATCACTTCGTAAGATCCATTTTGTATCAGTGATGGGAGTGCTGCCATAAAATTTATAAGTGTGGTATATATCAGGCACTACGGGCCCAAATTTCCAGGCCTGGAATGTCTCTTTTATGAGTGGTTGTTTATTGTAAGCGGCTAAGTACAAACCATGTGCAAAGTAGACCATCTTTTGGAGCTTCATCTGGGTTACAGGGTTCCCTTCTTCTATTCCTTTGTTAACAAATATTTGAGCGATTAAGGAAGCTGGATAAGCCATAAATCAATTCTTCTTTCCACTAATTTACTAATTTTTTTAGTACTTTTTTCACCTCCCTCCAATTTTCCCCCATCCCTTTTTAATCATGATACAAATGCGGATACTGTTCATACCCGTTTAAAAACTTGCGGGAATTTCCTGCATTCATCTGATTTTCAGTAACTTATTATATATTTTTATTATAGTCGGATAGGCTGTAGGCCTTATTGGCAGCGGCTTTACTATTAACAAATTGTTTACAACTGCTGACATATATAATACGTATATATGTGAAAATTTTGAAATGAAATCATTTAAATTAGTTTCCCTATTACTTATTTTGCCGTTGTTTCTAAGCTCCTTTATACCACCAGGAGAGATTACCTGGACTGCCATTGGGGATTCTTTTACCTATTTGAATGACCATTTGAACGAAAGCGAATATCGGGTTAAAAAAGGTTGGATAACGAGGGTAACGGAAGAGGTGCCTGGGCTTACTTATACAAATCAGGGTCATAACTACTGGACAAGTGTTGAAATTGCTCAGAAACTGGACAAATTTGATCTCAAGCCATCAGATGTATATACAATATTCCTTGGTGCGAATGATTGGTGGGTAGGTGTAAAACTGGGTAACCTGGACGACTATTTGAACAATACGGGGCCAGCTACAGTGAACGGGGCTTTTAGGGTGATCATTGATAGATTACGTGATTTGAATCCGAAGGCTAAGATTATACTGATCACACCCATGCAGCGTGGTGATTTTGTATATATCCTTAACTCCAGGATCAACGGTTATGGGTCGTACAGAGATAAGAATGGTCAGAGTCTGGAGTCTTTTGCAGACGCGGTAAAAGCGATTGGTAAAGCAGATAAGATGGATGTGGTGGATCTTTATAAGGAGCGTAGACTGGGTTTAAGACAGGCCGTGAAATTTAAATACCTGAGGGATCCGCAAACGTATGAATATAAGGAGTACCCTTATCCTGATTATGTGAATGTACCTTTTAATGAGGCGGATGAATATCCTTATCCGGTGAGGGCGATGGATATGACTTATGATGGAATACATCCGTCGGATAAGGGTTGTGCGGTCATAGCAGAATTAGTGGCAAAGGTGATAAAGACGTATCAGTTTTAAAAGGTAAATTTATTGTAACTGCAAAAAAAGCATCGCAGGAGCGATGCTTTTTTTGTTATAACTGTTGTGACAAGTTATTTGTTTTGACCTACAGGATTGATGGGGTAAAAAAATATTTCTTCCTATGCTATCATGACATTAAATTCATTAAATTGTCAATAATACACTTTACCAGTTCATTTATCAGCCACCCACTAATTCCATGTTATTGTGAAGTATATTGTTTATATATTATACTTTTTGTTTGTTCCACAGCTGGTTATTTCCCAACAGCGTGATTTCAACTTTGTCCACTTCACCACCAGTAATGGTTTGTCTTCCAACACAGTTAATACTATTCTAAAAGATAAATATGGATTCATGTGGTTTGGAACAGATGACGGATTGAATCGGTTCGACGGGCTTACGTTCTCGGTTTACAGGCATAAGGAAGGGGACTCCTCCAGTCTGGGCGGGAATTCAATTCTCGCATTGCATGAAGATGCCTCCGGCAATTTATGGATAGGTACCAATAATACGTTATCATGCTACGACCGCAAAAAAGACAATTTCCGCAATTACAGATTTACGGTCAATAACACAGCACGGACCATTTTTAGTGATCATACGGGTCAGGTGTGGATAGGAACTTATATTGGTTTGTTCAGATTAAATCCCCGAACCGGTAAACTTGTACGTTATGTGGCAGACCCTGGAAGGCCGGGTTCGCTGGTATCAAACATCATCACTTGTATAGTGGAGGATAGCAGGTACCGGTTATGGATTGGAAGCAACGCAGGTCTGTACCTGTACCAACCACAGGAGGACAATTTTAAGCATTTTAGTCACGATCCGGCGGACTCACTTTCTTTACCGGACAATTCAATAAAAGCAATTACTACAGACCATAATGGAAACTTGTGGATCGGTACGGAAGATCATGGGTTATCGATGTTGTTGCCTGATGGCAGGCATTTCCGTACATATCAGCATAATAACACGGAAAACAATTCTCTGAGCAGCAATCGCATCTGGTCTTTGGCAGCTGAGAATGCAAATAAGATCTGGGTAGGCACAGAAGAGGGGTTAAATATTTTCGACCTGCAAAAGAAGACATCGCAGCGGATAGAACATGATGCCAGGAATCGTTATAGCTTACAAGGCAAATCAGTGCGGAGTATATACATAGATAACAATGGTATTTATTGGGTCGGCACCTATCAGGGTGGTATTAGTAAATATGACAGGAATCTGGCTTTTTTTAATCTCAGGGAAAGTAACCCGTTTGATCCACAGGGATTGACGGCACCAATTGTTACCTCATTTTCTGAGGATGCCAATGGGGATATTTATGTAGGCACAGATGGAGGAGGTATTAATCTGTTTCACAGGAATACCGGCCTGTTCAGCCATCCCCGTTTTTACCAGGAGGAGAAACCGCCCGCTGTACTTTCTCTTGAACATGCTCAGGGGCTACTCTGGATAGGCACTTTTATGCATGGAATATACACAATGGACATGCAAACAGGGAAGGTGCGTCACTATTTAAAAGGAAATGATCACAGCCAGCCTTCGGGCAATGATATTTTTTGTCTGAAAAAAGACAGCCGTGGCAATATCTGGATTGGAACTAATGGGAATGGTGTGAATGTGTATGATCCTGTATCTGGGGTATTCAAACGATTTGACCGGGTTATTCACTTCGGGAAGGACAGCATCACGGTCCTGCATCGTGGTTTTATTAGAACCATAGAAGAAGATAAAGCTGGCAATATGCTGATAGGCACCATTGGAGCAGGTATAATTATGCTGAATCCTTCAGGTAAAATAATCAGGACCTTTACTATGGAGAATAGTGATCTTCCTGCTAATAATGTGCAAACCATATGCGTCGGACAAAGCGGTAGAATTTGGGTGGGTATTCACAGTGCGGGATTATGTCTGTTTGATCCGCAAACCGGAAAATTTCAGCGATACGCGGAACAGGAGGGCTTATCCAACGCAGTTATCTACAAGGTGCTTGAAGATGATGGGGGAAAGGTATGGGTCAGCAGCAATCAGGGAATCAGTAGTTTTGATCCATCCACCAGCACCTTTAAGAATTATTATCAATACAATGGTTTGCAGCGTAGTACTTTTTGCCTGGGCGCTGGGATAAAGACAGAGAAGGGGGAACTTTTTTTCGGTGGACTGGAAGGGTTTAACTACTTCAATCCCCGCTTGCTTAATTACAACAGAATTGTTCCCCGGATTGTATTGACAGATCTCAAAATTGGCAATACTTCTGTGATTCCGGGCGAACATGCTGCTATCCAGTCACATATTTCATTAGCGGATTGTATCCGGCTTGATTATAAGCAACACTTTACCATCAATTTTGCCACGCTGAACTATACTGCACCACAGGAGAGCAGGTATTCCTATATGTTGCAGGGGTTTGATAAAGGCTGGAATGATATAGGCACATCGCGGATGGCGGTATTTTCGAATCTGAGGCCGGGCAAATATGTTTTCAGGGTCAGGGCCAGTTGTGATGATGGCGCCTGGCATACAAAGGAAGCGGTCATCAATATATATGTCAGACCTCCCTTTTGGCTGACCATTTATGCTTACATATTTTACCTGTTAGCAGCGGTTGCCATTTTTTGGGGGCTACGGTACCGGGCTATTCAGAAACTGAAAGCGCGGTTTGCCCTTGAGCAGGAAAGGCTGCAGGTTAGGCAGGCCATTGAAATGGACCGGAAGGAAGCGGAAAGGCAACGTGAATTTGAACAGGCGAAGGTCAAATACCTGGTGAACCTGAGTCACGAATTCCGCACCCCCGTTTCGCTCATCGTAGGGCCGGTGGATAAGCTCATTCATAACGAAATTGCGCCGGAAAAACTCAGGCAACTGAATCTGGTGAAACGGAATGCCCGTAGACTATTGAACATGGTCAACCAGTTATTGGATTTTCGAAAATTGGAAGAGCAGGAGACGAAACTGGATCTTAGGCAGGAGGATATCATTTCTTTTATTGCGGAAGTAATAGAACTCTTCAAAGACATCTCAGAGAACAGGCAGATCAGCTTTTTATTTGCCAGCTCCATTTCCCGTTATTATACAGCATTTGACAGGGATAAGCTGGAAAGGATTTTGTTTAACCTGCTTTCCAATGCGTTTAAATTTACGCCGAAAGGGGGTACGATATCGCTGAGTGTAGAGCCCGGGCCGGATGCAGGTATTACCATAAAAGTGGTGGATACAGGGGTAGGTATGACGGCGGAAGTGCAGGAAAAGATCTTTAATCGCTTTTACCAGGGTGATGAGAATCCTGCTGTCCTGAATCAGGGTAGTGGCATTGGTCTGTCTATTACAGCTGAATTTGTAAAAATGTATGGCGGGTTAGTAAATGTCGAGAGCATTCCCGGTAAGGGAAGCATATTTACAGTGTGGTTGCCGCTGGAAGAGATGGAAGAAGTAAGAGTTAAGGAGGTGGCGATTCCTGATGAAGAGGTGAAGCCCGTACCCACTCACCCTGTATCCAGCCAGCATACTGAAGTGGCTGCTACAGATAAACTAACTGTGCTGCTGATTGAGGATAATGAAGACTTTCGTTTCTATCTGAAAGACAACCTGCAACCATTTTATAATGTTGTGGAAGCCGCAGATGGGAGAGAAGGGTGGCAGAAAGTGTTGTCAGCACATCCCCTGGTAATTGTGAGTGACATTAATATGCCTTACATGGACGGCATACAATTGAGCCGCAAGATCAGGTTTGATAAAAGAACCAGCCATATTCCTGTCATTCTGCTGACTGCTCTTGCGGGGGATGCGTTTCACATTAAAGGATTGGAAACCGGCGCAACTGACTACCTCACTAAGCCTTTTAATATTGATATATTAAATATCCGGATCAGGAACCTGATCGTTCTGAATAAGCAACTGAAAGATACCTATAAACGGCAATTGAATGTAACGGTTTCGGTTGACAAAGTAGAATCAGCTGATGAGCAATTCCTGATTAAGGTAACGCAGTATATAGAGAATAATATTAACAATGACAGTCTGACGGTGGAGGAATTGAGCAGGCACCTTTTTATGAGCAGGGCTTCTCTTTATAATAAAGTGGTGCAGCTGACCGGAGAAACGCCCGTTGAATTTATCCGTTCTATAAAACTGAACAAGGCGGCTTGTTTGCTGGAGACCAGTGATATGAAAATTGCCCAGATTGGTTATGCTGTTGGTTTTACTACTCCCAATTATTTTGCCCGGGCTTTTAAAGCCAAATTTAATCTCCTGCCTTCGGAATACCAGGCCCGGAAGAAAAGGTCATTTGAGTGAAAGTATGTTTGAATAATATTATGTATTAAATATTGTTTAGTAGTAATGTTTTTAGCGGTAGTAGTGTCTTTAAACATTTGTGCTATTCATTTATACAAATAAGCTACTCACACTGCGCTTGTCAAACTACATTCGCTCATGTAATTTCCACGAACAGTAAAACAACTAAAACTGATAGGATGCTACTACTTTTACCGCAACCGTCTGTTGGCATCAGCAGCTGTTAACGGGAGTAGCACCCATTCCCTAAAAGTCAGGCATTATGGATAAACTAATTTCCTTTGTCCTTATCGTTACTATCTGTTGTATTTGTACAGGCGGCAATAACCCATCTGCTGCCGGGGAGATTCCTGCGCTGAAAACTGTTTTTAAAGAAGATTTTTTAGTGGGTGCTGCGCTTAACAGGCGCCAGGTAAATGAGGCAGATCCCATGGCTACTGCATTTATAGCCAGGGAGTTTAATACCCTTACACCTGAAAATGATATGAAGGCAGCGCTGATACACCCGGAATGGGGTCGGTACAATTTTACAGAGGCCGATAAGTTGATTGCTTTTGGTCTGCGACACCATATCCTTGTAAATGCGCATACACTTATATGGCATAGCCAGTTGCCCGCATTTGTGATGCAGCTACGTGATAAGGATTCGCTCCAACATTTCTTTAAAGACCATATCAGGGTGATTGCTTCGCGGTATGATGGGAAGGTATATTCCTGGGATGTTGTAAACGAAGCCCTGAATGAGGATGGCACTATGCGTAAATCCCTGTTCCAGAGAAGTCTTGGAGATGATTATGTCGTGCAGGCTTTCCAACTGGCCGGGCAGGCAGCGCCCCATACAAAATTATATTATAACGATTACAATATAGAGCGGCCCGGGAAACGTGCCGGTGCAATAGCGCTCATCCGGAAAATTCAGGCAGCAGGCGCGCGTATAGATGGTGTCGGTATCCAGGGACACTGGCACCTGGGAAAGGTGCCTTTTCAGGATATTGAAGAGAGCATACTTGCATTCTCTGCCCTGGGAATTGATGTTATGTTCACAGAACTGGACATTAGCGTATTGCCAGATCCTAAAGGTGTAGAAGGAGCAGACGTCAACCAGCAGAAAGGCTATAACAGTGCGTTAAACCCCTATGTTGGATCTCTGCCTGACAGTGTGCAGCAGCAGCTTGCAAGTGATTACGAGGCCTTATTCCGGCTTTTCCTGAAGTATAGAGATAAGATAGGGCGGGTCACTTTCTGGGGTGTCAATGATGGTGATTCCTGGTTAAATAACTGGCCCGTACCTGGCAGAACAAATTATCCATTATTGTTTGACCGGCAATTCAATCCAAAAATAGCATTTGATAGAGTAATAGCCCTTAAAACTGGTACTGTAACAAAATAACAACCACTGATACAACTGAAGCCCTAACAGCTAAAGCACTATGTTATGAAGTAACTGCTTTCCCTCAGAAATACGTTCCCGTAACTGATGGAAATATCAACCAATTCCCTGCTACAATAGTAGCACCGTCCAGATTTATATACCCTTTTAGGGTGTTAGTATTCCCTGCATATTAAGTATGCAGGCTGGGATCGCTTTTTTTAGAAAAACTGAATAAAACCACGATTATGAATTTTTCTTTTACGCATCACTTACAGAAGGCGTCACCCTCTTATAGATTATTATTATTGAGGATAACGATGCTATTATTTATTTTCTTTTGGGGCACATCTTATGGGGTAGGACAGCAAATTACCGTCAGCGGTCGGATAACCGGAGAAGATGGCAATGTGATTCCCGGCGCCAGCATTCAGGTGAAAGGCACAAAGGTGGGGGTACTGAGTAACGATGAAGGTTATTTTAAGATTAGCACGCCTGCTACTGCCACTCTTATCGTCAGCTCTGTTGGTTTTACAAACCGGGAGGTAAATGTAAACAGACTGACGACCATCAATGTGATGCTGAAACCTGCAGTTAGCGACCTCGAACAGGTGGTCGTTATTGGTTATGGCACGGCAAAAAAGAAAGATGTAACAGGAGCCACCGTATCTGTAAAAGGAGAAACCCTGCGTGAGCTGGGGGCGCCGAACGTGTATAACCAGCTCCAGGGCAGGGCTGCAGGGATTGACATTGTCAATAATAGTTCCAGTATAGGAGCTGGTGGAGAGATCCGGATCAGGGGAAACCGTTCGCTGGCTTCAGGTTCAACAGCCAATAATGCGCAGAATGGACCGCTGCTGGTAATTGATGGTATACCACTTTCAGGAGGCAGCATAAATGATATTAACCCAAATGATATTGCTACCATAGATGTGCTGAAAGATGCCTCTGCTACGGCTATTTATGGTTCCCGTGGCTCAGGTGGCGTGATTATCATTACGACAAGAAGAGGCAGGCCAGGGAAATCTGTGACCAGTTACGATGGTTACATTGGCATGTCGGAAGCCACAAATACCTACAAACTGTTTAACGGACAGGAATATGCTGCATTTAAGGATGCTGCAAAACAGGGCCAGCCGAATCCCAATAATCCTAACCCCAATGCACTTACTCCCATTGAGCAGGAAAACCTGGCTAAGGGTGTAAATACAGACTGGCAAAACCTGCTGTTAACCACTGGCCTCCGCACGGATCATAATGTGAGTGTAGCTGGTGGTAACGAAACTACACTATACAGTTTCGGGTTTGGCGTATTTCGTGAAACGGGTATCATACCTGATCAGCGATTTGACAGAGGATCTTTTCATATCGCAATTGATCACAAAATGAGTGAACGCTTGAAAGTAGGACTCACCACCACTAATACAATGAGCTGGGCTAATCGTATTAATACCAGTGCCCTGGGCGCGGCCACCAGACTGAGTCCGCTGTACCTGCCCTACAATGAGGATGGAAGTATTAATTTTCAACCTGCATTACAGCAGTCTAATGATGCCCAGCAGATAAGTCCTCTAACATCAATTGGAAACAATGATAAAATAAAAGCCCGGACCCGCAGATTCAGGACCCTAACCAATGTGTATGGTGAGCTGGAGATCATAAAAGGATTGAAATTAAGATCCAGCCTGGCACTTGACTGGATCCAGACAATGAACAATAACTATACGGGGCCCGGTACTGTATTTAATACCAATTTGACTACCGCGGGTGCCACACTTAGTCAGTCAAACGACGAGACCTGGAGTTACACCGTTGATAACTCACTTACTTACGAAAAAACAATTGCAGAAAAGCATAAAATACAGGTGACAGCT
>Ga0207426_1002606_pt1 | contig 11196 bp, 9 predicted proteins | sample AraplaMF_Cvi_mMS_FD_184265 | JGI IMG/M metagenome (GOLD analysis project Ga0207426, IMG submission 184265) | Arabidopsis root microbial communities from the University of North Carolina, USA - plate scrape MF_Cvi_mMS (SPAdes) (version 2) | ecosystem: Host-associated > Plants > Roots > Endosphere ...
AATTATGATATTGAAGTATCGAGTTTTGAGCTGACCTATACAAAAGATCCGAATGAGGAAGGCTATGATGACAATCCAATCAAAAGTCAGCGACCTTTAGGAAAGGATAATTATGCAATCAGGGAAGATGGCCATTTTGTGAAGAAGGATGTGGTATTGGGAATGCGTTAGGTGGTCATGATTCTCTTTAAAAAAGAACTTAGCCTGTAGGCCTTTGAGCGAAGCTCATTGGCCGTTGGGCTTCCTGATCGGGTAAATCTTTTCAATTTTCCGGATGATCAGTTCTGCAATGATCAGGTTCAGCGTCCAGCTAAGCCATGCAATGAGTATGTAAGCCGCACGTGGACGAAGAGGAATATTCAGCACATCTATGAGGTAAGCGTATAAGCGCAGGCTCACGGCCGAAAGTGTGAGGGCATAGCTCCGGAGCATCATGGCACCATGTGCCATCCATTGATGCTGCCTGGCATAATACCAGCCCATGGCGGTGGTATACAGCCATAAGAGCGCGAGGATGACGAAACTGATACGTGCCGGCAAACCGCCATTCGCATAGAACGCCATGACTAAGCCACTGGGTCCGCTAAAGAACAGCACCACTACAGCGTAAATTGTTCCGGACCGGCGATGCAGACGGGGATATTTTTTTATCACATACCAGCTGAATTGCAACAACCCGGTGAGCATCACAACAAAGCTGATAAATACATGTACATAGAAACTGAACCGCCAGTGAAGGATATGATAGATCCTTTGCTTGGTCATCAGAAAATCAGTGTATGGATCAAAAGCAAGATAGGGGATACTCAGCCTGATGAGCAGCCAGGTCGCGAACAGGATGCTGGCGGCCAACAGGGTAATACCCCCTTTCTTTACTATGTGTCGTGTGTTTATCAAGGTCCTACCCAATAACGGAGGCTGTCAGCAGTTTCAACGCCGGTTAACCAGCGGTTGTCATTTTCCCCTTCGTAGGTGATGGTATAGATTGTAGCAGGTTCGGGTTGATCGGCTTTCTTTTCCCAGCTTACGTACAGGGAATCGCCTTTTCTCTCCCAGGTGCCTCTTACTGTGACCATTTGCTGGGCAAAAGTAGAGTCATCTATCTGGGGATAATAATTGAGGATCGCGCTGCCATCAGCTTTAAAGGTAATATCCCGGTGATCGGCTCCCAGAGGGTAGTCTGCTTCAAAGCCATTGCTTTTGCCTTCAGTTTTTATCACTTTTACGAGGCTGAATTCTTTGGTCGTCAGTTTGGAATTGTTCAGGGGTACCCATTTACCGTTTCCTTTTTCACCTGAAGGATCGAGGTGGATCGTAAACTTACCGTCAAAGGGATGGTCACCAGGTTCATTCAGGGTCACATCCACCCCATCGCTGGCGATCTTATAGCTACCGCTCACGTTACGACGTAATCCGAGATGCACATTGTAACCAGCAAGGTGATTATTTCTTGCATAGTTGATGGTGATATAGATCTTTTTGCCATCGAAATCACCTGTATACAATCCGGTTAAACCATCGGCTGGTTTTGAAACGGCAACAGCGGTGCTATCCGAGGCAGGAGGTGAGGAGGTCGACGACTTACAGGCGCAAAACAAGGCGGCGCTAAGACAAACTTGGACTAAGTACTTCACAGGGTATTTTTTTGTAAAGTAAGACAAAAATTTTTAGTGATAAAAGGGGAGGCATTCTTCGTATATTTAGACACGTAATAATCCTGGCCCCAACATCCCAACATTCATTCATAATTATCAAAACTTCTGTACATGAAACGAATCTTCTGTTCTGTTAATGCACCCCTTTTGCTTATTGCTGTCGCATTATTTATGACAAGTTGTAGTAAAGATGGTAGTACTGGTCCTAAGGGAGACACAGGTGCTACGGGTCCTGCCGGCGCCACTGGCCCTAAAGGTGATGCAGGTACTGCAAATGTTATTTATTCCGGCTGGCTGGATGTGGCATTTGAGGCGGATACTATCCACACCTCTGGTGGTGGGATTGATACCGTTGGATTCTATGCTGATATAGCTATTCCTAAACTGGATGCAACACTGCTTAGTTCCGGTGAAATGAAGGTTTACGTAAACCTGCAATCAGCCAGTGATCCGGCTGTATCGCCATTGCCCTACTATAGTGTTTATTCGAATCTGAATATAAGGGCCACTTTCTATAAAGGAGGGGTTTATTTGTATTCGAATGGAGATGTTAGCACCGTTACAGATAATGGTGTTAAGTATACGCAATATAGATATGTGCTGATTCCCGGTGGTACGTCAGCAAGAAAAGCGACGACTGTGGATATGAGTGATTACAAGGCGGTAAAAGCCTGGCTGGGGTTAAAAGACTAAAATTATTTAAGTTTAAAAAAAGAGGTTGTATCAAAAGTAAATTGAAGGCATTGAGAATTTGATAAATAAAAATTCTCTCCATCAGGTATCCGGATTAAATCCCGGAAATTTTACTTTTGATACAACCTCTTTTTTTATTTTATGCTTTTGGTGTTGCATTCAGTGCATTCCACAACATGTCTTTCAACTGTGGTAATCCCTGTTGGGTCACAGATGAGATGAACACGTGTGGTACGTTCGGTGGCAGTTCTGCTGCAATCGCTTCTTTCAGTTCATCATCCAGCATATCACTCTTACTGATCGCCAGCAAAAATTGTTTATCCAGCAATTCAGGGTTGTACATTTCCAGTTCATTCACCAGGATCTCATAATCCTTCTTATGATCGGAGCTATCTGCAGGGATCAGGAACAGTAATACCGGGTTTCTTTCGATATGTCTCAGGAAGCGGTGTCCTAATCCTTTCCCTTCATGTGCACCTTCGATGATTCCCGGCAGATCTGCGATACAGAATGAGCGGTCATTTCTATACGCGACCATTCCCAGTTGGGGGGTCAGCGTAGTAAATGCGTAATCTGCAATCTTTGGAGTAGCTGCGGTGATGGTAGAGAGGAGGGTAGACTTACCTGCATTCGGGAATCCTACCAGACCTACATCTGCCAGCATTTTCAGTTCCAGTACTTTCCAGCCTTCTGTGCTTGGCATACCCGGCTGTGCGTAGTCTGGTGCCTGGTTGGTAGCTGATTTAAAATAGCTGTTACCACGGCCGCCCTGGCCACCTGGTATCCAGATCACTTCTTCTCCATCCTCCAGGATCTCTACTTCCAGGTCACCTGTTTCTTCATCAAAGGCCTGGGTACCCAATGGCACTTCAATAATGATATCTTCACCGTTTTTACCCGTACTGTTATTGTCGCGCCCGTTGCCACCATCTTCTGCCACTACGTTCTTGTACCAGCGCAGGTGTAGCAAGGTCCATAACTGGGAATTGCCTCTGAGTATGATATGGCCGCCACGACCACCGTCACCGCCATCGGGGCCGGCTTCGGGGTTGTATTTGGTACGCATAAAGTGGGCGCTACCGGCGCCACCTTTACCCGATTTGACGGATATCCTGATATAGTCAACGAAATTGCCTCTTTCCAATGTGGAGCGATTTATTATAAATTTAAAAACGCAAAGATCGTGAAGTTCATCCACTTTACATGGATGGTTACTTACGATCTTTGCGTCTAATATGATAAGATCAGCCTGCTGATTACACTTTTTCTTCTACCAGCGGGTCGATTTCTTTGCTTAAGCGGGCGAAAATTTCCTCAACAGTACCTTCCCCATTCACTTTCTTAAACTTGCCGAAACGGGCATAGTGATCAGCTACAGGAGCTGTTTTGTTGTGGTATTCCACGAAACGCTCGCGGATGGTTTTTTCATTATCATCCGGACGTTTTCTGGCCAGCAGACGTTGTACCAGGTTATCTTCATGTACTTCCAGAGACAGTACATTGGAGATAGCGGTTTTCTTCAGATCCAGCAGTTTGTCCAGTGCTTCAGCCTGAGCTGTTGTACGTGGGAAGCCGTCAAAGATAAAACCTCTTGCTTCCGGGTTGGCTTCGAGTTTCGAACTGATCATACCAATCACGACCGCATCCGGTACCAGTAATCCCTGGTCCATCAGGCGTTTCGCTTCCAGGCCCAGGGGAGTCTGAGCTGCAATCTCTCCACGCAGCAGATCACCGGTAGACAGGTGAATCAGCCCGTATTTTTCAATCAGGTTCGCACTTTGCGTGCCCTTTCCGCTACCGGGAGGGCCAAAAAGAATAATATTGACCATGTGTTTAAAAAAACTTTAGCAAGACTGCAAATATAGCAAACAATTGAATGTATAGGTAACTAAAATTACCATTGCTTGAATAACATGAAATATTTAAGAAAAATCGTAGATATGTTTTAATGATTTGCTGGAAATAATGGATTATTTTTAAGCAGATTGTTCCATAAAGAAGAAAAAAATGGTTGTTTAGGGTACATAGTCGAAAGATATTTTGTTATGTTTAAGGATTACAGGTCATTTGTTCCTACCTCTTCATGTAAATGTAAATATTTATACTGCCGCTTTACAGCCGTGAATATGTAAAGTAGCATAATAATTGGGACGCAAAATGAAATTAGGGCGCACCTCCCCTGATAGGGAGATCATTCCCCGTAGAAAAACTTTTTTATAGACAAGCAGCAAGATTATGAAGCAGTTACTGATCTTAGGACTCTCCGGATTTATGTTAGCAGGCTCGGGCAGGAAACCAGCCCCGCCACAGGACGGACCCGTTCCAAAACTATTAACAGCAGACGCTGCCGCTACGCATTGGGTGGATAGCGTATTTGAATCGCTCAACAACGATGAGCGTATTGCCCAGCTTATCATGATAAGGGCACACTCTAACCTTGGTGCCGATCATGTCAAAAAGATAGTTCGGGATATCAAAGACAACAAGGTGGGTGGTTTAATTTTCTTCCAGGGAGGCCCGGTACGACAGGCTAACCTGACAAATTACTATCAATCCATTTCCAAGACACCGCTCATGATTGCCATCGATGGCGAATGGGGCCTCGGCATGCGTCTCGATAGCGTGATCAGCCTGCCCCGTAACCTTATGATTGGTGCCGCACAGGATAGCAGCCTTGCCTATAAGGCAGGTAAGGTACTGGGCGAGCAGTGTCGCAGACTGGGCATACATGTGGATTATGCCCCGGATATGGATATCAACAATAATCCTAATAATCCGGTTATCAACGACCGCTCTTTCGGGCAGGATAAATACAAGGTAGCCCGCATGGGTATTGAGATGATCAAAGGGATCCAGGATCAGGGGGTAATGGCCGTGGCCAAACACTTCCCGGGTCATGGTGATACTGATACCGATTCCCACCTGGATATGCCGGTGATCCGTAAATCCAGGGCACAACTGGATTCGCTGGAATTATACCCGTTCAGACAGGCAATTGATGCCGGTGTCACCAGTATTATGATGGCACACCTGTATATTCCTGCTATCGACAGCACGCCTAATACACCTACTTCCATTTCTCACAAAGCAGTAGTAGATCTGCTCAAAGGAGAAATGGGGTACAAAGGCATTGTGATCACCGATGCACTGGAAATGAAAGGCATTGCCAAGTTCTACTCCGGTGGGGAAGAAGCTGCCAGATCTCTGGTAGCTGGTAATGATATGCTCATGCTGCCTTCTACTGCATCAGGCAGTGTGGAGGCGATCAGGAGAGCGATCCGCCGTGGTGAGATCAGCTGGAATGAGGTGAACGAAAGGGTGAAGAAGGTACTGCTGGCCAAATACAACCTGGGGCTGAACAAGCCTCAGTTCGTAGAAACTGCCAATCTTACTGCAGACCTGAATGCGGTGACGGATACACTGATCAAAGAAATTGGTCGTCAATCCCTGACTTTATTGAAGAATGATAACCAGCTGATTCCTTTCAAACAGCATACGCCTGGTAAAGTCGCTGTGATTGCTGTAGGAGCAGATGTCAATAACGCATTCCTGCAATCCATCAAAGCGACCCGTCCGGATGTGAATACGTTCATCTTTACTTCCCGTCAATCAGCTGCACAGGTAGCACCTATCGTAGAAAGACTGAAGAAGGAATTTCAGGCGGTGATCATCGGCGTACATAACTACGGCCGCAGACCTGGTAATAATTTCGGTATCAGTTCTGCTGAACGATTGCTGGTACAGCGTCTGCAACAGGAAATGCCATCTGCTACTGTGGTATTTGGTAATCCATATGCGATTCAATATTTCTGTGACGCGCCTACCATTGTAGCTGCATACGAAGATGATGATGCGACACAACAATCAGCGGTGCAATTACTGTTTGGACAACTGACACCAACAGGCAGACTGCCGGTCACTGTATGTCCGAACTTTACTTATGGTATGGGTATCGTACCGCCTACGCCAGCTCCTGCTGTTGCCATGCAACCACTGGAAGAAATTGCACCGGCGAAGGTTGGTATGAACGCTGCAACGCTTTCAAAGATTGACAGACTGGCGGAAGATATGATCGCGAAGGGGGCCGCTCCGGGTTGTGAAGTACTGGCGATGAAAGATGGCAGGATCGTATACAACAAAGTATTTGGTCACTACGATTATAGCACGAACGAACCTGTTACACATTCCAGCATTTATGACCTGGCTTCTGTAACGAAAGTATGTGCCACGACGATCTCTGTGATGAAACTCTATGACGAAGGGAAACTCAGTCTGGACGGAACATTGGGCGATTACCTGCCATGGGTGAAAGGCAGTAATAAAGCAAATCTGAAAATCAGGGATGTGCTCCTGCATCAGGCAGGGCTGGTGGCTTTCATTCCTTTTTACCAGGCAGTGTTGATGAAGAATGGGGCACCTGATACTGCTTTGTTCCATAGCTATGCAGATTCTGTGTATTCCAAACGTGTGGCGGAGCACCTGTATATGAAGGATTGTTATGTAGATACGATGTACCAGAAGATCCTGGAAAGTTCGCTGAAACCACAGCAGGGATATGTGTATAGTGACAATGATTTTATTTTCCTGGGTAAGGTGGTAGAATCTATCACAGGGCAGAAACTGAATCACTATGTGAGAGAAACTTTCTATGAGCCCCTGGGTATGACTACGACCGGATTTAAACCCAGAGAGCGTTTCCCGCTTTCGCAGATTGCGCCTACAGAAAGTGAGCGTACATTCCGTATGCAGTGGATCAGGGGGGATGTACATGACCCGGGTGCAGCTATGTTTGGCGGGGTAGCAGGACATGCAGGTTTATTCTCCGATGCGGAAGACCTGGCAGTATTGATGCAGATGTTATTGAATGGTGGTAGCTATGGCGGCAAGCGCTTTATAAAGGAAGAAACCATTAAATTATTTACTGCTTATAACAGCAATATCAGCCGCCGGGGCCTGGGTTTTGACAAGCCTGATAAAAATAACGGGAAGCATGGTGAAGCATATCCGGCTAAGAGTGCATCATCATTGACATTTGGACATACCGGTTTTACAGGTACCTGTATCTGGGTAGATCCACAGTCTAAGCTGGTATTCATTTTCCTGAGTAACAGGGTGTGTCCTGCAGGTGGTGATAACAAGAAACTGATCACCATGCATGTCAGAGAAAATATGATGGAAGTGCTGTATGAAGCAATGAATCAGAAGTAGTGCCTGGCGTAGTGCTCTCCGCAGGTGGAGCACTACGTGCACGTATATTCAGATAAGATAAGGACCTTTCATAGGGATAGGCAATAGTGACAAGATGAGATATGCCGTTGCGGCCACTCATTTTGTCACTATTTGTTTTTATTGGACAGAAACTGTTCTGTTAATGCTTGTTTCGGTTTTGATACCGATGGTTTTTTCTGCGATGCGTGTCCTACCTTTCCTGATTTCGAAAACATAGTTACCATCCTGCAGGTCTGCCAGGTTAAAACGGGCTTTGTACACCAGTGTTACCGGCAGTGATTCCTGGTGCAGGGTAGTGTTGTTGGCATCCTTGATACTCAGGATTATTTTGTCGCTACCTGGATTTTCAACGGTTACGCGAAATACCAGATCACTTCCTGTTACCTGTGCTACATCCAGTTTGAAATCGCTGGGAGCAGTCGGTTGTTCGTTGTTTTCAGCAGTTGGCTTTACTTTGTTCATTGCAAAATCCTGGGCAACGGCAATGGATTGGCTAAATAGGATAGTTGCAATGACTGCTATAAATTGTATGTGTTTCATACAAAAGTTTTGTTTTAGTGTTTTGATGTTTTTCAGGGTACCTTTTGTCGCCGCAAAGATCAGTAGGTGGTGTTAAGAGAATATTATGGAGATGTTAAGAAAGCATTACGAATGTCAAACCTCAAAGTACTAACTTTGCCATCGATTATTGACTTATGGATAGATTGACAACACAACAGCAAAGGCCGGTAGCGATCTGGTTATATATAGGGGTGGGAATGCTAATGATTCAGGTATTACTGGGCGGCATCACCCGTCTCACTGGGTCTGGCCTGTCTATTACTGAATGGCAACCTATACTGGGTGCATTTCCTCCAATGAATGAAGCTGCCTGGCAGCAGGCTTTCGACCATTATAAAGAGATCGGACAAGCAAAATATGTCAACAATCATTTCACCCTGGCTGATTTTAAGGGAATTTATTTTTGGGAATGGCTGCACCGTGACTGGGCACGCCTGATGGGAGTAGTGTTTGCCGTTGGCTTTGTGTATTTCCTGGTCAAAAGAAAGATAGACCGTTCGATGATACAACCCATGATCATCCTGTTCCTGTTAGGAGGACTGCAGGGTGCTATTGGCTGGATCATGGTGAAGAGCGGACTGAATGAAGACAACCTGTATGTGAACCATATACGACTGGCTATTCACTTCCTGGCAGCGTTGACATTGCTGGTGTATGTGTTATGGTTTGCGCTGAAGTTGAGTACGCCGGTAAAAGAAATTCTGGTAGCACCAGGATTGAGAAAACTGAATGGATGGTTGCTGGGTTTATTATCGCTGCAATTGTTCTTTGGTGCGCTGATGGCCGGATTGCATGCGGCACTGGCGGCAAGTACATGGCCGGATATCAATGGGGCATGGGTACCCGCTGGTATGTTCACCCAGGGAAATTTCCTGGAGGATCTGACACATAATACACAGACGATACATTTTGTACACAGGAACCTGGCTTACCTCATTACGATCCTGGTAGTGATCTGGTGGTGGAAAGCAGCGTCTGAAACACCGGAGCATAGCCTGCTGCACAGGGTACGCTATCTGCCTTTACTGCTGGTATTGGTGCAGGTATTACTGGGTGTGCTCACATTGCTGGGTAGCCAGATCCATATACCAATTTTGCAGGCAATACTGCATCAGGGAGTGGGGATGTTGCTGCTGTTAGTACTGGTGTGGACGTATTTCCTGAGCTATAGAAAAAAATAAAACAAAATATTTTTGGGCGGGGTCTTCCACCCGGCCCAAAACATTTGTTTTGATTCTCCCAACACCTATTACAATTTTTCGTAAGTTTAGTTGTAATTGCGTTACGGATGAAAGTGAAATATCTGCCGGTTAAATTCTTCTATTCTTTCCCGATCCAACTATTGTTACTCCATTTCAGGAAGTACCAGGTGTTGCTAATATTCTGGGCTATCCTGTTCAGTGCCATGAATGGTGGTTTTGCAAAAGTGTTCGGTGGCGACGCGTTATACCTCGCTCCTGAATACCTGGGGCAGGTGAATTTTTACAGCACTACTATCCTGGGCCTGGCTACCGGCTTGTTCACTATGAGCTGGAACATCACGACTTTCATTCTGCACACGGGTCGTTTTAAATTCCTGGCCACTACCTCTCAACCTTTCTTTAAATACTGCCTCAACAACTTTATTGTTCCGGTTGCATTTATCATCAACCTGCTGATACGCTCGTGGGAATACCAGCGTTACCAACAACTGAGCACTGTTCCGGAAATCATGCTGCTGACAGAAGGCTTTATCTGTGGGTATTTATTCGTCATCTTTTTCTCGTTTTTCTACTTCTTCAATGCTGATAAAAACATTGGCCGAAGGCTGGAAAAAAAGTTTGGTACACCCCGCAATTTCCTGCGACTGGTCATGAAACCTACCCAGGAAAAAGATGAAAATGCACTCCCCGTTACAAACTACTTTAACTCTCCCTGGCGGGTTCGCCGCGCCAGAAATGTGGATCACTATAACAAGCATTATCTCGACAGTATTCTCAAGCAACATCACTATGCAGCAATGATCACGGTTGTCTGTGCGCTCTTCTTCCTGGTATTGCTGGCGTATATGATGGATTATCCGTTTTTCAGAATACCTGCGGGCGCAAGTGTGATGATCTTCTTTGCTTTCCTGATTGGTATTGCCGGCGCATATGCGTACCTGTTACAAAGCTGGGCCATTCCGCTTGCACTTGTGCTGATGGTGGGTATGAACTGGATGGTGGAACATGACCTGCTGGATAACAGGAATAAAGCTTACGGATTAAATTACAAACAACACGATCAGCGACCTGAATACAGTACTGTTGAACTACAAAAATTCTTTTCAGAAAAACGGCGGGAAGCAGATAAAGAACACACGCTAAAAATACTGAAAGCATGGCGTACGCAGTTCCCGGCTTCACAGCGCCCCAAACTGATCGTACTTAATTTTAGCGGGGGAGGATTGCGTGCTGCTACCTGGAGTATGAATGTATTGCAGCGACTGGATTCTATCATGGATGGGCAGCTGATGAATCAAACTGTATTAATGACTGGTGCTTCAGGTGGGATGATTGGTGCTACCTACTTCAGGGAATTATACCTGGAGCAGGAAAATGGCAGAAGTCTGAATCTGTATGATAGCAGCTTTACAGAACGTACCAGTCGCGACCTGCTCAACTCTATCTTTACTGCTATGTCGGTGAATGATTTTATCACACCATGGCGTAGTTTTAAAATAGGCGATAACCGTTATGCAAAGGATCGGGGATATGCATTTGAAATGCAGCTGAATGCGAATACAGATTATGTGCTTTCCAAAACGATTGGGGATTACAGGGAACCGGAACAGGAAGGGAAAATTCCCATGCTGATCTGGAACGCTACGATCAATGCTGATGGCAGAAGATTGATCATTTCGCCTCAGCCGGTAAGTTACCTTTGTGCCCCCAATTATCCACGGGGAAAGCAGACCTGGCAGGATGTGGATGGGGTAGATTTCGCACAGTATTTTGCAAAGCAGAATCCTATGCAGTTAAGAGTGACCAGTGCGATCAGAATGTGTGCCACTTTCCCTTACGTATTACCGAATGTATTT
>Ga0207426_1002612_pt1 | contig 11173 bp, 8 predicted proteins | sample AraplaMF_Cvi_mMS_FD_184265 | JGI IMG/M metagenome (GOLD analysis project Ga0207426, IMG submission 184265) | Arabidopsis root microbial communities from the University of North Carolina, USA - plate scrape MF_Cvi_mMS (SPAdes) (version 2) | ecosystem: Host-associated > Plants > Roots > Endosphere ...
CCGGTTCCGCGGCATTTGTTTGTTGAACGCCAGATGAATGCGCGTGCCGGATTCGCGCCCGGTTTACGCAGCAGCTTTGACGCAGCAAAAAGGCCGGCTTCTCAGCCGGCCTCAACGCATGCTCGAACGATAAGAGCAGTGATCAGCAGGTCGCTTTGCCGCAGCGTGCCTGGCCGATCTTTTCCTTGAGACCTTCGAGGCCGACCGCGCCGACCACGATCTGCTTGCCGATGACGTAGCTCGGCGTGCCGTTCATGCCCATCGCCTCGGCGAGCTTGAAGTTTTCCTCGATGGTGGCGCGCACCTCGGGGCTCGCAATGTCCTTCTCGATCTTCGCGGTGTCGAGGCCGGCTTCCTTGGCCGCCTGCATCGCGCGCGCCTTGTCGGCGGCGCCGCGGCCACCGAGCAGCTTCTGGTGGAAGTCGAGATACTTCTTGCCGGTGGGATCCTGCATGCGCACGGCAACCGCGACCTGCGCCGCCTCGACCGAGCCCTGGCTCAGCACCGGAAACTCCTTCAGCACGACCTTCAGCTTCGGGTCGCCCTTCATCAGGTTGAGCATGTCGTCCATGGCGCGCTTGCAGTAGCCGCAATTGTAATCGAAGAACTCGACGAAGGTGACGTCGCCGTCCTTGTTGCCGAGCACGACCTGGCGCGGCGAGTTGAAGATGGCATCCGAGTTCTGGGTGATGCTGGCTTCGTGCTTCTGCGCTTCGGCCGCGGCCTGGCGCTTGGTGAGCTCGGTCATCGCTTCCTCGAGCACCTCGGGATGGGTGACGAGATAGTTCTTGATGATCGCCTCGATGTCGGTGCGCTGGGCATCCGAGAAACTGTCGGCCGACGCGGGCACGGCTGCGCCGAATATGGCGAGAGCGAACAGCGCGGGAGCAAGCAGGCGCAGCGAAGGCATAGGCAAATCCTCTTATCCAAAGCAGGTTTCGAGAAACGTCCCGGTGGACCTAAGCCCGGTGTCGTGACGTCAGGGTGTCAGGCGTCGTTGTCGTCAGGGGTTCTGGTTGTCAGGTGTCGTTCAGTTCGGTCAATCTAGTTGCGCGACGGCTTGGCCGCCACGATGTCGTCGGCCTTGACCCATCCGGGCGTGCCGACGGCGAAACGGGTTTTCGCGCGCGTCGCAAGCTCGCGGGCGGTCTTGTTGTCGCCGCGCAAATACGCGGCCTGCGCGGAAGCGAGATCGGCTTCCGCATATTCTCCCTTCCGGCCATAGGCCATCGCGAGCTGCATGTAGCCGAGCGTCGCCTCGGGTTCCCTTGCGACCGCGGCGCGGAGAATCCGCACGGCGTCGTCGGTATTGGCCTTATTATCCGATCCGACCAGCGCCTGCCCAAGTAACATCTCGATGAGGGGGGCGCTGTTCGAGAGTGCGACAGCCTTACGCAGGGGAGCGATTGCTTCGCTTGCCTTGCCGCTTTCCAGCAGGGCCTGGCCGCGGACCTCGTAGAAGTAGGGGTTGTTGGGCTGGACCTGGATCAGCGCGTCGATCTGGGCGAGTGCGCTGCGCAGGTCGCCGTGCAGATAGGTGCTGATGGCGCGGGCATAGCGCGCCGGCATGCTGTCATTGGTCTGGGGATAGCGGCGGTACACCGTCTCGGGCCGCTCCATGAAGGCGGAGATCTTGGCGCGGACCATGTCGTGGCGGAGCTGCAGCGCCGGATCGTCCTTCTTGTCCCAATAGGGGCTCGTACTCGCGAATTCCTGGAGCGCTGCGACGCGCTCGGCCGGCATCGGGTGCGATTGCAGATAGGGATCGGCGCCGCGCGCCGCGAACAGGCTCTCGCTGGTGAAGCGCTTGAAGGTCTCGTACATGCCCTTCGGCGACTGCTGGGTCGCGGTCAGGAACTTCACGCCGGCGCGGTCGGCGTTCTCCTCCTGCTGGCGCTGATAAGACAAGAGCGAGCGGCGGATCATTTCCTGCGGGCCCGCGATCGCGGCGGCGCCCGCATTGGCCAGGCCGTTATTGCCGGGGCTCGAATTGCGCGCGCTGCCCGCGGCGATCGCGCCGGCGCCGAGCAGCATCGCGATGATCATCTGGGTCTGGGCGGTGGCGAGCTGCTCGCGCAGCTTGGACAGATGGCCGCCGGCCAGATGGCCGGTCTCGTGCGCCAGCACGCCGATGATCTGGTTCGGCGTCTCCGACTGCAGGATCGCGCCGTAATTGACGAAGATGCGGCGGCCGTCCGCGACGAACGCGTTGAAGTTGGGATCGTTGACGATCACCATCTGGATGTTCTGCTTCTCCAGACCGGCGGCGCGCAGGATCGGGCGGGTGTATTCGCGCAGCAGCTGCTCGGTCTCGGTGTCGCGCAGGACCGGCGGACCCTTGCCCTGGGCATGCGTTGACGGCACCGGCAACAGCGCGATCGCCGCCGCCGTGACGAGAGCGGTGAGGGCAGAGGCCTTCTTGCGCAAAGCGTTCTGGAGCAACATCAGGCGGTCTGGATCAACAAGGGGATCAAACGGTCTTGAATCAAGCAGTTTCGTGATTGGTTTTGGCGATTGGCGGCGGACCGGATACGCGATATGCCCTTTGTGCACCGCACCCCTTATGAGCCGTACATTGCGGCCAGTCTGGGGCGCAAGCACCCCGTTTTCCGGACCGGACCGACCGGTCCGCCAGCGAATAGCAGAAATCGATGGACGACGCGAGATTGAGGAACTGGGCGGGGCATTGGCTTGAGCCCTCCCGCCGCAGTGATGTTCCCCCGTTCATGGTGATGGACGTGATGGCGGCAGCGGCCCGAATCGAGGCCGCCGGCGGTCATGTCATCCATATGGAGGTCGGCCAGCCCGCAGCCGGCGCCCCGAAGACCGCGATCGCGGCTGCCCAGGCAGCCCTCGCAGGGGCGCGGATCGACTACACCTCGGCGCTCGGCATCCCGTCGCTGCGCGAGCGGATCGCGCGGCACTACCGCGATGTCTATGGCTGCGACGTCAGCTCCGACCGGATCGTGGTGACGACAGGTTCTTCCGGTGGTTTCATCCTGGCTTTCCTGTCCATGTTCGAGCCGGGCGACCGCGTCGCCGTCACCGTGCCGGGCTATCCGCCATACCGCCACATCCTCACCGCGCTCGGTTGCGAGCCCGTGCTGATCGAGACCTCCAACGAGACGCGACACGCGCTGACGGGCGAGGCGCTGCTGGCTGCGCATCGCAAGGCGCCGCTGAAGGGCGTGCTGGTCGGCAGCCCCGCCAATCCGACGGGAACGATGATGTCGCGCGAGGCGCTCGCCGGCCTGATCACCGCGGCGGAAGACGCCGGCATCCGCTTCATCTCCGACGAGATCTATCACGGACTGGATTACGCGTTTCCGGCGGTGACGGCGGCGTCGCTGTCGAAGCATGCGCTCGTGATCAACTCGTTCTCGAAGTATTTCTGCATGACCGGCTGGCGGGTCGGCTGGATGGTCGTGCCTGACGTGCTGGTGCGGCCGATCGAACGGCTACAGCAGAATTTATCGATCTCGGTGCCGTCGCTGTCGCAGATCGCGGCGGAGGCCGCTTTCGACGGTGCGGCCGAGATGGAGGAGATCAAGCACGGCTATCAGGAAAACCGTCGCATCCTGATCGAGGGATTGCCGAAGGCGGGCCTAGCCAAGTTCCTGCCGGCCGACGGCGCGTTCTATCTCTACGCCGACGTCTCGGATTTCACCTCCGACAGTTTCGAGTTCGCCAAGCGGATGCTCGAGCAGGCCCATGTCGCGGCGACGCCGGGGCTGGATTTCGACCCGATCCATGGCCGCTCGTTCATACGATTGTCCTACGCACGTTCTGCTGAAGAGATGCACCAGGCAGTTGACCGGATTGCTGAGTGGCTTAAATAACCGCGCCAGTTTTCGACAGCCTTCCGGAGTGCAACTTGTCTGACCGTTCGATCCCGACTGCTACCGCGCATTCTCCTCTCGCCGCCCTGATGTGGCCGACCCGTCCGGGCGAAAGCGTGGGCACGCTGCGCGCCATCGTGCTGATCGCGCTCGGCACCGCGCTGATGACGCTGTCGGCCAAAGTGAACCTGCCGCTGCCCTATGTGCCCATGACCCTGCAGACGCTGGTCGTGCTGATGATCGGTGCCGCCTATGGCTGGCGCCTTGGCAGCGCAACCATGATCGCCTACCTCGCCGAGGGCGCAATGGGCCTTCCGGTGTTCGCAGGTCCCGTCGGTGGCATCGCACCGCTGATCGGGCCGACCGCCGGCTATCTCTACGGCTTCGTCGGCGCGGCCTTCATCACCGGCTGGCTCGCCGAGCGCGGCTGGGATCGCAGCGTGGTGCTGTTGTTTGCGGCGATGGCCGTCGGCCACGTCCTCATTCTCGCCGCCGGCTTCGTCTGGCTGGCCTACGGACTTGGCCTTGGCGCCGCGAAGGCCTGGCAGTTCGGCATTGCGCCGTTCATCGCGGGCTCCCTGGTCAAGAATGCGCTCGGCGCTGCGCTGATGCCGGCCATCCGCCGCGTCGTCGACCGCCGCGGGTAAAGCGCCGACAACAAGCAGTTCCAATTGACAGGGCCGGCCGAGTTGATCTTGGCTGGCTCTGAGTTCTGAGGGGGAGTCAAACGATGACGACGACAACGATGGCGGGGGCGCCGGCTGCGCCGACCGTAGCAAAGCCGTGGTACAAGGTTCTCTACGTCCAGGTTCTGATCGCCATCGTGCTCGGCGCCATCGTCGGCTGGCTCTGGCCGTCCGTCGCCACCAACGACTGGATCAAGGCGCTCGGCGACGGCTTCATCAAGCTGATCAAGATGGTGATCGCCCCGATCATCTTCTGCACCGTCGTCTCCGGCATCGCTCACATCCAGGACGCCAAGAAGGTCGGCCGGATCGGCGTCAAGGCGCTGGTCTATTTCGAGATCGTCTCGACCTTCGCGCTGGTGATCGGCCTCATCATCGGCAATCTGGTCAAGCCCGGCGCCGGTTTCGGCAATGCCGCCGCCAACGCGCAGGCCGTCGCCAACTACGCCAAGCAGGCCGAGGCGCAGAAGTCCGTCGACTTCGTGCTTCACATCATTCCGGACACCGTGGTCGGCGCCTTCGCGCAGGGCGAGATCCTGCAGGTTCTGCTGTTCTCGGTGCTGTTCGGCTTCGCCATCATGGGCCTCGGCGAGCGCGGCCATGTCATCCGCAACTTCATCGACGATGCCGCGCACGCCGTGTTCGGCGTTATCTCCATCGTGATGCGCGCGGCACCGATCGGCGCGTTCGGCGCGATGGCCTATACGATCGGCAAGTTCGGCACCGGCGCGATCCTCAACCTGATCGGGTTGATCGCGACTTTCTACGTCACCGCGGCGCTGTTCGTCTTCATCGTGCTCGGCATCATCGCGCGCTTTGCCGGCTTCTCGATCTTCAAGTTCCTGGCCTACATCAAGGACGAGCTGCTGATCGTGCTCGGCACCTCGTCCTCGGAAAGCGCGTTGCCGTCCCTGATGGAGAAGCTCGAACGTCTCGGCTGCTCCAAGTCGGTGGTCGGCCTCGTGGTGCCCACGGGTTACTCGTTCAACCTCGACGGCACCAACATCTACATGACGCTGGCGACGCTGTTCATCGCGCAGGCGCTCGGCTTCGATCTCTCCTTCGCCCAGCAGCTCACAATCCTGGTCGTGGCGATGCTGACCTCGAAGGGCGCTTCGGGCATCACCGGCGCGGGCTTCATCACGCTGGCGGCGACGCTGGCCGTGGTCGATCCGCGGCTCGTGCCGGGCATGGCGATCGTGCTGGGCATCGACAAGTTCATGAGCGAATGCCGCGCGCTGACCAATCTCTGCGGCAACGGCGTGGCCTGCGTGATCGTCGCCTGGTGGGAAGGCGAACTCGATCGCGACAAGCTCAACGCCGCGCTTGCCCGGCAGATCGATCCGACCGACATGGAGACCGCCGTCACGACGGACTGAGGCCGGATCTCTTCATCAAATGCTGAAGTAATAGGGCTGGTCGAGATCCTCGATCAGCCCTTTTTCTTTGGGCTCCCAGCCGAGCGCCGCGCGCGTCTTCGCGCTCGAGGTCGGGACGTCGACGGCGGCAAAGCGCGCGAACCAGCCGAAATGCTGCGCGGCTTCATCGACGGATTTCGACACCACGGGCACGCCGAGCCGTCGACCGATGACCTCCGCGATCGCCTTGAACGGCACGCCTTCTTCCGCGATGGCGTGATAGCGCCCTGAACGCGCGCCTTGCTCCAGCGCCAGGCGATAGACGCGCGCGGCGTCGAGGCGATGCGCGGCGGGCCAGCGATTGTTGCCGTCCTCGATATAGGCGGCGACGCCCGTCTCGCGCGCGATCACGATCAGGCGCGGCACGAAGCCATGGTCGCCTTCGCCATGGGTCGTCGGCGGCAGCCTTACGATGCCGGCGCGGACGCCTTGCTGCATCAGATCCTCGGCGGTTGCTTCCGAGACGCGCGGAAAGTGGCGGGCGGACGCATCATCCTCGGTCGCGAGACGCCCGGACGCGAGCAGCGCCACGCCCGACGTGACGATGAGCGGACGGTCGGAGCCCTTCAGCTCCTGACCGAGCGCGAGGATGGCCTGGCGATCGAGCTCGCAATTGTCGGCGAATTTCGAGAAGTCGTGATTGAAGGCGAGGTGGAGCACGCCGTCGCAGGCAGCAGCGCCGTTGCGCAAGGAGCCGAGGTCCTCCAGCGAACCGTGATGGGCCTCGGCGCCCATCGCCCTGACGGCGGCCGCTCCGGCCTCGGTGCGGGCGAGGCCTGTGACGCGATGACCTGCGGCGATCAGGTCGTGAACGACGGCGGAACCGACGAAGCCGGTGGCGCCGGTGACGAAGACACGCATGAAATATCTCCTCGGATTTGGTGGGGACGAGCATCTGCGTTATGATTATCCGGGTAAAGTAGTGACATTATCGGGGTATAATAGCTAACAGGATGAGCGAGACCGCATCGGCCGAAAACCTGCTTGGGGCCTATCTGAAGCAGCGCCGCACCCGGCTCGACGCCGCCGCGTTCGGCTTTGCCGGCAGACGCAGGCGCACGCCCGGGCTGCGGCGCGAGGAGGTGGCTCAGCGCGCCAATATCAGCCCGACCTGGTACACGTGGCTCGAGCAGGGCCGCGGCGGCGCGCCGTCGGCCGATGTGCTCGATCGTATCGCAGGCGCGCTAATGCTGACCGATGTCGAGCGCGAGCATCTGTTCCTGATCGGGCTCGGCCGTCCTCCCGAGGTGCGCTACCACGCCGCCGAAGGCATCTCACCGCGGCTGCAGCGCCTGCTCGACGCGCTCGAATTCAGCCCCGCGATGGTGCGCACGGCGACCTGGGACGTCGTCGCATGGAATCGCGCGTCACGCGTTGTGCTGACCGACTACGCCGCGCTTCCGCCTGAACGGCGCAACATCCTGCGCTCCATCTTCCTCGATCCGCGCGTGCGTGCGGCCCAGTACGACTGGGACAGCGTCGCGCGCTTCGTGGTGGCGGCGTTCCGCGCCGACGCCGCGCGCGCGGGCGCGGTCTCGCATGTCGCCGAATTCGTCGACGAGCTCTGCCGCCTCAGCCCCGAATTCGCGGCGCTCTGGCGCGACAACGAGGTGCGCAACCACGGCGACGGCACCAAGCGCCTGCGCCACCCCGTGCACGGCATGATGTCGTTCGAATATTCGAGCTTCAACGTCGAGGGCCGCCCTGACCTCATCATGGTCGTCTACAATCCCGCGACATCTGATGACGTCGAGCGGATCAAGGCGCTCCTGACGGAGCGCTAGAACCGCCCCGGCCGGTATGGCACGGGATCAATCGCCGGCGTTTCGCCGCTCATCATCTCGGCGAGCAGGCGGCCCGTGGCGGGCCCCAGGGTAAAGCCTTGATGCCCGTGGCCGAAGTTCATCCAGAGGCCGGGGTGACGCGGGGCGGGGCCCAGCACCGGCAGCATGTCGGGCGTGCAGGGGCGCGTGCCGAACCACGGATCGGGCTCGGCGCGCTTGCCGAGATCGATCAGCTCGCGCGCGGAAGCTTCTGCACTGGCGAGCTGGACCGGCGTGGCCAGCGCATCGGGGCCGGTCAGCTCGGCGCCGGTGGTGATGCGGATGCCCTTGGCCATCGGGCCCATGGCGTAGCCGTTGCCCTTGTCCACCAGCGGCAAGTCGAGCGTGGCGCCGCCGCTGTAATGCATGTGATAGCCACGCTTGCGCACCAGCGGGATGCGGTAGCCGAATTTCTGCAGCAGGTCGGGCGACCACGGGCCGAGCGTCACCACGGCGTGGGCGGCGTCGATGCGGCCCTTGTCGGTGTCGACTGACCAGCCGGTCGCGGTCTGCCGCAACGACTGCGCATCGCCGAGCACGACCGTGCCGCCGGACCGCTCGAACAGCTCGGCATAGGAAGTGACCAGCGCGCCGGGATCAGAGACCGTCCAGGTGTCGAGCCAGTGGATCGCGCCGGGAAGATCGTCGCGCAGGATCGGCTCGGCCTTGGCGAGCTCGCTGCCGGAGAGCACGCGAAACTGCACGCCGAATTCGCGCTGGTTCTGCTCGGCGTCCTTGACCGAATGCTCCAGCGCGGCCGCGTCGCGATACAGCGCCCGGTAACCGGCGCGGCGGATCAGATTGTCGGCGTGGGCTTCGCGGATGAGCACGTCGTGTTCGTCGGTGGCATAGGCGATCAGGCGCGCCCAGGCCGCGATCGCCTCACGATGCCGCTTCGGCGCCGAGTGCCACCAATAGCGGAGCAGGGGCTCGATATGCAGGTGCAGCGTCGAGAGGCTGTAGCGAACATCGTTGGTGCGGCCGGTCGCGATCTTGAACAGTGACGCGAGGTCGCGCGGCATCGGATAGGGCTGCACGGCTTCGGCCTGGATCATGCCGGCATTGCCGTAGCTGGTCTCGCGGCCCGGCTCCCTGCGATCGACCAGCGTGACCGACCAGCCACGCCGCTGCAGATGCAGCGCGGCACTCACGCCCACCATGCCGCCGCCGAGAACAATCGCACTTCGCATCGCCACTGACCTCACCAAATCAAAACCGCCCGGTTTGGCCGGGCGGTTTCAATTGCTTTGTTCGTCTTATTCGCCGCCGCCGAAGCGCCGCGACCACCAGCCGGCGCGACGCGGTGCCGCCGGCGTTTCGCCTGCCGCTTCCGGTGCAGGCTCGGGAGCCGATGCGGGCGGGGCGACGGGCTCGGCCGCCTGCGCGACCGGCGCTGCCGGCTCGCTCGGGCTCGACATGAAGCTCACCTTTTCCCGGACCGTCGAGCGACGGCGTGAGGCCTTCTCGTCGGCGGGCTCTTCTTCCGCCGCGACCGGAGCGGGAGTCGGCTCCGGCTGGGCCGGGGTTTCGGTCTGCACCTCGGCGCGCGGCTCGGGCTGAGCGAACTGCGGCTCGGTGCTGTGTTCAGCCTGCGCGATCGAGGGCGAAGCCTCGCCGCCGGCGCCGTCGAAATCGGCCACGGCATCGCTGGCTTCCGGCGGCGTATTGCCGTTGAGTTCGTCGCCGATCGAGCCGGCGAGACCTTCCTCGCCATTGCCACGCCGACGGCGGCCACCCCTGCGGCCGCGCCGGCGGCGGCGCTCGCTGCTGCCCTGCTGCTCGCCACGGGCGGCCTGCTCCTCGCCTTCTTCGCCGTCCTGTTCGGCGTCGGCATCCTCTTCGCCTTCGCCGGCGGCCACGGCCGCTTCCGGCGAGGTCGCCGGGCTGTCCTCGCGAAGCTCGCCGTCGCGCTGGCCACCGCGGCCGCGCCGGCGGCGGCGGCGCTTGCGGCGCTGGCCGTCCTGCTCGGACGACGCGTCGCCGGCAGCCTGTTCTTCACTGAGGCCTTCGGTTTCTTCGGTCTCGACCTCGGATTCCAGTTCCGGATCGAACTCGTCGTCGTCATAGGTTTCTTCGGCGAGCGGCGGCGGGCTCGCGGCCGCCTGCGCCGCAAGCAGCGCCTTGGCGGCTTCGAGCGTATGCACCTGCTCGCCGCGGTCGATCAGATAGGCCTGCGGTCCACTGACGCTGGGGTCGGCGATGACCGACAGCGAGACCTTGAAGCCGTTCTCGAGGTCGCGCAGATGGCCGCGCTTGTGGTTCAGCACATAGAGCGCCACATCGGTGCGGGTGCGGACCACGAGATTGTGGGTCGCGCCCTTCATCAGGATCTCTTCGAGGCCGCGCAGCAGCTGCAGCGCCACCGAGGAGACCGAGCGGACGTGGCCGGTGCCGCCGCAATGCGGGCACGGATCGGTCGAGCTCTCCAGCACGCTGGCGCGGATGCGCTGGCGCGACATCTCCAGCAGGCCGAAATGCGAGATGCGGCCGACCTGGATGCGCGCGCGATCCTGGCGCAGGCAGTCGGACAGCTTGCGCTCGACCGCCCTGTTGTTGCGCTTCTCGTCCATGTCGATGAAGTCGATGACGATCAGGCCGGCGAGGTCGCGCAGGCGGAGCTGGCGGGCGACCTCTTCGGCCGCTTCCAGATTGGTCTTGAGCGCGGTGTCCTCGATGTGGTGCTCGCGGGTCGAACGTCCCGAGTTGACGTCGATCGAGACCAGCGCCTCGGTCTGGTTGATGACGATATACCCGCCGGAGCGCAGCTGCACGGTCGGCGAGAACATCGCATCGAGCTGGCTCTCGACGCCCATGCGCGAGAACAACGGCTGGCCGTCGCGATACTGCTTCACCGCGCTCACATTGGCGGGCATCAGCATCTTCATGAAGTCGCGCGCTTCGCGGTAGCCGGAATCGCCGGCGACCGAGATCTCGTCGATCTCCTTGTTGTAGAGGTCGCGCAGCGAGCGCTTGATCAGCGATCCTTCCTCGTAGACGAGGGTGGGGGCCTGCGACTTCAGCGTCAGGTCGCGCACCGTCTCCCACATCCGGATCAGGTACTCGAAGTCGCGCTTGATCTCGGGCTTGGTGCGGGAGGCGCCGGCGGTGCGCAGGATGATGCCCATGCCCTCGGGCACGTCGAGATCCTGCACCACTTCTTTCAGGCGCGAACGGTCCTGCGCACTGGTGATCTTGCGGCTGATGCCGCCGCCGCGTGCGGTGTTCGGCATCAACACGGCATAGCGGCCGGCGAGCGAGAGATAGGTCGTGAGCGCCGCGCCCTTGTTGCCGCGCTCTTCCTTGACGACCTGCACCAGCATCACCTGGCGGCGCTTGATGACTTCCTGGATCTTGTACTGGCGGCGCGGGCGGAAGGTGCGCTCCGGCACTTCCTCCAGCACGTCGTC
>Ga0207426_1002614_pt1 | contig 11162 bp, 8 predicted proteins | sample AraplaMF_Cvi_mMS_FD_184265 | JGI IMG/M metagenome (GOLD analysis project Ga0207426, IMG submission 184265) | Arabidopsis root microbial communities from the University of North Carolina, USA - plate scrape MF_Cvi_mMS (SPAdes) (version 2) | ecosystem: Host-associated > Plants > Roots > Endosphere ...
TTGATCGCACGGTCCCATGAATTGCGCACAAGTCCAGGGTGCGTCATCCCACCGACATGATTGCGGATGGGGAGTCGCGCAGTAAAACGAGCAGACTCTCCGGCACGGGAACGTCGCGCCACTCTCAGCGCCGACAACGCGATGCTGCGTGACTCGACGGTGTTCGGCTTGGCCCCGTCCCTCGTCCAGCGGGAGTACAGCGTCTCCACGTCGGCTGTCGTGACTTGGGAGATCGTCTTCCTCTCCAGGTACGGGACGACGTGCAGCCGCATGATGCGCTCATAGGACTCCCAGGTGCCGGCCGACACCACCGATCCGGTGAGCCAGTCGTCTACGTACCGGCGAAGCGAGACCTTACCGGCAGCTGGGTCGATATAGGTGTTCTCCCTCTTGTCGTTCTCCATCTTGGTGGCGAAGTCCACCGCATCCCTCTTGCGGTCGAAGGACTTCTCCCTCTGTCGAGCACTGCGCCCGCCCGGTTCCCGATACCGAACGAGCCACCGCTTGCCAGCTGCGGCAGCACCCTTGTCGATAACCTGCGCCAAGTTCCAACACCAACTAACTCGTACATCCCGAACGGCTTTTGCCGTCGGGAGTGATGTTGTAGCTCGATTTTCCGGCAGCGCCAAATGTACTGTCGAGCACCGCTGGTGCTGGGCGGTGCGAGGTGCCGGATTGGCAGTTCGCAGACGGGCGTGTACAGATGACTGTTGCCATGACCTCCCGAGGCGGCGACCCCGTGGGGGCGGGAACTCACCTGCTGTCATGGTTTCTGGTCCCTGGTGGCCGACCTGGGCCAAGCCGGGGGCGGTGCATCGCCTGGGGACGCCGCCGTGGCTTTGAAGGTCCTGAATCATCACCGAAACTTGGGTCGGGGCGAGCCATTCGGGCGGCGCCGGCTTTTCCATCAGGGGCCGGAGATCGTGGATGAGCGGGCGGGCAGGAGAAGTGCCGGGACCGGGGCGAGGCGGTTCGCCCCGAGCTTCGACAGCGGTCGATCGAGGCGTGCATCCAAGTCAGGTTCTCAACCGGGCTTGTCGCACGGCACTGCTCGGTATGGGGCTGATCGGCGTGCTCCAAGCCACTACCACGGCGGCAGCATCTCGGTCAGCCCGTCCACCGAGCACCTGGTCCTCGCCGACATCGGCCAAAGTTCCACCTTGGCCTGTGACCACTGCGGCAACCGCGGGGGCGTCGCCGTCATCCGGCAGGCCCCGGGCGGCAGCGTTGACCCGGTGGTCAACGTCATCGCGTTCATCCTGACGAAGCGGGACGGCTCCACCGCGCCCGCGGCTGTCGCGATCCGCTCGGACCTCAACGTCAGCCCGCGCGAACTCGCCGCAACTGCAGACCCGCCTGCGTTGATCTCTTGAATCCGGCCGCGCTACTGGAATCCTTCGGCGAGGAACCCGGGGCCCTCACGCCCTGGCACTGCACGAACGTGCTGCTCTACTTCGACACCTCCGTTGCCCGCTTGGACGACTCTTATCTCGGACGGCGGCACTGGGCTTCGCCGCCACACTTCCTGGTCGGGCTCCGGGAACCTGCCTGCGCGCCAGCCGTCGGCACCCACCTGCCCTGTGCAGCGGAAGGTATGGGATGCGGCCGCTGCGATGACGGCCACTATCGCGAAGTCCGCGCCTGCGAAGTTCTGCGGAAAGCGGTGTCGGCGAGCTGGACGTCACCCCAGGTCAGGGCTCGGGAGGGCTGAGGCCGTGATCCCTCGCGTAAGCGGCAAAGATCTCCGCCGATGTTCCGCCTGTATGGAGGAAGTGCTCGTCGAGGACCGCGGCGAGGGACTGCAGAGCCCCGGCGAGCATGGACGCTGCCAGACGCACATCGGGACCATGTGCCGCTTGCCCGCGCTGGGCCAGGTCAGCGGCGTAGCCGACACTGGCCGCCAGCGACGCGTGGTTCTCACCGTCGTGGAAGTAGTAGGCCTCGGCGTATTGGGTGAAGTCGACACGGATGCGCAGCACTTCGGTGGCCAGACTCTCCAACAACGAGGCTCCGAGAGCGCAGTCCAGTTGGTGAGCCGAAGAGGCCGCTTGGCGCAGCAGCGCTAAGCGGATCGCCAGGACCCTCCTGCGGGCGAGTGCCGGGTAGATTTCGAGCACCCAGGTGACCGTGGCCGTCAGCAGCGCGAAGCCGATGAGAGCTTCCAGCGGCGCTACGATGCGCAGCCAGTCCTCGGTCGGCACGATGTCCCCGAGCCCGAGGGTGGCGATGGTGACGAGTGAGACGTAGAGGGCGTCCAGCAGGTCCGCGTGCTGGGCAGCTTTCAGGCCGCTTCCGAAGGAGAACGCCTCCGGCATGTGGGGCCAGTAGATGATGGCCCACCCCAGGATGATGGTGCAGGCCCACATCACGACCACGGTGACCATGGCGAGCGGTCCGACGAGCCCTGCGACCCGTTTGCGGGCGGGGACACGCTGGGACGCTTTCCACAATGCCGACATGACCAGGCGGCTCAAGCCTCCCCGGCGAGTCGGGTGCCAGAGCGTGTGGAACAGGTCTCGCAGTGCGGCCATGACCAACGCGGCCCCGATGAAGGAGACCAACCAATCCATGCCCGTCTCCCACGGCGCTGTTCGGTGTGGTGGACCGAGGGTCGGCCTGAGAGCCCTCGGTCGCTGCTGCTGGGCCTTCTGGACCGCTCTGCGGGCGCAACCGCTCGCACGTGAGCCTATGCCTCAGTGTTCTACCGGGGAACGCAGGCTCGCCGCGACGGATCGTCTCGATGCCTCCCGGCTGGGCACGGACGACATCACATACACCAATGTCACCGCTGCCTGGACCTCGGCGGGCACTCGATCTCGCCCGGACCGCGACATGCGTCGCGTACTCGCCGGGTGAGCGCGGTCAGCGATGTGGAGGGGACGGCTTGCGGCGCGATCGGATGCTCGATGAGCCGGGCGGCGCGGGGGAGATCGGCCAGATCAGCGGTCAGACGATCACGGCTCTCCTCGAGGGTGGGGGAGGGGGCGGTACGCCGTCCGTGGCGCATCACCGTTTCCAGCACGGGGTGGCTGTCGGGTGGAGGCGGTTCGTCGCTGAGGGCGATCAGATCGGGGTGTCCCGGGCGGCGGTAGACCTGTTTCGGTCCCGGAGCGGTCACCTTGGCCGCGGAGAGCTTCATCACCGGCCGCCCGTCGTACTGGACCATCTTGTACGCGGAGTCCAGGTAGGGGGCGTCGGCGGAGACGCCGACCCGCGTTCCCACCGCGTAGACGTCGATCGGGGCCCGCGAGCGGACCAGCCGGTCCACCGCGTACTCATCCAGGCTGCCACTGGCGACGATGCGTACCTCCCGCAGCCCGGCGGTATCCAGGATCGTGCGGGCCTCGCTCGCCAGCGCGCCGAGGTCGCCGCTGTCGAGCCGTACCGCCGAGCCGGGGCCGCGTCCCAGGTCGTGCAGCACGCGCGCCGCCGTGCGGACGCCCTGCCGGGTGTCGTACGTGTCCACCAGCAGCGTCACCGGCCCGGGGTGGGTGCGGGCGAAGGCGCGGAACGCCTCCTCCTCCGAGCCGAACGCCTCCACGAACGAATGGGCCATCGTGCCGATGGCCGGCATACCGTAGGTCGCTGCCGCGGCCACGTTGCTGGTCCCGGCAAATCCCGTCATCGCGCCCAGCCTGGCGCACTGGAATCCGGCCTCCGGCCCGTGTGTCCGCCGCAGGGAGAAGTCCACAACAGGGTGGCCCGACGCCGCGAGGACACAGCGCGCGGCCTTCGAGGCGATCGCGGTCTGGTGGCTGAGCTGATTGAGCACGTACGTCTCCACCAGCTGGGCCTGGGGGAGTGGCGCGGTGATCTCCAGCAGCGGTTCCCCAGCCAGCACAACCCGGCCCTCGGGCACCGCCCGAACCTCGCCGGTGAACTCCAGGCCGGTCAGGGCTGCCAGGTCGCTGGGCGGACGGTGCAGTACCTCCGCGAATGTGCGCGTGTCCTCGGGGCCCACACGGAAGGCGGAGAGGAAGTCCAATGCCGACTCCAGGCCCGCGCTGACGAGGAAACCGCGTCCGGGCGGCATGTCCCGTACGAAGAGACTGAACGTGGCCGGGGCCGTCATTCCCTGCTCCAGGTACGCCATCGCCATCGTGACCTCGTACAGGTCGGTGGTGGTCGCGTCGGACATCTCCCTCACCGCCTCGTCTCCCGGCCGCCCGATGTCCAGGATCGGACCGGCGGGAACGGACCGGCCATGGGCCGAAGGACCCCGCCGCCCCGGTCGGTCGGCATGCGCCGTCGGGGCGGCGTTCCCATCATGGGACGAGGAGATGAGCGCCCCATGCCGGAGTGGACCTGGGAGTACCGCGGCTATGACCCGGCCGCCGAACGGCTGCGGGAGGTGCTGTGCACCCTCGGCAACGGCTATACGGCGACCCGCGGCGCGGCGCCCGAGAGCCGCGCCGGGCCCGTGCACTACCCCGGCACGTACGTGGCCGGGTGTTACAACTGGTTGCGCTCCGCCGTCGCGGGCCGCGAGGTCGAGAACGAGGACCTGGTCAACCTGCCGAACTGGCTGCCGCTGCGCTTCCGGACACTGTCCGATGACGGCACCGTCGGAGCGTGGCTGTCCCCGGACACCCGCGTGCCGCTCGACTACCGGCAGGTCCTGGACATGCGAACGGGAACCCTTGCCCGGACCGTCGCCTATCGCGGTCCTGGCGGGCACCGGCTGGGGGTGGAGCAGCACCGGCTGGTCCACATGGGTGACCCCCACCTCGCCGCGCTGCGGACCGTCCTCACGGTGGAGGACCGGGCGGTACGGGTAGAGGTCGAGTCGGCCCTGGATGGGGATGTGCGTAACACCAACGTGCGCCGCTACGAGGGTCTCGGGGAGCGTCACCTGACCGGGCTGCGCACCGGTACGTCCGGTTCCGGCACTGCGTGGCTGCGTTGCCGGACCCGAACGTCGGACATCCGTATCGCGCTGGCCGCACAGACCCGGGTCACGGGGGCGGAACCGCTGTCATACCACCTCGGGCCCGGTCGGCGGCGGGTGGTACACACGCTGACGATCTCCGTCGAACCCGGCCGCCCAGTCGTGATCGACAAGATCGTGGCACTGCACACCTCCCGCGACCTGGCGATCGGCGATCCGCTACAGGCGGCGGTGGAACGGGCGACGACGGCTGGCGACTTCCGCGAGCTGCGCGCCTCACACGAAGCGGCCTGGGCCCGGCTGTGGCGGCGCGCCGAACTCGACGTGCCGGGAGAGCCCGGCCGCATCCTGCGGCTCCATCTCTTCCACGTGCTCCAGACCCTCTCGCCACACACGGCCGACCTGGACGTGGGCGTCCCGGCGCGCGGTCTGCACGGCGAGGCGTACCGGGGGCATGTCTTCTGGGACGAGCTGTTCGTCCTGCCTTACCTGAACCTGCACTTCCCCGAAGTCTCCCGAGGCCTGCTCACCTACCGTCACCGGCGTCTGCCGCAGGCGTGCCGCGCCGCCCGGGAGGCGGGACACCGAGGAGCGATGTACCCCTGGCAGAGCGGCAGCGACGGCCGTGAGGAGACACCGCGACTGCACCTCAACCCCCTGTCGGGCCACTGGCTGCCGGACCACTCCCGGCTACAGCACCATGTGAACTCCGCGGTGGCGTACGACGTGTGGCAGTACTGCGAGGCCAGCGGGGACACCGAGTTCCTGCACACCAAGGGCGCCGAGATGATCCTGCAGATCGCCCGCTTCTGGGGCAGCCTGGCTGACCTGGACACCGCGCTCGGCCGCTACCGGATCCGCGGAGTGGTCGGCCCGGACGAATACCACGACGCATACCCGGACAGCTCCCGGCCGGGGCTGGACGACAACGCGTACACCAACGTCACCGCCGCCTGGGTGCTCGGCCGGGCACTCGAACTCGCCCGCGGCCTGCCGGTGTGGCGGCGGCAGGAGCTGCTGGAGCGGCTGGCCCTGGACGACGCCGAACTCACCCGCTGGGAGGAGATCTCGCGGCGGCTGTATGTGCCCTTCCACGCCGGGGTCATCAGCCAGTTCGACCGCTACGGGGAGCTGGCCGAGCTGGACTGGGGCGCCTACCGCGCCACGTACCGGGACATCCGCCGCCTCGACCGCATCCTCGAGGCCGAGGGCGACTCGGTCAACCGCTACCAGGCATCGAAGCAGGCCGATGTCCTCATGCTCGGATACCTCTTCGCACCGGAGGAACTGGCCGCGCTCTTCCGGGCACTCGGATACACCGTGGACGACACAATCTGGCGCCGCACCGTGGACTACTACCTGAACCGCACTAGCCACGGCTCCACCCTGAGCAGCCTGGTGCACGGCTGGGTGCTCGCCCGGACCAAGCGCTCGGCGGCCTGGGAGTACTGCCTCCAGGCGCTGGAATCCGATGTCGCCGACATCCAGGGCGGAACCACCCCTGAAGGCATCCACCTCGGCGCCATGGCCGGCACCCTGGACCTGGTCCAGCGCGGACTGACCGGACTGCGCTCTCACGACGGGGCACTCCATCTGGACCCGGCCCCGCTGCCCGAAATGCCTGCCTTCCGCTTCTCCCTCCGCTACCGCGGCCATTGGGGAGTGAGCCTCCGCCTGGACCGCGGCCGGCTGCGCATCGCCGTTCCGGACTCCGATCACGAGCCGATCCGGCTGGTACTCCCCGACCGGACGGTGACCCTCGCCCCCGGCCAGAGCCACGCCCTGCGGTTGCCCCACCGCTGACGCAGTCGAGCCCGCGACTCGCCGGGGCCGTGGATGCCATTCCGGCGGCTTCCGGGTCATCGGGTGCGGCGGCGTACTACGGTGGCGGTGAACACTCCGGCGACGGCCGCGGTGGCGGCCAGCAAGACGTATCCCCAGGTGTAGTCGCGCGTGACACTGTTCACCACCCCCATCACCAGCGGGGGGAAGAAACCGCCGAGCCCGCCCGCGGCGCCGACCACGCCAGTGACGGAGCCGACACGCTCCGGGGGCACCAAGCGGGCGACGAGGGCGAAGACGGCGCCGGCACCGGCGCCCAGCGCGGCGGCCATGCCCAGGAAGGAAATCGTGCCGAGAGGGACCAAGGGGGCCTCTGCCGCGGCGACGAGCGCGAGGGCGGCCACCACGGCGTAAGCCGCCACCAGAACCGGAACCGGGCGCACCCGGTCGGACAGCCACCCGCCCACCGGGCGCATGGCGACGGCCAGCAGGACGAAGCCAGCCGTGCGTGTGGCTGCGTCCGAGCGTCCGAGCCCGAAGGCGGTAGTGAGATACGTGGGCAGATACACGCTGAAGGCGACGAAGCCGCCGAAGGACACGGCGTAGAGGAAGGCCGTCTGCCAGGCGACGGCCATACGCAGCGTGGCCGCCGTGCGGGCCAACAGCGATTCCGCCGTGACGGCACGTCGGGGGTTGTCGCGAAGGAAGAGGCAGGCCGTGAGGGCGTACACCGCCAGGAGGACCGCGACCAGGTCGAACGGGAAGCTCCGGCCAACGGCATCGGTGAGCTGCACGGTGGTGAAGGCGGAGATGGCCGTTCCGCCTGTGCCGATGCCGAAGACCCCGAGGGCCAGCCCCCGCCGCCCTGGCGGATACCACGAGTTGACGAAGGGGACGCCGATCGCGAACGTGGTGCCGCCCAGCCCGAGGAGGAACCCGCCCAAGAGCACCTCGGCCAGAGAGTCGGCCACGTGCCCGAGATAGAGCACGGGCAGGATGGTCGCGGCGGTGACGAGTGGGAACATCACCCGGGCGCCGGCACGGTCGGTGAGCGCCCCGATGGGGATCCGGCCGAGCGAACCGACGAGCACGGGTGTGGCCACCACCAAGGACTGCTGGAAGGGCGTGAGGTCGAGTTCCTGCCGGAGGGCCGGTGCGAGCGGGGCGAGCAGGGACCACGCCCAGAACGCGACCAAGAATCCGAGCGTGGCAAGGGCGAGCATCCAGGACAGCCGGGGAGGTGGCGTCGCGTGGTCCGTCCGCGGTACGTGGCTGTTCATGTTCCTCCTCCCGTACAAGACGTTCCCGTCCCAGCGGCGTGGCCGCGCGTCCGAACGGGTTGCCACACCCGTCGACCGGGGTGGTGGTTTGAACGCTTGGGGGTACTCCGTGTGTGGAGAGGTGTTCCTTGGGAGACGAGGCAACCGCCATGGAACAAGTGGTCACCGTGGGCCTCGACGGTTCGGCCGAGAGTCTGGCCGCCGCTCGCTGGGCCGCAGAGGAGGCGGAGCGGCGTGAACTGGCGTTGCGTCTGACGCACGCGTGGATCCTGCTGTCACCGCCCACTCCAGACAGTCCCGCGGCGGACGAGCAGAACTACTGGGCGCAGCGGATCGTGCACGAAGCACACACGGAACTGTCCGGCCTCCATCCGCGACTGACCATCATGGAGGATCTGGTCGCGGAAGAGGCCGAGACGGCCCTGCTCGACGCGGCCGCGCGGTCGCGGATGCTGGTACTCGGTTCCCGGGGGCTGGACCGGGTGGCGAGCTTCTTCCTGGGGGACATCGGACTGCAGGTCGTCGGCCGGGCGGAGCGGGCCGTGGTGCTGGTCCGCGGGGACCGGGCGGCGGAGGGACGCCGGCGGCATGTGGTCGTGAGCCTGAGCCTGCACGGTCCCCAGGACAACCTCCTCGAGTTCGCCTACGTCACCGCCTTCACCCGTGGTGTCCCGCTGCACGCCGTCCACGGAAGAAAACCTGGCCAGGCGTACACCGCCGCCCGCGGCGCGGAGGCCGACGTGGCCCGGGACCTCGCGGAGCAGGCGCGACAGGCCCTGGACGAGGTGCTGCGGCCGTGGCGCGAGAAGTTTCCCCGGGTGAGGGTCATCGACGAAATCCGGCTGGAGAGCCCCGCCCAGGCGGTGGTCCGGGCCGCGGCCGACAGTGATCTGCTGATGGTGGGGCGGCGAAAACACCCACCCACCCTCGGTCCTCGCCTTGGCCCCGTGGTGCAGGCGGCCGTGCACCACGCCGCCTGTCCGGTCGCCGTGGTTCCTCATGAATGACGGTGGGGCAACCCCCTCGTCCGCGGCGCCGCGCTGCGCCGTGTCGGCGACGCGCGATCTGAGACGCCGGGTGGAACCGATGAGAGGAGGAGAGGTCCTGTGCCTGAGACTTTGCACATCGTGAGCGATGTGATGACGCGAACGGTCGTCGCTGTCGGGCGGGACGCGCCGTTCAAGGAAATCGTGCAGACCCTGGGGCAGTGGCGTGTGAGCGCCATGCCGGTGCTGGAGGGCGAGGGGCGTGTGGTCGGAGTCGTCTCAGAGGCGGATCTACTTCCCAAGGAGGAGCTCCGGGACAGCGATCCGGATCGTTTCGAGCAGATGCGGCGCCTGCCTGACCTCGCGAAGGCGCGGGCGGTGACGGCGGAGGAGCTGATGAGCACCCCGGCGGTGACCGTGCACACGGACGCCACCTTGGCCGAGGCGGCCCGGGTCATGGCCGTCAGGCGGGTCAAGCGGCTTCCCGTGGTCGACGCCGAGGGGATGTTGCGGGGGATCGTCAGCCGGGGCGATCTGCTGAAGGTCTTCCTCCGGACGGACGAGGACATCGAGGAGGAGGTCCGCCGCACGGTGGTGTCCTGTCTCTTCCCCGGGCTCGGACATGCCGTCCACGTGCGGGTGGACGAGGGCGTGGTCACGCTCAGCGGAGAGCTGCACGACACCGCGCTGATCCCCGTAGCCGCGCGCCTGGCCCGGGCTGTGGAGGGCGTCGTGGATGTCGAATGCCACTTCAGGGCCCCCGGACACGCTGGGGCGGACAGCCCATCCTGAAGGCACAGCTTTCGCGACCGCGTAAGCGGGCTACGGCTCGATGTCCAGGACGTCAGGGACCGGCCGACGAGGGGTCTGCGTGCCAGGCCGGCCGTAACCCAGTCGCAGCACCATCTGCACGTAGGCCGATCCCGACATCGGGTCGCGTAGCGGCCAGCGCAGGTCGTGCCATTCCAGGGCCTGGGTGACGAACGAGGTGACAAGTCCTTCGAGCGTGGCCTGGAGCAGCACCCGTTCCATCGCCTGGCCGGTGCGCAGCCAGTCCTCCGGCCGGTCGCGTCCGGTGCTCAGCAGGGCCAGATGGGGGGTGGTCTCGAAGTCGGCGGCCGGGCGGCCGGGGACCGGTTCGCCGCCCGCGAAGTCCCGCATGGGAGCCTTGCCGATGCGCCGGCGGGGCCCGAAGGCGTGCTCCGGAATTCCTTCAGTGGCAGGCCGGGTATCGTCCGCCCTGCGGGTGAAGCGGGCCAGGTCCGCCGCGACGCCGGAATCGGTGAGATTGCGGGCTTCAGCCTCCAGCGCCAGGTCCAGGACGGCCTCCAGGTGCCATCCCGACGCGAAGGACAGCGAGACGTGCTCCCGGCGTGCGGCGTCCGTGAGGGCGGTCCGCACGGAATCGGGTAGGGGCGTCTCCGCGAAGGGATAACGGCTGGTGTGCCGGGTGCTCACGGCGGGGTACAGGGCAGCCGGATCGTCGTCACCGCCGTCGAGCGGGCCGGTCAGTGCCACGGAGGCCAGCAACATCGGATCTGCCGGAACGGGAAGCAACCGGGTGGTCGCCTGCCAGCCCTCGTGCGCGATCGCGACCCGCAAATTCATCAGGGCCGCGCCGCATCCGACGTGTAGGGCGCGCTGTTCCGGGTCGGAATGCGGCAGGGAACCACGGAGGTCTCCCCGGAGGTGGAAGACGCGCCTGCCCCGGAAGTACTGGAACCGCCACGGCTGGGCATTGTGCATCGACGGGGCCGCTGTGGCGTCCCGTACCAGAGCCGTGACGACCTCGTCGGGTGGCGGTTGAACACTCACCGATGTCCGGGGGCCGCGGGGCCCCGGGTTCTTTCCGACGCGTGCTCGATGTGGTGAATGTGTGCGTCAGGACCCGGGAACACGAGGCTGACTCGATCCGAGTCCGACCATCGCACGTCATAGGGAGGCGTTCCGTCGTCATGGTGAAGTCCGACGATCTCACCGTCCCGCCTGGCAGCGCCGGTGGTCGGGCTTTCGATGATCAGTTGGTCACCGACATGAGCACGCATCGGTGGTCCCGCCTTTCCGGTTCCCTTCTCCATCTTGCTCCACCATGTCACGGCGGGTGAGTGCTGTCCTGGGGCCGAATGGCCGACCGGATGGGCCGTGAAGCCCATTTGGAGGCCACCATGAGTTGCGACGCTTGGCAGCCGGGAGGCCGACCCGGGAAGTAGGAGCCCGGAAGGAGGC
>Ga0207426_1002616_pt1 | contig 11155 bp, 11 predicted proteins | sample AraplaMF_Cvi_mMS_FD_184265 | JGI IMG/M metagenome (GOLD analysis project Ga0207426, IMG submission 184265) | Arabidopsis root microbial communities from the University of North Carolina, USA - plate scrape MF_Cvi_mMS (SPAdes) (version 2) | ecosystem: Host-associated > Plants > Roots > Endosphere...
GGTCACCGGGGCCTCCCGGTCCTCCGGCTTCCTCGCCCGGATGCTCGGTCTGGGCGTCTACAACCCGGCGCGCGGGGCGGTCGGCGACCTCCGCTTCGTCTCGTACACCGGCAAGCCGGCCGCTGCGAAGGAGTTCACCGCGCCCGTCGAGTACGGCAACCGTTTCAACCCGACCGACTCGGTCAGCGCGATGCGGTTCGCGGGCTGGTACTACCTCGAGGTCAGCCTGCACCCCGACGCCGAGCGGTACTTCCCCAAGGGCGCGGAGCTCACTCTCCGGGTGGACGTCCGCGGCACCGCCAAGGCCGGTCCGGGCTACGCCGAGCCGACCGGCACCTTCTCCGTCACGCCCGACGACCAGGAGACGGCACGGAAGGGCCAGACGGAACAGGAGGCGGCGAAGAGCGGCACCCTGATGACGGTGGCCTACGCCGGGATCGGTACGGGGGTGGTGCTGCTGGCGGGACTTGGGGTGTGGACGCTGATGGCACGGCGGTCCTTCCGGGCCGGCGCACGGGTCGCCGCCGGCGGCGCGGTCCCGGCGGTCGCGCCGGGGGCGGCGGGTACTCCGGGCGCAGTGGGCGGTCCGGGCGATCAGCCCTCGCTGCCGGGTCAGGAGACACAGTCGGCCCAACAGGCCCGGCAGAAGCCTCCCTTCGGCCCGCCGCAGGGCTGGTAGCGGGCGGTACGGGTCGAGGCAGGGGGCCGTGGTTCCTGGACCGTTCAGCGCCCGCCTGGCCGGGCGCCCGGTCGGCCCGCCGTGCCGCCTCAGGCGGAGATCAGTGCCCAGACGCCGACCGCGATGCACAGCAACGCCACGATCAGCACCGGGATCGCGACCTTCGCGGGCGGTCCCGGTCTCCGGTGCGCGACCGGAGCCACCATGGCCGGTGCGGCGACGGCGGCGCCGACCGAAGGCTGCCCGGGGACCGGGTGCGGCGCCGTATAGGGGCGGGTCGCGGACTGCTCCGGGTGGGTGGCGGCCGTGGGCACATACGCGGGCACCGGGGGCGGGGGAGGAATCAGGGGCGGGCCGGACGCCGCGCCGGCCCCGGCCCAGACACCCTGTCCCGTGGGGGAACTGCCGTGTCCCGTGCCCGTACTGCCGTGGCCGGTGGGTGTACGACCCTGGCCGGTGGACGGACCGCCGTGGTCCGGGGGCGCGGCACGCCGGCCGGTGAGCGCCTCTCCCTGCCCCGTGAACGCCTGCCCCTGTCCCGTGGCCACTTCCCCGTGCCCGGTGGGCACCGCCCCATGCCCCGTAGGCGCACCGACCGGGCCGGTGGGCGCCCCGCCCGGTATCGGCCGCGGGGCCGGCGTCGGCGAGGTGCCCGGCTCCGGCGGGGCGAGCTGGAAGCTCCCGGTGTCCGACATGGACACCTGCCCGGTGGTCCCGGTGCCCGCGGCGGCACCGGCCGTCACGGGCCCGTCGGCCGCCCGGTTCCGCAGCGGCCCGTCCGCCCCGAAGCCGGCCGGGAGCGGGCCTATGTGGTCGAAGACCTCGACGATCTCGTCCTCGATCGTCGTGTCCGGCAGCAGTTCGACCGTCGAGATGATCGCCTTGCGGGCCCCCGTGGCCGTCCTGAACCGCGCTTCCGGGTCGGGGTGCACCAAGGACGCCAGCACCTGCCACAGCGGCTCCGGCACCCCCTCGGGCGCGTTCGGGATGCCGTGCCGGGTGAAGTGCTGGACCAAGGCGTCGGCGTCCGGCTTGGTGCCGGTGACCAGGTAGAGCGCGACCAGGCCGACCGCGAACAGGTCCGCGGGGAAGTCCGGCTCGGCGCCCTGCAACTGCTCCGGCGCGAAGTAACCGGGCGTGCCCACCACGAGGTTGGCCTCGGTCAGCCGCGGCTCGCCCTTGCGCATCGCGATGCCGAAGTCCGACAGCCGCAGATGCGGCCTGCCGGTGCCGGTGGCCTCCAGCAGGATGTTCGCCGGCTTGATGTCGCGGTGGACCACGCCCTCCGCGTGCACCGCGGTCAGCCCGGCCAGCAGCTGGTCCAGGAGCAGGCACACGAACCGCGGCGGCAACGGGCCGTAGTCCCCGATCAGATGGGCCAGCGAGCCGCCGTGCACCAGGTCCATGGTGAACAGGACCTTGTCGTCGTCAGCGGCCCAGCTCGCCGGGGCGAGCACATGCGGATGGTCGATCCGCAGTGCCTGCTCGCGGACGAAGCGCAGCAGGGTGTGCGCGTCGCTCTGCTGCAGCACCTTGGCGGCGACGTAGCGGCGGCGCCGGGCGTCCCAGGCGCGCCAGACCGCGCCCACCCCGCCCCGCCCGATCGGGTCGACCAGCTCGTACCGGCCGGCGAAGATCTCACCCATGGCGCCCCGTCCGCTTCCCGAACTCGCAAGGTCCCCTGTGGCTAGCTCTGGTGCGCCTCGTAGTGGGCGACCGCGTCCGCGGTGCGACCGGCACCGTAGACCCGGAGGAACTCTGCCAGTTCGGGGTGAGCGGGGGCGAGGGTGTTCGCCGCATCGATGATGTCCCCGGCGTCGGAGACCGACCGCAGCAGCGACTGGATCTCCCGCACCACACGCCGGACCGTGGTCGCCCCCGTCGACGACGTCTGCTGCGCGGTGTTGTTGAGCACCGAACCCCCTGCCGTCTTCTTGATCTCCTCCATGCGGTCGGTGGCCTCGGCGGCGCTGACGCTGCCGTCGGCGACCTGGCCGGCCAGGTCCTGCAGCGCCTGCACCCGCTGCACCACGGCCGGGTTGCCTATCTTTGCGCGCTGCCCGCTCATCAGCTGCGACAGCATCGGGGCCGACAGGCCGAGCACAGCGGCGAGCCGGGCCTGGTTGAGGCCGAGATCGTCGATGAGACGGCGGAACAGTGCACCCAGAGGCTCCCCGTACCAACTGCGCTGCAGCTCCCGGGCCCGCGCGGTGGCTTCCTGCTGTGCCGTGTCCATACCGTCTCCCCTGTCTCCCCGGTCGCTTCGCTGCCGCGAATCTCGCGAAGCATCCTACGGAGAGCGACGGTGTGCGGCGATACCCGGTCGGGAAAGCGGTCGGACACCGGGTACCCTGGTGCGCGAAGGGGCCTTAGCTCAGTTGGTAGAGCGCTGTCTTTGCATGGCAGATGTCAGGGGTTCGACTCCCCTAGGCTCCACTCCCCAAGCCCTTCCGATCGGCGTCACCGCTGGTCAGAGGGGCTTTTGTGGTTCCTGACGGGGTGTTGGCCCGCCGGCTGTGGCGGTGTCGGACCCCGTACGCGAACGGGCCGTGCCCGCCGCCCCTCGTAGGGGGTGGGGACACGGCCCGTGGAACGCCTTGGTCCGCGGTCAGGCCGTGGTGCCGCCGCCGTGGTCGTCGGCCTCGGTCTGCTTGGCCTGGACCTCGGGGTCGAGGGAAGCGCCGTCGCTGCCGTCGACCGCGCTCAGCCGTCCGCGGTCGCTGACCTCGGTGGGCGCGGGCGGCTCGACCAGCCAGTCCGGGTTGGCCTGCTTGTCCCACCACTTCCATGCGGCGACCGCACCGCCGGCCAGGATGCCCAGCACGGCAAGGCGCTTGGCGAGCTTGCCGCACTTGGCCCGCCGGCTGTGCTTCTTCTGGAGCTTGGCGATCTCGGCGGCCGTCACCTGGCCGCGGAGGGCGGCGAGGGCCGCGGTGCCGCGGGCGAGGGCCTCCTCGCGCACCGGTTCGGCCGCGGCGCGCGCATGGGTCACCGCGTTCTCCAGTCTCGGTGCCGTGTAGTCGGCCGCCTGGCGGGCCGCCTTACGGGTCCGGCAGGCCGCACGGGTGGCCGCCGCGTCCACCTTGGGCGGCAGCGTGCCACGGGCGTGCTCGATGCGCGGGTGCAGATGGGTGTCGTACTGCGTACGTGCCTGGTGGGCGGCCTCCGCCACCTTGGGAGCCGCGCGCGTCCGGGCCTCGTGAGCGAAGTGCACGGCGGCGTCCTTGGCCGTACCGGCATATGGAGCCACCACCTCCGCGGCGTGCCGCACGCTGTCCTTGGCCGTACCGGTCGCGGCGCGCACGCTGTCCTTGCGGGTCACGGGATCCTCCTCCTCGGTGGCGTGTCCGGGGCTTGGGGGCTGGTCCCCCGTGTCTTGCTCTATCGCCTGTCCACCCGTTTGAAGATCATGCCCGCTCATGCCTGGTACGGCATGTGCGAGCGGGCAACCGGGTCATTGCGGACCTTCCGGAGCCTTGTGAACGACAATGCCACGATTTCCCCTTTCAGGCGCAGGAAATCAGTACGAAAGCCACCACGAGCTGAGGGGCGGACGGCGCGCGCGACGCGGCCGAAGGCCCGATGAGCGGCCGTGGCGGGGCGCCGGCGAAACGCCGCGCGCAGCTCGGCACGGCTCCGTGGTCGAGCCATGGGAGGGCCCTTCCATGCGAGGATCGGGAACCGTCAGTGAAGACTTATGGAAGGTTGATCGTGGCTGAGCAGCTCTACGCCACCCTGAAGACGAACCAGGGCGACATCGAGATTCGGCTCCTGCCGAACCATGCACCCAAGACGGTCAAGAACTTCGTCGAGCTCGCCAACGGTGAGCGGGAGTGGACCCACCCGGCGACCGGCAAGAAGTCCACGGACCGGCTGTACGACGGCACCGTCTTCCACCGGGTGATCAGCGGTTTCATGATCCAGGGCGGCGACCCGCTGGGCAACGGCACCGGCGGCCCCGGCTACGAGTTCGCGGACGAGTTCCACCCCGACCTGGCCTTCAACAAGCCGTACCTGCTGGCCATGGCCAACGCCGGTCCGGGCACCAACGGCTCGCAGTTCTTCATCACCGTCGGCGCGACGGCGTGGCTGACCGGCAAGCACACCATCTTCGGCGAGGTCAGCAACGAGGCCGGCAAGAAGGTCGTCGACGCCATCGCCGGCACCCAGACCAACCCGCGCACCGACCGTCCCGTCCAGGACGTCGTCATCGAGTCGGTGGTCGTCGAGACCCGCTGAGTCGCGTCTTGCGCCCCGGCCGGGTCCGGGGAACCATTACGCCCCGCCCGGTCGTACATCAGGCGGGGCGTGAGCTCGTCCGGAATCGGGACGGCCGGGCGAGGTGAAGCGCCGACGCGCCCGGACGGAGAAGAGGACGAGGGGACGATGGACCAGGTGCCAGGCAGCCCGCACACGCCGCAGGACGCGCAGGGTGACGACGGTCTGCCCGGCTGCTATCGCCACCCGGACCGTCCGACCGGCATCCGCTGCACCCGCTGTGAGAAGCCGATATGCCCGGACTGCATGGTCAGCGCGTCGGTCGGCTTCCAGTGCCAGACCTGTGTGCGCGGCGGCAGCGGCACCGGCCATGCGCCGCACGCGACGACGCCGCGCACCCTCGCGGGCGGCACCATCGCCGCCGACCCACGGCTGGTCACCAAGATCCTGCTGGGGCTGAACGCCGCCGTCTTCCTCGCCGTATGGGCGACCGGCGGCGGCACGAGCCCGCTGATCGGCCGGCTCGACCTGGTGGGGCTGGCCGCGGACCCGAGCCGGTTCCAGCTGGTCGGGGTCGCGGAGGGCGAGTGGTACCGCCTGCTGACCGCGATGTTCCTGCACCAGCAGATCGCCCACTTCGCGTTCAACATGCTCTCGCTGTGGTGGCTGGGGCCTCCGCTGGAGGCAGCGCTCGGCCGGCTGCGGTACATCGCGCTCTACCTGCTCGCCGGTCTGGGCGGCAGCGCCCTGTCGTACCTCCTCGCCGCGCAGAACCAGCCTTCGCTGGGTGCGTCCGGCGCGATCTTCGGGCTGCTCGGTGCGACCGCGGTGCTGCTGCGGCGGATGAACTACGACATGAAGCCGGTGCTGATCCTGCTCGGCCTCAACCTGGCCTTCACGTTCCTGTGGCCGAACATCTCCTGGCAGGCCCATGTCGGCGGCCTGGTGGTGGGCGCCGCGGTGGCGTTCGGAATGGTGCACGCGCCGCGTGACCGCCGGACTCTGGTGCACGTCGCGACCTGTGCGGTCGCGGGGCTCGCGATCGTCGCGGTGGTGTGGGTACGGACCCTTCAGCTGCTGGGCTGAGGGGCCTGTTCCGGCACGTTGTCCACAGTACGTGGCCGATCTTGTGCAAGCTGTGCGGGACGTCCGCTCCGGGCCGCCCTGACCTGCGTTTCCCCAGTAAGGATGCGGGGAGACGCAGGCCGGGAGACGGGGCCGCCGATCACACCGGCGTCAACCTCCGGAAGGTTATCCACAGATCTTCTGAAGTTTTCCCCGGCTGTGGATAACCGTGTGGATGGCCTTGGGCAGGGCTTGCGCTACTTCCACTGGGTGGATACGCCGAAGCCCACCGCGATGAACCCGAAGCCGCACACGATGTTCCAGTTGCCCATGGCCGCGATCGGCAGATCGCCCTCGGACACGTAGAACATCACGATCCACACCAGCCCGATGAGGAACATCGCCAGCATCAGGGGCGCCACCCAACCGCGACCTGAGTTCATCTTCAGGTTGGTGGTCTTCGCCGGCGGCGGCGTGAAGTCGTCCTTCTTGCGGATCCGTGACTTCGGCACGAGGAACTCTCCTGTCGATGCGCTGCTCCCCCGCTCTCGGGTCGGCGCGAGCGGGCGGTGCCCCCATCCGCGGGGGAGGTACGTGGTGTGTGCCGGGGGCACGGACGCGGTGGGGAGCGGATTCCTTTTCCCGGGCGTCCGTTAGCGTAGTGCTTCCGCGGCGCCGTAAGGAGTAAGGGTACGTTGAGCAATTCCGCTGACTCCCCCGACAGCCCCACTCGGTCCCGCCTTCGGCCCGTGCGGTTTCTCACCCTCATCGTATTCGCGCTCGCCGGCCTGTTGTTCTGGCTGAGCTTCGACACCGCGCGGGGCACGAATCTGCGCTCCGACGACTCGATGCTGCGGCTGTCCGACCTGATCCAGGAGCGCAGCCACAAGAACGGCTCCCAGGACGACCGCAACGCCCTCCTGCGGCAGGAGGTCGACTCCCTCGCACGGCGCGACAACGGCAGCTCCAAGGCCGAGGAAGCCAAGGTCAGGGCGCTGGAGAAGAACGCCGGCACCAAGCCGCTGAAGGGCCAGGGCCTGACGGTCACCCTGACCGACGCCCCGCCGAACGCCACCGCCAAGATCCCCGGCGTGCCCCAGCCGCAGCCCAACGACCTGGTCATCCACCAGCAGGACCTCCAGGCCGTGGTGAACGCCCTGTGGCACGGGGGCGCCAAGGGCATCAAGGTCATGGACCAGCGGCTGATCTCCACCAGCGCGGTGCGCTGCGTCGGCAACACCCTGATCCTCCAGGGCCGGGTCTACTCCCCGCCGTACAAGGTCACCGCCGTCGGCGACCGCGAGGCCCTCACCAATGCGCTGACCGCCTCCCCCGCCATCCAGAACTACCTCCAGTACGTGAACGCCTACGGCCTGGGATGGAAAGTCGACCAGCACGAGGCGGTGACTCTTCCCGGGTACTCCGGCACAGTGGATCTGCACTACGCACAGCCTGTGAAGCCGTAGTCCGCGCGCCGCGGGGCGGCGGGAGGGGCGGGGCCGGATGACGCTGCGGGGCCGGACGGCGGTGCGCTGGACCGTGCGCACGCTCAGCGAGACCTGCCTCACCGTCGGTGCACTGATCGTGCTGTTCGTGGTCTACCTCCTCTTCTGGACCGGCGTACGGGCCGACAGCGCCATGGACGGCGAGATCGGCAAGCTCCGGCACCAGTGGGCCACGGGCGAGACCACTGGCCCGGGCGGCACCCCGCCCCCGGACGGGAAGCGGGCCCCCGGCCGCGGACCCACCCGCGATGCACGGCCCCGCCCCTACACCGCGGGAGCGTCCTTCGCCGTCATGCACATCCCGCGGCTGGGCGCCGACTGGGCCAAGCCGGTGCTCGAGGGCACCACGACCGGCGTCCTCCAGCGCGGCCTGGGCCACTACGACCGCACCGCGCACCTGGGGGAGACCGGCAACTTCTCCGTGGCCGGCCACCGCCGCACCTACGGCGACCCCTTCAAGGACTTCCCCCGGCTGCGCCCCGGTGACGCCGTGGTGCTGACCGACGGCGCGACCTGGTTCACCTACCGCATCGACAACCGGCCCTATACGACGCTGCCCGGCGACATCGGGGTGATCGACCCCGTACCGCGGAAGTCCGGGTTCAACGGCCCCGGCCGCTATCTCACGCTGACCACCTGCGAGCCGGAATGGGGCCACAGTCACCGGCTGATCGCCTGGGCACACCTGGATTCCACCCAACCGGTGGCACAGGGACGGCCATCGGCTTTGACCGGCTGACCCACCTGGGCCCGCCCTCGCCCCTTACTCTGGTCTCGCAACCGTCATCGTCATCGGCAAGGGGACAGCGACAGCATGTACGGCTGGATCTGGCGGCATCTGCCGGGCAACACATGGGTGAAGGCGCTGATTTCCCTGGTGCTCGTGCTGGCGGTCGTCTTCGTACTCTTCCAGTACGTCTTTCCGTGGGCGGAGCCGTTGCTCCCCTTCAATGACGTCACTGTCGACCAAGGAATGGCAGCCGTCCGATGACCGCACGGATTCTCGTTGTCGACAACTACGACAGCTTCGTCTTCAACCTCGTGCAGTACCTCTACCAACTGGGCGCCGAATGCGAGGTGCTGCGCAACGACGAGGTCGCGCCGCGGCACGCCCAGGACGGCTTCGACGGTGTGCTGCTGTCGCCCGGCCCCGGCACCCCCGAGCAGGCCGGTGTCTGCGTCGACATGGTGCGGCACTGCGCGGACACCGGCGTCCCGGTCTTCGGCGTGTGCCTGGGCATGCAGTCGATGGCGGTGGCGTACGGCGGCGTGGTGGACCGGGCGCCCGAGCTGCTGCACGGCAAGACCTCGCCGGTCCTCCACGAGGGGGCCGGCGTCTTCTCCGGCCTGCCCTCCCCGTTCACCGCCACCCGCTACCACTCGCTGGCCGTGGAACCGGACACCGTCCCCGACGAACTGATCGTCACCTCCTGGACGGAGGCCGACGAGGTCCCCGGCGGGCGGATCGTGATGGGGCTGCGGCACCGTGAACTTCCCGTCGAGGGCGTGCAGTTCCACCCCGAATCGGTACTGACGGAGTGGGGGCACCGGATGCTGGCCAACTGGCTCGTCGAATGCGGCGACGAGAGGGCGGTGGAGCGCTCCACGGGGCTGGCCCCGGTGGTCGGCAAGGCCGGCGCGTGACCGACCTACGCCCCGGGCGGGAGGGGAGATCCTACGAGCCGGACGACTCGCAGCAGTCGCACGGACCGCAGGAAAAGGATCCGTACGGGTACCCCGATGCGTTCGAGGCGGCGGTGGAGCAGCTCGACGACCCGCTGAACGATCCGCTGCCGGGCCAGGCGCCGCCGGCATCCACGCCCGCTGCGTACGGGCAGCCGGGCCGGGGTCGGCGGCGGGGCAAGGCGGCCCAGGAAGGCGGGGGACAGGGCTCCCCGTGGTTCCGCCCGCACCTGGAGCCGGAAGCGGCATCCCGGCCGGACCGGCAGTCGTACGGCGCCGAGACGCCCCGCTACGGCCAGGCGCACGGCCACGACTCCCGCCCCGCGGCGCCCGAGGCGATATCCCAGCCCTATGCCGCGCCGGAGACGCCGGCACCGCCCGCCCCCGCGCCGCGTGTGAGCCCCGCGCCGAGGGTGAGCCCTGCTCCTGCCGTGAGCCCCGCTCCGGCCGCCGCCACTCCGTGGCTGGACGACAACGAGACCATGGCGCTGCGTCAGGCGGAGCAGCCCGATGGTGAGACCGTTTCACGTGAAACCGGCACCTCGGTTTCACGTGAAACCGAGGAACCGTCCTCGGGTGGCCGCGCGGCCCGGCGCAAGGCCGCTCAGGAGGCCGCCAAGCGGGGCGGCAGGCGCCGGCGCCACAGCGGTGCGGCCGCCGCCACAGAGGCCGCTGCGACGGCCTCGGAAGCGGCCTCCGCCCCCATGTCCCGGCTGGAGGCCCGCCAGGCCGCGCGAGCCGCCAAGGACAGCCCCAGCCTGATCGCCAGCCGTGCCCTGGGCGAAGTGTTCATCACCCTCGGTGTGCTGATGCTGCTGTTCGTCACCTATCAGCTGTGGTGGACGAATGTGATGGCCGAAGAGGAGGCGGGCGGCGCTGCCACCAACCTGCAGCACGAGTGGGACAAGGGCGGTGGCGAGAAGAAGAATCTCGCGGACGGCGAGCGCTTCGGGATCATGTACATCCCCAAGCTGGATGTGAAGGCGCCGATAGCCGAGGGCATCGACAAGCACCGCGTGCTGGACCACGGCATGGTCGGCCACTACGACAAGAACAGCGGGATCAAGACCGCGATGCCCTGGGACAAGAAGGGCAACTTCGCGGTGGCGGCGCACCGCAACACGCACGGCGAGCCGTTCCGCTACGTCAACAAGCTCACCAAGGGCGACAAGATCATCGTCGAGACGCAGAGCTCGTACTACACCTACGAGATGGAGAGCATCCTCCCGCAGACGTCTCCGAGCAACACCAGTGTGATCGGCCCCGTGCCGCCCGGTTCGGGCTTCACCAAGCCCGGCCGCTACATCACCCTGACGACCTGTACCCCGGAGTTCACCAGTACCTTTCGGATGATCGTCTGGGGCAAGATGGTCGACGAGCGGCCGCGGAGCAAGGGCAAACCGGATGCGCTCGCCGGCTGAGCGAACATAAGAGGGGTGCTACGCGGTGACAGCAACCGGAACCGACGAGAAATGCGACCGGTCCGCGCCGCCGCCCAAGCCGCGCCGCGTGCGACGGACCCTCGCCGCCGTCGTCAGCGTCATCGGTGAGCTGCTGATCACGGCCGGGCTGATCCTGGGCCTGTTCGTCGCCTACTCGCTGTGGTGGACCAACGTCCTCGCCGACCGCGCGGCACACCAGCAGGGCGACCAGGTGCGCAAGCACTGGGCGAGCACCGGACCCAAGGGGCCGGGGAAGCTGGACACCAAGGACGGGATCGGCTTTCTGCACGTCCCGGCGATGGACAACGGTGAGGTGCTGGTCAAGAAGGGCACCGACGCCGAGATCCTCAACGAGGGCGTGGCCGGTTACTACACCAAGCCGGTCAAGTCGGGGCTGCCGGAGGACAAGAAGGGCAACTTCACCCTCGCCGCGCACCGCGACGGCCACGGCGCGAAGTTCCACAACATCGACAAGCTCAAGGACGGCGACCCGATCGTCTTCGAGACCAAGGACACCTGGTACGTCTACAAGGTCTTCGCGACCCTGCCGGAGACCTCGAAGT
>Ga0207426_1002618_pt1 | contig 11152 bp, 7 predicted proteins | sample AraplaMF_Cvi_mMS_FD_184265 | JGI IMG/M metagenome (GOLD analysis project Ga0207426, IMG submission 184265) | Arabidopsis root microbial communities from the University of North Carolina, USA - plate scrape MF_Cvi_mMS (SPAdes) (version 2) | ecosystem: Host-associated > Plants > Roots > Endosphere ...
TCATCGCGATCCCCTCCGACCAGGGCGCCAACTTCGTCTCCTCCATCGTCGCCTTCGTCGTCGGCGCGCTCGTGATGTTCGTGGTCACCCTGTTCACCGAGCCCAAGTCCGCCGAGTCGCTGGCCGGCCTGGTCTACGGCACGAGGTCCCCCGGCATGGCCGAGCTGCCCGCCGAGGGCGACGACGCCTGGTACCGCAGGCCCGCTCTGCTGGGCTGGGGCGCCGTCGTCCTCGCCGCCCTCTGCTACCTCCCGTTCTCCCTCTGACCTGCCTGAACCAGCGGAGTTGACACACCCATGAGTGACTACCAGCACGAGGTCGAGGAGCTGGAACGCGAATCGGCGACCGCCGCGCGGCTCTTCGACGTACGGCGCATCATCGGCGGCCTGTTCACCGTCTACGGCGTCATCGTCACCATCGCCGGCCTGATGGCGACCGACGCGGACCTGAAGAAGGCCCAGAACATCAACATCAACCTCTGGACGGGCCTGGGCATGCTCGCCCTGGGCCTGTTCTTCCTCATCTGGCAACAGCTGCGGCCGGCGGTTCCGCCGGTGGTGGGGGAGATGGACGCCGAGCCGGAGGGCGGGCCCGCGAAGGACTGACGCGTCGCTACCCCGGCGGTGGCACCGGTGCGTCCGGTTCCGCCGCCGTGACGTGCGCGGCCTGCCTGCCCGCCCGCTCCAGCAGCCCCGTACGCGCCGCCAGCGCGGCGGCCTCCAGCCGGGAGCCCACCTCCAGCTTCATCAACACCCGCTGGACGTGCGTCCGCGCCGTACTGGGCGCGATATCCATCCCCGCCGCGATCAGCCGGGTGTCCTCCCCGTCCGCGACCCGCATCAGCACCTCGACCTCACGCGGGGTGAGCAGCTCCAGTAGCCGCGCCCCCTCGTCGTCCGGCTGAGCCGCGGGGTGCAGCAACTCCTCGAAGGCCTGCTGCAACAACTGCGGCGAAACCGCCGACTCCCCCGCCCGCGCCTTCATCATGGCGCGCTCGACACCCTCGATCCGCTCGTCATTACGGACATAGCCCGAAGCCCCGGCGGCAAATGCGGCGGCGATCCCCCGCGGACTGGGCACCGGCCCCAACACCACCACCGCGACCTGCGGCCGCTCCTTCTTGATCCGTACGACCGGGTCGAACGCCCCGGGACGGGCCGGCGCGGCGGTACCCAGCAGGCACACCTCGGGCGCCCGGCTCACCACCAGCTCCGCGGCCCCCGCACTCGGCGCGGCCGCCGCCAGCACCCGGTGCCCCCGCAGCTTCAGCGCCGAGGCGAGCGCCTCCGCGAGCAGACGATGATCGTCGACCACCATGAGCCGCACGCCCATCGAGCAACCTCCCCCGCTCCGGCGGGCCCCGGCGCAGCCCCCGGCCGGGCCGCTTGTCCCCGGGAAGCTACACGCTCGGCTGCCATACCGCGCCCCCTACCGGGAAGAAGCCCCCCGGAATGCTGGAATCCCGGCCATTCGGGGCTGGTTGGCGTGCTTTCGGTGGGGTGGGACGGCGGGTTTGGGGGTGTGACGTCGCCGTATGCACGGGAAGTGCGCATACAGGGCACTGCTGTTGGGCGGCCTGCGGGCACCCACCGGAGACTTGGTACGCCACCCGGGCACCCCTCTCCGACCTAACAAGACAGCACGGCCAAAGAGTTGAGCGACGACACTCACCACTGCGCCGTTCCGACGGCGAGCAAAGACGACCAGGCGCCGGACACTTCCCCCACCGCACCGACCCGAACTCCGCACTCCATCAACGTCGTTGAATTCAAAAGGAACGATCGGTCGGCTTTCGCTGCGAGTGTCGCCGACGGCGTTGTCAGTGTCGTATGCGAAGGTTAGTTCGGCAGTTGAACGGAGTATCGGGGGAGGGGTCGGGCCCGCCATGTCATTGACCAACGAGGTAGCGGCAGTTCATGCAGGGCGACCAGATCCAGCCGCTTTGGTGGGGGAATTCCGCCGCGCACACGTCTTGATCCCAACGATCAACGACACGCTCATGTCCACGGAGTTGGACGGTATCCGCTGGCTGTACGCGTTCACCGACGAAGAGGCCCTGTCCCGCTTCACCCTCTCCCGCGGCAGCGAGCCCGGAACGGAGTGGCGGTATGTGACCGCGTCCGGCGCGCGGGTCCTTGACGTGCTGATTCCTGCCTGCGAGGGCCCGACGGGCGTGGCTCTGGACGCGGGCGGCGAGCAGGGTGCGCTCTTCCCGCCAGTGGCCGGAATCGTTCCGGCCAGCGCAGCGGTGGACATATCAACGGGCGGCATTCCGGACGTAGCGCACAAGAGGGAAGAATAAATGGGCCTGCTCGACGGAAAGGGTTACCAGCTCGAGCCCGAGGCTTTTGAACGGCTCACCAAGGGCATCAAGGCCGCAACGGCCGAACTCAAAGAGCTGGGCTTTGATATGGAGGCCCAACAGGGACGCGGTTTCGACCGCTTGTCCCTGGACAGCATGGAATGCGGCGACGACGGCCTGGCCGCTGTGCTCGATTCCTTCTGTGACCGCTGGGGCTGGGGCGTGCGCACATTGATGCAGGACGCCAATCAATTCTCCAAGAAGCTCGGAATCACCGCCGGCATGTACTACGAGCAGGAGCAGTACGTCTCGGACGCGCTGAAGCAGACGGTGAACGCATCTATGGGCGACCCGTCCAAGACCGCGGAGGAGCTGCACAAGACCTCCTGGGGCGACATCGGCGCCGACAACCCCATCTCCCAGGTCGCGAACGCGGACTTCGATCCGACATCGAAGGCGTCGAGGGAGGCCCAGCAAGAGGTGGCAGAGGGCGCCCAGCAGTTCGGCCACGACGTGACCTCCGTTCCCGACCGGCTCATGCACGGCGGCGAGGACCCCGCCGAAGTCGAGACCAAGATCTACGAGCCGAAGGCTGCGCAGGGCCAGGGGGGTAACAGCAAGTGAGCTGGGTCGGGGATGCCGTCAACGCCGTGGGCGAAGGCGCGAGCAAGATAACGGGGGCGATCGAGCGCGGTGCCGGTGAGGTGATCGAGCACGGCGCCGACCTGACCGGTGACGCCCTGGAGGCTGCCGGTCTCGACGACGCCGGGCACGCCGTACGCTCAGCCGGCGCCGACGTGGCCGGTGCCCTGGGCGCCCATGTCGACGAGCGCCAGCTGGGCGAGACGGAAGACCCCAAGGAACTCATCCACGGCGACGTGGAGAAGATCAACGAGACGGCATCCCACCTCAAGGACTTCTCGTCGGCCTTCGACCGCGTCGCCGACGGGATGCGCAAGATCGGCTCGGGCCAGCACTGGAGCGGCAAGGCGGCGGACGCGTTCCGCGAGGCGTTCGATATGCATCCCAAGCAGTGGATGTACGCCGCCGACGCCTGCGACGACGCCTCGAAGGCGCTGAAGTCCTATGCGGAGACGGTGTCCTGGGCCCAGGGCAAGGCCCTCGACGCGATTGACAAGTACGACAAGGCGCTGGAGACCACCCGACGGTCCATCGAGGCCTACAAGACCAAGGTCGACAAGTTCAACGCGCAGGTCGACTCGTACAACGCCGCCGTCGACCGGGGCCAGGACCCGGGCGCCCAGCCGCAGAAGCCGGTCACGTTCAAAGACCCCGGTGCCGAGGGCCGTGAAGCGGCCCAGGACATGCTCAAGAGCGCCCGCACCCAGCGCAACGAAGCTGCGGGGCGGGCCCGTAACGCCGTCAAGGGCGCGCTGGCCCACGCCCCTGACAAGCCCGCGCTGACGCAGCTGGCGGGCGCGGCGCTCAAGGACGGCGGAGAAGCGCTCGTCCTGGCGCAAGTGCATATGGCCGGCGGTGCCCTCAAGGCCGCAGCCGGGACGCTCAAGCTGGCCCGGTCGGTCAACCCACTGGACCCCTACAACATCACCCACCCCTGGCAGTACCTCTCGCACGCCTCCACCACCCTCATGGGCCTCGCCCAGGCCCCCCTCCACCCCATCGACACCGCGAAGGGCATGCTCGGCTCCGGCTGGGGCAGCGACCCGCTCGACGCCGGCACAGCCATGGTCGTCAACGCGATCGGTGGCAAGGGCGCGGGCGGCCTGGCCAAGGGCGCGGCGAAGGCCGGCATGAAGAACGTCGCCAAGGGCGCAGCGCGAACGGCAGCCAGGGAGGGCGGCAAGCGCACCGTCATGGACCGGCTGCGCACCGCCTGGTGCAAGACCTTCGGCAGCGACCCCATCGACATGGCCACCGGCCGGATGATCCTGCCGCAGACCGACATCTCCCTCCCCGGCAGCCTCCCCCTCTCCTTCACCCGCACCTTCGAGTCGTCCTACCGCCAAGGCCGCTGGTTCGGCCCGACCTGGATGTCCACCGTCGACCAGCGCCTGGAGATCGACGCCGAAGGCGTCATCCTCATCGGCGAGGAGGGCAACTTCCTCCTCTACCCCCACCCCGCCGTAGGCGTGGCCACCCTGCCCGCCGAGGGTGACGGCGCCCCGCTCGAACTCACCCCGGACGGCGACTACCTCCTCACCGACCCCCAGACCGGCATCCGCCGTTACTTCACCACCTACACCGAAAACCTCGCCGTCCTCGACGAGATATCCGACCGCCGCGGCAACCACCACACCTTCGACTACACCGAAGACGGCACGCCCACCGCCATCACCCACAGCGCCGGCTACCGCCTCCTGCTCACCACCGAAGAGGGCCGCATCACCGCCCTCCACCTGGCAGGCGCGGCCCCCGACGGCTCCGACCAGCTGCTGATGACGTACGGCTACGACGACGCCGGCAACCTCATCGCCACGACCAACTCCTCCGGCCTCCCCCTCCGCTTCACCTACGACGACCACGGCCGCATCACGTCTTGGACGGACACCAACGACAGCAGCTACACCTACGTCTACGACGACCAGGACCGCTGCATTTCACAGGGCGGCATCGCAGGACACCTGCGCGGCGCCTCCTCCTGGGGCGCCCCCGACCCCGTCACCGGCCTGCGCACCAACCTGCACCACAATTCCCTCGGCCAGCTCACGACCTACCAGGTCAACGACCGCCATCAAATCGTCGCGACCACTGACCCCACGGGCGCCACCACCCGCACGGTCCGGGACGCCAAGCACCGCGTCCTGTCGACCACGGATCCGCTGGGGCGCACGACCCACATCGGCTACGACGATGAGGGCCGCCCGGTGAGCGTCACCCTCCCCGACGGCTCCACCTCCACCAGCACCTACAACGACGACGGCCTGCCCCTCAGCACCACCGGTCCGGACGGCACCACCTGGACCCACACGTACAACCCGGCCGGCAACCGCACCTCCACGACAGACCCCACCGGCGCCACCACCACGTACACCCACGACGCCCACGGCCACGTCTCCTCGGTCACCGACGCCCTCGGCAACACCACCCACCTCTACTGCGACAAAGCCGGCCTGCCGATCTCGGTCACCGACCCCCTCGGCGCGGTGACCCACTACCGCCGCGACGCCTTCGGCCGCACCACCTCCGTCACCGACCCTCTGGGCGAGACAACGCACATGGTGTGGACCGTCGAAGGCAAACTGGCGGCCCGCATCGACGCCACCGGCGCCACCGAGGAATGGACCTACGACGGCGAAGGCAACCGCCTCACCCATACCGACGCCATCGGCCAGACCACCCGCTTCGAGTACACCCACTTCGACCTGCTCACGGCCCGCACCGACCCCGACGGCGTCCGCCACGAGTTCACCCACGACACCGAACTCCGCCTCACCCAGGTCACCAACCCCCAGGGCCTGACCTGGAACTACACCTACGACGGCGCCGGACACCTCGTATCCGAGACCGACTTCGACGACCGGGTCCTGGCATACACCCACGACGCCACAGGCCAACTCGCCACCCGCACCAACGCCCTCGGCGAGATCACCACCTACAGCCGCGACACCCTCGGCCGCATTACGGAGAAGAACGCCGCGGGCCTGGTCACCACCTACGCCCACGACACCGCCGGCAACCTCCAGCAAGCAGCCAACCCCGACGCCACCGTCACCTACACCCGCGACATCCTCGGCCGCGTCACCGCCGAATCCGTCAACGGCCGCACCATGACGTTCACCTACGACGCCCTGGGCCGCCGCACCTCCCGCACGACCCCCACCGGCCACGCCACGACCTACACGTACGACCCTGCTGGCAACCGCACTGCTATGGACATCGCCGGCCATGTCCTGGCCTTCGACCACGATGCAGCTGGCCAAGAACTCACTCGGACCATCGGCGACCACCTGCAACTCACCCACGCCTGGGACCCCACCGGCCGGCTCACCAGCCAATGCCTCACCGCAGCAGCCATCGAAGGCGCCCCGGCGCCAAACAGCACCACCGAAACGCAGCGGCTCCTCAACCGCGGCTACACGTACCGCCCTGACGGCAACCTCACTGCGATCGACGACTCGCACATCGGCCGCCGTACCTTCGACCTCGACCCCGTCGGCCGCGTAACCGCCGTCCACGCCACCGACTGGACCGAGACCTACGCCTACGACGAAGCCGGTAACCAAACCCACGCCACGTGGCCAGACGACAATTCCAACCTCTCGGCCCGCGGCGACCGCGCCTACACAGGCACCCGCATTTCCAAAGCTGGCCGCATTCGCTACGAACACGATGCCCTCGGCCGCGTAATACTTCGCCAGAAGACCCGCCTCTCCCGTAAGCCAGATATCTGGAGTTACACCTGGAACGCGGAAGACCGCATTGCGTCTGTGGTCACACCGGACAGCACCACGTGGCGATACCTATACGATCCGTTTGGTCGACGCGTAGCCAAGCACCGGCTCGCGAGCGACAACTCAACGGTGGCAGAACGAACGGACTTCGTTTGGGATGGCCACACCCTCACCGAACAAGTTACCCAGACGGCAAGCCGCCGAGAAGCTATCTCCCTCACCTGGGACTACAACGGAATATCGCCCCTCGCTCAGAGCGAACGCAAGGTCTCAGCACAGAATCTCGCTGACTTCCCTCAAGAGGTCATCGACCAACGCTTCTTCGCCATCGTTACAGATCTTGTCGGTCGGCCGACCGAACTGGTCCACGAATTCGGAAGTGTCACCTGGCATGGCCAGGCCACACTATATGGCGCAACTACCTGGAACACCAACGCCTCTGCATACACGCCTTTGCGCTTTCCTGGTCAATACTTCGATCAGGAAAGCGAGCTACACTACAACTACCAAAGACACTACTCCCCGGAGTCAGGCCGATACCTATCCAATGACCCTCTGGGCTTGGCCTCGGCAGCAAATCCGGCGTCGTACGTCCATAACCCTCTTTTCCTAATAGACCCATTCGGGCTGTTCGGGTGCGATACTCCGAGCGGCGGAGGGCGAGCAGCCCAAGAGTACGGAGAAAAATACGAAGCCCATCTGGTTGAACACCTGGGCGGCGGTGGCGGATTCTCCGAAATGGGCCGACAGTTTGACGGAGCATTTATACACCCTAAGACAGGGCGCGGCACATGGTACGAGGCGAAGTCTGGAGACTTTTGGGAAAACATAATCAAGAACCCCAAGAGGTTGAATAAGTTCCTCTCTACCGAAGGGCAGAAATTTGGAATCGCCTCCAATAAGGACATCGACTACATGGTCATATCCGAAAAAGCCATCCCGGAGCAGATAACCAACTGGCTAGGGAAAAAGGGGATCCCGTGGGAGGTGATCCCGCAATGATGCGACGAATTCGAGTGAGTAAATCATGACACGCAGCGCAGACATCGATTTCACATTTAAAAATCCCGTCGACCTCTCAGCAGTAGTGCGCCAACTCCTTGAAACTGGCGCCTCGATTGACTATGAGGGCCGCCTATCGTACGTCCTGGACCGGGACGGGATGTTCGACTGGAGGAGGGTAGAAGTCGAGAAGTTGGGCGACGTCCTAGACTGCGCGAGCAAATCAAGCCCCGAAGGAACAACTTTCGGGATTTCAATCCTCCTCGATGGAGGAAACACGGGGGGAGATTTGCTATTTTACCCTGACCGTCGCCAGCTATCCTTCCTGATCACTATCAATCGACGGAATCTACCCTCTGGTTCAAAGTTCTGCGATTTCGGCTGGTACTTGGAAAGGTTGACGCCAATCTTTGAATCCATGGGACTGGCGGACATCGAGCTTTGCGACATGTCGTAAACAGCGATAGCCTCACTGTCGCGAGTCGGATAGGCAACTATTCATGGCAAAATGTCGCTCCACAGAGCGAGTGTTTCGCAACATGCGAGGTTGACCTTCAACGCCACAGGGCTGCGTCTACAAAGAATCGAGTGTTATCTGGTGTGAGCAGTGCTCGCGCCACACGCCAGGAAGCACCGGCCGCGTGAGGTTGGCGCCTGGTTCGTCGCCTAGCAGTGATGTGCTGTGCGGCCATGCAGGATGACCGCCAATCGTAAGACATTATCGATCTGCCGCTGGTGGAGCGGAGCGGACCCCGATGACACCGGCGTGTTCAAGAAGCGCTTCCCTCGCTTTCGATCGCGCCTGGAAAAGAAAGACGCAAATGACTACACCGCAACAACCCCCAGGTGGCTACGGGCAGGCACCGGGTTACGGCGCACCGCACGGAATGCCGCAGCCCGGACCGCCGGTCGGTTATCCGCCAGGTGCTGTTCCCCCCGGACCCGCGCCGTACGGACAGCAGCCGTACCCCGCCGGACCGGCCCCCTATGGCCAGCAGCCGGGCCCCTACGGAATGCCGCAGCAGGCCCCCCAGTTCGGGTACGGCGGCGGGCCGGGGATGCCGCCGCCCATTCCGCCGAAGCGGAATAAGGCGGGGAGCATCATCGCGGTCGTGGCCGGTGTGCTGGTGATCGGGACGCTGGCGGGGGCGGGGGTGTTCCGTGGTGGAGGGAGTTCCTCGGGCGGGTCCGACGGCGGGCCGAAGTACCGGATCACGGTGCCGCAGACGCTGGTGGGTGGGGAGTACAAGCTCGCCAAGGACATATCTCAACAGGCCAGCGATGCGGTGCCGCAAGACGGGGCCGGCGCTCACGGCGTCAAGGCAGTGGGTGGCCAGTACTCGTCCGGGACCAAGTCGCTGGTGATGCTGGGGCTCTACGGGGCCTTTGACGATCCCGAGAACGCTGTCGACCACACCATTCGCGGGATGACGCGCGACGGTAGGACGGAAGCCGTCGTGATGGATAAGGAGTTCACGCCCAGCGGGGGCGGAGGTCCGCTCACCTGTGGTGTGAATGTGAAGACGGATATGGGGCAGAAGGTGACAGTGCCGTTCTGCGTCTGGGCCGATTCCAGTACGAGCGGGAATGTCATTGAAACCGATGCCTCGGCACTGTCGAAGGATCCGCGTTCCATCGACCTTCAGGAATTCGCCGATAAGGCGGGCAAGATTCGCGGTGAGGTCAGGAAGCCGCTGTAATCGCTTTTCGCCGGCGCACGCGGAGCAACCCGGAGCTGAGCGCCGTACGGTCACCACGTCGATGTGCCGCGGTGACCGTACGGTGCCCGGCGTCGCTCCAGAGGTCGGTGCGTCCCGCCCGTCTCCGAGCGCCCCTCTCCGAGCGTCCGCCCCTACGCCTCCTCCGCCAACTCCAGCCACCGCATCTCCAGCTCATCCTTCTCCGCGCTCAGCTCACGCAGCTGGGCGTCGAGTCCCGCGACCTTTTCGAAGTCCGTCGCGTTGTCGGCGATCTGGGTATGGAGGGTGGCCTCCTTGGTGCCGATCTTGTCCAGCTGGCGCTCGATCTTCTGGAGTTCCTTCTGGGCGGCGCGGTTGACGGCGGCTGCCTTCTTGGGAGCCGCCGCCGTCTGCTGTGCGGGGGCCGGGGTGGCGGCGTCGATGACCTGTTGGCGGCGTTCCAGGTACTCGTCCAGGCCTCGGGGGAGCATCCGGAGCGTGGCGTCGCCGAGGAGGGCGTGGACGCGGTCGGTGGTGCGCTCGATGAAGTAGCGGTCGTGGCTGATGACGATGAGCGAGCCGGGCCAGCTGTCGAGGACGTCTTCCAGCTGGGTCAGGGTCTCGATGTCGAGGTCGTTGGTGGGCTCGTCGAGGAAGAGGACGTTGGGCTCGTCCATCAGGAGGCGCAGGATCTGGAGGCGGCGGCGCTCACCGCCGGAGAGGTCGCCGACCGGGGTCCACTGCTTCTCCTTGGTGAAGCCGAACTTCTCGCAGAGCTGGCCGGCGGTCATCTCCCGGCCCTTGCCCAGGTCGACCCGCTCGCGCACCTGCTGGACTGCCTCCAGCACCCGCAGCGTCGGGGGGAGTTCGCCGACCTCCTGGGAGAGATAGGCCAGCTTGACGGTCTTGCCGACGGTGATCCGGCCGGCCACCGGCTGCGTGTCGCCCTGCGTACGAGCCGCCTCGGCGAGCGCCCGCAGCAGCGAGGTCTTGCCGGCGCCGTTGACGCCCACCAGGCCGATCCGGTCACCGGGGCCCAGCTGCCAGGTCAGGTGCTTGAGGAGGACCTTCGGGCCGGCCTGGACGCTGACGTTCTCCAGCTCGAAGACGGTCTTGCCGAGGCGGGAGCTGGCGAACTTCATCAGCTCGGCGTTGTCGCGGGGCGGCGGCACGTCGGCGATCAGCTCGTTGGCGGCTTCGATGCGGAACCGCGGCTTGCTCGTACGGGCCGGGGCGCCGCGCCGCAGCCACGCCAGCTCCTTGCGCATCAGGTTCTGCCGCTTGACCTCCTCGGTGGCGGCGATCCGCTCCCGCTCGGCCCGCGCGAAGACGTAGTCGCTGTAGCCGCCCTCGTACTCGTGGACGTCGCCGCGCTGGACGTCCCACATGCGCGTACAGACCTGGTCGAGGAACCAGCGGTCGTGGGTGACGACCACGAGGGCGGAGCGGCGGGCCCGGAGGTGGCGGGCCAGCCAGGAGATGCCCTCGACGTCGAGGTGGTTGGTGGGCTCGTCGAGGACGATCAGGTCCTGCTCGGCGATCAGCAGCTTGGCCAGCGCGATACGGCGGCGCTCACCGCCGGAGAGCGGGCCGATGACGGTGTCCAGGCCCTGGGTGAAGCCCGGCAGGTGCAGATCGCCGAAGAGGCCGGTGAGCACGTCGCGGATCTTGGCGTTGCCGGCCCACTCGTGGTCGGCGAGGTCGCCGATGACCTCGTGCCGGATGGTGGCGGCCGGGTCGAGGGAGTCGTGCTGGGTGAGGACGCCGAGGCGCAGGCCGCCGTTGTGGGTGACCCG
>Ga0207426_1002620_pt1 | contig 11149 bp, 10 predicted proteins | sample AraplaMF_Cvi_mMS_FD_184265 | JGI IMG/M metagenome (GOLD analysis project Ga0207426, IMG submission 184265) | Arabidopsis root microbial communities from the University of North Carolina, USA - plate scrape MF_Cvi_mMS (SPAdes) (version 2) | ecosystem: Host-associated > Plants > Roots > Endosphere...
CGAGGGCCCGGTGGCCACGCAGTCCGTCTTCGCGGCCTCGTACACCACCAAGTCCCGCATCACCAAGGGCACCCCGGTCATCACCGTCAAGCCCAACTCGGCCGCCCCGGAGGCCGCCCCGGCCGCCGGCACCGTCGAGCAGCTCGCGGTGACCGTCGCCGACTCCTCCAAGGGCACCAAGATCGTCTCGCGCACCCCGCGCGAGTCGACCGGCCGCCCGGACCTGACCGAGGCCGCGATCGTGGTCTCCGGCGGCCGCGGCGTCAACGGCGCCGAGAACTTCCCGGTCATCGAGGCGCTCGCCGACTCGCTCGGCGCGGCCGTCGGCGCCTCGCGTGCCGCGGTGGACGCCGGCTGGTACCCGCACACCAACCAGGTCGGCCAGACCGGCAAGTCGGTCTCGCCGCAGCTGTACATCGCGGCGGGCATCTCCGGTGCGATCCAGCACCGTGCCGGTATGCAGACCTCGAAGACGATCGTCGCCATCAACAAGGACGAAGAGGCGCCGATCTTCGAGCTGGTCGACTACGGCGTGGTCGGCGACCTCTTCGACGTCGTCCCGGCCCTCACCGACGAGGTCAAGACCCGCAAGGGCTGACCACCGTCCCGCCGGAGCCCGGCTCCGGACCTCGCACGAGGCCCCGTACGCGCGGTGCGTACGGGGCCTCGTGCCGTGGCGGCACCCGCGAGCGGGTGCGGTGTCGTCAGCTGCCCGTGGCCCCGTCGATCCGTTCGCGCAGCAGGTCCGCGTGGCCGTTGTGCCGGGCGTACTCCTCGATCATGTGGACGTAGATCCAGCGCAGGTTGAGGGTGCGCCCCGGGCGCGGGGAGAAGGTCTCGTCCAGCCCGCGGTCCGCCACCGCCTTGTCGCAGACCTCGATCTCGGCGCGGAACGCGGCGACATCGCGCTCGGCGCCGGCCGGGTCGGCGCCGTGGAAGTCGGCGTCCGGGTCGTCGTCGGTGAAGTACAGGTCGCCGATCCGCTGCCCCAGGAAGCGCACCCGGAACCAGGTGCGTTCGACGTCGGCCATATGGCGCACCAGGCCGAGCAGGGTGAGGGCGGACGGCGGTGCGCTCGCCTCGACGAGCTGGTCGGGCGTCAGGCCCGCGCACTTGGCGAGCAGGGTGTCACGGTGGAAGTCGAGCCAGCCCTGCAGCATCTCCCGTTCACCGGCCACGGTGGGGAGTTCTCTGCGTTCGACGGAGGGTGCGATCCAAGTCATGGGGGCGAGTCTGGCGCTACCGCGGCGGACCCGCCACGGAGTTTTCCGGGCCTGCCCGTGCGCCGTGACCTGCGCCGTCCCGGGTGAGGGTGTTGACCTCGGCAAACCGGCCGGTTAACTTCGCTATACGGATTGTTGATTCCGTTGAGCGGAAAACGCTCGATCGTCGGGCGTGCGCACCGGGAGGGTATCGAATGGGGCAGCAGGAGAGCGTGGCGACGAGCCTCGCGGACACCGTACGTGAGGGAATCGGAGCCGCTCTCGCCCAGGTGGACGCGGACCTGGCGCGGCGCTACCCGGGCGACCCCGGCACCCGCCAGCCGGTCCACACGGTCTACGTCCCCGGCGACGTCTTCACCGCCGGCACCCTGCGCTCCTGGGGCGACCAGGCGCTCGCGGCCCTCGACGCGCATGCCCCCGACGCCGGCGCGCTCGGCGCCGTCCTCGGCATCCCCGACGCGCTCGCCGCGGACGTCCACGACCGGGTCCGGGCCAAGCTGACCCGCGAGCCCGTCGAGGACCTGCGCATCGACTTCGAGGACGGCTACGGCCCCCGCCCGGACGCCGAGGAGGACGAGGCCGCGGCCCGCGCCGCCGCCCTGGTGGCCGCCGCCTACCGGGACGGCACCGCCGCCCCCTACATGGGCATCCGGATGAAGTGCATGGAGGCCGCCGTCCGCGACCGCGGCATCCGCACCCTCGACATCTTCCTCACCGGCCTCATGGCGGCCGGCGGCCTGCCCGACGGCCTGGTGCTGACGCTCCCGAAGGTGACCTACGCCGAGCAGGTCACCGCCATGGTCCGGCTGCTGGAGGCCTTCGAGAAGGCGCACGGCCTGGAGGCCGGCCGGATCGGTTTCGAGATCCAGATCGAGACCACCCAGTCGATCCTGGGCGCCGATGGCCGTGCCACCGTCGCCCGCATGATCGAGGCCGCCGAGGGCCGCGCCACCTCCCTGCACTACGGCACCTTCGACTACAGCGCCTCCTGTGGCGTCAGCGCCGCCCACCAGTCCCTCGACCACCCGGTGGCCGACCACGCCAAGGCCGTGATGCAGGTGGCCGCCGCCGGTACCGGCGTCCGCCTCTCCGACGGCTCCACCAACGTCCTGCCGGTCGGCCCGACGGAGCAGGTGCACGCCGCCTGGCGCCTGCACCACGGCCTGGTGCGCCGCTCGCTGGCCCGTGCGTACTACCAGGGCTGGGACATGCACCCGGCTCATCTGCCGACCCGTTACGCGGCGGTCTACGCCTTCTACCGCGAGGGCCTGGAGCAGGCCGCGGCCCGGCTCGCGGCGTACGTCGCCAAGGCCGGCGGCGACGTCATGGACGAGCCCGCCACCGCCAAGGCGCTCAGCGGCTACCTGCTGCGCGGCCTGGACTGCGGCGCCGTGGACACCGCCGAGGTCGCCCGGCTGACCGGGCTGACCCGCGCCGACCTGGATGCCCTCGCGGGCCGCCCCGCGGCCACCGCCTGACGGCACGACGGCGCCCCCGCCGTCCGGCAGCCACCACGAGGCCCCCGCCGGGACGGCGGGGGCCTTCCGCGTTCAGGCCGCGGCCCCTCCGAGGTCGTCGACATGGGCGCGCAGGACCGTGGCGCAGGTCGCCGCGTCCAGCACGTCCGGCCGCAGGACGGCGGTGAAGGCCAGGCCGTCCAGGAGGGACGTCAGCCGCTCGGTCTCGGTGTCGAGGGCGAGTCCCGGTCGCAGGCCGCCCGCCGTGTCGAGACGGGCGAGGATGCGGCGGACGAGGGACCGGGTGCCGGTGGCGGTCTCCCGGGCGAGGTCGTCGAGGGCGGGGTGGGTCCGGGCGGCGGTGGAGAAGTCGACGAGGACGGTGACCTCGGCGCGCCGGCTGTCGTCCAGCGGCAGCAGTTCGGACAGCAGCTCCACCGCGCAGTCGCGGATCCGCGCCGCGGGCAGCCCGCTCAGATCGCCCAACGCGTCGACGCGGCGCTGGAGCCGGGCGCCGACCCGGTCGAGCATCGACCGCATCGCGAAGCGCATCAGCTCTTCCTGGCCGGCGAAGTAGTGCCGCACCGAACCGATGTTGAGCTGCGCCTCGTCGGCGACGGTGCGCAGCGAGGCGCGTTGGATGCCGTCGCGTACGACGACGCGGAAGAGGGCGTCGACGACGTCGCGGCGCCGGGCTTCTCGGTCCACCTGCTTGGGCATGGCCCCTTTGTATCACGGCTGTGATAAATTGTTTTCTATCACACCTGTGATACAAAGAATGGAGGGATGGCCGTGGAGCGGGTTCTGAACCTTCTTCTCATCCGATTCGGCCTGATCGTGGGCGGCCTGGTGGTGCTGGCCCTGCTGGTCTTCGCCGTGGCGCTGGTCCTGAAGCGCCGGGGAAAGCTCGATGCCGCGCGGCGGTACGCGGCACCCGCCGCGCATGCCGTCAGCCGTTATCTGGACGACCGGGGCGCCGCGCGGGGCCGGGGCGGGGTGTCCCGCGGCGGCGGGTCGGTGGCCGGTGCGGTGGTGCGGGCGGCGGCCCGGCGGCTGGACGACGACGGGCGCGGGCAGCGGCAGCGGGAGCCGGGACCGGGTGAGGTCCGGTGACCGGCGTCGGCGGGGTGGCCGGTGACGGCCTGGCGTCCCTCACCCTCGCCCGGGGCGGGGGCGGCGGCAGGGGTGACGAAGGCGCCGACCTCCTCGCTCACCTGGTGGCCGACGCCGCGCTCAAGGGCGTCATCGTGCTCGTCGCGCTGATCGTGCTCGGGCTGGGGATGGTGCTGATCTGGAAACGGGTGGGGCGTGGCGGGGGTCCGCACCGCGACGAGCGGTGATCGGCCGCCGGGGGGTGACGTGGGGGCGTATCGGAGTCGCCCCCCCCGACCCGCCATCGCCCGGGGGCGGAACGGGCCGGCCCGGGAACTGTCCCGGAGCCGCCCCGCCATGGCGCGGCGCGCGGCGTCCGGCCCGCGGCCGTCCGGGAGTTCAGCTCTCCGAAGGCGGGATCTCGCCCGAGCCGCGGGCGATCAGGCGGGTGGGGATCTCGCGGCGCTGCGGCGGGTCGTCGATGCCCTCCAGGCGGCGGAAGAGCAGCCCGGCGGCCGTCCGGCCCATGCCTGCCGGGTCCTGGGCGACGACCGTGATCGCGGGCCGGACGAGATCGGCGAGTTCGAAGTCGTCGAAGCCCACCAGTGCGACGGGGCGCGGGCGTTCGCGCAGGACGCGCACGGCGGTGACGGTGACCCGGTTGTTGCCCGCGAAGAGGGCGGTGACCGGCTCCGGGGCGTCCAGTATGCCGGTGGCGGCGGCGCGTACCCGGTCGGGCGCGGTGGAGCCCAGCGACACCCAGGACTCGTCGACGGGCAGGCCCGCGGCGGCCATTGCCGTGCGGTAGCCGCGCAGCCGTTCGCGCGCGGTGTGGATCCGCGGCTGGTCGCCGATGAAGCCGATCCGGCGGTGGCCGTGCGCGATGAGGTGGGCCACCGCGTCCCGGGCCCCGCCGAAGTTGTCGGAGACCACGACGTCCGCGTCGATCCGGCCGGGCGGGCGGTCCACGAACACGGTCGCTATCCCGGCCGAGATCTCCGGCTCCAGATAGCGGTGGTCGTCGGCGGCCGGGATGATGACCAGCCCGTCCACCCGCCGTGCGCACAGCGCCAGCACCAACTCCTGTTCGCGGGACGGGTCCTCGGCGCTGGAGCCGTTGATCAGCAGCGCGCCGTGGCCGCGGGCGACCTCCTCGACGGCGCGGTTGAGCGGGCCGTAGAACGGGTCGGCGAGGTCCTCCAGGACCAGGCCGATGCTGGCCGTGCGCCCCTTGCGCAGGATCCGGGCCGAGTCGTTCCGGCGGAACCCCAGGGCGGTGATGGATTCCTGTACGCGTCGTTCGGTGTCCGGTGTGACGCCCGGTTCGCCGTTGACCACGCGGGAGACCGTTTTGAGGCCGACCCCGGCGCGCGCCGCGACATCCTTCATCGTGGGCCGGGTGCCATAGCGGCGGGAGGTGCCCCGCGCGGTGTCGGTCACGGTGTGCGGTCCTGATTCTGTCGGCGTCGGCTGTGGCGTCGAGCATAGCCTCTAGACAACGTTGTCAATGGGGGGAAGACTGGCGTTCTCACGCCGGGCCGGTACGCTCGGCCCCCGGGCCCACCAGGAGATTCCACACCGATGCAGACCGACCTCAGCGCAGCGTTGGACATTGGCGGCACCAAGATCGCCGGTGCTCTGGTGGACGCCCGCGGCAGACTGGTCGAACGGGCCGCCCGGCCCACCCCCGCCGACAAGGACGGGGCGACGGTGATGCGTGCGGTGGCCGAGGTGGTCGCGGAGCTGGCCGCGGGTCCCGACTGGGCACGGGTGACGGCCGTCGGCATCGGCAGCGCGGGCCCGGTCGACGCCTCCTCCGGCACCGTCAGCCCCGTCAACATCCCCGGCTGGCGCGACTTCCCGCTCGTCGCCGGGGTGCGGGCGCTCGTCGGAGAGCGCCCGGTCGTGCTGGTCGGCGACGGTGTCGCGATGACCGCGGCCGAACACTGGCAGGGAGCCGCCCGCGGCCACGCCAACGCGCTGTGCATGGTGGTCTCCACGGGCGTCGGCGGCGGGCTCGTCCTCAACGGGCAGCTCCACGCGGGCCCCACGGGGAACGCCGGGCACATCGGGCACATCAGCGTCGAGGTCGACGGCGACCCCTGCCCGTGCGGGTCCCGCGGCTGCGTCGAGCGGATCGCCAGCGGACCCAACATCGCCCGCCGGGCGCTGGCCAACGGCTGGCAGCCCGGCCCCGACGGCGACGCCAGCGCGGCCGCCGTCGCCGCCGCCGCGCACGCCGGTGACCCGGTCGCCGTCCGCTCCTTCGAACGGGCCGCCCGCGCGCTGGCCGCCGGCATCGCCGCCACCGCCACGCTCGTGGAGATCGACATAGCGGTGATCGGCGGGGGAGTGGCGGGCGCGGGCGAGGTCCTCTTCGCCCCCTTGCGGGCTGCCCTGCGGGACTACGCGACGCTGTCGTTCGTGCGGGGCCTGACGGTCGTCCCGGCCCAAATGGGAACGGACGCCGGGGTGGTGGGCGCCGCTGCTGCCGCCGGGCAACGCCCTCGCCCCGATGCCTTCGTTCCCGCACCCTGACGCTTCCGGGGGACTTGGCCCGAGGTCACGGCCGGGCCCGATGCCGTGGCGCATCCGGCGCGGGGCCCCGGCCCGCCGCCTGCTGACGCCCTCCTCCCGGGCGCCGGGTGATCCGGGCGGGCCGAGCGCCCGCCCGGAGTCGTCAACTCCCGCGCTGCTGGAGTCGGTTGGGGCTCAGCAGGTGAACTTCGCGTCCGCCCAGTCGGCGTGGTCGTAGTCGATGCCGTCCCCGCCGTCGGTCACGACGAGCCGGACGGACCGGGCGCCGGCGAGCGGGGCGCTGACGGTCCTGGCGGTGTCCGCGCCGGTCACCGCGGGGCTCGCGGCGGCCTTCTTGCCGTCGGCCCACACCTCGAAGCCCACCGATCCCCGGTCACCGGCCTCGTCGTCGATGCCGACCTGCGCCGTGAAGGCGGAGCACCGCCCGCCGGTGTAGAACTCCACCTCGCTGGGGGCGTGCACCCCGAGGCCCTTGGCGAAGCCGGTGCCGCCGATGCTGAGCGGCCTGCCGTCCCCGGCATCGCGCTCCCCGACGCTGGTGTTCTTCTCGACCGGGCCCCAGCCGTTGGCGGCGGTGAGCCAGGGGAGCGCGGCGGCGTCCGTGGTCCCGGACGGCGGTGGCACCACGACATGGGCGGTGCCGGGCAGCGTGTCGGTGATCCGTGCGCCGCGGGGCGAGCGGTAGTCGGCGGTGAGCGGCAGCTCGTAGGCGCCCGGCGCGGTGCCGGCCGGGGCGGTGATCTGCCAGCCGGTGCCGAGCGTCCGGCCGCCGGGCAGTGCGCGGGCCGTCGACGGGGAGGTGGCCCGGACCCGCCAGCCCTGCGGGGCCTTCAGGGTGACGGTGAGGTTCCGTGCGGGGGTGCCGCCGAGGTTGCGGACGGTGGAGCGGAGGGCGGCGGGGGTGCCGGCCTCGGTCAGCGGCGTACGGTCGGTGCCGGTCTCCACGGCCGGTGGGTAGCCGGCCCAGCGCTTGTCGGCGGAGACCCGGTAGACGGTGGTGCCGTGCGCCGGGACGGTCGCCGAGACGGTGCCCGTGGTGTGGGTGTCCTGGTGCCGCCACAGATCGCGCAGCCGGTAGCCGTCGGCCTGCGGGAGGCCCAGTTCCCGGGCGGTGGTGGTGATCCGCTGCGGCCGCCCGGTCTCGTTGAACAACGCCACCGCCCGGTCGCCGTCGGCCAGTTGCCGCACCAGCGTCCAGCGGCCGGACTCGGACCTCATCACCGTGGCCTGCTTGCCCAGGCGGTCCTGGTCGATGGCGATGAGGTCCTTGTTGGCCAGGATCTCGAACGTCTCCGGGCCGGCCTTGCGCAGGTCGGAGCCGATCAGCAGCGGGGCGGCCATCATCGCCCACAGGGAGAAGTGGCTGCGGTACTCGGTGTCGGTCATGCCACCGTTGCCGACCTCCAGCATGTCCGGGTCGTTCCAGTGGCCGGGGCCGGCGTGCGGGGCCAGCGGCAGATTCTGCTTGGCGATGTCGAGCATGCTCGACCACGAGTCACTGATGTCCCCGGTCGTGCGCCACAGGTGCCCTACGTCCGACGCCCACTCCCAGGGCTTGTTCTCGCCCCATTCGCAGATGCTGTAGACGATGGGCCGCCCGGTGGCCTTGAGTGCGTCCCGCATCGTGCGGTACCGCTGCTTGGCGTCCACGCCGAGGTTATTGCAGTTGTCGTACTTGAGGTAGTCCACGCCCCAGTCGGCGAACTGCTGGGCGTCGGACTTCTCATGGCCCAGGCCGCCGGGGAATCCGGCCGTATTGCAGGTTTTGATTCCGGCGCTCGTGTAGATGCCGAATTTCAGACCCTTGGAGTGGACGTAATCGGCCACCGCCTTGATGCCGTGGGGGAAGCGCTGGGGATCCGGTACGAGCTTGCCGTTCCCGTCGCGGGTGGGCAGCGCCCAGCAGTCGTCGAGATTGACGTACTGATAGCCGGCGTCCTTGAGGCCCTTGGCGACGAAGATATCGGCGATGCCCTTGACCATCGCTTCGTCGAACTCGGCCCGGCAGTTGGTGGAGTTCCAGTTGTTGAAGCCCATCGGGGGCGTCGCGGCCAGCCCGCCGGGGAGCCGGGGAGCGGGCGCGGTGCGGTCGGGGCCGGCGCCCGGGGAGTCGGGTGTACGGGCCGCGGCGGGCAGGGCGGTCACCCCTGCCGTGCACAGCAGCGCGGCGGACAGCGCTCCGACGATTCTTCGGTGGCCTCGCCGGTGGGTGGTGCGGATATGAACGCGCATGGTTCGCGTCCTCCGTCTTCGCGAGAGGTGTTGTGGGGTCATGTACCGGTCGCGTGCGAGTGTTTACGGTAGGGCTTGTTGGAGTCTGTTGGAAGAGGAGCGGTATCGGTTCCTGGTGCGCCGGCCAAACCCCTTGACTGGGTCGGGCGTTCGGAGTGAGATCCCACCACTCGCGTTCGTTTCTGTTTGGTTCCACCCCTGAGGAGGGGGACATGGTCCAGTCAACGTTCAGCGGTTCGGATACGTACGGGGAAGCGGTGGGACGTCGGATGTCCCGCCGGGCGCTGCTGCGGAGCGCGGCGCTGGGCGCGGGGGCCGTGGCCCTTCCGTCGCTGCTCGCCGCCTGCGGCAGCGGCCCGGAGGGCGTCACCGTGGGGTCGAATGCCTCGGACGCCGTCCCGAAGAAGGCCTTCGCCGCGGCCTTCAAGGCCTATGAGAAGAAGTCGAAGAAGACGGTGCGGGTCAACACCGTCAATCACGAGAACTTCCAGGAGAACATCAACCGCTATCTCCAGGGCACCCCGGACGATGTCTTCATGTGGTTCGCCGGAAACCGTATGCAGTACTTCGCGCAGAAGGGCCTCCTCTCCGACATCAGCGATCTGTGGCGGGACTTCGGCGGGTTCTCCGAGGCGCTGAAGAAGCAGTCGACGGGGCTGGACGGCAAGCAGTACCTGGTGCCGTACTACTACTATCCGTGGGCCGTCTTCCACCGGAAGAGCGTGTTCCGGGAGAAGGGGTACGAGATTCCCAGGACCTTCGACCAGTACCGCGCACTCGCCCGGCAGATGCAGAAGGACGGGCTGGTGCCGTTCGCCTTCGGCGACAAGGACGGCTGGCCGGCGATGGGCACCTTCGACTACCTCAATATGCGCGCCAACGGCTACGACTTCCACATCGCGCTGATGCGCGGCCAGCGCGCCTGGAACAGTCCGCAGGTCAAGCAGGTCTTCGACCTGTGGCGCGGGCTGCTGCCCTATCACCAAAAGGGCGCCAACGGCCGCACCTGGCAGGAGGCCGCACAGACCCTCGCGCAGAAGAAAGCCGGGATGACCGTGCTCGGACTGCCCCATCCCGGCCAGCAGTTCAGTGCCGCCGACCGGCAGGACCTGGACTTCTTCCCCTTCCCGGAAATCGACCCGGCTTACGGGCAGGACGCGGTCGAGGCCCCGATCGACGGATTTCTGATGTCGAAGAAGGCCAAGGACAAGGCGGGGGCCAAGGACCTGCTGCGCTTCCTCGCCACGCCGAGGGCGGAGGACATCTATCTCGCGTCCGACCCCAGCAATGTCGCGGTCCACAGCGGCGCGGACACCGCCGCCTACACCCCGCTGCAGAAGAAGGCCGTCCAACTCGTGTCGGAAGCCCGGCAGATATCGCAGTTCATGGACCGCGACACCCGCCCCGATTTCGCCTCGACCGTGATGATCCAGGCGATCCAGCAGTTCCTCAGCAGCCCGGATGACATCGACGGCCTGGTCAACGACATCGAACGCCAGAAGAAGCAGATCTTCTCCGCCGAATGACGGTGCCGGAAGGCCGCTGTGAAAGACGGGAGCGAACCGCCGTGCCGAATCCCCGCGCACGGCGCGCCCGAAGACCGGGGCCACGGCGCCACACCCGCCGTGACCTCGTCGTCCTCGGCGCGCTGCTGGGCATACCCATCCTGCTCGACCTCGCCCTGATCTGGGGCCCGACACTGGCCTCCGTCGGGCTGTCCTTCACCACCTGGGACGGCATCGGCGACATCCGGTGGGCGGGCCTGAAGAACTACGACGCCCTCTTCACCACCTACCCCCAGTTCTGGCCGGCGGTCCGCCACAACCTGCTGTGGCTGCTCTTCCTCGGGCTGCTCGCCGCCCCCTTCGGCCTGCTGCTGGCCGTGCTCGTCGACCGCGGTGTCCGCTTCAGCCGCTTCTACCAGTCGGTGCTCTACATGCCGGTGGTGCTCTCGCTCGCCGTCGTCGGCTTCATCGCCCAGCTGATCCTCTCCCGGGACCAGGGCGCACTGAACGCCGTCGTCGGCGGCAGAAACCCCACCGACTGGCTGGGAGATCCCGGACTCAACATCTGGATGGTGCTGCTGGCCGCCTGCTGGCGGCACACCGGCTATGTCATGATCCTTTATCTCGCCGGACTGAAATCCGTCGACCCCGGCCTGAAAGAGGCCGCCGCCCTCGACGGTGCCAGTGAACGGCAGGCCTTCTTCCGGGTCGTGCTGCCCACCCTGCGCCCGGTGAACGTCATCGTCGGCGTCATCACCGTCATCGAATCGCTGCGCGCCTTCGACATCGTCTACGCCGTCAACAAGGGCCGCAACGGTCTGGAGCTGCTGTCCGTGCTGGTCACCGACAACATCATCGGGGAGGCCGGCCGGATCGGCTTCGGCTCGGCCATCGCCGTCGTCCTGCTGCTGGTCTCGCTGGGATTCATCGTGACCTATCTCGTCCAGGAACTCCGCGGGGAGGAACGGTGATGACCGCACCCGCCGCCACCGCCCCGCCCGTCCGCGCGCCCCGCCGCCGCGGCCGGTTCGGCGTCCACCTCTTCCTCTCCGCGGTCTCGCTCGCCTTCCTCGCCCCGCTGCTGCTGGCGGTCTACGCCTCG
>Ga0207426_1002623_pt1 | contig 11146 bp, 9 predicted proteins | sample AraplaMF_Cvi_mMS_FD_184265 | JGI IMG/M metagenome (GOLD analysis project Ga0207426, IMG submission 184265) | Arabidopsis root microbial communities from the University of North Carolina, USA - plate scrape MF_Cvi_mMS (SPAdes) (version 2) | ecosystem: Host-associated > Plants > Roots > Endosphere ...
GGGGGGGGGGGGGGGGGGGGGGGGGGGGGGGGGGGGGGGGGGGGCAGGGCGCGGAGCCCGACGTCGTACGCCATCGCGCCGAGGGCGAGGACCACGAGCGGCCACACGAGGGGGAGGCTGCCGGGACGGTGCCGTGGACCAGGGCCGCGCCGACGCTGCCGGTGCCGAGTACCGCGGTGCAGGCCGGAATGTTGGGCAGGGCGATCCGCAGCACCACCTCCCGGCGCCGGGCCGGGACGGGGTTGAGGGCGCTCATCGTCCGCTCACCATGCTCGTCTCGGCCTCCAGAGAGCGGCCGGTGATGCGCGCAGCGAGCTTCTTCACCTTCCGGCGGACCTGCTCGCCCTGACGCTTCGGCTCCGCAGCACCAGCGGCCATGGCCGCTTCAGCCCAGGTGGTGACCCCGGGGGTGGCGAGGGCGAGAGTCACCGCTCGCTCGGCCGGGGAGAGGGCCTCCAGGATCTCGGTCAGGCGTGGGTCATCGAAGCCGGCTTCGACTCCGGTGTCGGCGGCGGTCTGTGCGGGGACCAGGTCGTACAGGGTCAGCCCGTCGCCGAGCGGGGTGTCGAGCAGCAGCAGCCGCGCCTGGCCGGTCTTGCGGCGCCAGACCGGGGTGAGCTGCCGATTGATGACGCTGGCCTCTGACTTCAGCTTCTTCAGAGCGTCAGGGGTGAGGTGACCTTGGTCGTAGAGAGGATCCGCCCAGTTGCCGAGCAAGGCGGTGGAGACCGGTTCATTCCATCCGCTCCACAGTTTCAGCACCTCCGACCTGAAGGAGTGGATTGTGGATCCGTCGCCAGCGAGGGCAGCCTCGCGGGCGCTCAGCGCCTGGATCACGTCGGGGACCGGGATGTTCAAAGCCCGGAACCCGGACTCGATGGTCCGGTTGGCCGGGTGGCCGGCCTTGAGTACCGCCATGCCGGTGGTGGTGGCGATCATCATGGGAGGGGCGACACGGTCGAACGGCTCCGGCAGTCCGAACGTGTCGTCCACGTCGAGAGCGACGCTTCCGTCCTCCCGGAGGGTCACGGTATCGCCGGTGTTCTCGCTCCAGTGGGCCGGGAACAAGGCCGTGACTGCCGCGCCGGTATGCGAGTCCCAGTTGAACTGGCTGATCCGCTCCGCCAGGTCGGTGTGGACAGAGTCGTCATCCTCGACCATGGTGTAACTGGGCGTAGATGTCGGGTCTTCGGTGGCCATGGGCGTCTCCTTGTCGGGGAAAATCCTTCTCCCCTCGGTCCCGGCACGGACCCGATCCGACAACGCATCCCCCGAATCATCCTGTGATTCACATCACAGTAGCCCGAGGCCTCGAAACTCGTGGGAGTCGACAGCGAACCTCTGCTGGCCTTCTTTCAGGCATCACTGCCACAGGAGGACATTCGGGCCTGAGGCGGCGCTGCCTCCGCTGCCACTGGCCAGCATCGCCGCAGCCTGGACTTCCGGTTCGGCGACGCTGCGGTCAGTGCGACGCAGGTGCGAGTTGCGCTGATCAGGGCATCAGGGGGTGACGTGCGCGCTGTCGAGCCGTCGGTGCACCATCGACAGCGTGGTGAGCAGTTCCAGCAGTTCCTCGTCGGTGACTGCGCGGTGAAGGCGTGGCTCGTGTGCGGCCGGGTTGCGGTACATGCTGAACAGGCCCTTGACCAGGTTCGCCAGCCCTTTCTGCTCATCCAGCTCGGGCCCCGTGACGTTTGCGTTGATGGCTACACGGGCCGTTCCCTGGCCGAGCATGAGCACCGTGTCGACCAGCCGCGCCCCGTCCAAACCCTGGCCGGTGAGGGTCCGCAGCCGGTCGGCCACCGACTTGACCGCCTCCAGGCTGGCGTGGAAAGGGTTCTTGGCCAGGATCTCCAGGGTGCAGTAGCGCAGCACCTCCGGATGGGTAGAGCGGCGGCGCAGCTCGGCCCGCAGGGAACTGGCATGGCGTGCGGCCTCGCTCAACGTGGCGGCCGCCGGCCCCCTGGCAACCTGCCCCTGGTCGTTCACCCGCAGCCCGACATGGACGAGGACCTCGTTGAGGTCGTCCTGCCGGCGTGAGAACGTGTGCGGCTGCTGGACGTAGCGCACCGGGGCCATCGCCTCTTTGATGAACGCGATCACGCAGTTCGACGCACCCTGGCGCGCCTGCTGCGCCAGCAGCGCCCCGGCCAGCCGGTCCCGCTTGTTGCCGCCGTCGGCGTCCGGCACCTTCACGACGGCCAGCAGCTGCCCGATCTCCCGTCCGGTCAAGCCGTGAGCGGTGTCGCCGAGCACACCTGCCACCGCCGTGACGACCGTTGCCGGCCAAGACTCGTGACGTGTTGCCATATGCCGTCCCTTTCCCCTCGTCCCATAGCCAACCGGCCAGGATGACACGGGCGTGAAGGGCAGATCCCCGCTTTTTCTGTTCATGGCGGCGGTGTGTGCGGCGCAGCGGCTGCCGGCCGGAGTGCTGCCCTGGTGTGGCTATCACGCCAACTCGCCGCTGTGGAACCTGTCTCGAAATGGCTGTACCGATCCGCTTTCTAGTCGTGTACTACTGGGCATCAATAGCGTTGTAGTCACCTACAGCAGTAAAGTCGAGAAGGGGAACACGTTGGTCTACGACATTCGTCCGCTCGCCAACGGCCTGCGCACGGACCACCCGGTGCCCGGTCTGCCGTTCGTCGACGACTCACATCTGCCGCTCGACGACGGTCCCGACGTCATCGAGGCCGTCGGCCGCAACAAGGGCGAAGGCATGTGGGGCCGTTGCGACCCCTCCCGCGAGGGAGGATGGCTGGCCTTCACCACCGACCCGATCGCCCACCACCTGGGCTGGGCCGTGCGCTACCACCCCGACCACGGGCGCACCGTGCTCCTGCTGCGCGACGAGGACACCGCCAGCCTGCACACCTACTGGACAGGCGCACCGCTGCTGTTCCGGGCTGGCGGCTACTGGTGGGACGGCGAAGCCTGGTACCGGCCCGGCCAGATCTGGGACCCCGTCACCGAGGACTACGCCCGCCACAGGGCCCGCGCCACGGCCACCGTCCACGCCAACGACATGCTCGACGGCCACGCCCACCCTGACCGCGCACACGTGCACAAGGTCGCCACCTTCGACCCCGCCACCGCGGCGCCGAACGACTGGCTCGACGACCTGACCCGGTGGGCGCAGCACCACCAGAAGCAGAACGACCCCCTGCCGCTCGACCGGTGCGTCGTCGACCTGGCCAGTCCCGAACTTGCCGGGGACCGGCTGCTCGGCGTGCCCGAGATGGCAGCGCTCGGCGGCATCACGGCCTCCACGTTGCGGGGTTACATCTCCCGCGGCGAGAACGACGTCCCCCTGCCCCAGGCGACCGTCGGCGGCCGCGCCCAGTGGTCCCGCCCGGTCGCCGAAGACTGGGCCGAAGCCCGGCGCCGCTCCTCCGAGGGGCTGAAGGACGCCATGTCGGCCGGCGACCGGCACCGTCTCGCCCCGGGAGCGGCTCAGATCCGCGACCGTTTCAGCGAGACCTTCTTCAGCTTCCTGTGGAAGCGGCCCGACATCCGCAAACGCTGGGCCCTGCGCCACCGCAACGAGCCGAGCGTGCGGGAGGTAGCCGACCAACTGGCCTTCGAAGTCGCCGACAGTCTCCGGCAGATCATCCCGACCGACGCCCTCGGACCGACCCTCCGCCACGCCATCCTGGAGGACTTCACCACCTCACTCCGCATCGCCGAACGCCGGGGTCGTGAGCTCACGGACTTCGACCTCATCCTGTCGCTGCCCCTGGCGAAGATGCTCAGCTGGTTCATCCAGCACTTCCCGACCTCGGCTCAGTGGTACCTCGGCGAGATCATGAGCGAGGCGGACAAGCAGCTCGGCATCCCCGCCCAGGTGACGGGCGAAGCAATGCGGCGATCCGCGACCACGAACGGGGAACTCGACGCGCAGGCCGCGAAGGAGTTCTTCTCCCGTCTCGTGCCGAGGGAACCGGAGAGCTGAGACCACCAGCGGACCCGGAGGGGGCGGGAGCCGTCGACAGTGGCTTCCACCCCGAGCGGCTTGAGGGCGCTGGTACGCGAGCTGACCGACCGGCCCTGTGGGTCAGGCCGGTTCAGTGCGGTCGATCATGGCGCGCAGCTTCTCGCGCAGGTCGAGATGCTCCTTGGCGGACGGCTGGGCCGCTGCCTCGGCCTCCCAGGCGGCGAGCTCCTCTTCGTCATACTCGGGCCACAGGAAGTCGGGCGCGGGGGAGTTGAGGTAGTCGAGGCCGAGGAGTTCGTAGTCGTCCGGCTCCTTCAGCTGCCCGGTTTTCCACTTGATCTCCTCGTCGCGCTCCAGGCGCGGGAGTGCGCGTTCGGCGGCCTCACACGAGGTGAGTGCAGGCGGCTCATCGCGTACGACGGGAGGCGGCTGCCCCCAGGCACGCCGCGCCGGGGCGTCGGCGAAGAGACGGCGATGGGCGTCCAGCCAGTTTCTCCTGTCGGCGGCGGGCACGGACAGGGCTTCCATGAAGGCGGTGAACAGCGTCTCGGGAGGAGGTATCCGTCCCTCCAGGACCAGATGGAGGGTCGAGTGGGGCAACCGCGTCCGGCCGTCCGGAGCGCTGCCAGCGTCCTTCTCGAGCTGGTGCAGCGGCGGATACCCGCCCGCGATCCGCATGAAGATCATCGACTCGACGAGCTCGGCGCGCGAGCTGACCATCTTCGGGCCCAGATCCCGCGCGCCCGGCAGGACCTCCTCCGCCTTCGCGGCGTGCCAGGCCCGTGCCATGTCGTCCTCCTTGCGGCCGCAGGCGCGGGCGATGGCCTTCACGGTCTCCAGCAGGGGCACTCTCTTACCTGCGAGGGCGCGGCGTACGACGCTCTCCGAGACCCCGCCCTCCTTGGCGAGCGCCTCGAAGGTCTTCCCCGAGGCCTCCTTGGCGGTGCGCAGCCGCACGACGAGAGCCCGCAGCTCGGGGGGCATGCTGGCCGGGATGGGGCTGAGCGGTCGGCCGGCCATCTCAGAGCGCCCCGACGAACGCACGACGCAGGTCCAGGCGCAGCCCCGGCCGGGCCCGCGCCAGCCGGCCGGCGGCCGCGGCCGCCAGCGCCCCCAGCACGGCGGGCACCTCGTGGCCGGTCGCGGCCAGCACGGTGACGGCCAGGACGACGATGACGATGACGACGGCGTCGCCGGCCGGGAGACGGTCGGCGAGCGGGTACGCGATGCCGCACTCGGCGGCCACCGCGACGACCGCACCGGCTGTGGACAGGCGGGCGGAAAAGACGAACATGATGCTCCTCGAACTGATGACACAACAGACGCAGCTCGCCACACGGCTGTTGGGGGGCGATGCGCCCGCGGGCCTTGGCGAGGCCTCGATCGTGGCACCTGACCGGCCCGGCGGGCCAGGCCGATCAGGTGCATTCCGGCACCTGCGTCCACACGGACGTGCCGGCGTCACGCGAGGCCTTCAACTCGCCCCACCGCAGGTCAGCGGCAGTCCGGACACTGCATTCCGTCTCTTTATCCAATTCGGCAGGGCCGAAGCGGTATTGCCCTCAGCCACACCCCTCGAGACCGCCCGGTCCGCCCCTCACACCCTGCCGGTCACCGCGGATCAAGAGACGGACAACTCGCCACCTTCGTGCGGCCGCCGGTCCGCAGCAGCCCACAACCGGCGGCGAGCAAGGGACGCGCCTTCGCCTCGGCCGGCCGGCGTTGTCAGTGCCACGCCGTAGGGTGCGGGACATGGCCCGCTCCTGGACACGACTGCATGAGCACCTCGGGGCTGCGCCCGGCCCCCTGGACTTCGGCATGGTCGCCAAGGCGGCCGCCGACCGGCTGGCGGAGTCCGACGACCTGGACTGGAAGGAACAGCTTCCCCAGCCCCCGCGCGAGGGCCGCTGGAACGAACTGGCCAAGGACATCAGCGCGATGGCCAACACCCGCGGCGGGCTGATCGTCTTCGGCGTGCGGGATGCCACGTGCGAACTGGTCGGCATCGACCCGGACGAGGTGAACATCGAGCAGTACGCCCAGTGGGTCCGCAACCACGTTCAGCCCTACCTGCCCGACCTCACCTTCACCGTCCTCACTTCGGCCGACGGCGCCACCAGCGTCCTCGTCGCCGACGTCCCGGCCAGCCCCATGGCACCCCACCTCGTCTACGGCACCGCCGCCCGGGACAAGGACCAGCAGGCCGCCGTCGCCCCCTACCGCGACCGCGACCACACCGCCTGGATGGCCGAGCACCAACTCGCACGCGCCTACCGCGACCGCTTCACCCGCGCTCAGCGCGCCGAGGACGAAGCACACCACCTGCTCGCCTACGCTCAGGAGACCGTGACCGCCCAGCACATCGAGCCGGCCGCCTACTTCTTCGCCCTGGCCCGCCCCGAGCGCCCGCTGCCGCGCACCGCTCCGTGCCTGACCCGCGAAGAGACCACTGCCGTGGCCCGGGCCGCCCGCCGCCGGGGCGGGGATCCGATGAGGCCCGGCCCCCTGGCCAGCCTGGAGACCGTCACGGGCACCCCGCGGCCCGGCCTGCGCTGCTGGGTCCTCAGCACTCTCCTCCTGCCTGGCGCCCGCGAGGTCCATGCCGAACTGCACCATGACGGGACCGTGCTGCTGGCCGCCAACGTCTCCTGGCACGCCGCACGCAAGCTGGCCACCGAAGACCTGCCCGACGCGGGCGCCGCGGTGTCTGAGGACTTCATCGGCGCTTGCTGCCGCGACCTGACCAACACCGCCTGGGAACTGGCCCACCGGCTGCGGGTGGACAGCGCGCTGCAGCTGACCGCAACCCTCACCGCCGTCACCCCCTCTCCCACGACACCGCCGCCCGCCCTGGTCCCCGTCGTTACCGACTTCGGCGGCTTCACCGACGTTCCCAACCACGCCCGCCACCCCCGCCGGATCCAGCCCGTCGCCGCCACACTGACCCCGTTCGACAAGGCCGAAGCCCTACACGAGACCGCACAGGAGCTGTTCACCGACGTGATGAACCAGTTTGGCCTCGACCCGCAGCTCTAAGGCCCCCGAACGCCCATCCCACGCCGAGCACGGCGACGTCCCTGCCCCGCACCGCGCGGCGCACCGGCACCGTGACCCGGCAGGCCGGCCGCCGCGCCGTGACCCCGGCAGGACGACCGTCGTTGTTCCCGCTGCTGCCGCCCCTTGCCCGCGCTGTGACAGTGCCCGGCCGAGTGCCGCGTCAGCCCACGACTGACGCGGACGGGTAGGCCCTAGACGCGCCGCGTCACTCACAGCGCCCCGCCCGGGGTGGTTACGCCACCCAGCAGGCGCCGGATCGTGGGACCGGCAGTAAGGGACGGCACAGTCATGACCTCCACCCACCCCCCGCAAGCGGCTCCAGCGGCGCAGCGAGATCCCCCACGGCCCGCAGCAGATCCGCGACACCCTGCCGCCCGCGCCCGCCCCCTGCACGGTCGAGCCCGCCCTGCGCCCGGTAGGCGAGGAGGTGCCACCGGAGCTGCTGGCCCTGGTGACCCATCACTGCCGCCGCATCAACGCCTACCTCGCCCGCGTCCAGCACCTGCAGACCCTGCACGGCGACAGCATGAAGCAGTGGCGCCTGGTCCTGTACGTCCTGACCGACGCCCTCGCCCACAACCACCTCCTGGTCGGCACCCTCGCCGCCTACCTCCGGCGCCAGGACCTCGACGCCGACCTGCTGCGCCGCTACCTGCAGTCCCGACCCCGACCGCTACATCACCGTAGAGGCCATCCAGCACCTCGACGGCGTCACGGGCGCCGTGCCCGAAAAGGCGGCCGAACCGGTCTGGACGGCCGCCGGCCGGCAGATCGCCCGCGACGGCCGCTTCAGTTAGCCGTGCTGGGGCGTAGTGCCTGGCGTATGCGGGGGTCGGCGGTGCGGTCGTCGGCGACGTGGCTGAAGTGCTGGGCGGAGTCCGGGTGGTCGCGCAGGACGGCTGCGATGACGGCTGCGGCTTCATTGGCCAGAGTGCGCAGCCAGGGGGTGATCTTGTCGCGGGCGTTCCACTGGTCCCAGGCGCCGTCCCAGGTGCACATGGCGTGGGCGGCCTCTTCCAGCAGGTCCCAGTCGTGGTGGTCGGCGGCGTAGGAGCAGATGCCGTGCAGCCAGATCACGACCGCTGCGGCGTCGCTGAACGGCACGATGTGGGTGTCGTCTCCGTGGACGTGCTCTGCCAGGGCGCGCAGGAGATTGCGAGCGTGGGCGGGTTCTCGTGCGAGTGCCGGTCCGGCCTGCTGGGTGTCGAGCTGGGCGAGGACGCCGACGTGGAGTTCGTAGTCCTCGGGGTGATCGCCGACCAGGCTCAGCAAGGTGCCCGCGGCGGCCGCATCGCCGTTGCCGGCGGCTTCGAGCAGGGTCTGGGCGGCCGGGAGGGGGTCTTCGGGGATGGCCGCGTGTTCACGGTCGATCAGGGCGAGGAGGTCGCTGACGGTCTGCGGGCGGCGCTGCGGATCCTGGTGGGTGGCGGCGCGCACGATGGTGCGCCACGGGCCGGGAGGGGGCAGCAGCGGCAGATTGGTCTGCGGCAGCTTGCCGGTGAGGGCCCAAGCGATGACCCTGCCGATGCTGTAGATGTCACTGGACTCCGTTGCCTCGTGCGGCGTTCCGGACAGTTCCGGGGCGGCAAATCCCTCGGTGCCGATGTAGAGGCCGGTGCGCCCTACTTTGGTGGTCTGGCCTCGTGGCCGGCGGACGATGCCCCAGTCGGCGAGGGTCCAGCGGCCGTCGAAGAAGAGGATGTTCGACGGTTTGATGTCCCGGTGCAGCCAGCCGTGCTCGTGCGCGGTGGCTAGCACCGATGCCAGGGCGTCGACCAGGGCGCGCAGCTCTCCCGGTTCTCGCAGCTTCTCGTGGCGTTGTCCGGCGGTCGCGTCCGCCCAGGGCATCACGAACCAGGTGTGGTCGGCTCCGAAGTCGAGAATCGGCATGGCGTGGGGATGATCGTTCAGCAGCTGGCCGATCTCGATCTCCCGCCGCATACGTGCCACTTGGCGTTCGTGCGGGTACTTGCTGTGCAGCTTCTTCAACGCCACGGTCGTGCCGAGGGTCTTGTGGGTCGCCTCGAACACGTCCGCCTGGCCCCCGTCCGGGACCGGTTCACGCGGGCAGGCGTAGTCCTTGCGCTCGCCGCGAGCGGCGCGGCGGACCGCGGCGTAGGCACCTTGGCCGGGAGGTGCAGTCATCACAACGGCCGGGGGAGCGGGGTGTGGGATACGGGGGCGTGTCGGGATCCGGCGGGCCGCGTATACCGGGTAGCCGCTGACGGTGCGGGCCTCGGCGAGTTCGTAGCCGTCGGGGGCCAGATGGTCGTTGACCAGTGCCAGCAGCCGCTGGACCTCACCGGGGTCCGTCCGTACGGCGGGGTGGATCATTTCCGCGAGGAAGCGGAGCAGGACCTCGTCGGAGCCGTCTGCGAGTCCGAAGCGGGCGTCGCCGAAGACCCAGTCGTCCTCCCAGTCCTCGGGGTTGTTGTAGCGGTGCTGGACGATGTCGCCCTCGACCGTGGTGAACCGCGGGTCATGACTCTTCAGACGGTCCAGGTCGTACAGCCTGCGCAGGAAGGTGACCTCGTCCAGGCTGCCCGACCAGCTCGCCCCCGTGCTGCCCAGCGCGTCGAACAGGCGCCGCCGGGTGACGTCGGTGATGGACGCCAGCGGCCCTGCGGGTATGTCGCTGCCCCGGAAGCGACCGACGACGGTGTCTACGGAAACGGACCGGAGCAGGGATGTGGTCATCACGCTCTCGGTTTGGGCACGGGCGAAGAGGTCCAGATCGTAGGAGACGTCGTGGAGAGCCAGCAGCACGGTGTGCTGCAGATCGGGACCCAGCTCGCGCAGCCGTTCGTAGTAGGTGTCGCGCACCCCGAGCGAGAAGAAGGCCCCGTCCAGGGTCTCGAAGTCCTCCGGCAGCGGCGTCCTGGCCGGCCCCGCCATACCGAATCGGCCGATCTTGAGCCCGCCGATCTCCCTGACCTCGCCGCCTGCATCGACATAGAGCAGCAGGAAGGTCGTCTTGAAGCTGTAGTCATCCCAGTCGTTGCGAACCAGGAAGGCCTGCCCCGGCACGGGGGAGACGGGCCGCCCGCGGACGGGCAGGACAGTGAACTGCACAGTTCCTCCGGAAGACACCTCGGCCTCGCGGCCAAGCACATCAGAACAAACTGAAGACCGCCCTCCAGACGCTCGTGTCCGGGCAGGGGCCGCCTTCAATACGCGGTTGGCATCCGAGATGTGCGCCCTATGAGCGCTGTGCCCCATGGTCCGGAGCCGGGCCACCACCCTCAGGAGGCAGTGGCCCGGCCGGACCTCTCGGGAGCCGGGGCCGGCGCGTCCGGCAGCGATCACGAAGGCGTGCGATCACCTCCCGTAGCCCGGCTGCGCCGCCGCCGTGAGTGCTTGCGCAGTTCAATAAGTGCGAGCAGCAGGTTCAGCTTGTGCTCGGACTCCTCGGGAATCACGATCTTGGCCAGGCCGAGAACGAGCGAAACCACGAGTGTGGCGCACACGGTCAGGACCACGGCCTTCCACGGAGCGTTGGCCACCGTCAGAGCCGTGACGACCGCGCTGCCGCCGACCATGCTCACAGCCGCGGGCCGGATCCCGCCGACGCGGGACTGCTGCGAGACGGGCGCGCTCACTGGTCCCGCCCCTCTGCCCCGGTCCGCAGCGGCGCCCGGCCACGCGTCACCCGTACCGCCGACTGCGACCGTCCAGGGTCGCCGTCCGCCGCGCCGACATCAGACACCGGCTCTTCCAGACCCAGAACGGGGGGCAGGCTGGGACCCCCGAGCCCGGCGCTCATTCGCCCTCCTCCTCGTCCTCGTGGAAGAGGAACGAGGCCTGGGACGGCCCGAACCGCAGGAGGATCTCCTCGACCTGACGCAGCTGCGCGCGCAGGTCGTCGACCGTGTTCCCGTGACCGAAGACCTCCGGGCCACGGCTCTGGCGCATGCGGGCGAGCGTCCGCGCGGCCCCATACGCGGAGGCGATGCCGCTCGAGAGGATCCGGCGCTGGCGCACGTCCTCCGCCTCCAGCTCCGGCGACTCGCCGCTGTTCTTGGCGATGGTGGCCAGGGCCCTGGCCGGGTCGGCGGCGTAGACGAGGTCCCACTCGTAGTCGATGACGACCTGCTCGTCGGTCTTGTCGAGCACGGGGTCGCCGTCGCGGACGTGCATGTCGCCGACCTCGTG
>Ga0207426_1002624_pt1 | contig 11141 bp, 8 predicted proteins | sample AraplaMF_Cvi_mMS_FD_184265 | JGI IMG/M metagenome (GOLD analysis project Ga0207426, IMG submission 184265) | Arabidopsis root microbial communities from the University of North Carolina, USA - plate scrape MF_Cvi_mMS (SPAdes) (version 2) | ecosystem: Host-associated > Plants > Roots > Endosphere ...
ACGGGGGAAGCCTAATCCGTCGCGCTGCGGGCTCCGGCGACACGTCCAGCGGATGAGATGCCCGGTGCCCGTACGGTGGACGGTTGCGGAGCGGGGCGTTACCCGGTGGTGGGGCGGTCGTCCGCGTAGACGGCGGTGAGGGCGGCGGCGGCCTCGGCCATCACCCGGCGGGCCTCGGGCGGGTCGAGCACTTCGAGGGAGTCGCCGAACTGGAGCAGTTGGCGGACCGCGCCGATGACGGGGTAGGCCAGCTCGATGACGGCCCAGTCGTCTCCCGGGCGGGCGCCGTCCCCGGAACCCTCGGCCTCCTCCGGGTCCCTGGCGTCACCCGTACGGGGCGGTCCGGTCAGCGCCCCGCCCAGGATGCGCACCGCGAGGTCGAGCCGGTCGCGGCGGATCCTGGCGACCACCCTGACCCGCGCGGGCCGGTCCTCCACCTGGCGCCGCAACTGCTGCCAGACCCCGGCGAGCTCCGCTCCCGCGCGGCGCCGTACGGGGGCGTCGGTGAGGGTCGCCGACGCGACCCGGTCGGCGCGGAACAGCTGCGGTCTGCCGCGCCGGTCCGCGACGAGGTACCAGGTGCCCGCCTTGGCGACCAGCCCGTAGGGGTCGACGGTGTAGGTCCGCAGCCGGGTCTCGCCGCTGTGGCGGTAGCGGATGCGCAGCCGCCGGTCGGTGAAGACGGCGGTGTGGAGTTCGTCGAGGTCGACGGCGGGGCGCGGGCCGCTCAGCCACTTGTCGGGGTCGACCAGGATGCGGCTGCCGGCCAGCTCGGCGGCCGGGCGGTGCGGGGCGGGCAGCGCCGCCATCACCTTGCGCAGCGCCGAGCCGAGCGCCTCGTCCAGGCCGAGGGCGGTGTGGGCGCCCTGCGCGGCCAGGATGAACAGGGCGCGCGCCTCGTCGGCGGTCATGCCCGTGACGTCCGTACGGAAGCCGGGCAGCAGCGCGATGCCGCCGTGCCGGCCGCGCTCGGCGTAGACCGGCACGCCGGACGCCGACAGCGACTCGACGTCGCGGTAGACGGTGCGGGTCGAGACCTCCAGCCGCTCGGCGAGTTCGCCCGCCGTGACCCGGCCGCGGGTCTGGAGCAGCAGGAGGATCGAGAGCAGCCGGTCCGCTTTCACACGCGCCTTTATATATGACGGCAGGTGTCAGGTTATCGCGGCACCGTGCGCCCCATGGAGAGCAACGACCCCGCACCCGCCCACCCTGCCCCCGCCCTCGACCCCGCCGCGCTCCCGGCCCTGGTCCGGGAGTCCCGGGGCCCCGTCCTCGTCCCCGGCGACGACGGCTACGACGCCGAACGGTCCGGATTCCAGCGGGCGTACCGGCACCGGCCGGCCGTGCTCGTCGGCGCCCGGTGCGCCGGGGACGTCGTCGCCGCGGTGCGCTTCGCCCGTGCCCAGGGGCTGCCGGTCGCCGTCCAGGCCACCGGGCACGGGCTGTCCGCGGCCACCGACGGCGGGCTGCTGATCAGTACGCGGCGGATGGCCGGGGTGCGGGTGGACCCGGCGGCCGGCACCGCGCGGGTCGGGGCGGGTGCCGTCTGGGGGCAGGTCGTCGAGGCGGCGGCCCCGTACGGGCTGGCGCCGCTCAACGGCTCCTCCCCGGGCGTCGGCGTCGTCGGGTACACCCTCGGCGGCGGCATCGGGGTGCTGGCCCGTACGTACGGCTTCGCCGCCGACCAGGTGCGGTCCGTCGACCTGGTCACCGCCGGCGCCCGGCGGCTGACCGTCACCGCGGAGCGCGACCCCGGGCTGTTCGGGGCGCTGCTCGACGGCGGCCACGGCCTGGGGGTGGTGACCGCGATGGAGTTCGGACTGCTGCCGGTGGCCCGGCTGTACGGCGGGCAGCTGGTGTTCGGCGGCGAGCAGATCGACGCGGCGCTGGCGGCGTATCTGCGCTGGACCGAGACCGTCCCGGACGAGCTGACCTCGTCGCTCGCGCTGATCGCGTACCCGGACCTGCCGCAGCTGCCCGCGCCGCTGCGCGGCCGCTACCTCGCGCAGATCCGGATCGCCTCTACGGGCAGCGCCGCGGAGGGCGAGCGGCTGGTGGCGCCGCTGCGGGCGGTGGGGCCGCGGGTGAGCGACGACCTGCGTGAGATGCCGTACGCCGCGTCCCACACCATCCACCGGGACCCGAGCGATCCGCATGCCTACGACGGGGACAACGCGCTGCTCAGCGGGCTGGACGCGGCCGCGCTGCGGCGGGTGGCCGCGCTGACCGGGCCGGCGGCGCCGGCGATGTGCGTGGTCCAGCTCAACCATCTCGGGGGCGCGCCGGCGCGGCGGGGCGGACCGGGCGGCGGGGCCGGGGCCGCCGGCCACCGCGGCGCCCGGTTCGCGCTGCGGCTGCTGTCGCCGCTGCCCGCAGACGGGGCGGGCGGGGAGGCGGGGGACGGGCCCGAGGCCGCCCTCGCGGCCGTACGGGCGCTGCACGCCGAGGCACTGGCGGCCGTCGCGCCCTGGCGGATCGGCCGGAGCGTGAACTTCCTCTTCGGCCCGCACGGGGCACGGCCGGACGCCGCGGAGGTGGCCCGCAGCGTGCGCGACGCCGACGCGCACCGGCGGCTGGCCCGGCTCAAGGACCGCCACGACCCGGAGAACGTCTTCCGCTTCCACCCGGCCGGGGCCGCCGTCGCCGGGGCCGTCGCGACCGACCGGACACCGGCCGCCACCACGCCCGCCACCAGCGCCTCCGTGAACTGACGGCCCCGCGGTCCCGTGCCTTCGGCCGCCCGTGCCCCGTCCTTCCCGGCCGCCGCACCCAACTCACCGGCCTGCCGATGTCCCATGAAGGCGCCCCAGTGGGCAGGCTGGAGACATGGCTGATCGCACGGAGACGGAGAAGCGGAACCTGGCGGAGGAGTTGGCGGCCGCGGTACGGGGGGAGGTCTCGTTCGCCGCGGCCGACCGGGCACTGATGACGATGGACGCGTCCAACTACCGGCGGGTGCCCACAGCGGTGGTCGCGCCCCGGGACGCCGAGGACGTCGCGGCGGCGCTGCGGGTGTGCCGGGACCACGGGGTGCCGGTGGTGCCGCGCGGCGCCGGCACCAGTATCGCCGGGCAGGCGACGGGCGTCGGCGTGGTGCTGGACTTCACCCGGCACATGCGGCGCATCGTGTCGCTGGACGCGGCCGCCCGCACCGCCGTCGTCCAGCCCGGCGTCATCCTCGACGACCTGCGGGCGGCGGCCGGGAAGCACGGACTGACCTTCGGCCCCGACCCCTCCACCCACAGCCGCTGCACCCTCGGCGGCATGATCGGCAACAACTCCTGCGGCTCGCACTCGGTGGCCTGGGGCACCACCGCCGACAGCGTCCGCGAACTGGAGCTGCTGACGTACGGCGGCGAGCAGGTGCGGGCCGGCCGCGGCACGGGCCCCACCGGCGCCCCGACCGGGCTGCCCCCGCACCTGCGGGACGGCGTCAAGGCCCTGGTCGACGGGGAGTTGGCGCTGCTGCGCACCGGCTACCCCGACCTCCCCCGCCGGATCTCCGGCTACGCCCTGGACGCGCTGCTGCCGGAGGCGGGCACCGACCTCGCCCGCGCCCTCACCGGCAGCGAGGGCACCCTCGGCGTGCTGACCGAGGCGACCGTGCGGCTGGTGGAGACCCCGGCGGCGCGGGCCCTCGCCGTCCTCGGCTACCCCGACGAGGGCGCGGCGGCCGAGGCCGCGCACACCCTGTTGCCGCACCGGCCGATGACCGTCGAGGGGATGGCCGCCGACCTCGTGGGCAGCGCCGCCGGGCTGCCCAAGGGCGGCGCCTGGCTGTTCGTCGAGATGGGCGGCGCGAGCCCCGGCGAGGCGACGGCCCGGGCCGAGGCGCTCTGCCGGGCGGCGGCCGCGGACGGCGCCACCGACCACGCCCTCGTCACCGACCCGGCCGGCCAGCGCGCCCTGTGGCGGATCCGCGAGGACGCCTCCGGTGCCGCGAGCCGGTTGCCCGACGATGGGGGCACCGCCCGCGCGAGCGGAGCCGAGCGTGGGGGAGAGGCCTGGCCCGGCTGGGAGGACTGCGCGGTCCCGCCCGCCCGGCTCGGCCCGTATCTGCGCGACTTCCGCGCCCTGCTGGCCCAGCACGGCCTGCGCGGCACGCCCTACGGTCACTTCGGCGACGGCTGCATCCATGTCCGTATCGACTTCGACCTGCTGACCGGGCCCGGCATCCGCCGCTTCCGGGAGTTCTCCTACGACCTGGGCGAACTGGTGGTCGCGCACGGCGGCTCGCTCTCCGGCGAGCACGGCGACGGCCAGGCCCGCGCCGAACTGCTCCCGAAGATGTACGGCCCGGAACTCGTCGGACTCTTCGAGCGGTTCAAGTCGCTGTGGGACCCGGCGGCCGGCCTCAACCCGGGGATGCTGGTCCGCCCCGCCCGGCTCGACGAGAACCTCCGCTTCGAGCTGCTGCCCAAGCGCCCGGTCCCGGTCGAGTTCGGCTACCCGCACGACGACGGGGACTTCTCCGCGGCCGTACGGCGCTGCGTCGGCGTCGCCAAGTGCCGCAACGCCGCGACCGGTCCGGGCTCGGCGGACGTCATGTGCCCGTCCTTCCGCGCCACCGGCGAGGAGCGGCACTCCACCCGCGGCCGGGCCCGCCTGCTGCACGAGATGCTGGCCGGCGAGGTGATCACGGACGGCTGGCAGTCGCCGGAGGTCCATGAGGCCCTCGACCTGTGCCTGTCCTGCAAGGGCTGCCGCAGCGACTGCCCCGTAGGGGTCGACATGGCCACGTACAAGGCGGAGTTCCTGCACCACCACTACGAGGGCCGGCGCCGCCCCGCCGCGCACTACTCGATGGGCCGCCTGCCCCAGTGGCTGCACGCCGCGGCCCCCGCCGCCCCCGCCCTCAACGTCCTCGCCCGCACGCCGCTGGCCGCCGTCGGCAAACGCCTCGGCGGGATCGCGCCCGAGCGCCCGATCCCCCGCCTGGCCACCGAGACCTTCACCCGCTGGTGGTGGCGCCGCCGCAAGACGGCGGCCCCCGGGGCCCCGGCCGGCCGCACGGTCGTCCTGTGGCCCGACACCTTCACCAACCACCTCTCCCCGGAGGTCGGCCGGTCCGCCGTACGCGTCCTGGAGGACGCCGGACTGCGCCCCCTGCTGCCGCCCACCGCACCCCTGCGCCCGGCCGGGGCCGTCGCACTGCCGCGCCGCCACCGCCCCCTGTGCTGCGGCCTGACCTACGTCTCCACCGGCCAGCTCGACCGGGCCCGTGCCGTGATGCGCCGCACGGTCGACACCCTCGACCCGCTGCTCCGAGGCGGCCGCCCCCTGGTCGTCCTCGAACCGAGCTGCGCCGCCGCCCTGCGCACGGACCTGCCGGAACTCCTCTCCGACGACCCACGGGCCGCCCGGCTCGCCGACTCCGTACGGACCTTCGCCCAGGCACTGGAGGAGCTCGCCCCCGACTGGCGCCCCCCGCGCCTCGACCGCCCGGTCGCCGGCCAGACCCACTGCCACCAGCACGCCGTCCTCGGCGACGCGGCCGAGCAACGCCTGCGCGAACGCGCCGGTCTCACCGGCTCGTTGAGCGGCGGATGCTGCGGCCTGGCCGGCAACTTCGGCTTCGAGCGGGGCCATTACGACATCTCGGTGGCCTGCGCCGAGGACCAACTCCTGCCCGCCGTCCGGGAGTCCCCCGACGGGGCGGAGATCCTCGCGGACGGCTTCTCCTGCCGGACCCAGCTCGCCCAGCTCGGCGACCGGCCGGGGCGGCATCTGGCGGAGGTGCTGGCGGAGGTGCTGGCGGAGGCGCTGGGGGAGGAGGACGCCTGAGGTGAGGGTGAGATGACGGGGGCGGTCCTGCAAGGGCGACACGGAGCAGACGGCTGCTGGAGGTGGCCCGCCCGGCGGCTGCTGGCGGCGCGGGGCGCAGCTGAGCGGATCTGCCGGCTGCTCGATGCCGGGGACGGAGCGGAGCGGCTCTCCCCTGTTGAGCCGCTCCGGCCGTCTCCTCCGGCGGGGCGGACGGTCCGTCGTCACGGGTTGCTCGCCGCAACCGGGGGCCAGTTCGCCAACGGCGCCGCACCGGCAGCCGCTCTCCGTCCCCCATGGGCCGCGCCCCGGCTCAGCGCCGGGCCCCCGGTTCCGCTCCCGCGGCCTCTCGATCCTGCGGCACCGTGGCCTCCGGCGGAACCCTGATCCTGATGAGGGTTCACGGCTGATTGATAACGTCCTCGCATGACGGAGCACGGTCGGGGCGCGGATGACCGGGGCGCAGGCGAGCCAGGAGCAGAGCCCCCGGGTGCCGGTGCCCCGGGGGCACCCGGACACGCCGACACTCCGTGGACGGCCTCCCGGCAAGCCCCGAGTGTCCAGCAGCTGGAGACCTTCCTGATCCTGGCGGAGGAGCTGCACTTCGGCCGGGCAGCGGCGCGGCTGTTCGTGACGCAGCCTGCCCTGAGCCGTCAACTGCGGTCGCTCGAAGAGCGGTTGGGCGTCGTGCTGCTGCAGCGATCCCGGCGTCATGTCGAGATCACCCCGGCGGGAGCGGCGCTGTTGCCCAAGGCCCGCGCCGCGGTGGAGGCGATGGCCGGGCTCTGCCGAGCCGCCCGGTCCCACGCCCGGCAGATCGAGGGCCGGCTGGTGATCGGTTCCATCGGCGCCGAGGCCGCGATGCCGTACACCCGGGCCGTCCTCGACGAGTTGCACGCCTGCCATCCGCGGCTGCGTACCAGCGTCCGCGGCCTCGATCTTGCGACCCACTTCGGCGCACTGGAGCGGGGCGAGGTCGATGTGCTGTTCCTGCGTCCGCCGGTGCCGCCCGGCATCGAAACGCTGACCCTGACCACCGAACCCCGGGTGGCATGCCTCCCGGCCGACGACCCCCTGGCCGGCCGGGACGAGGTGACGCTGGCCGAGCTGTCCGGGCGCCCCGTCGTGGACGTCCCGCCTCAATGCCCCCGGCTGTGGTGGCGCTTCTGGGCGGCCGACCCACGTCCGGACGGCTCTCCCGTGCGGTACGGGCCGGTGGTTCCCGACATGGAGGCGCTGCTGCTCGCCGTCTCCCAGGGCCACGCCATGGCCTTCCTCCCCGCCGCCGCCCGCCACTTCTTCCCACGGCCCGGGATCAGCTACGTCGCGGTACCGGACCTGCCCCCGGGCACCGCGGCCCTCGCCTGGACGGCAAGAAACCGCACCCTGCCCACGGTCGCCGCCATCCGCCGCGCCGCCGCGACGGTCCTGCGGAACGCGCCGGCGAATCCGTGAGGGCCCTGGGTGTCCGGGCGCGCGACGGCGCAAGGTTCCCGAGCGCCTGCCGGATGAGCGCCCGCGCCTTCGCGCCGTACACGTACACGGCCATGCTGCGGAGCTGCTCGAACGCTCGCAGATACAGGGCGATTCCGGCGTGCTGACCGGATCGACGCGACCTTCGAGGAGCCGAAGGAGGCGGCGGACGTGCCCGCTGCGGTAGCACGCCCCGTAGGACGTGAAGGCAGCCGCCTAGTCGTCCGTCGCGAACGCCCGGAGGGTGTCCTCGCCGGTGGTCCACCACACGCCCAGCCGTTGGCGGGTCAGGCGCCAGCCGGCGGTGTGGCGGGCGAACTCCCAGGTGTAGGGGCCGCCCATGGCGTAGGGCGAGGAGGCCGCGCCGGGACCGGCGACGCCCACGAACCACATGTAGCCGACGCCGGTCGCCCGGTCGCCCCGGACCTCGAAGTCCATGTTGAGGATGTGGTGCTGCATGCTGGCGTACGGCGCTTCGGCCGCCTCGACCTTGGCCAGGATCGCCTCCCGGCCGTGGATCCGCTCCCACGGGCCGAACTCCAGGACCGCGTCCTGGTCCCAGCAGTCGATCCAGGTGCGCCAGTCCTTGCGGTCCAGTGCCCGCCAGCCGTGGATCAGCAGCGCGCGCAGGGACTCCTTGTCCTCCAGGCGCCGCAGGCGTCGTGCGAAGTCGTCGTCGTTACCGGGGGAGACGGACACGGTTGCTCCTCTGCGAGGGGGATCACGAACGCCGGCGCCGGCCGGCGACGGGATCGTCCGCGCCGGCGGCGGCGCCGGGTGCGGCAACTCTGTTCCGCCGGCGGCGGCGCAACCAGGGCGGACCGTGGCCGGGTGCCGCACACCCAGGGAGCAAAAGCACCGGACCGGTCGGCCGCTGTCGTCGGCGGCCGGCAGCCGGTGCCCGGCCGTCAGCCGGTCCGCCGGGCCGCGGAGAAGTACGCGCGGGAGGCCGGGAGGAGCAGCAGGGCCGCGATCGCGGCGGTGCACAGTTCGGGGAGGTAGCGGTGGACGGCCGCGAGGCCGAGCCCGTCCATGTTCATGTCGGTGAGCAGGAACGCCAGGTAGAGGGCGCCCAGGGCGATCAGCGCCAGCCGCGCCCAGTTGCGGCCCTGCCGCATCCGGAAGGCGCACAGGAGCATGCCCGTGCCGAGCACCACGAGGACACCGGCGGACACCGCGGCCTGCTGCACCGCCCCCGCCCATCCCGACCGCTCGCGCAGTTCCTGGAACCCGGTGGGCGGGAGGAAGAAGGTCTCCAGCAGCCAGCCGCCGGCGTCGATCAGGACGACGAGGAACGACAGCCGGAAGGCGATCTCCACCGCGTGCGGGGGCCGGCGGCCCGCCCTGGCTCGGAACATCAACTCCACCTCTCCTGCGGGTGCGTCTGCGCGGACCAAGACGGCGTACGGTGCGCGGAGGTTGCGCCCCCCGGGGCCGCGGCGGTCACCGGGACGGGGCGGTCACCAGCCGTCGTAGCCCCGCCAGACGTTGCTGAACGCCTCCTCGTCCAGGGCCCGCCGCTGGCGTTCGAACTCCAGCTCCCGCACCGCGGTGTCGACGGCGGCGAGCACGGTGGCCACCGCGTCGTCGGACACCTCCGGGGGGCCGGCGGGCCGCTCGCCGCCGATGCCCAGCGACGCCCCGAGCGCGGCGAGGACGGGCTCGCCCGCGGCCCAGCGATCCACCGCGGCGCGGCGGGCGGGCGAATCGGCCGGCTTCAACTCACCGGCCCGGAAGCGCTTCCAGCGCCCGCCGCCCTGCCGGGTGAGCTGCCCCTCCGCCTCCAGGGCGGCCAGGTAGGCGGCGGCCAGGCCGCGGCCCCTGCGCCACAGCCAGTCCTCGGCCGACTCGTACGGCGGTTGCTGGTCGAGGGAGGACGCGGCCTCGTCCATGAGGCGGTCGGCCACGGCGGGCCGGAAGCCCGGGACGAGGCGGTCGCCGTCCAGGCCGACGGCGCCCGCCTCGCGGAGGTCGACCAGCTCGGCCCCCGCGAGCGCGAGCGAGAGCTCGCCCTGCGCGGGAGCGCGGTCGGGCGCCTCGTCCAGGGCGACGAACAACAGGTCCCGCGGTGTGGTCATGAAGGACTCCACGTCAGGGCATCAGGAGCGATGCGGCGCTGAGCACCTGGCCCGGCATCCGGCGGGACGCCGAGGGGCACCGGGCGGGCGGCTGCGCCCGCCGGTGAGTGCTCCCTGCTACGAGCTTATGGAGCGGGGACGGCGCCTGCATCCCACGCCGGGCCCGGCCCGCCCGGGGAGCGCCCGCCTCAGCCCCCGTCCGGCGCCGCCCGGCCCGCCGTCCTCCCGATGACCTCGTGGGCCAGCCTGATCAGGTCGGGGACGCGCGGATGGCCGGGGCCGTCGCGCCGGGCGATGACGACCGGGACCGGGGGCGCGTCGGACAGCGGGACGTACGCCATGGACGGGTGCGGGTGCATCTCGGCGGTGGCGGAGGTGGTGACGCCCACCGCGCGGCCGCCGGTGATGGCGGCCAGCCAGTCGTCGGTGTTGCCGATGGTGATCGTCGAGGCGGGGCGGGCCGCGGCGGGCCACAGGTCGAGGGTGGTGGTGCCGGAGACGGTGTTGAGAGCGATGGTGCGGTCGGTCAGCTCGGTGAGGGAGAGGGCGGTGCGGTGGGCCAGCGGGTCGTCGGCGGGGAGGCCGGCGACCCGGGGCTCGGTGGTGAGCTGCTCGGTGATCAGACCGGGGACGCGGACCTCGCCGCGCAGCAGGGCGGCGTCCACATCGCCGTGGGCGAGGCCGGCCGTGCGGTCGTCGATGCGGAGGAGTTCGAGCGGGGTCTGCGGGTGCTCCTCGTGCCAGCGGCGCAGCAGGGCGGTGGTGTCCGTACCGGCGGCCGACCAGGCGTGGCCCAGGCGCAGCGGCCAGGCGGTGTGGGGGGCGGAGCCGAGTGCCCGGTCGAAGGCGGTCACCGCGACGGCGGCCCGGTCGCGGAAGGCGAGGCCGTCGGGGGTGAGCGCGAGGTGGTGGGTGGAGCGGTCGACGAGGCGCAGGCCCAGCTCCTGTTCCAGCTGGCGCAGGGTGCGGGAGACGGCCGGCTGGGTCAGGTGCAGGCGCTCGGCGGCGCGGGTGATGCTGAGGGTGTCGGCGATGGCGAGAAAGCAGCGGAAATGACGCAGCTCGATGCTCATGCGCGGGGAGCATAACAACAAGGGAAAACGCATTTCACGGACCGGAAGAACCCCCCGTAGCGTGGTGGCGTGAATGCATCGCCCGAGAACCCCGATGGCCCTGCGCCGACCCCTGCCGTGCCCACCCTCCCCGCCGGTGACGGCGAGATACCGCATCCCGTACCGGCCTCGCCCGAGGTGCTGACGGCGGAGGCGCAGGCGGGGACCGCCGGGGCGGCGGGCGCCCGCGGGCGGCTGGGGTCGGTGGCGCTGGTCATCGGCGGCATCGTCTCGCTGCAGTTCGGCTCGTCGGTGGCGGTGCTGCTCTTCCCGCGGGCCGGTGCGCTGGGTGTGGTGACCCTCCGGCTGGTCGTCGCCTCGCTGGTGCTGCTGGTCGTCTGCCGTCCCAAGCTGCGCGGCTACACACGGGGCGACTGGGTCACGGTGCTCGCCTTCGGCGTCGCCCTGGCCGGTATGAACTCGCTGTTCTACCAGGCGATCGACCGCATCCCGCTGGGCGCCGCGGTCACCTTGGAGTTCCTGGGGCCGCTGATCCTGTCGGTGGCGACCTCCCGCAGGCTGCTGAGCCTGGTGTGGGCGGCGCTGGCGCTGGGCGGTGTGGTGCTGCTGGGGCGCGAGGGCTTCGACGGGCTCAACCTCACCGGTGCCGCGTTCGCGCTGGCCGCCGGCGGTCTGTGGGCCGCCTACATCCTGCTCTCCGCCCGTACGGGGGCGCGTTTCCCGCGGGCCGACGGGCTGGCGGTGGCGATGACCG
>Ga0207426_1002625_pt1 | contig 11136 bp, 9 predicted proteins | sample AraplaMF_Cvi_mMS_FD_184265 | JGI IMG/M metagenome (GOLD analysis project Ga0207426, IMG submission 184265) | Arabidopsis root microbial communities from the University of North Carolina, USA - plate scrape MF_Cvi_mMS (SPAdes) (version 2) | ecosystem: Host-associated > Plants > Roots > Endosphere ...
GGAGGGGACTGATCTGCTAGATAGTCTCACGTGCAACTATTTTGGACCGGAGCCGGCCGGCCGTCAACTGGAATTCGGAGCGCTTCCTTGGCGAGGACATCCAGCGACATCGCGCTGAAGACACGGGAGGGCGGCGAGACCTCGCCGCGCCCGAAGGCGCGGCTCGATCTGTTCAAGTTCGTGCCGTTCCGCCTCAACCGGCTGGCAGCGGAGGTCAGCGCCGCGCTGTCGGTCGAATATCAGGAACGCCACGGCCTCGACATTCCGGCCTGGCGCGTCATCGCCACGCTCGGCTTCCGCAACGATGCCTGCAGCGCGCAGTACATCTCCCAATGCACCCGCACGCACAAATCCACCATCAGCCGCGCGGTGACCACGCTGCTGAACGAAGGACTGATCGAGCGGGTCGAGAACGAAGCCGACCGCCGCGAATTCCGCCTGCAACTGACCAGGAAAGGCCGCGCGCTCTATGAAGAGCTGTTCCCGCAATTGCTGCGGCGTGAGGACGAAATCCTCGCCTGCCTCTCCGCGCAGGAGCGCAAGCAATTGTCAGCGCTGCTCGGCAAGATCGAGGAGAGCCTCGACCTGATCCAGACCAGCGCAGAGGCGGACGCCAAGCAGGCGTATTAGGGCGTTCATCTATAAAGCGACATCGATGAAGCAGGGCGGCCAGAGTCCGCGACGGGCCGGCGCCGAAGTTTCCGTTATATATTCATGTGGTCTATTTGCAGAGCGGTGGCGTCGCTGATTGGGCCACCCTGACCAAGGAGCGCCCATGAGCCGACGGGTACATTCTCCGACCGGAATCTTTAACAGCCTACACTATGGATTCGCGCAAGTCGTGGTTATCCCGACGCCCTTCGGTGACGCCGTGCACGTGTCCGGCCAAGTCGCCTGGGACGCCGATCGAAAGGTCGTTGGCGCGGGAGATATCGGGCGCCAACTCCGAAAGAGCTTGGAGAACCTTGCTGTCGCACTTGCATCGGTAGGCGCAAAACTTGATCAGGTCGGTGCATTGCGGCTCTACATAAAGCAAAGCCATATGCACGAGGGCGAGGCCATCAGTGGCGCACTCAGAGCGATTTTCGGTGACGATCCGCCGTGTGCGACATGGATTGGAGTGCCGGGCCTCGCGAACGATGAATTTCTGGTCGAGGTGGAACCATCTGTAGTTTATCTTCCAAAAGCCTAGACGATTAAACGTCACGCGCATTGCCCGACAACGTCAGCTACGGGTCACAAGCGACTGCGCAAGCGCGCTCCTCAGATGACGAGTCTGCTTGTGCTATTTCGCAAACGATCGCGACGGCGGCTGGTGCAGTGCCCAGGCATCGACCTTGTCGCTGGCGCGCGGGTAGATCTCGGTCACAACAGGATCGTGGCCGGGGATGAAACGATCGGGGTGGCCGGCGAGGCGCTCGATCGTCTCCCAGCCCACGGCCATGTCGCCGACATTGTAGACGATTGGAAACGGGCTGCGCCGCTGCAGATTGGCGTAGTAATGCGCGGCATCGGACGCCAGCACCACCGATCCGCGCGCGGTCTCGACCTTGACCACCTGCAAGCCGTCGGAATGGCCGCCGACGCGGTGGACGGTGACGCCGGGCGCGACCTCGCCGTCGCCCGAATAGAACGTGACGCGCTCGCCATAGACATGACGCACCATCTGCGTGACGTGCTCGACCGAGAACGGATGTCGCAGCAGTCCGTTACACATGCAGCGCCCCGTTGCGTAAGCCATCTCGCGCTCCTGCAGATGGAAGCGCGCGCTCGGGAAGCGGTCGAGATTGCCGGCATGGTCGTAGTGCAGATGCGTCACGATGACGTCGCGAATGCTCGAAGCCGCAACGCCAAAGCGCTCCAGCGCGTCGACCGGATTGAGCGTCAGCTTGCGCGCCCGCGCGCTCGCCTCCTCGGCATTGAAGCCGGTGTCGACCAGGATCTCGCGGCCACCACCGCGGATCAGCCAAACGAAGTAGTCGAGATCCTGCGCCGCGCTGTCATGCGGATCGGGCGCCAGGAAGTTCATGCTGGGGGTGCGCGGCGACATCGTCGCATAGCGCAAGGCGTAGATTTCGTAGACGTTTCCCATGGCTCTTGCTTTTCTACTCTTGCTTTTTTGTAAGTGGACATGAACGACCGGACGCAGCAAGCCATCGTGCGCCACAAAGGTCAAACAACCGAGGCCGCTGCGACCGCAGGGCTGCAATGTGAGACCAATCACATTTTTGTCGCCATGAATCCCCTAGCATGGCAGTTGCAATGCCCAACCAAGTCGCGTCGAGCTCGATCATGACGGCCGGTTCATCTTCGTCACCAGCCCCTCGCCGGTACGCCCCTCCGTTGCGATCAATCGTCGCGATAATGCCGAATCTCCAAGCGGTTGACGCCCCCCTCCCCCGGTTTGATAATGCACATTGCGTAAGTTAAGGTCGCCGCGGCGCAAGCTGGAACGGCGCCTTTTTGGCTGGACCGCGCTCATTATGAAAATTCGCTTTCTTCTCCTTCTCCCGTTGCTCGTTTCGCTCGTCCCGATGGCCCCATCGCTGGCGGCCGGCGACCGTTATGCGCTGGTCATCGGCAACGCCAAATATCCGGATGCCGATGCCCCGCTGAAGGAACCGATCAACGATGCGCGCGACATGGCCGACGAGCTCAAGCGCGACGGCTTCTCGGTCGAGATCGGCGAGAACCTGACCGGCGACGGCATGCGCCGCGCCTTCGACAAGCTCTACGGCAAGATCAAGCCGGGCTCGGTGGCGCTGGTGTTCTTCAGCGGCTTCGGCATCCAGTCGGCACGCCAGAGCTACATGCTACCGGTGGATGCGCAGATCTGGACCGAATCCGACGTGCGCCGCGACGGTTTCAGCCTCGAGACCGTGCTCGGCGAGCTCAACACCCGCGGCGCCGGCGTCAAGATCGCACTCGTCGACGCCTCCCGGCGCAACCCGTTCGAGCGCCGGTTCCGCAGCTTCTCGGCCGGGCTTACGCCCGTCATCGCGCCGAACGGCACGCTGGTGATGTATTCGGCGGCTTTGGCCTCGGTGGTCTCCGATGCCGGCGGCGACCACAGCCTGTTCGTCCAGGAACTACTCAAGGAAATCCGCGTCCCCGACCTGATGGCCGAGGAGACGCTGAACCGTACCAAGATGGGCGTCACCCGCGCCTCGCGCGGCGAACAGGTGCCATGGATATCCTCGTCGCTCGCCGAGGACTTCTCCTTCATCCCGGGCGCCGCCGGGTCGCGGCCGACCGCAACGACGACGGCGCCACCACCACCCACGCCGCCGGTGGTCGCGAACAATCCGCCGCCGGCTCCGCCTGCGCCGCCCTCACCGCCTCCGCCGCCGAAGCCGGCCGACACGGTCGCAGCTCCAGCGCCTCCCCCTCCGCCCGCACCGGCCCCGTCGCCGAAGCCGCAGGTCGAGGCCGCTTTGCCGCCGCCGCCACCGCCGGCGAAACCCGCCGATCCCGCGCCCGCGCCGAGCATGGATAGCGGGCCGAGCGCGGCGGCGCTGGCCGAGGACCCCACCATCAAGGGCCTGACGGCCAAGATTGCGGCCAATCCTGATGACGTGAATGCGCTGTACCGGCGCGGCCAGGTCTATGCCAGCAAGGGCGCCTACAGCCTCGCCATCAAGGATTTCGACGACACGCTCCGGATCAACTCGAAGGATGTCGAAGCGCTGAACAACCGCTGCTGGACCCGCACCGTGGTTGGCGATCTCCAGGGCGCGCTGAAGGATTGCAACGAGGCGTTGCGGCTGCGGCCGAACTTCGTCGATGCGCTGGACAGCCGCGGGCTCGTCAATCTGAAGTCCGGAGCGGTCAAGAACGCGATCGCCGATTTCGACGCGGCCCTGCGGATCAACCCGCGCCTGACCTCCTCGCTCTACGGACGGGGCATCGCCAAGCAGCGGAACGGCTCCGCCCAGGAAGGGGCGCTGGATATTGCGAACGCCAAAGCGATGGATCCGAACATCGTTCAGGAATTCGCAAGCTACGGAGTACGCTAGTATTTTTTTGAGTTGAGGCGATCGACGCCTCGAACCCTGGACGGCCCTCGGAAGACTAACCGTCGGATGCCGCAGGCGGCCTTTCCCGGGGGGCCAATGGCAGGAATTTGGAACCACGCGAGCTTCGGCGCGCAGGAGGGACGAGCTATGAGATTGGCCGCAAAGGGACTTACCGCAATCCTGTCGATCATGGCCATCGGCGCCGCATTGTCGCTGCCCGCCGCACCCGCGTTCGCCGGCGATGACGGCAACAGCAAGAACGTCACCGAAGACGAGATCGTCCGCGCCCTGGCGCCGCCGGCGAAGAAGCCGCTGACCCGCGGCCTCTCGATCGGCGCTCCGCAGGCCGATCCCGCGCCGAACGCGGCCGAGACCAAGCTGATCCAGTCCGTCCGTGGCCGCTCGACGCGCTCGCTGTCCTCGACCGAGCGCGAGGAGATCGCCTCGGTCGCCAAGGACAAGCCGAATATCGATCTCGAGATCACCTTCGACTACAACTCGGCCAACATCAGCGCCAAGTCGATGCCCTCGGTGCAGGCGCTCGGCCGCGCACTGACCAGCCCCGACCTGAAGGGCTCGACCTTCGTGGTCGCCGGCCACACCGACGCCGCCGGCGGCGAGTCCTACAACCAGGATCTGTCGGAGCGCCGTGCGGATTCGATCAAGCGCTACCTCGTCGAGAAGTACAGCATTTCCGCGACCGATCTCGTCACCGTCGGCTACGGCAAGAGCAAGCTGAAGGACCCGGGCCAGCCCATGGCCGAGGTCAATCGCCGGGTGCAGGTCGTCAATATGGAAAACAAGACCACCGCATCGAAGTAAGCACGACGCAATCCTTAGCAGTGCCCCGTCGTGATGTGGTGTAAAGTCTCGCTTGCGAAGCGCGTCCCGCAGCCTTGCGGGACGCCGCTTTATTTCAGGGAAACGCTCTGCATGGGCCTCGTACGGACGGCCGTGAGCCAGGCCAGGATGATCCGGCGATGAACCTTTCCGAATATATCAAGCCGGCCGGAACCGTGGCCTTCGTCGTTGTGCTCGGCGTCGGCTATTATCTGTTCGAGCACCGGCACCGTCCCGAGGTGAAGGAGGCGCCGAGCGAGGCGCTCGTCATCGTGACGAAGTCGACCAATGCCTGCTTCTCCGACCTCGTGCGCGTGACCGGCTTCTTCGTGCCGCGCCGCGAGGCCGTGGTCGTCGCCGACCAGGAAGGCTCCAGGGTCACCGACCTCTTCGTCACCGAAGGCACCATGGTCACCGACAATCAGGAGCTGGCGCGCCTGACCCCGCCGCCGCAGATCCCCGGCCAGCCGCAGCGGCCCGGACCGCAAGGCCCGATCTCGCTGAAGGCACCCGCGCCGGGTCTCGTCACCGAGGTCCGTACCATCGTCGGCGCGCCCGCCTCGCCGCAGGCCGGCCCGATGTTCCGCATCGCCGTCAACAACGAGATCGAGCTCGACGCCCAGGTTCCGGCGGTCCACATGCCCAAGCTCAGCGCCGGTGCGACCGTGCGCATCAGCCGTGACGACGCGCCCGATCTGATCGGACGCGTGCGGCTGGTCGCGCCCGAGATCGACCGCACCACGCAGCTCGGCCGCGTCCGCATCAGCGTCACCAACAATCCCTCGCTGAAGGTCGGCGTGTTCGCGCGCGCCTCGATCGACGCCAAGCGGAGCTGCGGCGTCGCGGTCCCCAAGACCGCCATCGACCATCTCACCGTGCAGGTCGTCAAAGGCAACATTGTCGAGACGCGCAAGGTGCGGGTCGGACTGTCGTCCGACACCGCGACGGAAATCCTGGAGGGCCTCGACGTCGGCGAAATCGTCGTGGCCGACGCCGGCTCTTCGCTGCATGACGGCGACCAGATCAAGACCATGTTCGCCGATGAACTCGATCGCACGCGGGTACGCTGATGGCTCTCAATATTTCGGCATGGTCTATTCGTCATCCGCTGCCGTCGGTCGTCTTTTCGATCATCCTGCTGGTGCTCGGCTGGACCTCCTTCGTGAAGCTCGCGGTGACGCGGCTGCCTTCGGCGGACATCCCCGTGATCTCGGTCGCGGTGTCGCAGTTCGGCGCGGCGCCCGCCGAGCTCGAATCCCAGGTCACCAAGACCATTGAAGACGCCGTGTCCGGCGTCGAGGGCGTCAGGCACATCACCTCGCAGATCACCGACGGCCTGTCGCTGACCACGATCCAGTTCGCGCTGGAGACCAACACCGACCGCGCGCTCAACGACGTCAAGGACGCGGTGACGCGCGTGCGCTCGAACCTGCCGCAGAACGTCACCGAGCCGCTGATCCAGCGCGTCGACGTGATCGGCCTGCCGATCGTCACCTATGCGGCGATCTCGCCTGGCAAGACGCCGGAGCAGCTCTCCTATTTCGTCGACGACGTGGTCAAGCGCGCGCTGCAGGGCGTTCGCGGCGTCGCCCAGGTCGAGCGCATCGGCGGTGTCGAGCGCGAGATTCTCGTGTCGCTCGATCCCGACCGCCTGCAGGCAATGGGGCTCACCGCCGTCAATGTCAGCCAGAGCCTGCGCGGCACCAATGTCGACGTCGCCGGCGGCCGCGCCGAGATCGGCAAGAACGACCAGGCGATCCGCACGCTGGCCGGCGCCAAGACGCTGGGCGACCTCGCCGGCACCATGGTCCCGCTGTTCGGTGGCGGCGAGGTCAGGCTCGACGATCTCGGCACCGTCACCGACACCATCGCCGACCGCCGCACCTTCGCCCGCTTCAACGGCGAGCCGGTGGTCGCGCTCGGCATCAAGCGCTCCAAGGGCGCCAGCGACGTGAAGGTCGCCGCCGCCGTGCAGAAGCGCATCGACGCGCTCAAGGCCGCCTATCCCGACGTCGACCTCAAGCTGATCGACACCTCTGTCGAATACACCAACGGCAATTACGAGGCGGCGATCTCCACCCTTTTCGAGGGCGCCATCCTCGCCGTCGTCATCGTGCTCTTGTTCCTGCGCGACCTGCGCGCCACCATCATCGCCGCGATCTCTCTGCCGCTGTCGATCTTCCCGGCGTTCTGGGCGATGGACCTGCTCGGCTTCTCGCTGAACCTCGTCAGCTTCCTCGCCATCACGCTATCGACGGGTATTCTCGTCGACGACGCCATCGTCGAGATCGAGAACATCGTCCGGCACATGAACATGGGCAAGTCGCCCTATCGCGCCGCACTGGAAGCCGCCGACGAGATCGGCCTCGCGGTGATCGCGATCTCGCTCACCATCATCGCGATCTTCGCGCCCGCCAGCTTCATGTCGGGCATCGCCGGGCAGTTCTTCAAGCAGTTCGGCATCACCGTCTCGGTGCAGGTGTTCTTCTCGCTGCTCGCCGCGCGCTTCGTGACGCCGGTGCTGGCCGCCTACTTCCTCAAGCACGGCCATCACGAGGAGCCGCCGCCCGGCCGCGTCCTGCGGTCCTACCACGGGATCGTGGCCTGGTCGGTGAAGCACTATTTCATCACGGTGCTGATCGGCTTCGGCATCTTCGCCGCCTCGATCTGGAGCATCACGCTGCTGCCGCAGGGCTTCCTGCCGGCGCAGGACAGCGCGCGCTCGCTGCTTGCGCTCGAGCTGCCGCCGGGCACCCAGCTCGCCTATACCGAGAAGGTCACCGAGGACATCGTCGCCCGGCTGCGCAAGCGGCCCGAGGTGAAGAGCATCTTCGTCGACGGCGGCCGCGTTCCACCAGGCACCCAGGAAGTCCGCCGCGCCGCCCTGATCATCAACTACACGCCCAAGGCCGATCGCGACATCACCCAGCGCGAGCTGGAATTCTCGATCAGCCAGGAGCTGGAGAACATCCCCGACATCCGCTTCTGGTTCCTCGACGAGAACGGCCTGCGCGCCATCTCGCTGGTCGTGACCGGTGTCGACGCCAACATCGTCAACAACGTCGCCAGCGAGCTCGCGACGCAGATGAAGCGGATCCCGACCATCTCCAACGTGATCTCGGAAACCACGCTGGAGCGGCCCGAGCTGCGCATCGAGCCGCGCGCCGATCTCGCCGCACGGCTCGGCGTCTCGACCGAAAGCCTGTCGCAGACCATTCGCGTCGCCACCATCGGCGACGTCGGGCCCGCGCTCGCCAAATTCGACGTCGGCGACCGCCTGGTGCCGATCCGCGTGCAGCTCGAGGACGCCGCGCGCGCCAATCTGAAGACGCTGGAGCAGTTGCGGGTGCCGCTCGGCGAGCGCGGTGAGAAGGGCGGCGTGCCGCTCTCGGTCATCGCCGACGTCAAGCTCGACCAGGGTCCGACCAGCATCAACCGCTACGACCGCGAGCGGCAGGCCACGGTCGCAGCCGACCTCGTCGGCTCGGCCGCACTCGGCGACGCCACCAAGAAGATCTACGACCTGCCGGTGATGAAGACCTTGCCGAAGAGCGTGAAGGTCTCACCGTCCGGCGACGCCGAAAGCCTGAACGAACTGTCCGACGGCTTCGCCACCGCGATCACGGCGGGCCTGATGATGGTCTATGCCGTGCTGGTGCTGCTGTTCGGCACCTTCCTGCAGCCGATCACCATCCTGTTCTCGCTGCCGCTCTCGATCGGCGGCGCGATCGCAGCCCTGCTGATCACCGGCAAGCAGCTTACCACGCCGGTCTGGATCGGCATCCTGATGCTGATGGGCATCGTCACCAAGAACGCGATCATGCTGGTGGAATTCGCGATCGAATCCATTCACGCCGGCAAGCCGCGCGAGGAGGCGATGATCGATGCCGGCATGAAGCGCGCCCGCCCGATCGTGATGACCACGATCGCGATGGCCGCCGGCATGATGCCGAGCGCGCTCGCGGTCGGCGCCGGCGGCGAGTTCCGCTCGCCGATGGCGCTCGCGGTGATCGGCGGCCTGATCTTCTCGACCATCCTGTCGCTGGTGTTCGTGCCCGCGATGTTCATGGTGATGGACGATCTCGGCGCCCTGATCTGGCGCTTCGCCAAGCGGCTGATCGTGCACAGCGAGGATGCGGAGGCGGACGACCATCACGGAGCGGCAGCCACGCATGCGGGCCCAGCGCCGAAGAATATCGTGCACCCCGCGGCGGAGTAAGGCTCGAAAGGCCGCGGTCGCGCACTGGCGTAAGTCAGGCGCCGACGCTATGTTGTGCTTATGACGTTTACGCGCATCACGATCGACCCCTTGGTCTGCACCGGTAAGCCCTGTATCCGCGGGCTGCGTTTCCCGGTAGCACGGCTGCTCGGCCTGCTGGCGGCCGGCGAGACCCGTGAATCCGTCTTGAACGACTACCCGTATCTCGAACGTGAAGACATCGACGAAGCGTTGCGCTACGCGGCTTTCCTTGCTGAGGATGAGGCCGTCGAATTGCACCCCTCAGTCCCGGCCAAGTGAAGTTCCTCATCGACATGCCACTCTCGCCAACGCTGTCGCGCTGGCTAAGGGAGACGGGACATGACGCCGTCCACGCATCCGAGATAGGGCTTCATGCCGCGAGCGATTTTGAAATCATTGAACGCGCCCGGCGAGAAACTCGTACGGTCGTCACCGCAGACCTCGACTATCCTCGACTGATTGCCGCTGCGGGCAGCGACAGCCCAAGTCTCATTCTTTTCCGAGGCGGCAGCTGGACAGAAGCGGGCGTTCGGACCCGACTCGCAGAGATTCTGTCTGCCCTGACCGAAGACGAAATTCAGGGTAGCATCATCACCGTTGACCGCGATCGTGTTCGCCGCCGCAGGCTCCCGATCGCTTGACCCTACTCGTTCCGCGCGATCGCCGTCAGCTTGGTCATGTTCCTCAGCAGGATGCGGCCGCGCTGGAGATCGAGGATCGCGTCCTTGCGCCAGGCCTGCAGCTGGCGGTTGACGCTCTCGCGGGCGGCGCCGACGAAGACGCCGAGCTGCTCCTGCGAGATGTGCACCTCGGAACCGAAATCGGCCGCGAGCGCGCAGAGCCGCCGCGCCAGCCGCACCGGCAGCGGCTGCAGCATGGATTCCTCCATGCGCTCGCTCTGCCAGCGGATGCGCTGGCACAGCAATGCGATGATCTTGATCGCGACCTTCGGCTCGCGCTCGAGGAAGGCGAGAAAATCTTCCCGCCGCAGCACGAACAATTCGCTGGCCTCGCCCGCGGTCGCATCCGCGGTGCGATTCTGGCCGTCCAGCACCGCGACCTCGCCGAACAGGTCGCCAGGTCCCATGAAATTCAGCGTCAGCCGGCTGCCGTCGGACGCGCCGGTCTCGATGCGGACCTGGCCGCGGCGCACGCCGAACAGCGCGTCGCCGGCATCGCCTTTCTGGAACAGCACCTCGCCGTTGCCCAGATGCTGGGTGTGGCAGAGATTGGACAACCGCTGGAGCTCGTCCGCACCAAGATCCGCGAACATGGCGTTCATCTTCAGAATGACCGCAAATTCGGCCTGCTTGCTCATTTCAATGTCCTTGTGAACGTCATGGTCAGTCTTGTCGGCAAATCGCTTGAAACCATCACCAGCAGGATCGCGTAAAACCGCGCCGGGGAAGTGTGTCACAAGTCACATAACTTTGCAGCACCCCCCGACTATTTTTACGTGCTTGGAGCCGCTTCCCGTCCCGGGATAAACTCGGGCGCGAAGGATGGTCAGCCGGCGGGATTCGGCGCCGGTTGTCCGTCAGTGGAAAGTCGATATGAGAGCAGTGAAATTCGCCGGCGCGGCTTTGGCCGCCGTTATCATCGTGATCGCAATCCTGCTGGTGATCGGGATCCCCTCGGGCTTCCTGACCTCGACCATCGCCTCGCGCGTCGAGAGCACGACCGGCTATCGCCTGTCGATCGACGGCACCACCAGGATCAGCTTGTGGCCGACGCTGAACGTCACGCTGAACGATATTGCGCTTGCCGACCCCCGGGATCGCAGCGGCATCACGCGCCTCACCATCGAAAGCGTGCAGGCCGACATGTCGCTCTCCAGCGTGTGGTCGGGCCGCCCGGAGATCAAGGAGTTGATCGTCACCCATCCCGTGCTGTACCAGCCGCTGCTGCGTGAGCGCCTGCCGAATGCGGGAGGCGCGTCGAAACCGCTGGCGCTCGACGTCGACGGCGCGTCCATCGGCCGTGTCACGGTCACCGACGGCGAAGTCGCATTCGCGCGCATGCGCGATCGCGTCGAGGGCC
>Ga0207426_1002627_pt1 | contig 11115 bp, 10 predicted proteins | sample AraplaMF_Cvi_mMS_FD_184265 | JGI IMG/M metagenome (GOLD analysis project Ga0207426, IMG submission 184265) | Arabidopsis root microbial communities from the University of North Carolina, USA - plate scrape MF_Cvi_mMS (SPAdes) (version 2) | ecosystem: Host-associated > Plants > Roots > Endosphere...
GAGGTGCCGCCGGTGCCCGCGGTGGCCACGATCCAGGCGGGCTCGGGATAGCGCTCCAGCCGCAGCTGCTGGTAGATCGACTCGGCGATGTTGTTGTTGCCGCGCCAGTCGGTGGCCCGTTCCGCGTAGGTGAACTGGTCCATGTAGTGGCCGCCGGATTCGGCGGCGAGCCGGGCGGAGACCTCGTAGACGGTCCGCGGGTCCTGCACCAGGTGGCAGGTGCCGCCGTGGAACTCGATCAGCCGGGTCTTCTCCGGGCTGGTGGTGGCCGGCATCACCGCGATGAACGGCACCCCGATGAGGGAGGCGAAGTAGGCCTCGGAGACGGCCGTGGAGCCGCTGGAGGCCTCGATGACGGGCTTGCCGGGGCGGATCCAGCCATTGCACAGCCCGTAGAGGAACAGCGAGCGGGCCAGCCGGTGCTTGAGGCTGCCGGTGGGGTGCGTCGACTCGTCCTTGAGGTAGAGGTCGATGCCCCACCGCTCGGGCAGCGGGAAGCGCAGCAGGTGGGTGTCGGCGGTGCGGTTGGCGTCCGCCTGGACCTTGCGCACGGCCTCTTTGAGCCAGCTTCGGTAGTCCTGATCCGTGCGGTCGACGTCGACGGTCGGTATCGGGGCTTCGGCCGCGGCCTCGTGGTCAGGCCGGCTCTGCGGCTGCTGTGCGGTGCTCACGGCGCGCTCCTCCGGGGGTTGCGAAGGCCCGTGGAAAACGGCGGGCCGCTTCCGACTATAACCACCCGCCGCACCCTTCTCACCTGCATAAACATCACTTTGAGATACCCCAAGGAGGCCAGGGGACAGGGCTGTTGTGCGCCCCGCGCGCCGGTGCCACTGGTGCGCCGGGCGCGGTACCGGCAGACTTCCCCCAAGGGGCGGTGGAGGGCAGCTGCCCGTCTACCGAGGAGGTGCCGGCATGGCGGAGCCTGAGTTCAACGCGACCGGCGTACGGATCGAGCGGTGGCTGCGGTCCCTGACCCGCGCCGGCCAGGTCGTCATCAGCGATGGCAGGCTGGCGCTGCTGACCAGCTACGGGACCGAGATCGACAGCGCCCCGCTGCAGGCCGTCCAGGCCCATAAGCCGCTGTTCGCGGCGCGGGACCGGGCGCTTGCCACGCTCAACGGGCACCGCTATTCGCTCACGCTCGGCGCCCCGGAACTCTTCCTCAAGGCCCTGGAGGCGGCGCGCCCGCCGCACCGCTGACGGCCTGCTCCGGCCGAGGAGGTGCGGTTGCGGGAGCGCTGTGGCTGCCTGACCCTGGACTCGTATCACTGAGGGTTCACCAGCGGTGACGCTGTGGCGCAGTCGGCATCGCTGGATCCGATCTTCGCCCCTGCCCGGCATGAGGGGCGCCCGACCTCATCAGGGAGTCGCGGTCGTGATCAGGCAGCCCAGCAGGCACTGCACGGTGGAGCTCCAAGCCGTTCCGGCTCGCATCGGACATGTGCGCAGAATCGTCTCCGCCCAGCTGCGGTACTGGCGTCTCGACGCCCTGATAGACCCTGCGGCCCTCGGGGTGACCGAACTCCTCGCCAATGTGCACCGGCACGCCCGCCCCAGCAAGCACTGCACCGTGGAACTGTGCGTTCTTCTTGATCAGTTGACCGTGTCGGTGCACGACGAGGACCCCCGGCTGCCGCGGATCCGGGTCGCCGAGAGCTGGGAGACCTGCGGCCGCGGGCTGGCGCTGATCGCGGCGCTCAGCGAGAGCTGGGGGGTGCGCCCGGACGGCAGCGGCAAGGTCGTGTGGTTCACCCTTCCGGCCCTGACCACGCCGCCCGAAGAGGCCCGTACAGTCTGCGGATACGGGGAGTCCGTGCCGCTGGAGGACGCCCGTACGGTAGGCGGCTCGCACACTCGCGTACGGGGCACCAGGGTCGGCTGACGGGCGGGCCCGGTCAGCGCCGCCGGGCCCACCCCGCCTCGTCGGTCATGCCGCGCCCCCCCTTGGGGCCCGTGGCGAAGTGTTCCTCCAGGACGGAGAGCCGGCGCCAGTACTCCTCCTCGTCGATCTCGCCCGCGGCGAAGCGCCGGCCGAGGACGGTCACGGGCGAGGGCGTGTCGGCGCGCGCGGAGTACTGCGGGCCGCGGAACTGCCGTCCGGGTCCGCCGCGGCGCCATACGGTGCGGCGCAGCAGTGTCACCACGCCGGCGATGACCAGCACCCAGACGAAGGGGGCGAACAGGATCCAAGGGCCGGGGCCACCGCCGGACCAGGGGTCGGCGAGTTCGAACATCGCGATCAGCTCCTAGCTGGGTAAAGAAGTCGTCGGCCGGGACCTTAGGTCCCGGGCGGACCGGGTACTTCCGGTCTCCTTCGAGCCTCGCCCTTCGGGGACCGCAGGTCGTCGTACGGCCAGCGGCTCCGTCCGTACGACGCGGGAAGTACACGGGGCGCCGACGGCTGCTCCCCACCGCCCGGACGACCCTCGCGCGCCCCTGGTCCACCCCTCGCCGCCCGCCCTCCCTTGATCACTGTAACTACTAGTATGTACAGTGCGCCGCATGAGCACTCAGGAACCGCTCGGCACACAGGAGCGACTCGTCCGGAGCACCCAGGAGCTGCTGTGGGAACGGGGCTATGTCGGCACCAGCCCCAAGGCGATCCTGGAGCGCGCGGGCGTCGGCCAGGGCAGCATGTACCACCACTTCTCGGGCAAGTCCGAGCTCGCCCTGGCGGCGATCCGGCGTACCGCGGAGGAGTTGAAGCAGGGCGCCGAATCGTGCCTGGGCGGCCCCGGTTCGGCGTACGACCGCATCGCGGCGTACCTGCTGCGTGAGCGGCGGGTGCTGCGCGGCTGCCCGATCGGCCGGATGACGCAGGACCGCGATGTGGTGCGCAGTGCGGAGCTGCGGCAGCCGCTGGACGAGCTGTTCGGCTGGCTCCGGGGCCGGATCACCGAGGTGCTCGCCGAAGGGCAGCGCCGTGGGGAGCTGGCCGCCGAACTGGACCCGGCGGCCGGGGCCGCGGCCGTCGCGGCCGTCGTCCAGGGCGGCTATGTCCTGGCCCGCGCGGCCGATGACCCCGCCCCCTTCGACGCCGCCGTGCAGGGCGTGCTGGCGCTGCTCGCCGCCCAGTGCACGCCCGGCACCCGTACCACCGACTGAGCCCCTTCCCCGCATCCGTACGGAGCCGTCATGCACGCCATGCAGTACGCGATCACCCTGCCCGCCGACTACGACATGCAGATCATCCGGGACCGCGTCCGGACCAGGGGTCACCTCCTGGACGACTTCGCCGGGCTCGGTCTGAAGGCGTACGGGATCCGGGAGCGCGGGATCGACGACGCGCAGGTCAACCAGTACGCGCCGTTCTACCTCTGGGCCGACCCGGAGGCCATGAACCGCTTCCTCCTGGGGGACGGATTCCGCGGTGTGATCCGCGACTTCGGACGGCCGGTCGTCCAGCACTGGCAGGGGCTGTTCCACCGCCCGGGCCCGGCCGCCGGTGCGCTCCCCCGCGCCTTCACCCGGCGGACCGTGACACTCGCCGGGGACGCCGACCCCGCCACCGTCATCACCCAAGCGATCGCCGGACACGAGGAGCTGGCCACGACGGAGGGGGTGCACACCACCGCGCTGGCCCTCGACCCGCGGCACTGGGAACTGGTCCACTTCACCCTCTGGGCGGACAGCGCCCCGCGGTCCGCGGGCGACCGCTACCAGGTACTGCATCTGTCCGCCCCGGGCACCGGGGCGCTGGGCGAGGGGCGGCAGTGGTGAACCAGGCCTCCGCGGACGAGCCCGCGGCCACCGCCTCCCCCGCCATCCGTACGGTCCTCGGCGATATCGCGCCCGCCGACCTCGGCATCTGCGACGCCCACGACCATCTCTTCCTGCGCAGCCCCCAACTCCCGGGGCAGGAGCTGGACGACGCCGAGGCGGCGGCCGCCGAGCTGAGCGCCTTTCGTGCGGCCGGGGGCGCGGCGGTGATCCAGTGGACGCCGTACGGCATGGGCCGCCGCACCACCGAACTGCCGCGGCTGGCACGGGAGTCGGGCGTACGGATCGTGGCCGCCACCGGGCTGCACCAGGCGGCGCACTACTCCCCCGAGCTGCTGGCGCGGGTCGGCGCGGATCTGGCCGGGCTGTTCGTCGGCGAGCTGACCGAGGGGATCGGCGGCACCGGGCCCCGGGCCGGGATGATCAAGGTCGCCGGGGGCTTCCACGGGCTGGACCGGCACGCCCGGCAGACCATGACGGCCGCCGCCGAGGCCCAGCGGGCGACCGGCGCCGCCATCGGCGTCCACCTGGAGCTGGGCACCGGGGCGCTGGACGTACTCGACCTGCTCTGCGGCACGTTGGCGGTCCCGCCGGACCGGGTGATCCTCGGCCATCTCAACCGCTCGCCGGACCTCGTCACGCACCGGGCGGCCGCCGGGGCCGGGGCGTATCTGGCCTTCGACGGCCCCTCACGGGCTCATCACGCGACCGACTGGCGGCAGCCCGAGGCCCTGGCCGCGCTCGCCGACGCCGGATTCGGCGACCGGATCCTGCTGGGCGGCGACACCACCACGGCCGGGGCCAGATCGGTCAACGGTGGCCCGGGGATGCCGTATCTGCTGCGGCGCCACCGGGAGCGGCTGGTCCGCACGCTGGGCGCGGACCTGGTGACGCGGTTCCTGACGGCCAATCCGGCGCGCGCCTTCGCCGCCGACTGGGCACGGGCGCCGCACCACAGCCGGTGAACGGGGCCGGTCGCTCGGGCAGCAGGCCCGGCCACTACAGGGTGACCGAGATCCCCACATGCGGCCGCTTGCCGCCGCGCACCAGCGCGCCGACGACGTCCATCAGCCGGAACCGCAGCCCGTATTTGCGCGCCATCGCCTTGCGCACCCGGCCCAGCCCGGCGGCGCCCTCCAGGAGCCGGCCGGTGCCCTCGACGGTCCGGGCGCCCTCGGCGATCCGGCCGCGCACATCGCACGGGGTGACGGTCACCCGCGGGTCATGCCGCAGCCGCTTCACCTTCCAGCTGTCGTCCCGCGTCCACACCAGGAGTTCCGCCCCTTCGGCCACCGCCCATACGGGGGTGGCCACCGGTGTCCCGTTCCGGCGGAAGGTGACCAGGCTGACGTACGGACTGCGCGCGACCGCTTCGGGAATCATGACCGCAGCCTACGGACTCCGCCGCGTTCCGCTGGGCCCCGGTTCCCGGCCCTGCCGCCGGGCGTGGGCGGCGGCGAGCTCGACGCGGGAGGAGAGTCCCAGCCGGGCGAGGATGTGCGAGACATGGGTCTGTGTGGTGCGGCGGGAGACGAACATCCGTGCCGCGATCTCCGGGTTCGACAGGCCCTGGGCGACGTACGAGGCCACCGTGAGCTGGGTTGCCGTCAGGGATTCCCAGCCGGCGCCGGACTGCGGCTCGCCGTGGTGGCCGCGGCGGATGCCGACGGCCCGCAGCCGGGCCTCGTCGCGCCGGATGTCCCAGGCCGCGCCGAGCTGTTGGTAGCGGTCCACGGCCCGGCGGAGGAGGTCGCGGGCCCGGTCCGGGTGTCCGGCGCGGGCGAGCAGTTCGGCGGCCTCGCACGCGGACTGCGCCACACCGAGCGGCCGGATGGCCTCCTCGTAGCGCTCGGCGGCTTCGAGGAGCAGCTCGGGGCGGCCCGCCAGGAGTCCCCGGCAGCGGAGCGCGTCGGCGTGGTGGTGCGGTGCGCCGCTGGTCCGTGCGATGGCCTCGATCCGGTCCGTGGCCTGCCGCGCGCTGGCTGTTTCGCCGCAGGCGAGGGCCAGTCGCACCACATCGACCGCCAGAAAGGACAGCAGGGCCGGGCGGCCGCCGGGCCCGCCCTCCGCCGCATCGAGCGCCCCGGCCAGCACGGCGAAGGCCTGCTCCGTGGCGCCGCGCACCTCGTGGTCGAGGGCTTCGGCCCGCAGCGTGAGGTGGGCGTAGAACGGGGCGATCGTTTCGTTGCCGGTGCCGACGCGGGCCGCCGCGAGATGTCCGGCGGCCTCCGGGCCACGGCCTTGGTGGAGGGCGATGAGTGCGGCCAGCCCACGGAGGGCCCGGGACATCCCGAAGTGCTCGCCCGGCTCCCGCCCGGCCTGGATCTCCGCGTCGGCGTCGTCCCAGCGGCCGGTGCGGAACAGCAGCAGCGCCTCGGAGAGGTGGTACCAGGGCAGGAAGAAGCCGCCGCGCTGTTCCGCCAGCCGCCGGCCGGCCGCCAGCTCCGCGTGGGCGGCGCCGGTCCGGTCGCGTTCGAGGTGGCAGTTGGCCAGGGAGAGCTGAAGGGCGAGCCGGTGGCAGGACTGGGGCGACTCGGGGACGATGCGCAGCGCCTCCCGCAGCAGCTCCAGGGCCTGCTCGTAGCGGAAGCCGAGGAGGCGCACGATCGCCAGGGTCTGGAGCGCGAAGGCGGTGGCGGCCGCGTCACCGCCGTCGGCGTCCGGCCCGCGCAGCCGTTCCGCGATGGCCTCCGCCTCGTCCGCCCGCCCCATGGACACCAGGCACACGGACGCGAAGGCGTGGAACCGTGCGGCCTCGGCCGGCGGGACGGCCGGTGCGGCGCGGGCGGTCTCGGCGGCCTGCGCGGCGAGGTCGGGGCGGCCGCGGAGGAACAGCGACTGGGCCAGAATCCAGTGGAGCGCGGGCTCCAGCGCGGGTTCGGTGCCGCGGGCCAGCGCCTGCTGGGCGTGTTCCTCGGCCTCCCGCGAGCGGCCGGCGCACATCAGCGCGACGGTGAGGTGCAGCCGCAGCGGACCGGCCAGCGGGTCGTCCGGTCCGGCGAGTGCCACGCTCCGCCCGAGCAGGTCCACCGCCAGCTGCGGGGCGCGGGCCGTGAGCGGGCCCGCCGACCGGGCGGTCCAGGCGACCATCCAGGCGCCCCCGGCCGTCCCGCTGTTCAGCAGATGCTCGGCGATCCGCTCGACCGGCGCCCCGGCGTCCGCCAGAGCGCGGCCGGCCTCCTGGTGCACGGTGACCCGCACGGACCGGGGCTGGGCGTCGTGCAGCACCCGGCGGATCAGATCGTGCCGGAAGGCCAGTTGCTCACCGGCGCCCGTCAGCACACCGGCCTCGACGGCCTCCATGACCGGGGCCAGTACGTCGCCGACGCCTCTGCCGAGCACCTTCGCCAGCAGGCTGACGGCGAAGCGGGAGCCGAGCACGGCGGCCACCCGCAGCAGGTGGCGGGCGTCCGCGGACAGAAAGCTCAGCCGGTGCACCAGGGCGTCCGCCAGCGACGCCGGGGCCGTGAAGCCGCTGACCTCGGCGGCTCCGGCACGCACCGTGATGGCCGACTCCCGGTCGAGCGCGGTGATCAACTCGGTGATGTACAGGGGGTTTCCGGCCGCCTCGGCGACCCGCGCGGCCAGCGCCGTGCCGGGCGGGGCGCCGACGAGGTCCCTCACCAGCGCGGTGACGGCGGACGGCTCCAGGGGCCCCAGGGACAGCTCCGCGGGCCGGACGCCGTCGGAGCCGGCGCGGAGTTCGGCGAGCGCCGCGACCCGGGGCACGGTCCGGTAGGCACCGATCAGCATCAGCGGCAGCTGGGCCATCACCCGCTGCAACCGGCGCAGTATCAACAGGCTTGCCGCGTCGGCCCAGTGGAGGTCGTCCAGCACCATCAGGACCGGTCCCGCCGCACACAACTCGTCCACCAGTCCGAGGAACGCCTCGACGGTGGCGAAGTCCACCCAGGACGGTCCCGCCGACGCTCCGGCGGCGCCCAGCCGGCCCTCACCGGACAGGATGTGGGCGACGCGCACCCGCCGGGGGTCGGCGGACGCCGCGTCCACGCCGAGGCAGCCCGAGACCGCCGAGAACGGCAGGCACCGCTCGATCTCCTCCGCCGCCCCGGTGAGCACCTGCATACCCAGCCGCCCGGCGTGCCGCGCCGACTCGGTCACCAGGGCGGTCTTGCCGATGCCCGGTTCGCCGTGCACGTAGAGCGCCTGCCCGTGGCCGGCGGCGGCGCGCTCCAGGAGCCCGGTGATCCGCTTGAGTTGGGGCGCGCGGCCGAGACAGCCGTGAGGAGCGGAGTGGGGCACGACATCCTCTCCGTGCCCGGGGACACGACGCGTGATGAGCGGGCGGCCGACACGCGACCGGGCCACACAGCAGCCGGTCAGCCATTCAAATCCAAGGCCAACCCGTCTCGCGGTCGACCTTTTTATTGCGCGGAACGCTATCACGCAACATAAGTGAAGGAATGGGTAGTTGTAGGCCCGTTGCGGCCGACTGCCGCGGGTGACCGTAAAAGCAGCGTTCGCCGGTGGCGGGCACCCGAGGATGTGCGTCGGCGACAGCCGCCAACCGGAAGAAATCGACCGACCGTGGTTCCGAAGTTGAGCGAGGGCGGCCGACGCGGCGGCCGGCGGTCCCCCCTCCGCCTGCTGACGGATACGCCCACCGCGCCGAGGACCGCCCCGGACTCCACCCACCCTTTAGCGGTCGAGAACGACCAACGGATCGTCCAACACCGGCTGCCAGGCCAGTTCGGCCGCGCCGACCAGGCTGTTGTGGTCGAGGCCGCACGGCAGGATCGGCACCCCGCCGCTGCGGCCCCACAGGCTGCGGTCGGCGACCACCGCACGCAGCCGTTCCGGATCGGCCTCCAGCAGGGCGCGGTGCAGTCCGCCGAGGACGATGCGGTCGGGGTTGAGGATGTTGACGAGGCCGGCGAGGCCCAGTCCGAGGCGGTCGATGAGGAGATCGGCCGCGGCGCGCACGCCCGGATCGGCGTACTCGTCCCGCAGCAGATCGGCGGACTGCTGGAGCAGGGAGCCCTCGGGGCCCGGTGCGCGGCCCGCGGCGCCGAGGAAGGCGAGCGGGTCCGCCTCGACGTCCAGGCAGCCGCGGCTGCCGCAGTGGCAGGGCGCCCCCTCGGGGTGGACGGTCAGATGGCCGACCTCCAGCGCCAGGCCCGAACTGCCGCTGTGCAGACGGCCGTCGAGCACCAGCGCCCCGCCGACGCCCCGGTGCCCGGAGGCCACACAGAGCAGGTCCCGGGCGCCCCGGCCGGCCCCGTGCCGGTGTTCGGCGAGCGCCATGAGGTTGACATCGTTGCCGCTGAAACCGATCTCTTCGGTGACGCCCGGGATGCCGGCCTCGGCGAGCGAGCGCAGGAAGAGGGCGCGTACGGGGGCACCCCGGGGCCAGGCGAGGTGCAGCGGATTGAGGGCCTCGCCGTCCGGTTCGGCGACCGCGGAGGGCACCGCGAGGCCGGCGCCGAGGCAGCGCCGTCCGGTCTCGCGCAGCAGGTCGGCGCCGGCCGCGACGACGTCGGCGAGCACATGCGCCGGGTCGGCGGGGATGGCGCCGCAGCCGGTCGAGGTCGCCACGATGCGGCCGCCGAGGCCGACCAGCGCGACCCGGAACCCGTCCGCGTGGATCTGCGCGGCGAGCACGACCGGTCCGCGCTCGGCGACGAACAGCCGGTGGGAGGGCCGCCCTTGGGAGCCGGCGGAGGCGGTCGGCCGGGAGTCGACGGTGATCAGTCCGAGCGCTTCGAGCTCGGCGGCCACCGCTCCCGCGGTCGCGCGGGTCACGCCGAGTTCGGAGGTCAGCACGGCGCGGGTGGGCGCGCGGCCGGTGTGTACGAGCTCCAGTGCGGGTCCGAGGGCGCCGCGGCCCCGCTCCAGCCTGGTTGTCCGAGTCTGGGTCACCCCCCTATTCTGACTTTGTGCCGACGCTAAACAAAATGCGGAGGGCCCTCACCGGGAACCAGGGCTCCGTCCTCACCGAGCCGCGCCTGACCCGCTCCCGTATCGCGCTCACCGCATTCTTCGCCATGGACGGCTTCCTCTTCGCCGGATGGGTCGTCCGGATCCCCGCGATCAAGGCGCAGACCGGCGCCGGAGCGGGCAGCCTCGGGCTCGCCCTGCTCGGCGTGTCGGCCGGTGCGGTCGCCTTCATGATGATCGCCGGACGGCTGTGCCGGCGCTTCGGCAGCCCCCAGGTGACGGTCGCCGCCGCGGCCGCCCTCTCGCTGAGCATCGTGCTGCCGCCGCTCACCCGCTCCGCGACCGCGCTGGGACTCGTCCTGCTGGTCTTCGGCGCCGCGTACGGCGCGCTCAACGTCGCGATGAACAGCGCCGCGGTCGCCCTCATCGGCGCTCTGCGGCGCCCCGTGATGCCGGGCTTCCACGCCGCCTTCAGCCTGGGCGGCATGCTCGGCGCGGGCCTCGGCGGACTGCTCGCGGGCGGGCTGTCCGCCACCGTCCATCTGCTGGTGCTCGCCGTGATCGGGCTGCTGGTGACCGTCGTCGCGGGGCGCGCGCTGTGCCGTAACCCGGTACCGGAGGTTCCCGAGCAGCTGCCCGCGCCGGAGGACCGCCAGGCGGGGAACGGCCGGGCGGGCCGGGCGCGCCGTCTGGTGCTCGTATTCGGGCTCATCGCCCTGTGCACCGCGTACGGCGAGGGGGCGATGGCCGACTGGGGCGCGCTGCACCTCTCCCAGGACCTGGGCGCCGGGCCCGGTACGGCCGCCGCCGGATACGCGGTGTTCGCGCTGGCGATGACCGTGGGGCGGCTGTCCGGAACGGCGGTCGTGCAGCGCTTCGGCGCGGCCCGGGCGCTGATCGCGGGCGGCACGACGGCGACCGCGGGGATGCTGCTCGGCGCACTCGCACCCACGGCCTGGTGGGCCTGTGCCGGCTTCGCCGTCGCGGGCCTGGGCCTCGCCAACATCTTCCCCATCGCCCTGGCACGGGCGGGTGAGACCGGCGGTCCGGACGGCGTCGCCGTGGCCTCCACGGTCGGCTACGGCGGCATGCTGCTCGGCCCGCCCGCCATCGGCTTCCTCGCCGAGGCGGGCGGGCTGCCCGGCGCGCTGACCACGGTCGCCCTGCTCGCCGCGCTCGCGGCGGGCATCGCCTACGCCACCCGCGGGGCACACACCGGGCGAACGTGACGCACCGGGGCGACCTCGGACGACGCCCCCCGGCCCCCCTCCCGCTGCGCCGTCAGCGTCCGGACCCGCGCGGGTTCGCTGTCAGTACCTGCTGGCAGACTCGTGGGTATGGAGATCACTGAGTTCGTCGAAACGCTGCGACTGGACGGCGGCCTGCTCGCCGATGCCGCGCAGGAGGCGGGGCCGGATGCCCGGATTCCGGCCTGTCCCGACTGGCAGATGCGGGATCTGGTCACCCATGTCGGACAGGTGCACCGCTGGGCGACGG
>Ga0207426_1002628_pt1 | contig 11115 bp, 5 predicted proteins | sample AraplaMF_Cvi_mMS_FD_184265 | JGI IMG/M metagenome (GOLD analysis project Ga0207426, IMG submission 184265) | Arabidopsis root microbial communities from the University of North Carolina, USA - plate scrape MF_Cvi_mMS (SPAdes) (version 2) | ecosystem: Host-associated > Plants > Roots > Endosphere ...
GATTTCCTGTACACCAACCGTACCGGCTTGTTGTCTATCGCGTTCCTGATGGCCTTTTTTTATTCGTCCAACGGCCTGATGGGGATCATGCGCTCCTTCAACAAACTGCAGCCGGGCTTCAGAAGGCGTAAGTGGTGGCAAACCAGGCTGCTGGCCCTGCAGATGACCGCCATACTGGTTTTGCTGCTGCTGATCACCGTTGTGCTGATCATTGCACAGGGTACCGTGCTGCGCTACATCTTTGATGTGCTGCACGTGCAAAGCCCTTTTATCAGGAACAGCGTGAATATTGTACGCTGGCTGCTGATCGCGATGCTGTTCTTTTCCATCCTGGCGGTGATCTATCGCTTTGCGCCGGCTACTACAAAGAAATGGAAGTTCATCACTGCGGGATCTACTTTCGCCACCCTGTTGATGATACTGGTTACCCTGGGCTTCTCTTATTTTGTAAATAATTTCGTGAACTATAACAAGATCTACGGCTCCATCGGTACGATCCTGATATTGATGCTGTTCATCTATTTTAACTCTTTTATCCTGCTGGTGGGCTTTGAGCTGAATGCGAGCATACGTACACTGAAGGAAATAGCTGCAGCACGAAAGGAAGATCAACCGATTGAAGTACAGGGCCTTTCCTGAAAATTTGGGATTTACCGCACATTACATTATCTTTATTTTAAATACTTTATCCATATCCCTGGATTCTGCTCAACCAAACCTATTACTATGAAAAGTACCTTTCGTGTACTGATAACCGTCATCCTGCTTACCGCTTTCCGACCAAGCTCCCTCGATATAGGCGCCCCCATTCCCAAACCGGATATAAAGCTGAATGATATCAGTGGCCGCGAAATATCACTGAATACGGCCAAAGGCACCAACGGCCTGCTGGTGATGTTCACCGGTAACCGCTGCCCATATGTGTTACGCAACCAGGGCAGGACCACTGAGATCTGCGGGTATGCGCTGCAGCAGCAGATAGGCGTTATCCTGGTTAACTCCAATACTACGCTGCACAACGGTGATGAGTCACTGGAAGCTATGAAGGCTTATGCTGCTGAACAGCAATACCGCTGGTATTATGTGATAGATAAAAAAGGAGAGATCGCAGAAGCTTTTGATGCCAATCATACGCCGGAGTGTTACCTGTTTGACAAGAACGGCCGTCTTTCTTACAAGGGCGCTATTGACGACAACCCAGGCAATGCGGATGCCGTAAAGGCCAAACACCTGCGTAATGCTATTAATGAAATGCTGGCCGGCGGACAGGTAAAAACCAATAACACCTCAGCCCTGGGTTGCAATATCAAACGCTTCTAAAATACAAGGAACACTGCGTTACTGAATAATAATTTCCCGTTCTCCCAAAAGCTGCGGAACAGCGGATCATCTGCCAGCATCACCAGTTTGCCGTTACCGATCTCTTTTACACCGAACAGCAGGCCATCCTTTAGCCGTGCCCGTGTATCCACCCCTACAAAGCCGCTGAGATAATTATCTTTTTTGAGGATGCCTACGTTCCAGCCATCATCGTCCAGGAATTCATAGATATTATCGTCCTGTTTAAGGGTGTAATAAGCGTCTGTATAACCAAAGGCCAGCGGATGGGTATTATCCAGCTGCACTTTGTAAATAGCACCGGGAATGAACTGTTTTACGCTTTCCCGTTCGCGGTTGGCATAAGGCTTAACGGCAGCGTAAACATCTTTGTCAGTTTCCTTTTTGTTCTTGTTGTCGTCTTCTTTTTCTCTTTCCTTATCTCTTTTCAGGCGTACGCCCCAGTCCCCTCCTGCCAGCTGCGACAGGGCGCTCTGCATAGCAATCAGCCTTCCGCCGCTGTTCACCCAGTCTCTTAAACGGGTAGCTGCTGTTTTATCATTCAGGAAATCATAATTGCCATCCGGCAGGATCAGCACATTGATATCTTTCCAGGACACCTGGCGCAGGTTTTTGACATTGATCAGTGTGAGAGGATAGCCTATCTGCTGTTCGAAGAAATGCCATATTTCGCCAACGCCGAGTGATGATACGCCTTCGCCTGCCAGTACTGCTACATTCAGCGGCTGGATGTACCGTACTTTATCAGAGCCGAAGTCGGTGCCCTTTTCTACAAAGCCGGTGGCGACTGCGTCCAGGGTCACTTTTGCGTCTGTGGCTGCTGCGCGGATATTGGTATCAAAGCGGCCGCCCATCTGTTCATTGCCGGCTCTTGGTATAATGAGCGTACCGGGCAGAAAGCTACGGCCTCCCATGGTAAAGGGCGCTTCTGCATAGCGCACTTTCACACCCTGTTGCAGCAAGGAAGTAAGGAATCTTACATCTTTGATACTGTTCCAGGATGCGAGATAAGCGTAGGGTTTCTGCACATCGGCGGCGGTTGTAATGACAGCGGGCGCGGAGTCAGCCTGCGGACGAAGATCCTGGCGCAATGCATAAGCGGGCAGGCCATACGCATAGGGAATGGCCCAGGCGGTGATATCGTAGGTAACGGAATCGGTTAAACGGGACTGTGGCTCGAACAGTACCTGCAGCAGGTTAGACCGGGGCTGGAAGGCGCTGATCACCATATCTTCCTTCGTTATATCAAAAGACTCGGTTTTATTGCTGAAGTAATTCAACCCGGTAGCTTTGGAGGAAGCGGCGCCGTAGCCAAAAGTGATATTATTCCGCTTTAACAGTGTGGCGAGGTTGGCGAGCTTCTCCGCATTGCCGGCGGCTTTTATTACATATGTTTTATACGGGCCGTCTGGTGCCGTCATTGCATTTTTAAAGTAGCTGGTGTACTCCCCTACTATCTTCCGGGCCTGTTGAGCAGCTATTTCAATGGTGGACAGTCCGGTAGTAACATGATGGGCTATACGATCTGTCAGCGTAAGGGTATCATTATCCTGCTTCAGTACGGCCAGTCCGGCGGCGCCGCTGCCTCCCTGTTCGTAGGTCATGCCGATGGCGCCGTTATAGGTGGGATAGGTGTCTCCGTAGCTGGGATAAAAAAGATCGAAACGTTCTTTGGTAAAGTAGAGCCAACCTTTTTCGTCGAAATATTTCGCATTGTTCTTGCCGATGAGGGTCTGCAGCTCACGTTGCCAGGGTTTGATCACTTCGTGAAAGGGCTCTGCTGCCGGAGCAAAATAATAGGGCTCGTCGATACCTTGTTCATGAAAGTCCACATGTACCTGGGGCATCCACTGGTTATATACGCTAAGGCGCTGCTGGGATTCGGTTTGTGTTTGCCAGGCCCAGTCGCGGTTCAGGTCAAAATAATAGTGATTGGCGCGTCCGCCGGGCCAGGGCTCATTATGTTCCCAGGCATAACGCAGGGGATTGGGCGGAAAGCTTTGCACCTGGTTATAGAAGCTGACATATCGTTCCCTGCCATCGGGATTGAGGCAGGGATCTATGATCACGACGGCATTTTTGAGCCATTCCTGTGTCTGGGCATTGTTCTTATCCGCCAGCTGATAAAGGGTACGCATGGCGGCTTCAGTAGACACGGCTTCGTTGCCGTGGACGTTATAGCTGAGCCATACGATGACCGGGCTGTTATTATTGCTGTTGCCTTTCCCGCTGGCAAGCTGCAGGTTTTGTTCCCGGATGGCCTGCAGGCGGTTAAAGTTTTCCGGGGAGGCGATGATGGCCATCATCAGCGGGCGGCCTTCGTAGGTGGCGCCGTACTGCTGGAGCTGCATGTTGGGCGTCTGGGCTGCCACAGCCTTAAAATACTCCAGCACGCGATAGTGCGGGGTAAAGTGGCTGCCTAAACGGTAGCCCAGGAATTGGTCTGGTGTGGGGAGGGATTGTGTAAAGCCGGGCAAGCAGGCTAAGAGGAGGAATAATAGTACAGGCAAAGAGCATTTCCGCATACGTTCACGTAGATTTTGTGTATCTAAGATAGGGAAATAAGCTATAAAGGGAAAGGCGGCACAAAATGCCGCCTTTCCCTTTATAAAACTATACCGGTATGTTATAGCACTACAGGGTCATTCCGGGAGCATAAGCTCCTATTATGGACCAGCTGGTGCCGTTTGAGTAAATAATGATGCTACTGTTCTGCAAAGTCAATACTTTGGTTGACACAGCGTCTATCAGTTCAGCACCTGCAGGGTCAATAGTGACGTTCAATGAAGCACCGCTTATTTTCTTGATTGAATATATTTTTTTATTCATTGATGATGCAGATGGAAGCGTAATTGTGGCCGCGGCAGTGTTATTTACCAGGATAACACAATCAGTCGTAGTTAACGTTGTTGTTGCGGTCACTGTTCTGCCGGGAAGGCCCAATGCCCCTGATATATTCAAACCGCCTGCAATGTTGGCCGGACCACTTACATTTAATTCTGTAAAGTAAGCCCGACGGACACTGTCTATAGCGATAGAATCCTTCATACGCAGACTGTAGTCAAAGTTAACGGCGGCACCACCAACGTCCAGGACGTATACAGCATCATTTGGGGTCTTCATTATACCTACTGCTCCGTTGGGCGTTATTCGCATCATCTCACTTCCACCGGCAAATAAAGCGAATGGATGATTGCTGAGTGTTCCTATCATACCATATCCACCAGGATCGGAGAACATGTTCGTCGATACCGTCCCGTTGCTTGCCGATATGCCACCGGTTCCTGACGATCTAATACCACCTACCACATCAAGCTTTGTACCCGGGTTATTTGTACCGATACCTACCCTGCCTATTGAATCTACCCGTACTCTTTCCGTACTGTTAGTATATATCGCGAAGGGGGTATTGGTGAAAGTACCCACCACGCCCAAACGGGTTGAATATGTTAAGGCGGCCATCACGGATGCATCGGTAGGGCCAACCTGAACGTTGCCACCGTGTGCGCGTATATTGCCATTGGCGACTTCCAGTTTTTGAGCCGGTGCAGTGTTGTTAATACCGACATTTCCGTTAGCGTCGATCCTCATTCTTTCTGTTCCGTTATTTGTGCTGAAGGACATGAAGCCGCCGGTAGTTCCGGCACCGCGGTGGAAGTTGATCATCGTATTTTCAGTGCCGCTATAGGTCATACCGAACTTTCCTGTTACAAATCCGCTGCCATTGGTGTTCACACCTTTCCTTGCTTCCAGGCGAAAATTAGTATCGCCTATGTACCTGGACAGAATGGCTTCGGTGGTGTTTGCTACGGTAGAAGTATCGCGTACTTCCAGTTTCGCTTCAGGAGTGGTTGTACCAATACCAACATCACCACCTACTAAAATGCTGATCGCTTCTGTTGAATTATTAATAATGCCGGTTCTGCCGCCAGTCCGGAACGTTCTGAAAGAAGAAGCTGAAACACCCATTACATCTGTCGTCAGTATAGCGTCACCAGTTGAGGTGCTTCTGGAAACGATGGTACTATTTGCCCCGGTAACCTGAGCTATAATATTACCATTAACGTGCAGCCTTTCTGTCGGGGCGGTAATTCCCAAGCCCAGGTTGCCGGTTGATCTTTTTAGCCAAAACGCAGATTCGATGGAGAGTCCGGCGTCGTTATACCTTCCTATGCTTAAATCTGATCCGGCATTCCCAGTGCTTTCGGCGCCCTCAAATGAGAAAACCCACCTGTTCAAAGCACCTGTTTGGAGTCGCAAATGCGGCATGTTACTACCGGTACCGTTTGTGGAAGTAAAATAAGCAGCGGTACCTGTTCCGTTGATGGAGTAATTGGCGGTTTGCGTACCGGAGGACAGATTTTGTATGTAGTTACCGGAAGTGCTGGCAGGAGCTGCACCGATATCGGCCAGCACCTGTGCGGCGGTACGGCTGGATATCACACCACCGTTGGAGCTGAGAAAATTTGTTCCCGCAGTGCCAAGCGCCGGTATGTTATACATAGTAACAGTACCGTTCGCGTTTATACGCATCCTTTCCAAAGGCTGCGTACTATTTGCAGGTGTGGTAAGGAACCGTAAATAGGTTGGATGAGAAACGTTATTTGTCCATGCAGCTTCGCTAAAAGCATCAATCACAGCACTAGGGGCTAAACCCAAACTATCCGGCATAGCACCCATTGCCATACCGCCAAGGCGTTGGTTAGCGGCGGAAGGCACTCCCCTGTTAAAGGCTTCAATAAAGCCTCCGCTGCCCCCTGAATACGGGCCCGTGCTCTCCAGTATTAAACAACCGGGTTTGCCTGTAATATGCATACCGAAAAGCGGGTTCGCAGTACCTAAACCCAGCTTTCCATTTGCTGTTAATGTCATAGCCCTGTTCCACGCTGTACCGTCCTGCAACCAGAAGCTCAGTCCCGGATTAGTATTTCCGTCAAGCTGCATGTTAGCACCCCTGGTAGCCGCAGCGTTGAAAAGCTGCAATGACGGCGACAGGGATTCGCTGCCATCCTTTACAACCTGGAACTGGGTGTTGCTTCTTCCTATGCCGCTTATTCTAAAACCGGAGGAAGGCTGGTCTGCAGTGGTCTGGTTCTGTATATAGCTGCCAGAAGCATTTCTTGGCGCGTAAGCCGTGTCTGCATAGTCTTTGAACAGCAGCTCACGCCATTTGCTCCAGGCGGTTTTGGTATCGTCTCTTGTTCTTAAGAAAGCGCCATTGGGCCCGTTCAATTCTCCGTCCCAATTTACAGCGAGATCGAAACCACTGCTGCCATCGCTTACGACCAGGCCGTTGTAGTATAATCTGGAACCACGGCTTTGTATAGCCTGGTTGGATAATACCGGCATATCGGGACTGTTATAGGCATCATAACCGACTACCTTCCTGGTAGGCCACTGAAAGAAGGTCATACTGTCGCCAGGCGTTATCGTATAGAAGTTGGTAGACAACAGATCGTAGCGGGTATCTCCATAAGAAGAGAAATTCAGATCGATGGTATCCTGTCCCTGAATGGCAAGCTGGGAAGCGCCGATCCTTTCCAGGCCGAGGCGACGGAATTCAGTACGGCCGTTGCCTTTGTTGAATAAGAAACCCAGGGTATCCTTGGTGCGATTCTCCAGGACCAGTTCTGCGGTATCGCAGGTATTGTAGATGCGCACGGTGTCGGCACGGATCTGGTAGACATGGGGAATCTTTTGGCCGTAAGAATAACCGGCCAGCAATAGCAATGTAATTGCACACAATAGTGCTCTCATGGTGTGGTATATTTTATATTGTCCCTTGTTCATTTTTAAATAATATGACCGGTTATTGTGCTTTTATCCTGGCTCAACGATCATCCAGGCCACTTTTGCCGAGGTGGTAGCATCCTTTAGGCATCTAACGGTAAAGGATGCACCTGCGCTGCGGGTGATTACCATAGGTGTAGTACTGCAATCGCTGCAGCTGATCTCCTGTACGGTTAAAAATATTCTGCTGTTGGCGGTAACGGCAGTGGTATTGACAACAACAGATGTAGTACCGGCAGGGAAATCGAGTATGCCGGTGTTTAATGCCGCTGAGACCATTTTCTTTGGAGAGGCATATTTTACAAGATTGCTGGCTGGATTAATAACCAACAGGGAATCAGTTGTTTCTCCCCGAAAGAAGTTAACAGCTGTCATACCAGATAATTGCAAGCCCTGGGCTGTACCAACGTCTGAGCAGTTAATACTTACAGCATAAACGAATGCTGGTGTTCCGAAGCCGGCGGCGCCGTTTGACGCAAATTGCAGCAATGTCCTGCTACCGGGTCCATAATAAAACTGGACTCTATCACCAGCCACCGACTGAAAGGCATAGTTGCCCAAACCATATCCATAAGTGGCGTTATAGCTGGCTGCCCTGCCCTGGCCACTAATGTTAAAGTCAGCGGTTTGAGTGGTAGGGAGTTGATTCCGGATATAATTGTTCCCGAGGTCAAGGTCAACGGTATCCTGGCCAAGAATCGCCAGTTTGCCGGTGCCTACGGATGCCAGTTGGAGGCGGCGGAATTCAGTGCGGCCTTTACCTTTGTTGTATAAAAAGCCGAGGGTATCCTGGGTATGGTTTTCCAGGACGAGTTCTGCGGTGTCGCAAGAGTTGTAAATGCGGACGGTGTCAGCATTGATCTGGTAGACGTGCTGAGCAAAGCAGATATTGGTTAACAATAAGCCGATGACGGCGAAAAAAAGTGCCTTCATTTTGTGAATATTTTAGGTACGGGATTAATAATCCTATTAAAATTTGTCTCCATATTCAATCTTCACATATCAACTACGTCAGGCTTAATATACCAGTGCTCCGTCAATTTATATAAGCAAAGATTATTATCTTTTTTCCCAACGGTTTTTACATCATTGGTTACACAAACGTTGTCAATGTTATCCTCCTTATAAATAATCATTATCTGAGGACAACACAATTCAGAAAAGTTAACGTTCAAATAGTTAGCGCCGCCATTTAGTATATTAATATTATTGTCCTTCATGAAATTTAGTATCGCAAGAAGTTTATCCTTTGAACAAAAATGAAGCGGATATTTTTCCACATCGGCTATATTCTTAAATGATCTCTTAAACTTCATCTGTTCCCATTTTTTCTCCAGCGAGTCAGAAAATCTAAAATTGATCCCTATTGGATCCAGATAAATTGTATTTATTTCATTTGAAGAATCAGCAAAAAATAACCGTGTACTATAAAACAGATCCTTTTTCTCCTCAAATATTGCCTTAGCTGTCTTAATATTTGATTGCATATTACTGCAAGCAACGATAATGCAAAGACCAAGTAACCAATAGTGTTTCATATTTATTTTATATCTCCAGTATATTTATAGTTGACAGCATCTTTACTGAATGGATCGGCACCTCTATATTTGGTTCCTTGTATAGGCGACCTGAACCCATCTTCAGACCGAATGTAATAATATGGCCGTCCACAGTTTAATTCACATAAAGGTTTATTGTATGAATATGTGAAGAACCCAAGTTTAACGGTCATCAGCTCATTCACTTCTTCTCCATTCCCCTCATGTAAATAATGGGCCACATTTAAACCAGCAACTGCTCCTGTCATTGACATCCCCATACGATATGCAGTTGCTCCCCAATAAATATTACCCATTTCATTCCTATTGTATAAGATCCCTTCAAATAAATATGCGGTCTTCAAGTTTCCCTCTGTCTCAATATTATTGTCATGATCCAATACTGAGTTTTTATAATCAAACGGTCGATGGTGGGGTGATCTTTTCCATAAAACCTTGAACGCTTCGATACTAGCCGGTTTGGCACCTTGTCCAAATCTTACTATCTGTCGATCAACAGCATTAATGATGTCCCAAGTTCCAACTTTTTCGACAGCCGTAAACATCGTAGGGCCCGCAAATTTCTCCGGGTCACCAAAGAAAGAATAATAGGAGTTACCCTGAAAATACGACTCTCCGCGGATTACTTCATTTCCGTCTTTATGCTTCAACCAATAAGTATGGTCGCCTCGCATTGGCACTCTCCCAATTTCTCCGCCTTTCTGGTTATAGAAAATCGAATCGGCACCATCCGGATCAACTACCCACATTGGGCTACCTGAATTCCATGCATAAACGGATTCCTGAGTTTTAGGTTTTGGGTCTTTGCTCATCCATCTACCAATTCTCGGATCATATACTCTCATGCCAAAATCAAGACTATTACCGTCTCCCTTTACTTCATTGTCGTTCTCCTTTCCATTGAACCCATACCGATATCTGCCAACGCTTACATTTCTATCCGGCTGCATCATACCAAACGGATAATAATCCTGCGCTGATACAACATCTGCTTCAAAATGCTCTATCACATTACCCTCACTAGATATTGGTTTCTTCCTGTCCGTTACGGTTGCAAGGACATTACCCAAATGGTTACTTAGTTCAAAGAACTTGTTATTGCGTATAAAGTTAAGATTTGCGCCTGTGCCAAGATCTTTCAAATTCACCTGTTCGGGCGCTGTAGAATCCTGCATATTGGTTACTCGTGTGGTCATCCCCAAACGGCTGCTACCATATATATGCACTTCCGTCTGGCTCAGCGCACCGTTATTAATAGAATCATTACCTTTTACATATACACTCAACACAGTACCGGAAGCATCTCTCACATACCAGGTTTCTACCCCTTTCACTTTCTTACTGATGCGGTTACCTGCGGGATCATAAGTATAGCTGATCGTATCACCGTTCTCTTTAATAATCCTCCTGATCTTGCCATATACTGTCCATTCAATGCTCCTGATATTGCTGGCAACATCTTTCACCATATTACCAATAGAGTCGTACTGGTAGTTATTCACCGACTGGTCGTCAATGTCTACATCATAATTGTCTATACCTACGCTATCGCTGATAAAGTTCAGACGATTCCTGCCGGCTTCATAATGATAGGTCAGACTGTCCATCTGGAGTGGCTTACCTGCCCATGTTTCGTTACCATTACGTTTGTACCGCAGGATATTACCGTTAGGATCGTAAGTAACGCGTTCTCCGAAATCTGACACTGTTACAGGCGTCCATGTATTGGTAGCGGCATCCAGGCCATGCTGGGCGTCCATACCAATGATCCTGTTCAGCGCATCATAGCGATATTGATAGAGCAGCGGCACGCCTACCTTAGGCACATTTACGCTCATGGCGGCGATGTTGCCGTTGTACAGCGGACTGAAGTTGCTGCCGGAAGGCGTTACACTTGCAAAAGGTTTAACGATGCTATTTATCGGTTTATAGTCATTATCACCAAAGTAGTTCAGCGAGAAACCGAAGGCATCGCGTGCAGTGATACCACCGTTGGCGCCGTCTCCTCCGATATCCGATCCGGAAGTGAGGCTGGTGCCGTTCACACCTTTGAGCCATCCCTGGAGGGTATAAGCATAATCCAGGCCTTGCACCTGCTGCTGACCGATCACCGCTCTTGCCAGCGGACCATGCTTGTAGTATTGGTAGAATGCGTCATTCTCCCAGTATACACTGTCGTGGCTGGTCTGCACATTGGTTAGCCTGTTCTCTGCATCATAGGTATAACGATGGTAGAAGGCGTCTTTCTGCCCCGGCTGATAACTTACCATATTTACTTTACCACTTATCAGGTCATAGTTACACACTATTTTCTTCCAGCGGTTGCCGTTCACATTCATGCCACCCAGCTTAAAGTCCTGCACCAGCGTGTCTACGTTGCCGTGAATGTCATAGCTGTAGAAAGTACCTGCTGAGTATCCGTTCGTAT
>Ga0207426_1002631_pt1 | contig 11107 bp, 10 predicted proteins | sample AraplaMF_Cvi_mMS_FD_184265 | JGI IMG/M metagenome (GOLD analysis project Ga0207426, IMG submission 184265) | Arabidopsis root microbial communities from the University of North Carolina, USA - plate scrape MF_Cvi_mMS (SPAdes) (version 2) | ecosystem: Host-associated > Plants > Roots > Endosphere...
CAGGCACTGCCCGGGCCGGGGAGCGGCGTCGAAGGCCGTGTCGTTGACGTGGATCCGGAAGGTCATCGCCCGGCCTCCCGGGTCAGTTCGCGGCGGATCTCCTCGGACAGCCGCAGCGCCATGTGCCGTCGCCAGGCGGGTAGTCCGTGGAGGTCGTCGAACCAGTCGCGCGCGGCGACGGCCCGGTCGATGGTGTCGTGCAGTGCGGCGGCGTCCGGGGGCAGCGGGAACCAGAGGCGGAACGGCCGTACGGTCGCGGCGGTGAGGGTGAGGGCCAGCGACCCGTCGAGCGGGTCGAGGGTGGCGATGACGAGCGCGCCGGAGCGGCCGAGGCCGTACAGGGATGCCTGCCGGAAAGCCGTGCGGCACGCCAGGGACCGGGCGGGCAGGGTGACCGAGCGGAGCAGTTCCCCCTCGGCGAGGTCCGTGCGTCCCGCGCCGGTGATGAAGTCCGCGACCCGGGTGCGGCGCAGCGAGCCGTCCTGCGCCTGGAGCAGCACGCCGCCGTCGAGCGCGGCGGTCAGCGAGATCATCGGGCCGGCGGGCAGGCCGTTGCAGAGGTTGCCGCCGACGGTCGCCATGTTCCAGATCTTGAACGAGGCCAGGAAGGCGCGGCAGCACTGCTCGAACAGCGGCGCCGCGGGGACCTCGTAGGACGCCGCGAAGCGGGAGAGTTGGGCGATGGTGCAGGTCGCCGCGATCTCCAGCGAGCCGTCGGGGTGCCGGGTCAGCGGCTCCCAGCCCATCCGGCTCAGGTCCACCAACCGCCGGACGTGCGGCTGCGGTTCGGAGAAGAGGTAGGTGCCGCCGCCCAGCCAGGCGTCGCCGCTGCGCCACGGGGCGCGCTGCCGGGCGTCACGTACGTCCCGCACCGTGTTCAGGTCCATACGCCGAGTGAAGCAACGCCGCCCCCCGCGGCACGACTGGTGCACAGCACGGAAAAGCACCGGCGGCGGGTCCCGGATCTGGAGGATCGACCAAGAGGGCTATGGGCTTGATCAGCTGGCATTTACGATGCCGGTACTCGCTTTCGCCTCGTGAATGTGAGATGCCGGGCGCACTCCCGGCAGCCGCCCAAGGAGCACGCCCATGCACGTCCAAGACCTCCTCCAGCTCGATTCGCTCGACCTGACCCTGCTGTGGGGCGACGGCCCCCTCCTCACCCGGGAAGTCAGTGGTGTCACCGCCACCGACCTGGGGGACCCGGCCCGGTTCCTGCAGCCGGGCGAGCTGGTGCTGAGCGGACTGGTGTGGTGGACGCCCGACGACGGCCGGACGAAGGCCGACCGGTTCGTCTCGGCGCTGCACTCCGCCGGGGCCACCGCGCTGCTGGCCGGCGAGGAGACCCACGGCACGGTCCCGGACGTGCTGGTCGACGCCTGCCGCGAGCGGGGCGTCGTACTGCTGGCGGTGCCCGCGCACACCACCTTCCGCGCGATCACGGAGGCGGTGTACCTGCGCCAGTGGGGCGATCTGAGCCGGCGCCCCACCGAGCACCACGCGCTGCCGGAGAACGTCCGCACCGAACTCGCCGGTCTGCTCGCCGACGACGCGGCACCGGACACGCTGCTGGACCGGGCCTTCGCCCACCTGGGCGGGCCGCCCTGCTACCTGGTGACGGCGACCGGCCGGGTCGTCGCCCGGACGCCCGCCGCGCCGCACCTGCCGGCCGGGCAGGCCGCCCGGGAGCTGACGGCGGCGGCCGGCACCGCGTTGCGGATCGACGGGGAGGCCGGGCCGTACGACGGCTGGCAGCTGTACCTGCGGGGTGCGGCCGACGCCCCGCCCCGGGTGCTGCACGAGATCGCCGAGGTCATGGCCCAGTACCGCCATCGCGTCGAGCGGCGGCAGGCGGCCGAACGGCGGGCGGCGGACGCGCTGCTGGCCCTCGCCGGGTCCGGTCCGACCGACGGCGCGGCGCTGGAGGCGGCGCTGCACGCCGCGGGGCTGCCGGCCACCGGCCCGTACCAGGTGGTGGTGGCCACAGCGGGCGACGACGAGAGCGACCAGGCGGTGCGGGCGCTGGCCGAGGCGTTGCGGCACTCCCCCGGTGAGCCGTTCGCGGCGGGCCGGCTGCCGGGCGGCGAGGCGGCCGCCGTCGTCCGGGTGCACCCCGGAGCGGAGGAGCGTCTCCCGCTCGGCGAGCTGTGGCCGGACGTGCACGCCTGCCGGCCGCGGACACCGCTGCACGCCGGGGTCAGCGGCCCGGTGCACGCCGCCGGGGAACTCGGCTCGGCGCTGCACCAGGCGCGTTACGCACGGGCGGCGGCCCGCGCCGGGGACCCGGACGGCGCCCGGGTGACCTCCGTCCAGGACCTCAGTACCCTGGGCGCCCTGCTGGCCGGGGTCCCGGCCGACGTGCGCACGGCCTTCAGCAGCCGGGTGCTGGGCCCGTTGGCGCGCGCCGGGAGCACCTCGCACCGGATGCTCCTGGAGACGCTGGAGGTCTTCCTCGCCCACCACGGGTCATGGGCGCGGACCGCGGAAACGCTGCATCTGCATGTGAACACGGTGCACTACCGCATCCAGCGCATCGAGACGCTCACCGGCCGCGAGCTGTCCCGGCTCGATCACAAGCTGGATCTGCAGGCGGCGCTGCTCTGCCGCTGAACGACGGCGGGGCGGGCGGGCGGCCCCGGGCCGACGGGCAGGCCGGCCGGGCGGGCGGGCGGCGGCCCACCACGGGCCGGCGGGCTCAACTCCGCCCGGCCGCCCGGTCGATGTACACATTGGTGGACTTCACCCGGGCGGTGGCCCGCACCCCGACCTCGATCCCGAGTTCCTCGACGGCCTCCCGGCTGATCATCGACACCAGCCGGTGCGGCCCGGACTGGATCTCGACCTGGGCGATCACATCGTCGAGGGTCACCTTGGTGACGATCCCGGCGAAGGAGTTCCGCACCGAGGTGAGCACCTCGTCCGGCACCGGGTGCAGGCCCTCGGCACGCTCCTTCGCGAACGCCGCCAGGCCCACCCCGTCGATCACCCGGTTTCCCGCGCCGTCCCGGTCCATCCGCAGCTGCCCGCCATCGGCCCAGCGGCGGACGGTCTCCGAACTCACGCCCAGCAGCCCGGCTGCCTGGCCAATGCTGTATGTCGGCACCCCCGCACTCTAGAGGGTGCCGTCACCGCCCCGTGCCCCTCCCGTACCGCCGGCCCGGCCCGGGCGCGACGGCGCCCCCCGCGGCAGCCACTGCTCCCCCTCGACCAGTTCCTCCAGCGCGGGAAGCGCCTCGTGCAGCAGCCGCTGCCGGTCGGGGGACAGCCGGGCGATCCGTTCGCGGAGCACCCCGGTGGTCTCCCGGCGTACGGCGCGCAGCAGCGCCAGCCCGTCGTCGCTGAGGCTGATCAGGCTGGCGCGCTGGTCGGCGGGGTCGGGGCGGCGGGCGATCCAGCCGCAGGTGTCCAGCAGGTCCACCATGCGGGAGGTGGTGGACAGGGCGATGTTCATCCGCGCGGCGAGTTCGCTGATGCGCAGCGGGCCGTGGGCGGCGAGGGCCGCGAGGGCGGCCGTACGGCTGGGGGTGAGGTCCCGGTGCCGTTGTCGGCCGCGCAGCAGCGGCAGCAGTTGCTGGATCACCGCGCGCAGCCGCCCGGCCAGCTCCGCCGGTTCGGTCCGGGACGGCGGCGACGACCGCCCGGCCGGGGCGTCGGACTGCTCCATCACGGGCTCCTGGGGGGTGACGGGGGTGGCGAGGGCGGCGGCGAGGATGGGGGCGAACCGGTCCGGGTGGCCGCGCGCGGCCTGGAGCCCACGTCCGGGCCGGTGGCTGCGGCGGGGCCACCGGTGGCCGCGCCCGGGTCCACCGCTGAGCCGCCGGGCCCCGGCGTCCCGGCCACGGCGGCCGGTGCCGGCCCGGGTGCCGGTGCCGCCGTCGTTCCGTCCGCCGGGTGCCGGACGCGGCCGTCGTCGTGGACGTACCGTCCGCCGCGCAGCAGCGAGGCGACGGCGGCGATCAGGCAGGCGGCGATGGCGAAGCCGAAGGCCACGGTCAGCCCGTCGGAGAACGGCTGGGAGATCAGCCGGGGGAAGAATTCCCGGCCGGTCAGATACGCCGCGCGCCCGGGCGGAAGGTGGTCGAGCACCTGCGGTCCGAGCAGGGTCCGGACCGGGTTGTAGCCCAGCAGGGAGGCGAAGAGCACGCCCACCGGCGGCAGTGCCGCGACCCTGGCGGCGTCGGCCGCCGGGACGCCCTGGGCGGTCAGTCCGCTGGTGAGGGCGCGGGGCAGGGCCCCGGCGAGCCCCGTGATCATCAGCGAGAAGAAGATGCCGATGGACAGCACCATGGCCGAGTTCTGGAAGGTGGTGCTGATGCCGGCGCCCACCCCGCGCTGGTCGGGCGGCAGGCTGTTCATGATGGCGGCCCGGTTGGGCGCCGCGAACAAGCCCATGCCGATGCCGTTGAGCAGCAGGATCAGCGCGAAGCCGGAGTAGCCGAAGTCGACCGGCAGGGCCTGCAGCGCCCCGAACGAGGCGGCCGCGAGCAGCATCCCGCCGGTGGCGAAGGTCCGCGCCCCGAACCGGTCGGAGGCCCATCCGGAGACCGGTCCGGCCACCAGGAAGCCCAGCGTCAGCGGCAGCATGTAGATGCCGGCCCACAGCGGCGTCTCGGTGAAGCCGTAGCCGTGCCGGGGCAGCCAGATCCCCTGCAGCCAGATGATGAGGAGGAACATCAGCCCACCGCGGCCGAGCGAGGCGAGCAGACTGGCGAGGTTGCCCGCGGTGAAGGCGCGGATGCGGAAGAGCCCGAGCCGGAACATCGGCGCCGCCACCTTCGTCTCGACGACGCAGAAGACGGCCAGCAGCAGCACCCCGCCGGCCATCGCGGCGAGCACGGCGGGGTTGCCCCAGCCCATGGTGTGCCCGCCGTACGGCTGGATGCCGTAGGTGATCCCGGCCAGCACGGCGATCAGTCCGGCCGCGAAAGTGAGGTTGCCCCACCAGTCGGGCCGGGCCGGGGTGCGCAGGCCGGTGTCCCGCAGCTTCAGGTAGGCCCATGCGGTGCCGAACACCCCGAACGGCACCGACACCAGGAAGACCAGCCGCCAGTTGACGGGCCCGAGCAGACCGCCGAGGACCAGCCCGACGAACGAACCGGTGATGCCCGCGACCTGGTTCAGGCCGAGGGCGAGGCCGCGCTGCCGGGCCGGGAAGGCGTCGGTGAGGATCGCGTTGGAGTTCGCCATCAGCATGGCGCCGCCGACGCCCTGCAGGACCCGCATGGCGATCAGCCAGAGGGCACCGGCCGTGCCGTGCTGCCAGGTCACCGACAGCAGGACGGAGAAGACGGTGAAGACGGCGAAGCCCAGGTTGTACATCCGGGTCCGGCCGTACATGTCGCCGAGCCTGCCGAAGCTGACCACCAGTACGGCGGTGACCACCAGGTAGCTCATGATCAGCCACAGCAGCAGGCTGGTGTTCCCCGGCTGCAGGGGGTCCACGCCGATGCCCCGGAAGATGTCGGGCAGCGCGATGAGCATGATCGACATGTTGATGGACGCGATCAGCACGCCCAGGGTCGTGTTCGACAGGGCGACCCACTTGTAGCCGGGCCCCGGCGCACGGCGCGCCCGCGGGCCCGCAGCGGCCCGGTCGCCGAGATCAGCAGCAGTACTTCCCATGGGGCACTCACTCCCACCGGGACATTTACTTGCTTGACTTCAACCAATCTAACTCTCGGGGGCGGGGACCGGCCAGAGCAGCCGGTGCCCGGCGCCCTCTCCGCCCCTCGGCCCCGGCACCGCCCCCCGGCGCCGCCCCCGCGGCACCGCCCCCCGCGGAAACGCGCCCCGGTCGGCCGCCTCACGGGCCCGACGCCCCCTCCCCCGTACGGGCACCCCCTCCGGGCCGGTGCATCCGAACAGAGCAGTCGGCTCCCCCATCGGTGCGGCGCCGTCAGCCCCGGAGCAATCGCCGCGTACGCCTGGCTGCCACGTCGGACGCCACGCCATCAGCCGTGCGGGGCACGGAAGTTGAGGGGGACGGGGGTGGCTGAGGAACCCTCACCACCACCCGAAAGATTGCCGTTTGTCGCACTTTTCACCTTGCGTGCCAAATACCCCGATGTGAATCTGAAGATCCCATTCGTCGAAGGAGTTGATCGCATGGTTACGGATCGCACAGCGCCGGTCGAGACGGCCGCCCTGGCCGCCGAGGTCGAGGGACTGCTCGAACCCGCCGAGGCCGACGGTGTTTTCCGCGATACCCGCGAGTGCGGAGGTGCGCTGCTGCTGGCCGCGCTGCTCCTGATCTCGCCGCCCACCCCCCGGCCCAAGACCGACGTTCGCTGAGCTGAGGGGAAAGCGTTGGCTGAACAGACGCAGGGAGCAGTCCCGCTGAGCGCTGTGATCGCCGATGCCGCAACCGGGGTCGCCCTCGCCCTGCGGGGTGAGGGCGACCCTTATGCGTTGTCGGCCGTTCTGCGGCAGAGCGATGCGCTGGCCCCCGCCGCCATCCGGGTGCTCGGCGCCGATGTCCTCGCGCCCTACGCGATGGACCTTCCCGGGGCGCCCGCCGGCGGCGACGACGCCGAGGTCGTCCACCAGGCACTCACGAGCTTCCCACCGGGAGCGGACGCCTCGGAGGTGTCGGTGTGGACCTACCGGGGCCTGGTCGAGGCCTCGCACACGCTGCTGTCCGCGAGCGCGCGGGACTGGCCGCCACCACCCGATGCCGCGACCGGATGGGTCGATGCCGACCCCTGGCCGAAGCTCTCCCACCGCGTGTCACAGCTCGCGGCGCTCGCGCTGCCCGGGCTGGCGCCCGGTCTCGCCGAGCAGCTGACGGCACGCACCGACGATCTGGCCCGCGGTTTCGTCCGGGCGGTCCGCCGCAGGGACTGGCTCCAGGCCGCCGGCCTGGGCCGCTGGCTGGCCCGGCTGCCCGACGCGCCGGAGAGCCTGGGCCTCGACAGCGGGCTGGCGTTCGTCCGCCACATGGGCGGCGACGACCCACGGGTGACGCTGCACGTCGTGGCGGCCCGGCGATTCTACGGACGGGGTTGGTGACCGGGGGCCGGGGCGACCCCGGGCTGCTGGACTCGATGGTCCACGGCAGCCTGGGGTGGCTGGAGGAGTCGCGCGACTTCTTCCGGCTGCCCCCGAACGTCACCACGGACGCCGACCCCAACCTGACCCTCAAACCGCTGGGCGAACTCGCCGAACTGACCCAGCTCATCGGTGTGCTGCACCCGCGGGACGAGTTCCGGCAGACCGCCCGCGGGCTCTTCGCGTTCGCCTGGAACGAGACCCGCGACGGGGAACTGTTCGCCGAGCTGATCCGCGGGGAGCCGTTCGCCACCTACCCGGTCGAGCTCTACGGGGTGTTCGCCCAGGCCGGGCTGCGGCATGCCGAGGCCGACGCGCTGGTGGACACCACGACCCGGCTGCGCGGCTGGCGGGTGGCCCGCGAGGATCACACCCGCACCCTCGGGGTGCTCAACGCGGAGCGGCGGATCGGGCTGCGCCAGCACGCCGACTCCGGGGCCGTGCTGGCCCTGACCGGCCTCGGCGGGCTGCCCGAGCCGTGGGCGCTGGACCGCAAGGCGGCGTACGGCGTGACCCATGACGTCTTCCACCTCACCGACTGGGGCCGCAACCGGCAGCGGCTCTCCCCCGAGCTCGCCGGCTATCTGCGGCTGTGGCTCCCCTCCTGGCTGGAGAACTGGCTGGAGGAACAGCTGTGGGACCTGGCCGGCGAGCTGCTGGCCGTGACGGCCTGCCTGCCGCAGGCCCCGTACCCCGCACAGGCCTGGCAGCGGCTGGCCGGCGCCCGGGCGGCCGACGGCAGCGTGCCCGAGATCGGCGCCGCGCCGTCGTCCGGCGACCGGGCCGAGGCGTTCACGGCCTGCTACCACTCCACCCTGGTGACCGCGTTCGCCGCCACCCTCGCCCGTATCGCCTCCGACGAGGCCGAGGCCGGACGCCCGGCCGGGGATACGGCGATGGCGGGCGGGCGGACCTCCTGCGAAAGCGAGACTGCCCCGTGACCGTGACGGCCGCATCCCCCGCCTTGCTGCACGGTGTCGGCGACCGGGCCCTGACCTGGCTCGACGACCACCGCGAGCACTTCCGGCTGACCCCCGACGACTTCGCCACCAACGGCGCGGTGGTCGAACGGCTCAAGCCCATCGGGGAGCTGGCGCTCAACATGCGGGTGCTGTTCCGGGAGGGCGTGGCCGGCTCCCGGCAGAAGGAGCGGGCCGGGAAGCTGCTGGACTTCGCCTGGCGGGAGCTGCTGGACGGCGGCAATGTGCTGGCCCGGCTGCAGCACGACGAGCCGCTCTCCCCCGTGCCGCTGGAGGTCTACGCGACCTTCCACGAACTCGGCCACCGCCACCCGGGGCTGGAGGCCGCGCTGGAGGTCTGCCGGCACACCGCCACCTGGACGGCACTGGAGATGATGCCCAACCGGCGGCTCGGCGTGCTCAACGCGGAACGCAAGCTCGGCCTGCCGCCCAGCGGCGACTTCGACCAGGCCGTGGCGCGCACCTGGCTGGGGCAGCTGCCCGAACCGTGGACGGTGCAGCTGCACATCGCCTACGACCTCACCCACACCGTCTTCCACCTCACCAACTGGGGCGAGGCCCCCGAGCGCATCCCGCCGGCCATCGCCGACTACCTCATGCGGTACCTGCCCGCCTGGACGGAGGACTGGGCGGACCTCGAACACTGGGACCTGCTCGGCGAACTCCTCGTCGTCGACGCCTGCCTGCCGCGGCCCACGCTGGACGCGGACCTGTGGGAGCGGTACGCGGCGGCCCAGTCGCCCACCGGCGCGATGCCCATCCAGCGCCGGATGCCGCAGGGCGACCCGGCGCGGGTCTTCGACCTGGTCCACCACCCCACCCTGGTCGCCGCGTTCGCCTCCGCGATGGCCACCTCCCGGGCCCTGTCCGCCGTCGGATGACTGCCGAAAGCCCCGGACCGGCGCTCGGTGACCGCCTCGCGGACGCGGTCACCCTGATCCACGCGCCGGACGTCGTGCTGGCGGTCAGCCGGCGCGGCCGGCGGACCGTGATGACCGGTGGCACGGCGCTGGCGCCGCCCACCCCCCGCCATGCGCTGCGCTACGAACTGGGGTCGCTGTCCAAGACCTTCACCGTGCTGCTGCTCGCCGAACTGGCCGGCGCCGGGGTGCTGTCCCTGGACGACCGCCTCGCGGACCGGCTGCCGCGGCTGCCGCTGCCGCACCCGCACTCGCGCCGGATCACCCTGCGGCACCTGGCCACCCACACCTCCGGCCTGCCGCGGATCCCGTCCGACCTGATCGCCGGCGCGCTGGTGCACCCGTACGCCAACGGCTACGCCCGTTACGACACCGAGCGGCTGCTGCGCACCTTCGCCCGCACCCGGCCGCGGCACCGTCCCGGCACCCGCTGGCGGTACTCCAACTTCGGGCTGGCGCTGCTCGGCCCGGCCATGTCCGGTGCCGCGGGCGCCGGATACCCCGCCCTGCTCACCGACCGGGTGCTGCGCCCGCTCGGGCTGACGGACACCACGCTGGGCCCCGGCACCACCGGTACCGACGCCATCGGCCACCGGACGAACGGGGTGACGCCGGTGGACAGCGCCGACATGGGCGCCTTCGTCGCCGCCGGGTCGGTCCGCGCCACCCCCGGCGACCTGCTCACCTACCTCGAAGCACACCTCTCCCCCGGCGACACCCCGCTGGCCGGGCCGCTGCGCGAGGTCCAGGTGCCGCTGCTGCGCCGCGGCTGGCGGAAACGCCACACCCACACCCTGACGTGGTATCAGCATCCGGCGCCGCAGGGCCCGTTGCTGTTCCACGTCGGGGCGACCTTCGGCCAGCAGGCGTTCCTCGGCTTCCACCCGGCGACGCGGACCGGGCTGGTCGCCCTGGCCACCCGCCGCGGCCGCTCCTGCCGGATGGTCAGCACCGCCTACGACCTGCTGTACGCACTGGCCGGCGACCGGACCACCTGATCCGGGCGGGACCGCCGCCGGTCACGGGTCGCCCGCCAGGATCCGGGCCAGCGAGGTCCCCGGCCGCTCCTCGCTGGCCCGGCGGAAGAGGTCCGCGTACGCCTCGTCGCCGATCGCCGCGCGGGCCCGCCGCTCGCACTCCTCGCGCACCGCCCGCAGCTCGGGGGTGCCGCGCTGCGGGTGCCCGACGGTCCGCCAGAGGGCCTGGCCGCTGCCGTAGACACGGGCGGCGGCCGCGCCGTGGCCCTGGGCCGCCACCGCGGCCGCGAGCAGGTCCAGGCCGAGCGCGATCCCGAACTTGTCGCCGATGCCCTGTTTGGCCGCGAGCATCGCCCGGGCGTGGCCCGCCGACTCCTCCGGCCGGCCCTGGAGCAGCGAGATCAGCGAGAGCTGGTAGTCGACATAGGAGCGGGCCCAGTGTTCGCCGCGCTGCACACACCCCCGGCGCAGCGCGCTCGCCTCGGCGCGGGCCTCGGCGAGCCGGCCCAGACCGGTGAGCGCGAAGAGCTGTACGAGGTGGCAGCGCAGCCGGGCCGGAGAGCCGAAGGGGGCGGGCGGCGGGGGGCCGAGCACCTCTTCCGCGACGGTGTGCGCGGACAGCGGACGGCCGGCCATCAGGTGGGTGAGGCCGATGAGGTAGCCCGCCTGGAGCACCGCCTCCGCGTCGTCCAGCGCCCGGGCGGCGTGTGCGCACTCCACTCCCAGGGCGTCGGCCAGTGCCAGGTCGCCCTGGAGGAGCACGGCGACGCCGAGTGCCCACAGCGCGCGGGTGCGGGCCGGGCCAGGGGCCTGGTGGGCGGCCAGGGCGCGGGCGAGATACTCCCTGGCCTCGTGGAGGTGGCCGCAGCAGCTCCAGAAGAAGCCGACGGCGGCGCCGAGTTCCTGGGCCCGTTCCGGGTCGGTGGCCAGGAGGTGGTCCAGTGCGGTGCACAGGTCGACATGGGCCTCGGCGACCCTGCCGTACCAGCCGACCTGTTCGGGGCCGAGCCAGCCGCGTTCGGCGCGACGGCCGAAGGAGGCGAAGTGCGCGGCGTGCCGGTCCGCGAGCGCCCTCGTCTCGTCGAGTTCGGCCAGCCACATCCGGCCGTACTCGCGCAGGGTGTCGAGCATGCGGTAGCGGGGGCCCTCGCGGGTGAGCACCGACTTGGCGGCCAGGGCGTCC
>Ga0207426_1002633_pt1 | contig 11099 bp, 11 predicted proteins | sample AraplaMF_Cvi_mMS_FD_184265 | JGI IMG/M metagenome (GOLD analysis project Ga0207426, IMG submission 184265) | Arabidopsis root microbial communities from the University of North Carolina, USA - plate scrape MF_Cvi_mMS (SPAdes) (version 2) | ecosystem: Host-associated > Plants > Roots > Endosphere...
TGGACGACGACGAGGCGGTGGCCATCGCGGTCGGTCTGCGCTCGGCCGCCGGGCACGCCATCGAGGGCATCGAGGAGGCGTCCGTACGGGCGCTCGCCAAACTGGAGCAGGTGCTGCCGGCCCGGCTCCGGCGGCGGGTGGGCACACTCGGCACGGCCACCGTGGCGCTCCCGTCCGGCGACCACCCGACCGTCGACCCGGAGCATCTGACGGTGCTCGCCGCGGCGATCACCAACCATGAGCGGCTGCGCTTCCGCTACCGGGCCGGGGCCGGTGCCCGCAGCAAGCGCCTGGTGGAGCCGCACCGCCTGGTCGCGGCGGGGCGCCGCTGGTATCTCGTGGCGTACGACAACGACCGCGAGGACTGGCGGATCTTCCGGGTGGACCGGCTGAGCGAGCCGTTCCCCACCGGCGTCCGGACCCCGCCGCGCACCCTGCCGGCCGCCGACGCGGCCACCTATGTACGGGAGCGGATGCAGGGGGCGGCCACGACCTACCGGGCGGTGGCGACCGTGTACGCACCGGCCACGGAGGTGGCCGCCCGGCTGGGCGGCCCGGCGGCGGGCGCGCTCGAACCGGTCGACGAGGCGTCCTGCCGCTGGCACAGCAACCCCGAGGCGCTGGAGTGGCTGGCGGTCCGGCTGGCCCTGCTGGGGCACGAGTTCACCGTGCACGAACCGCCGGAGCTGGTCGCGTATCTGCGGGCGATGGGCGGCCGGGCGCAGCGGGCGGCGGGCGGGGACGAGGAGGAGGGCGCGACGCCATGACTCCGTGACGCCAGGACGCCGTGGCGATACAACCTCGCCCCGGAATACCCTAGGGGGGTATATGGTTGACCTCGGAGACAGGCACTGGCAGCAGACCGAGGAGCAGGTATGACCACCGCGATCGGAGCGCACGGCGTCGAGTTGGAGATCGGCGGGATGACCTGTGCCTCGTGCGCCGCCCGCATCGAGAAGAAGCTCAACCGCATGGAGGGGGTCACCGCCACCGTCAACTACGCCACCGAGAAGGCTCAGGTGACGGTCGCGGAGGGCAGCGCCGTCGCGGCCGCCGACCTGATCGCCACCGTGGAGCGGACCGGCTACACCGCGACGGTCCCGGAGCCGCCGGCCGCCGAACCCTCCGACGGCGACGCCGGGGACGCGGCGGACGACCGGGACGGCGCGGCCCTCGCCGCGCTGCGCCGGCGGCTGCTGATCTCCCTCGTCCTGACCGTCCCGGTGGTGCTGATGGCGATGGTGCCGCCCCTTCAGTTCACCTACTGGCAGTGGCTCTCGCTGACCCTGGCCGCCCCGGTGGTCGCGTACGGCGCCTGGCCGTTCCACCGGGCCGCCTGGAGGAACCTGCGGCACGGCGCCGCCACGATGGACACCCTCATCTCGATGGGCACCCTCGCGGCCCTGGGCTGGTCGGTGTGGGCGCTGTTCTTCGGCACGGCGGGCATGCCGGGCATGACGCACCCCTTCGAGCTGACCCTCGCCCGCACCGACGGCAGCGGCGCGATCTACCTGGAGGCCGCGGCCGGGGTCACCACCTTCATCCTGGCCGGCCGCTCCTTCGAGGCACGCGCGAAGCGCAAGGCGGGCGCGGCGCTGCGGGCGCTGCTGGAGCTGGGCGCCAAGGACGTCGCCGTACTGCGCGCCGGCCGGGAAGTCCGCGTCCCCGTCGGCGCGTTGCACGTCGGGGACCGCTTCGTCGTACGGCCCGGCGAGAAGATCGCCACCGACGGGACGGTCGTGGAGGGCGCCTCCGCCGTGGACGCCTCGATGCTCACCGGCGAGTCCGTCCCCGTCGAGGTCTCCCCCGGCGACGGCGTCACCGGCGCCACCGTCAACGCGGGCGGGCGGCTGGTCGTCGCGGCCACCCGTATCGGCGCCGACACCCAGCTCGCCCGTATGGCGCGGCTGGTCGAGGACGCCCAGAACGGGAAGGCCGCGGCGCAGCGGCTGGCCGACCGGATCTCCGCGGTCTTCGTCCCGCTGGTGATCGCGCTCTCCCTGGGCACCCTCGGCTACTGGCTCGCCACCGGCCACGGCGCGGTGGCCGCCTTCACCGCGGCCGTCGCCGTCCTGATCATCGCCTGCCCGTGCGCCCTGGGGCTGGCCACCCCGACCGCGCTGATGGTCGGCACCGGACGCGGCGCCCAGCTCGGCATCCTGCTCAAGGGCCCGGAGGTGCTGGAGTCGACCCGCCGGGTGGACACCGTCGTCCTGGACAAGACCGGCACGGTCACCACCGGAGTGATGACGCTGACCGCGATCCATCTCGCCGAGGGCGAGACGGAGCCGGAGGTGCTGCGGCTGGCCGGCGCGCTGGAACACGCCTCCGAGCACCCCATCGCCCGCGCCGTCGCCACCGGGGCCGAGGCCCGGGGCGCCACCCTGCCCGCCCCGGAGGACTTCGTGAACGTCCCGGGCCTGGGCGTCCAGGGCGTGGTCGACGGCCATGCCGTCCTGGTGGGCCGCGCGCAGCTGCTGCACCGGTGGAGCCAGTTCCTCCCGCCGGAGCTGACGGCCGCCAAGGCCGCGGCCGAGGCGGAGGGCCGGACCGCGGTCACCGTCGGCTGGGACGGCGCGGCCCGCGCCGTGCTGGTCGTGTCCGACGCGGTCAAGCCCACCAGCGCCGAAGCGGTCCGCCGGCTGCGCGCCCTGGGACTGACCCCGGTTCTGCTCACCGGCGACCACGAGGCCGTCGCGAAGGCGGTGGCCGCCGAGGTCGGGATCGACGAGGTGATCGCCGAGGTGCTCCCCGAGGACAAGGTCGCGGTCGTCGCCCGGCTCCAGTCCGAGGGCCGCTCGGTCGCCATGGTCGGCGACGGCGTCAACGACGCGGCCGCACTGGCCCGCGCCGACCTGGGACTGGCGATGGGCACCGGCACGGACGCCGCGATCGAGGCCGGTGACCTCACCCTCGTCCGGGGCGATCTGCGCGCCGCCGCGGACGCCATCCGGCTGGCCCGGGCCACGCTCGGCACCATCCGGACCAACCTCTTCTGGGCCTTCGGCTACAACGTCGCGGCCCTGCCACTGGCCGCGGCCGGCCTGCTCAACCCGATGATCGCCGGCGCCGCGATGGCCTTCTCCTCGGTCTTCGTCGTCGGCAACAGCCTGCGACTGCGGCGCTTCCGGGCGCTGTCGTGACGGAGGCCGGGTGAAGCCGTGACGGGACCGGGGGCGGGCGGTGTCGTGGCGGGGGGGCCGCCCCCCGCCCCGGTTCTGACAACTGTCTCCAGTTCTGGCGGCGGAACATTGGCAGTTCACGCAGCCGCCGGGCGGCACCCAGGGGTGAGACTGGTGGGCGAACCGACCACCCACGTACAGGGGAACTCATGACCGGGTCACGCGTCCTGGCTCTCGGCCATTACCAGCCCTCCGGCGTGCTCACCAACGACGACCTCGCCAAGATCGTCGACACCGACGACGCCTGGATCCGCAGCCGCGTCGGCATCCGTACCCGCCATGTCGCCGCCCCGGACGAGACCGTGGACTCGATGGCGGCCGCCGCCGCGGCCAAGGCCCTGGCCGCCAGTGGCCTGGCCCCGCAGGACATCGACCTGGTGCTGGTCGCCACCTGCACGGCCCACGACCGCAGCCCGAACGCCGCGGCCCGGGTCGCCGCCCGGCTCGGCCTGACCGCCCCCGCCACGATGGACCTGAACGTCGTCTGCTCCGGCTTCACCCATGCGCTGGCCACCGCCGACCACGCCATCCGGGCCGGTTCGGCGACCCACGCCCTGGTCATCGGGGCGGAGAAGTTCACCGACGTGGTCGACTGGACGGACCGCTCGACCTGCGTGCTGGTCGGCGACGGAGCAGGCGCCGCGGTCGTCAGCGCCTCACCGGAGCCGGGCATCGGCCCGGTGCTGTGGGGCTCGGTGCCCGAGATGGGCGCCGCGGTCCGTATCGAGGGCGAGCCGGCCCGGTTCGCCCAGGAGGGCCAGACCGTCTACCGCTGGGCCACGACCCAGCTGCCGGCCATCGCCCGCAAGGTCTGCGAACGCTCCGGGATCACCCCCGCCGATCTCGCCGGCGTGGTGCTGCACCAGGCCAACCTGCGGATCATCGAGCCGGTCGCGGAGCGGATCGGCGCGGTCAACGCGGTGGTCGCCAAGGACGTCGTCGACTCCGGCAACACCTCCGCGGCCTCCGTCCCGCTCGCCCTGTCCAAGCTGGTCGAACGGCGCGAGGTCCCCTCCGGCGCCCCGGTCCTGCTGTTCGCCTTCGGCGGCAACCTCTCGTACGCGGGCCAGGTCATCCACTGCCCGTGAGCCGGAACGGCCCCGCGCCGGTCCGTTAGGGGGCAGGCTCCGCGTCCGTCCGTGTGGCGGGCCGCCGCCGCGTCCGATTCGTTCAAGACGCGCCCCGGCGGCCTGCCTACGCTCGCCGTATGACCACTTCACCTTCCGCATCCCCGTCCCCCTCCGCCCCGCGGTTCGCGGCCATCGGCATGGTCGTCGCCGACATGCCCGCCGCCCTGGCCTTCTACCGCCGCCTCGGCCTGGACATCCCCGCCGACGCGGACACCGCCCCGCACGCCGAAGCGCCGCTCCCCGGAGGGCTGCGACTGATGTGGGACTCCCACGAGACCGCACGCGCCATCAACCCGGACTGGACCCCGCCCCAGGGCGGCACCCCCACCGGGCTGGCCTTCGAGTGCGCCGGCCCCGCCGAGGTCGACAAGCTCTACGCGGAACTCACCGACGCCGGCTACACAGGCGAGATGCCGCCATGGGACGCCTTCTGGGGGCACCGCTACGCCGTCGTACAGGACCCGGACGGCCACGGGGTCGACCTGTTCGCCCCGCTGTCCTAGGACGGCAGGGCGGGGGCGCCTAGCCGATGTCCCCGGGGTGCTCGCGCAGGTACATCGCGCCGCAGCTGTGGCAGAAGGGCTCCCCCTGGGGCGTACCCCAGACGTCGGCCGTCTGGGTGGCGGCTGCCGGGGCCAGATCCCTTCCGCACATGGCCGTGGTGCCTTCCAGCCGCACCATGTGCCAGATCTTCACCGGCGTGTCCGCATGCGGCAGAACGCCTTCCTCGTACTCAGCGCGCATCTCGTGCTCCATGGCGGTGCACCTCCTACGCCCACGATGCGCCAGCGGTTCGGAGGCCACAACGGCAGCCGGGCCGCGGGGGCGGGCCCTCGCGATCCGGGTCAGCCCGCGAATCCGCAGGTCAGAAAACGGACCACCCCGTCAACGTCGTGAAGTGATCCAGCGCCGCCGCGCCCGCCACGGAGTTGCCGCGGGCGTCGAGTCCGGGGCTCCAGACGCAGAGCGTGCAGCGGCCGGGGATGACCGCGATGATGCCGCCGCCGACCCCGCTCTTCGCGGGCAGCCCGACGCGGTAGGCGAACTCCCCGGCCGCGTCATACGTCCCGCAGGTCAGCATCACCGCGTTGATCCGCTTGGCCTCGCGGGCCTCCAGCAGCCGGGTACCGTCGGCGCGCAGCCCGTGCCGGGCGAGGAAGCCCCCGGCCACGGCCAGATCGCGGCAGCTCATCTCGATCGAGCACTGCCAGAAGTAGTGCTCGATGACGCTGGGGACGGGGTTCTCCAGGTTGCCGAAGGACGCCATGAAGTGCGCCAGGGCGGCGTTGCGGTCGCCGTGTTCGGCCTCGGAGTCGGCCACCGACTGGTCGAAGGCGAGGTCCGGGTTGCCGCTCTCCTCCCGCAGGAAGTGCAGCATCGAGGTGCTGGCGTCGCCGGTGAGGGTCTGGAGCCGGTCGGTGACCACCAGGGCGCCCGCGTTGATGAACGGATTGCGCGGAATGCCGTTCTCCGCCTCCAGCTGGACCAGCGAGTTGAACGGCGTACCGGACGGCTCACGGCCCACCCGGCGCCAGATGCCGTCGTCGTGCCCACCGTGGCTCTGCGCCATCACCAGCGCCAGCGAAAAGGTTTTGGAGATGGACTGGACGGAGAACGGGACCTCCCAGTCGCCGACCCCGTACACCTCGCCGTGGATGTCGGCCACCGCGATCCCGAAACGGTCCGCGGACACCCGCTCGAGCGCCGGTATGTAGTCAGCGACCCGACCCTGTCGCACATACGGCCGGGCATGGGCCGCTACCTCCTCGAGAACGGCCTGGTAGTCCATGACGGACACGCTAACCCGGGGCGAGCAGCACCCCCATCGGGGCCCCCGCCAGCGACTTCACCTCGCGCGCGAGGTGCGCCTGGTCCGCGTATCCGGCCCGCGCGGCGACCTGTGCGTAGGGCATCCCGGAGCGCGCCAGGTCGAGCGCGCGCACGAGCCGGAGCACCCGGGTCAGGGTCTTGGGGCCGTAGCCGAACGCGTCCAGGCTGAGCCGGTGCAGCTGGCGTTCGCTGAGCGCGACGGCGCGGGCGACCTCGGCGACGGCGCGGCCGCGGGCGAGTTCCCCGGCGACGGCGGCGGTCCGGCCGTCGTCCCCGGCGTCCTCCCGGAGGCGGGCCACGGCGGCCTCCTCCAGCAGGCGGCCGATACCGGCCGCACCGCCCGACTCCCCGGCGGCCGCCAGCCGCTCGGTCAGCTCCCGTACCTGCCCGGCGGGCCACAGGTCCGCCAACGGCACCCGCCGGTCGCGCAGTTCCCGGGCCGGTACGCCGAAGACGGCGGGCCCCTGGCCGGGCGCGAAGCGCAGCCCGACGAAGGGCGTACCGGCCGGCACACCGCCCACGGACTGCGGCCCGGTGTCCGGACCCGCCACCAGCAGCCGGCCCGCGCTCCAGATCAGATCCGTACACCCGTCGGGCAGCACCGGCCGGGCGGACGGCTGCACGGTGCGGCTCCACAGCACCGCACCGGCCACCCGGGAGGCACGCTCCTGGTAGCCGCCGGGTACACCGGATGGCCCCTTCAAGTCGCGCGTTTCGCCCACATGCCCCAGCCTGGCACGGGAACCCCACGGCCGTCCGCGCCGTTGATCCCTTACGACACGGACTGCACGGAGGTGGCACATGTCAGGGTTTCTCGACCGCGCCAAGGAGCAGGCCCAAAAGGGGCTTGCACAGGGCAAGCAGAAGGTCGACGAGGTACAGCAGAACCGCGCCGGCACCGAACTCCTGAGAAAGCTGGGCGCCGCGTACTTCGCCGAACGGCGGGGCAGCGGCTCCCCCGAGGCGACCCAGGACGCGCTCAACACCCTGGAGGCCCACGTCAACGCCCACGGCGACGCCTTCCTGCACGACTGAGGGCCGTCCCGTCATGCCGGGTCCGACCGGTTCGTGGCGCGCTCCCAGGAGCTGTGGAGCCGCGCCGTGCCCGTGGGCCGGCCCCCGGCGACGGGGACAATGGAGCGCGTGACCAGCACCGACCCCGGCCCGCTGCCGGACCCGCGGGCCCTGCGCCCGCGCCTGCCCTCCCCCGTCCAGGAGATCGAGGACGCACCGTTCGCCCGCCGCGGGGTGCGGCTGCTGCTCAAGCGGGACGATCTGATCCACCCGGAGCTTCCGGGCAACAAATGGCGCAAGCTGGCGCCCAATCTGCGGGCCGCGGCCGCGGCGGGTGAGCGGGCGCTGCTGACCTTCGGCGGCGCGTACTCCAACCATCTGCGGGCCACCGCCGCGGCCGGCCGACTGCTCGGGTTCGCCACCATCGGCGTGGTCCGCGGCGACGAGCTGGCCGACGCACCGCGCAATCCGTCGCTGGCCCGCTGCGCCGCCGACGGGATGCGGCTGCACTTCATCGACCGGGCCCGCTACCGCCGGAGAGCCGATCCGGAGGTGCTCGCCGAGCTGCACGACCGCTTCGGCGCGTTCCGGCTCATACCGGAGGGCGGCAGCAACGCCCTTGCCGCACAGGGCTGTACGGAGCTGGGCCGCGAGCTGCGCGGGGCCGCGGACACGGTCGCGGTGGCCTGCGGCACGGGCGGCACCCTCGCCGGACTCGCCGCGGGCCTGGGGCCGGGGCAGCGCGCCCTGGGCTTCCCCGTATTGAAAGGCGGCCGGCCGCACTTCCTCCAGGAGGCGGTCGAGGAACTACAGCGCGCGGCGTTCGGCGGCCCGCGCGGCGACTGGCGGCTGGATGACCGCTTCCACTGCGGCGGATACGCCCGCCGCACCCCGGAACTGGACGCCTTCGCGACGGCCTTCGAGGACCGGCACGGCCTGCCGCTGGAGCGGATCTACGTCGCCAAGCTGCTCCTCGGGCTGACGACCCTGGCCGAGGAGGGCGCCTTCGCCCCCGGCAGCACCGTGGCCGCCGTGATCACCGGCACCCCCTGAACCGTCCCGGGACCGCGACCTCATCCGCCGACCACGGCCCTGACCTGCACGGATCACCTCGCCGGAGCACACCTCGCACCGCACACTCCCCCGGCACCATGGCCCGGGCTCGCGACGCCCCGCCCTAGGAAGCCCCCTCCCGGTACGCCGTGGCCTCCTCCAGGTCCAGTCTGCGCAGCAGCGTCCGCAGCATCTCGTCGTCGATCCGTCCGTCATCCCGCAGCCGGACGAACACCCGGCGTTCGGCCTCGATCATGTCCCGGGCCAGCCGCCGGTAGGTCTCGTCGGCGGACTCCCCGGTGACCTCGTTGGCCGCGCCGAGCCGCTCCCACACGGAATTGCGGCGGCGCTCCAGTACGTTGCGCAACCGGTCGGCGAGGGGCCCCGGCAGGGCGTTGCGCGGGTCCTGAAGGCGCGCTTCCAGGCACTCCTCGGCGGCCCGCGAGGCCTCGTTCTGGGCCTGCGCCTCGGCGAGCGTCTCGGCCTGGGCGTCCGGGCCGGGCAGCTTCAGCGCACGGATCAGCGGCGGCAGCGTCAGCCCCTGGATGACGAGGGTGGCGATGACGGTGGTGAAGGTCAGGAAGAGCACGAGGTTGCGCGCCGGGAAGGACTCCCCGCCGTGCGCGGCGGCCGGGATGGAGAACGCGATGGCCAGCGACACCACCCCGCGCATCCCGGCCCAGCCGATGACGACCGGCGCGGTCCATCTCGTGTCCGGCTCGCGGGTACGGATCCGGGCGGACAGGACGCGCGGCAGATACGTCCCGGGGAAGACCCACACGAACCGCGACACGACCACGACGGCGAACAGCACGGCCGCGTACCCGAGGGCCTGCGCCCCGCTGAACTCCCCCAGTCCGCGCACCACGACCGGCAGCTGGAGCCCGATCAGCGCGAAGACCGCGGACTCCAGGATGAAGGAGACCATCTTCCAGACGGCGTCCTCCTGGAGCCGGGTCTCGAAGTCGACCTGCCAGGAGCGGTGCCCCAGATAGAGGCCGACCACGACGACGGCGAGCACCCCGGAGGCGTGCAGCTGCTCGGCGGCGGCGTAGGCGACGAACGGGATGAGCAGCGAGAGGGTGTTCTCCAGCAGCGCCGACTCCCGCAGCCGGACGCGCAGCCAGTGCAGCGGCACCATCAGGAGGAGGCCGACGCCGATGCCGCCCACGGACGCGATGGCGAACTGCTTGATCCCGTCGCCCCAGGAGACCCCGGCCCCGAGCGCCGCGGCCACCAGGACCTTGTACGCGGTGATCGCGGTGGCGTCGTTGAACAGCGACTCGCCCTGAAGGATCGTGGTGATCCGGTGCGGCAGCCCGAGTTTGCGGGCGATGGCGGTGGCCGCGACGGCGTCCGGCGGGGCGACGACGGCCCCCAGGACGAGGGCGGCGGTCAGCGGCAGCCCCGGGATGACGAGGTAGGCCGCATAGCCGACCACGAACGTCGCGAACAGCACATAGCCCACCGACAGCAGCGCCACCGGCCGCAGATTGGCCCGCAGCCCCAGGTACGAGCTGTCCAGCGCCGCGGTGTGCAGCAGTGGGGGCAGCAGCAGCGGCAGCACGATGTGCGGATCGAGGGTGTAGTCGGGGACGCCGGGAATGTAGGAGGCGGCGAGCCCCGCGGTGACCAGGAGCAGCGGCGCGGGGACCGGCGTACGGCGCGCCAGCCCGGCCACCGCCGCGCTCCCCGCGACCAGCAAAAACAGCGGCATGACAGCCATCGGCCCGTCCCGTCCCCGTACGCTTCACCGAGCATCCCGGCGATCTAACCTGGCCATCATGAGCGAGTGCACCCACGTTGCCGAATTGCCGCGCCCCGAACCGGCACCGCAGAGCGCCACCTGCCTGGAGTGCCTGGCCGTCGGCAGCCACCCCGTACAACTGCGGCTGTGTCTGGCCTGCGGCCATGTCGGCTGCTGCGACTCCTCGCCGTTCCGGCACGCGACCAGGCACTTCGAGGAGACCGGCCATCCCGTGATGCGGACGTTCGAACCGGGTGACTCCTGGCGCTGGTGCTTCACCGACCAGAAATTGGTGTGAAGCGATCACCGGCGTCCGTTTAGCCTTCACACATGATCCGCGAAGCGACACCCGGCGATGTCCCGGTCATCCTTGCCATGATCGGCGAGCTGGCCGCGTACGAGCGCGCCCCCGAGGCCGCGCAGGCCACCGAGGCGCAGCTGACACAGGCCCTCTTCGGCCCGCAGCCGGCCGCCTTCGCGCTGATCGCGGAGGACGGCGACGCCCCGGTGGGCTTTGCCCTGTGGTTCCGGAACTTCTCGACGTGGACGGGCACGCACGGTGTCTATCTGGAGGACCTGTACGTCCGCCCCGAAGCGCGCGGCGGCGGCCACGGCAAGGCCCTCCTCGCGGCCCTCGCGGAGATCTGTGTGGCCCGCGGCTATGAGCGTTTCGAGTGGTCAGTCCTGGATTGGAATGAACCGTCCATCGGTTTTTACCGGTCGATCGGTGCACAGCCCATGGACGAATGGACGGTCTTCCGGCTCACTGGAAAGGCGCTCCACAACCTTGCGGGCACTTCGCGCGTCAACGGAGCGTAATCGGTATCGATTTGACAGTGCACACCTCTAGCCACTGTCCGTACCCGTGGCTTTACAATCAGTGACAGTGAGGGTGCCGGGCGACCCGGGGCCGGATCGCCGCGCGGACGGCAGTGGTGCTCCTTCCGGGCGACACCGGCCCACAGATCGCGATAGCGTCACAGCCGAACCATGTGTCGCGCCGAATCGTTCTCCTTTCATCAGAGGGGAGAAAAGTCCGGCGCGAATATCCCGAACAACGCGAATATCGCGCATTCCAGCTCAACCAGCTTGTGCCACCTTGGAGGTGAGGGTGTCCCAGATCGCAGGCGAGCCCGGGACTCA
>Ga0207426_1002634_pt1 | contig 11098 bp, 6 predicted proteins | sample AraplaMF_Cvi_mMS_FD_184265 | JGI IMG/M metagenome (GOLD analysis project Ga0207426, IMG submission 184265) | Arabidopsis root microbial communities from the University of North Carolina, USA - plate scrape MF_Cvi_mMS (SPAdes) (version 2) | ecosystem: Host-associated > Plants > Roots > Endosphere ...
GAGGCGGCGAAGGTGGTGGCGGCGGAGGCGGCGGCGGCGGTGGCGGCGGCGGCGGCGGTGGAGGCGGCGGCGGCGGCGGCGGTGGAGGCGGCGGAGGAGGTGGAGGAGGTGGTGGTGGTGGTGGAGGTGGTGGTGGCGGCGGAGAGATCGTGTTGCGCAGGAACCAGTCGTTGTCGGTGTCAACAGCCTGGGAAACGCCGCCGCGATAGAGGAAGTACTCGAACGGGCCGGCGGCGACCGGGCCTCCGAGTGTAAAGGCACTCGTCGTCGTCGTGCCTCCATTGATGGCGTCGACGACCTGGATACCGTTGCCGTTTGTCAGCGCACCCTGGCCGTCTACGTTGGTAACGAGGATGCTCGTCGAGCCGCTTGCCTGCCCGGTATCGATGACAAGCTTGTCCGACGGTGAGTTGTCCGTGTCGAGATAGGTGTGAAGGAAGAGCTGTCCGCTCTGGCCGACGTAGTTGCCAAGGATCCTGAAAGTGTCATGCAACGAGGTGCCTGCACCAGGCACGTCATTCGTCATGTCGATGATGCCGGCATTGTTGACTGTCACGAGCAGCGATGAGTCGGACGGCACGATCGCGTAGCCATACGAGTTTCCGGCCTCAATGCGGCTGGTGGCATCGACCGAGATCGTGCCGGTTCCCGTCACTGAATCGCCAAGTGTCAGCACGCTTGTCGTATAGATGAACGTCAGCTTGGACTGGTTGATGATATTGATGGCTTCCCAGTTGATGAGGCTGGACGGTGCGTCGCCACTCTGGCTGCCATCGTCGTTGGTCGTGCGCTCCCAATTCAGCGTGTCGTTGCCGAGCCCACCGTCGATGATTTTGCCCGCGGTCAGATTCACCTGTGAGAGGAAGCCGAAGTTCGCGACATCGTCGCCATTTCCCATCTGCACCGTGGCTGCGACGTTGCCAATCAGCCAGGTGAAGGTGTCGTTGCCATCGCCCATGTCGACCGTCGTCTGGACGGTCCCGGCAACGAGGCCGAGGATGTCGTTGCCCGCCCCAAGGCTGATCGATCCCGCAAAATAGCCGTTGTTGATGACCGTGTCGTTCGATGTGCCGGTGCTTGTCACGCCGTTTTGGACCGTGCCTGCACCAAGGTTGAGAATGATATTCGTGCCAGTGCCCTGCAGAAGGATGTTGCCGTCTATCAGGCCCTGGTTGTTGAGTGTGAAGCGGTCGTTGTCCGTAGCGACCAACCCGTTGGTCAGCGTTCCGTTGTTGTTGAGCGTGCTTGTGCCCGGGCCCGTGACGACAACGTCGCTCGTGAAGCTGGCGGTCGGGTCGGCATTGATTGTGACGGACTGCCCTGTGAAGGTTGGTCCCGGACCGGTTCCCGAACAGTCGAAGACCCCTGATCCCGGCGCAGTTTCGACACAGGCCGCTTCCGCGCGCGTCCCGCCAATCGCCAGGAGGGCGATCGACGCCACCGAGGATTGGAGCAGAAGATATCGCAGCGACCTTGAGGCCGCCCTTGGGAAAATCAGTGCTCTGACCGGTGCGGTTCTGCAGTCTCCGTTCGTCAGGCACTCGCTCCGAAATGGACCGCGAACCTTGCGTGCGTACCCCGGGTCGATCATCGATTACCCCCAAGTAGTCAGTCGAGACTCAAGTGTCGGTTGCGTTTTCCAAGCTGTCAATTGATTAGGCTTGGCTGAAGCGTCGCAATTGGGAGCCCATGTGGTTCTCCGGCAACAGTGTGGAGCGCCTTGAAAAATATGATAATTTCGCACGTAGGCTAGCAGCGACCGAAGGATTCGGTGGTTGATGCGCTTGGTTCGTCCACTGTGCTTAATACCACCTCAGGACGATTTTATTGGCAGGACCTGCGGGAAGCCAGCCCAGCTTCCCGCACCCTTGGGAGGGACCTGTGACGCTCAGATGAGCAGAAGCTTCTTGAATACCGAGAAGACCTCCTTGTAGGGCAGCTTGCTCGCGCCCGCGATTGCAAACGGCAGGAGCGCTGCAGCGGCGACCGGCAGCAATGTGTTGCGGTTGACGAGCATCGAGGACAGCTTGCGCGTCTGCTCGTATTGCTTCGTAAGATCGACGGGCTCGATTGCCTGTTCCGCTTCGTTGGCATCTGGTGCAACGACGTTCGCTCCGATCGACTTGCGCTCTGCGGCCCGCTGCTGGGTCGTCGCTCGCGCCGAGAGGGTCAAAAGCGTCTTGTCCTTCAACTGCGTGAGCGGTTTCGAGAAGGCGGAGAGCGGATAGGCGAAGAAGGCGAGGACGACCAAAAGCCAGGCGGACATGATGGTCGTGAGTGTTGTGGCTGACAGATCGGCCTGCATCTGGTGTTTGGCGACCGCAGCCGCCATGCCGCAGCTGATACCGAAGACAAAGAGAACGTAGGCGTTCGGATATTCCCCGAGAAAGGCAAGTCCGCCTTTGCCGTCCGGATGGGTCGACACCAGCCTTAAGTCGAGGCGCGCGATGCTACGCAACATTTCAGCCCAGACCAGGTGTCGCCAGATGCCGCGGGCCAGGAGAAAGATGAAGAGCGGTATGCTGATGAACACGCACCACCAGCCCGCCATTGTCAGGCGATGAGCATCTCCCGTCATCGTCGCCGCCCAACTTGTCGACGGGAGCTGCTTGAACGTGGCAAAGGCAAGAACTGCGGAGACGACTGCGAGCGCCAGGCACCCTAGCTCCGCAAGCACTGAGTCGCGTCGACCGAGCGCCGTGTTCAATGCAACCAGTGCAGCGCCCTGGGAGGCAGGTGTGATCAAGGGTGCGCGGAGGAATTGTCCAAGCTTGCGCCGCAATCCCGCTTCGACCGCCTGCTCGGCGGCCAAGAACGCGGCAATGCCAACGAAGAAACGCGCCCAGGGACCGGGGTCGGCAAGGTAGGCCTTCAGAGTCGGCGTCTCCGAAGCCAGTGTGGGGAGGGTCAGAAGGAGCGGAACGGCCCAGGCGATGGTGACGAACAGAAGGATTCGACGACCGGTATGAAGGTTTTTCTCGTGAACGAGATTGAGCCGCCGCTGAAGCTCGAAGAATGGTCCGCCGTGCGACGCAAGGAATACCAACCGATCCGGTGGTTGATCGAATTTATCGACAGTTGGCGGTGCAGGCTTCGTCTTCGCCATGCTTCAGTCCTCGGTTGCAGCCAGCAAAGACGAAAGAGCGAGCGTACACATGGCAGACATTGGAAACCTCTACGGGTTGGTAATCCGGCGACCAGTTGAGAGGACACGCATTAGTCCGGAGGAGGAAGTACGTTACGGTAAAAGGTAACGTTACATAGGACCACGTAGTACACGATGTGCTCCGCACATTGGACAAACCCAAATTCGACCTGCCGTCGGCGGTGCAATTTGGTGGCGGACTACGTGGAACTTCGGACTGTTGGATGGCCGCCACTTGATTGCTTCACGCGACTTCCGTGCAGACAAAATCGCTGAATTTGCTGCAAGGATAGGATGTTGTGAAGGCCGAACGAATGACGGACGCCGACGGACGCGGCGCGTCAATTATTGCAACTCCTTCGGTCATCGCGTTGTCGAACGGCAGGCGCCCGCTGCTGATCGCTGCGGCCGCCGCCTGTGACATGACGACGACGCAATCGCGGATGCCGTCTTCGTCCGGCTCGAGCCTTGGCGCGGAGGGGGTGGCCTTGACGTCGAATCCGCCACGCGTCGGGCTGAAATAGCCCCATGTCCGGCTTTCAATCATCAGGACATAGAAATCGGGCAGCGCCAGCAGCCGTGACGTCGACAGAACTTGCTCCAGACGCTGCTGCATGGTGGTGAGCTGCACGATCGCGTCGTGGCGCGATCGTGCCATATCGATTTCTACTGCCGGATCGCCGTCGGGCAGGAGGCCCGTGTCGATCGCCTGCCGTGTTGCCACCGCAACCGCCAGTGACTGCGGATGCTCGACGGCAAACTCGATCGTCAATGAGCAAATAGTGCACATCGAACGGGGCCTCCTATTGGCTCAAGCGGTGACGATGGGGAACCAGAACTCGAAGTTGTCGAGCAAGCCGACGAACTCCGAAAGCTTCTTTGGATCACCGGTGAGCTTGGCTTTCCCTTCGACCACCTGCTTCTCCATGGTCGAGGTGCCGAGCATCACGTCGTTCAATGCCTCGCGGGTCGTCGTGATTGACACGTCGGCGCTCGCTGCGACTTTGTCCTTGGAGTAGTGGATGGCGGAGTTCTCGACGCCGACGACGTACTTCTCGTTGGTGTCCGTCAGCTCCATGTTGATCTCGATCGACTTGCCCGCTGCCCGGTCACCGTTCAGCCTCACTCCGAGGAAGTCGAAGAACATGTCGATCGGCATCGCCTTGATCGTATCCGGGCTCGCCGTGTTCGGAACCGGCAATTCGGTCACACCCTGGCGAAGCTCGCTTGCGCCCGTGAGGTAGAAGTTGCGCCATGGGCCGGATTCCGACTGATAGCCCAACTGCTCGTAGGTATCCGCCAGAAGCTGCTTGGCTGCAACGTTGTTGGCATCGGCAAAGACCACGTGGTTCACGACTTCGGCGACCCAGCGGTAATCGCCCTGCTCGAAGGACTCCTTTGCCTGTCGCAGCACGTTGTCGGCGCCTCCCATGAAGTCGACATAGCGTTTGCCCGCCTCAGTCGGCGGAAGCTGGTGAAGGGTTGCTGGAACGCCGTCGAAGAAGCCAAGCCGAAGGTTATATTGGGCAACCGCGTCGTGATAGACCGTGCCGTAATAGCTTCTGCAGGCCCATGTCGTCGCCAGTTCCTGAGGAAGGCGGATGACTTCGCCGATCTCCTTTGGCGTCATGCCGCTGTTGGCCATCCGCATGACCTGGTCATGGATGAACCGGAACATGTCGCGCTGGCTCTTCAGGTGGGCGATGACCTTGTCGTTGCCCCATGTCGGCCAATGGTGGGAGGTGAAGAGGACCTCGGTCTCGTCGCCGAACATGTCGATCGACTGCTGCAGGTATTTCGACCACAACAGACCGTCACGAACTTTCGCGCCACGCAGCGTGTAGAGATTGTGCAGCGTGTGGCAGGCGTCTTCGGCAGCGCAGAAAGCCTTGTATTTCGGGATGTAGAACATGAACTCGGACGGTGCTTCGGATTCCGGTGCCATCAGCACCTGTAGCTCGACACCGTCGATGGTGATCTTCTGTCCCGTCTCGGTTGCCCAGTCGGTCGGCAGCGCCAGCCCGATCTCGCCGGTCGACGTCGTCTTGCCAAGACCACCGTCGACTTGGCCCTGGGGGCCGCGCGGCAAAAGGTTGCCGTACATGTAGCTGGCGCGGCGGCTCATGGCGTTACCGGCGATGATGTTCTCACCGACCGCGGCCTTCGTGAAGTCCTCTGGTGCGACGATCTTGACCTTGCCCGCGTCAATGTCGGCCTGGTTTACGAGACCGCGCACACCACCGTAATGATCGACGTGACTGTGGGTGTAGATCACCGCGACGATAGGCTTGTCACCAAGCTTGGGGATGACGAGTTCTTTCCATACTGCGCGGGCGGTTTCGGAGCTGACCAGCGGATCGATGACGATATAGCCCGTGTCGGTTCGGATGATGCTCATGACCGACAGGTCATAACCGCGGGCCTGATAGATGCCGTCGACCACCTCGAAGAGGCCATGGATCATGTTCAGCTTGGCCATGCGCCACAGGCTGGGATTGACGGTATCCGGAGCGTCGTCTGTTTCGGACGTGCCAAGGAAATCATAGACGCTGAGGTCCCAGACAGGCGTCCCTTCCGCATTCTTGATGATGGCGGGATCCGGCAGCGCCGCTAGCAGACCGCGGTGCGAATCCTTGAAATCCTGCACGTCATCGAACGGGAGGCCGTTGCGATAGAGGGCGTTATAGTCGAGGGTCGCCTTGGTTGCTGGCTTGGCGGCGCTTCCGCTTTTAGGGATGGGGGGTGCATCCTGCGCACTCGCCTGGGCGGATTTCCCGACCAGCGTGACGGCGAGGCCGGCAGACGCCATACCTCGAAGAAAATCCGCTCTGCTGATGCCGTTGCCGTCTGAGGAGGTCATTTCGTTCTCCGTGCGTTTTGCATGTCCCAACATTTCGCGGGTCAAAGGCTACGGCGGCGGACGAATACTGGAAGTACGTTACGGTAAAAGCTGACGTAACAAACGCGTAACACGGCGGCAGGATGTGACAAGCCACAGGATTGGATCGTTGCGGGCCTTCTGGCTCCTGCAAAATTGGGATTCCTTAGATTTCAGCTTGGACACAAATCAGGCCGGAGACACTAACTTGCGAAAGAAGCTAGTCTAACGTCGTCCGGGCATGTCGCATTGGGATGGACACCTTCCGGATGTTCATTCATTTCGATCCGTTCGCAGTGACGGCCTGTTACAGCTGCAGCTCGCCTTCGAGATGCGTCATGGTGAAGTCGTCGATCAGCACTTCGATGTCGACCTTCCAACCGGTAGGATCGAATGTTGGCAGGCCGCTTGCCTCCCATCCACCTTTGGACGATTTCCTGAGATCGTACTTGATCGGCTCCACGCCGGCGTCTGGATTCCACGCACGCAGCGTTGCGCCCTGCGGATCGATCGGATCGAAGTCCGGAGTCAGGAAGTCAACCTCCGCCTTCGCCGTGCCGGCGGCCAGGTCGGGCACAAGTTTCAGCTGAGCCATGACTTCACCGGAATGAAGATGAATGGAGAAAGCCTGCGGCCTTGCGGCATATTGCAGTTGATCCGGCCCGGCGAAGCGCCAGAGTGACGCCGTTGCTACGATTGCAACAGCAAGCGCAACTTCAGCGGCGATTGATCGGCGGAGCTTTCGGCGAGCAGTCTGATCTCCTGCAGCAGCCGGCCTCGTCAGCCAGAATCGATTGTATATTGCGAGAGCGCAGAGAATTCCAACCAGGCCCACCTTCAGCACGAGCAGCCGGCCGTAAAGCGACAGCGGAATGGTCTGGACACCGGGCAGCTCAAGCCACGCGAGCGCCGCGCCTGCCATCAACAGCACGAAGAACGGCAGTGGAATGACACGCGAGAAACCCGCGAGCGGATCCGTCGGCCCCGTTCGACTTAACCGCCAAAGGGGAGGCAGGCTACCGATCCAGAAGAGCAGCGTCGCGCCATGAAGAACAATGCATGCCCGGGCGAGCCAGGGTGTCGCTACGACGTTGCAGTGACCTGTGAAGGCGAAGGACGCCGAGGCCGCAGACATCGCAAGAACCGCAAGCGGAAGGTAGGCGGGGCTGGCTCGACAGACGGGTATCGAAACAAGAAGAACCGCCACTAACGCCATGCCTGCGGCGATCGCAGCGCCGCTCCTGGAGGCGACAAGCAGCGGCTCCAGGCCGGCGAAGGCCAGACCGACGCCCATTTCGTCCAACCCCTGCAGATAGACACCCGCCGAGAATAAAAGGACGCCCAAAACGATGACAAGATCAGGTCGCCTCATGAGCGGCTTCGCCGGATAAAGCCACCGATTGAAGAGCGTTCCGCCGATCACGACGGCGAGGTATAGGATCGAGACGATGTGTATCGACCATATCGCACCCTGTATCAGCACGGAGGTGTCGGCAACAGCCGGTGCGGAAATGGCAGACGGTGCGCCGACGTGAAATACGATCGAGCCCCCGACCGGATGTCCATCCTCGGAAACCACGCGATAACTGACAATGGCGGTGCCGCGCGAGATCGGCCGCGGGATCGCCAGGTTGACTTCGGAGCCTGATGTTGCGGGAAGGTCGATCGAGTTTTCTTCGCCGATCTTGATGCTTGCCCGGACAACGCTGACCGGTTCGCTGAACCGAAGCTGGACATTGGCCGGCGCTGCTTCCACGACAGCGTCATTGGCAGGTGAGGCGTTCAACAAGACGGCATGGGCATATGCGCCGGAAGGCGCAAGAAAGCCCATGCCTGCCACAAGCAGTGCGCAAGCCGCATTTTTGAATGATAGACGTGTCGCCCAGTTGCGATTTCTAAGCCACATGGGCGATCACCTTGGATCAGGAGCGCGGCTGTTCCACAACGTCGAAATAGGGAGCCGGCTTCTCGTAGTCGTCGGACGACTTGCCCGCCGCGGGAATCTCGATCCAGCGTTCGGACGCTCCGTCTGTGCATTCCTGCACGATCGGGACGTAGACCCGTGTGCCGAGTGGCAGTTCCTTGGCCACCGTCCCGCGGAACACGAACTCGTCATATTCGTCGTCGGCGAGATTTCCACCGCTCCAGATGATCTCGGTGAGACCTTCCTTCACCGGCTTGCCGTACAGATCATAGCTCTTTTCGTAGCTTCCCTTTATCTTCTCGACGGTCCAGCCCGCCTTCGGCATCGGCTTGGCTGACAGCAACCCCTCGGGGACTTTTACGCGAACCTTGAGGGTGGGCTTTCCCTCGCAACCGTGGCCAATCCGGACCACTGCCTTGTAGGCTTTGCCAGAGGTGCCTTGACCCTGTTCAAGCGTTGCATGTGCGTGTGCGGCGCCCACCGCGAAGACGCTCAGTAGGAGGGTTGCTGCTACCTGTTTGATCATGAAAGTGGTCTCCCTGCGCGGACTGGCGCAGTGCGCCAGCCCCTGCAGATTCGGGGTTATTGGGCAACTTGCGCAAGGTCGGCATCGAGACGCTTGCGTACCATGTTGGGCACCTTCGCGGTCTTGATCGCATCCAGGTTTGCCGGCTTGTCGCCGACCTGGATCAGTGCCACCATGCCCATGCCGGCATGCGGCGTGCACTTGATAACGTAAGCGCCCGGAACGTCGAACTTGGTCTGAAACTGTTCGCTTGCCTTGGATTTGAACTCAGCCGCGCCATCAGGGATGAGACCCTTGAACGTCTCGACATTGTGGCTCTTGTCCGTGGGCACGAAAGTGACGGTGTCGCCGGGAGCGATCTTGACGAAGCTCGGTTCGAACACCATTGCGCCTGCGGTACCCTTGTTGAGCATTTGTACCTGATGGTCTGCTGCCATGAGCGGGGCTGCAGAGGCGCCAAGGACTACCATTGCAGCGATCAGGCCGAATTTCAAACGCATTGCATTTCTCCTATTCTACGGGGCCGAAACGTTGGCCTCGGGAACGGTTCTATGACATGCGGTTGCTGCCTTCTTTGACGCTTGTCAAATTTGGGCAACATCGGTTGCATATATTCGCACCGATGATGAACCGCGCAGTCGACCGGTGATAAGACGAAGAGACGTGGAAGGGCGGGTCTCGTGCTCGACGACTGCGTGGCCGCGTTCACTTCGTCCGAGATCGCGATATCGGAGCAATTCATTGGGGCCACATCACTCGACAGCCCGTCGGCTTGACGCCTGAGGAGGGCCAGTCTTCGAGCCCTCTTCAGGCAAGACGACAGATACGGCTAGAAGTGCAAATACCGGTTACGATAGGCTCTGCTGCTGAGCCTTATCCAGCATGTCTCGAACCTTGAAGGCGAGATCGCGGGCCGTGTACGGTTTGCGCAGCCATTCAGCGCCGGGAATGACTTCGTTCGTCGCCAGTGCCGGCTCCGAGTACCCGGATGTGAAAAGAATGGCGATGTCGGGCCTGAGGTCGCGAACCTCTCTGGCGAGCTCGTCTCCGGTCATCCCACCTGGCATCACGATGTCCGTGAACAGCAGCGCGACGTCATCGTTCTCATAGAGCAGTTCAAGCGCGCGGCGTCCGTTCTCGGCTTCGAGCACCTGGTACCCCATGTCGGCAAGCCTCGCCAACGCCACCCGTCTCACCCGCGAATCGTCTTCGACGACCAGGATCCGCTCGGTTCCGCGGGGCAGGGCGCTTTCGACCGTGCCCCGATCCTGGCTTCCGGCGTCCGGCCTGGCGCCGCTGATTGCGGGCAGGTAGATCCGGATCGTGGTGCCCCGTCCGACCTCGCTGTAAATCTGAAGATGCCCGCCGGACTGTTTGACGAAGCCGTAGACCATGCTCAGTCCAAGGCCTGTTCCGGAGCCCACCTCCTTGGTGGTGAAGAACGGTTCGATGGCCCGTTTCTTCACGTCATCCGTCATGCCGTCACCCGTGTCGGTCATGGCGATGAGCACGAAATTGCCGCTTCGCACCTCCGGATACATCTTCGCATAGTCGGCATCCAGGTGAGTGCGCGAGATTTCTGTTGTCAGGCTTCCGCCCTTGGGCATTGCGTCCCGCGCATTGAGGGCGATGTTGAGGATGGCGTTCTGAAGCTGGGAGCTGTCGACCAGCACATTGAAGTCGGACCCCGAGAGGACCGTGGACAGCTTGATGTTTTCGCCCAACGTTCTGCGAAGGAGATCAGAGAAGCCGGTGACGAGTTGGCCGAGGTCTGCCTGTTTGGGGCTGAGGGGCTGGCGTCTGCCAAACGCCAGCAACTGCCCGGTCAGCTTGGCGCCGTCGGCCGCCGCATCCTGCGCCTCGCGCAGAATGTCGCGCAGCGGCCCTGGCGGCAGCTTGTCCTCGATCATTTCCAGATTTCCACTGATGACGGTCAGAAGGTTGTTGAAGTCGTGTGCGAGACCTCCGGTCAACTGGCCAACGGCTTCCATCTTCTGCGCCTGGCGCAGATCTTCCTCGATCTTGAAGCGGCTGGTCAGATCGCGCACGAAACCCGTGAAGATGCGCTCGCCATCGGCGGTCGCTTCCCCGACATGAAGCTCCATGGGAAACTGCGAGCCGTCGGCGCGCCGGCCGGTGACGACCCGTCCGTAACCAATGATGCGCTTCTCGCCGGTGTGGAGATATCGGTCGATGTAGCCGTCATGTGCGTCACGGTAGGGGTTTGGCATGAGATTGCTGACATTGCGACCGCAGATATCCTCCGCGGCCATTCCGAACAGCGTTTCAGCGGCCTTGCTGAATGAAAGAACGATACCCTTCTGGTCGATGACGATCATTGCGTCGGGAACGGTATCCAGGATCGAAGTCAGGTGGGCCTCTCGCGATCGCACGACCTCTTCGGCCTTGCGCAGCGCGCTCACGTCGCTGTTGGCCTGGATGACCGCCGGATCGCCGTCGGGAAGGTTGACCAGGACGCAGCGGGTTGCGACGTTGATGTAATAGCCGCTCTTGTGGCGGTGAACGACCTCGCCTTGCCAGAAGCCGCGCGACTTGAGATGCGTCCTTATATCTTCCACGGGTTCAGGGAACCGGGTGTCGAGCAGCTCGTCGACACTTTCTCCG
>Ga0207426_1002635_pt1 | contig 11096 bp, 8 predicted proteins | sample AraplaMF_Cvi_mMS_FD_184265 | JGI IMG/M metagenome (GOLD analysis project Ga0207426, IMG submission 184265) | Arabidopsis root microbial communities from the University of North Carolina, USA - plate scrape MF_Cvi_mMS (SPAdes) (version 2) | ecosystem: Host-associated > Plants > Roots > Endosphere ...
CCTACCTTCCTGTTCAGTTATTGGAAGGTTTGTTAACAGATGACCGGTGGGTCGTACGGCCCCCGGTGGACGGGGTGGGGCATGGGCAGGGGGCAGGGTGTGCGGGGGGTGCCGGGGACGCCGCGGGTGCTGCGGGCCATGAACGACCGGGCCGCGCTCGATCTGCTGGTGTCGCGGGGCCCGTTGACCCGCACGCAGATCGGGGAGCTGACCGGGCTGTCGAAGCCCACCGCCTCGCAGGTGCTGGCCCGGCTGGAGGCGGCGGGGCTGGTGCGGACGACCGGGAACGTGACCGGGCGGCCGGGGCCCAGCGCGCAGCTCTACGAGATCGACCCCACGGCGGCGCACGTCGCCGCGCTGGCCGTCGATCAGCAGGGGATCACCGCCGCCGTCGCCGACCTCACCGGGCAGGTGCTCGGTCGGGAGCGGGTCGGCACCGACGCCGTCGCCCCGGGCGCGCCGCACCGGACTGCGCGGTTGGTCGCGCGGGCCGTCGACGGGGCGCTGGCCGGGGCCGGGCTGGCGCGCGAGCAGGTGCACGGGACGGTGATCGGCACGCCCGGCGCCCTGGACCCGCGGACCGGCCGGCTGCGCTACGCGCCGCACCTGCCGGACTGGCACTCGCGAGCGCTCGAGGAGGAGCTGGCCGAGGTGCTGGGCACGCCGGTCACCATCGAGAACGATGTGAACCTGGCGGCGGTCGCCGAGCAGTACGAGGGGGCCGCCCGGGACGTCGACGACTTCGTGCTGGTGTGGGTCGGCGAGGGGGTCGGCGCCGCCATCGTGCTGGACGGCCGGCTGCTGCGCGGAGCCACCGGCGGCGCGGGCGAGATCGGCTACATGCCGCTGCCGGGCGCCCCGTTGTCCCGGGGCGGCGACCGCAGCGCCGCGCGGCCGGACGCCGGCGGCGGCTTCCAGCGGCTGGTCGGGGCGCCGAGCGTGCTCGCACTGGCCCGGGAGCACGGGGACCCGCAGGTCCGTACGGTCGCCGGGGCGCTGGCGCGGGACGAGGTCCGGGCGGAGGTCGCACGGCGGCTGGCGACCGGGATCGCGGCCGTGGTCGCGGTGGTCGACCCGCGGCTGGTGGTGCTCTCCGGCGAGGTCGCGCAGGCCGGCGGGGAAGCGCTGCGCGCCCTGGTGGAGGAGGAGTTCACCGGGCTCGCGCTGCCCCGTCCCGCCCTGCGCCTGAGCGATGTCGACGGCCCGCCGATCCTGATCGGCGCCCTGCGGACCGCGCTGGCGAAGGCCCGCGATGCGGTGTTCCACACGGGCTGAGCGGTCCGGGCCGGGGCCGGACGGTTCCCCGCCATGGCCGCAACGCCGCCGCCCACGGCGCCGTTCACGATCGTTTTCCGCTTCGTCCAGAAGGCCTTCGTCGAAGGCGTCACGCTCACCGGAGTGAAGGGCTGATCCTGTATGCCGGTTTCCCAGGGACGCGCCGCGCACCCCCGCATCAAGCTCGCCGTGGTCGGCGGCGGCTCGACCTACACCCCCGAACTCGTCGACGGCTTCGCGCGGCTGCAGGACGTCCTGCCGCTGGAGGAGCTCGTCCTGATCGACCCGGCGGCGGAGCGGCTGGAGCTGGTGGGCGGCCTGGCCCGGCGGATCTTCGCCAGGCAGGGGCACCCCGGCCGGATCTCCTGGACCGCGGACCTGGACGCCGGCGTCGACGGCGCGGACGCCGTGCTGCTGCAACTGCGCGTCGGCGGCCAGGCCGCCCGCCACCAGGACGAGACCTGGCCGCTGGAGTGCGGCTGCGTCGGCCAGGAGACCACCGGCGCCGGCGGGCTCGCCAAGGCGCTGCGCACGGTCCCGGTCGTCCTGGACATCGCCGAGCGGGTGCGCCGCCGCACCCCCCGGGCCTGGATCGTCGACTTCACCAACCCCGTCGGCATCGTCACCCGCGCCCTGCTCGCCCACGGCCACCACGCCGTCGGGCTGTGCAACGTCGCCATCGGCCTCCAGCGCAGGTTCGCCGCGCTGCTGGGCGTCCCACCGGGCGAGGTCGAGCTGGAGCACGTCGGCCTCAACCACCTCACCTGGGAGCGGGCGGTCCGCGTCGGGGGCGAGGACGTCCTGCCCCGGCTGCTGAAGGACCACGGCGGCGCCCTCGCCGACCACCTGCGCCTGCCCCGCGCGCTCCTCGACCGCCTCGGCGCCGTCCCCTCCTACTACCTGCGCTACTACTACCAACACGACGCGGTCGTGGAGGAGTTGCGCGGCAGGCCCTCCCGGGCCGAGGAGGTCGCCGCCCTCGAACGGCAGCTCCTGGAGCGCTACGGCGATCCGGCGCTCGACGAGAAGCCGGAGCTGCTGTCCCGGCGCGGCGGTGCCTTCTACTCGGAGGCCGCGGTGGCGCTCACCGCCTCCCTCCTGCGGGACACCGGGGACACCCAGGTCGTCAACACCCTCAACCGCGGCACCCTGCCGTTCCTGCCCGACGACGCGGTCATCGAGGTGCCCGCGACCGTGGACGCGACGGGCGCAACACCCCTTCCCGTGCGCCCCCTCGAACCGCTGTACGCCGGACTGGTCGCGCACGTCACCGCCTACGAACACCTCGCCCTGGAGGCCGCGCTGTGGGGCAGGGGCGGCCGGCGGGCGGACCGGGCCGGCGGGCGCGACGCCGTGTTCTCCGCCCTCCTCGCCCACCCCCTGATCGGCCGGGCCGACCACGCCGACCGGCTCACCGACCAGCTGCTCGCGCACAACCGGGAGCACCTGGCGTGGGCCTGACGGGCACGGCGCTCGCCGTCGACGCGGGCAACAGCAAGACCGACGTGGCGCTGGTGACCGCCAACGGCGACGTGCTCGGCACGGCACGCGGCGGCGGCTTCCGGCCGCCGGTGGTCGGCGTCGGCCGGGCGGTCGACGTCCTGGCCCCGCTGGTGCGGTCGGTGCTGGCCCGGGCCGGGCACCCCGGCCCCGTCGACCACCTCTCCGCCTTCCTCGCCAACGCCGACCTCCCCGTGGAGGAGGCCGCGCTCACCGCGGAGATCGCGGGCCGCGGGTGGGCGCGCACGGTGCGCGTGCGCAACGACACCTTCGCGCTGCTGCGGGCCGGGCTGCCGGACGACGGGGAGCGGGTGGGCGTCGCCGTGGTGTGCGGGGCGGGCATCAACTGCGCGGGGACCGGCCGCGCGGGGGCCACCGCACGTTTCCCCGCCCTCGGCCGGCTCTCCGGGGACTGGGGCGGCGGTGCGTTCCTCGCCGACGAGGCGCTGTGGTGCGCGGCCCGCGCCGAGGACGGCCGCGGCGCACCGACCGGGCTGGCCACGGTCCTGCCCGCGCACTTCGGCCTGACCACCATGGCGGAGCTGACCGAGGCCCTGCACCTGCGGTCCCTGCCCGGCCACCGCCGCCACGAGCTGACGCCGCTCCTCTTCGCCGTCGCGGACTCCGGCGACGCGGTCGCCCGCGCCCTCGTGGTCCGCCAGGCGGAGGAGATCGCCCTCCTGGCCGGCGTCGCCCTGGGCCGTCTCGGCCTCCTCGGCACACCGGTCCCCGTGGTCCTGGGCGGCGGGGTCCTGGCCGCCCGGCACCCCCTCCTCGACGACCACGTCACCCGGCTCCTGGCGGAGCGCGCCCCCCGGGCGAGCCCCCGTGTGGTGACCGCCCCGCCGGTCATGGGCGCGGCCCTGGACACCCTGGACCGGGCGGGGGCGGAGCCGGGGGCCTACCGGCGGTTGAGGGGAACGTGGGAGTAGGAGGGCGCCTTCCGGGAGGGTGTCTTCCGGGAGGGCGCCTTCCGGGAGGGCGTCTTCTCCCTCAGCAGGAACCCTCTCTCCCCCGGGTCCTCCCTCAGTCCTCCCCCGGAAGCGCCAGGTCCCGTACGTGCCCGGCCAGGAGGAGGACCGCGGCGTCCACGGCGGCCTGGGGGTTGCGGGCGCGGATGGCGTCGGTGAGGCGGGAGTGCGGGTCGTCGGGCGCGGCGGTGGCGGTGTCCAGGCAGGCGGCGCGCCGGAGTTCCTCGCGCAGGGCCGCGCTCAGGGAGCGGTAGATGTCGGCGAGGACGGGGTTGTCGCTCGCCTCGGCGACCAGGACGTGGAACTCCGCGTCGGCGGCGGTGAACGCCTCGTCGTCCTGCGCGGCGAGGGCCGCCCTCCGGCGGGACAGCGCGGCCTCGATCCCGGCGAGCTGGGCGTCGGTGCGGTGCTTGGCGGCCTGGCGGGCGGCGACCACGTCGAGGCCCTGGCGGACCTGGGTGACATGGCTGAGCTCGGCGCGTTCGAGGCGGCGGCGCAGGGCGACCGCGCTGTCGTCGTCGGAGATCACGAAGGTGCCGTCGCCCTGCCGGGGCTCCAGGAGGCCGGAGTGCACCAGGGACCGGACGGCTTCGCGGACCGAGGCACGGCTGACACCGAGGGTGTCGGAGAGCGCGCTCTCGGGCGGGATGCGGCTGCCCACCGGCCAGGTGCCGTTCACGATCTGGGCGCGGATCTCGTCGGTCGCGGTCTCCACGAGCGACACCCTGCCCTTGCGCACCGACTGCACGAGCTCACTCCCCCTCCGGCACGGTGGCCGGAATCCGGTCTCACCTGATGTCTGACGACTTGCCGCCAACTCTAGTGCGGGACCCGGCGGCAGCGGGCCCGCAAGCTCCCGCCCCGGTGGCACGGCATGCCCGCCGGATCGCGATCCGAACAAGATCGGGGCAATCGCGGTGTGTGCCCCGGCGGCTGCGGACATACTGCTGCCCATGCACCAGTCCTCCGTGTGAGCGCTCCCCGGCGCCGGGCGCGGGGGCCGGTCCCGACGTCAGCGCCCAGGGGGAGGTTCCGTGTCGACCACCAGCGTGTCACCGCCCGCCACGGGGCGCAGGACGGCCTGGGCCGAGGGGCTGGACGAGCTGCGGGCCGCGGCGCGGACGGAGCCGGGCCGGCTGCGGGTGATCGGTGCCGTACTGGCCCTGCTGGTGGTGGTGTTCGGCACGGTGGCGGCCTGGCAGGTCACGAACCGGGCGGCGGCCGCCGACGACGTCGTGGAGCACAGCCAGCCGCTGACCGCGGACGCGGCGAGCATCTACCGCTCGCTGGCGGACGCCGACACGACGGCCGCGGCCGGCTTCCTGACCGGCCGCACGGAGAGCGGGGCGATCCGCGACCGCTATGCCGCCGACCTCTCCACGGCGTCCGCGCTGCTGGTCAAGGCGGCCGCCAACAGCAGTGGTTCGCCCGCGGCGCGCGCGCAGATCGCCAGGCTCAACAGCGGGCTGCCGCGCTACGCGGGGCTGGTGGAGACGGCGCGGGCGAACAACCGCCAGGGGCTGCCGCTGGGCGGCGCGTACCTGCGGTACGCCAATGAGCGGATGCGGACGGAACTCCTCCCCGCCGCACGCGCGTTGTACGACGCGGAGACGGACCGGCTGGCGGCGGACTACCGCGCGGCCGGGGCACGGCCGTGGCTCGCGATGGGGGCGGGGGTGGTGGCGATCGGCGCGCTGGGGTGGGCGCAGCGGCGGCACTACCGGCGCACCAACCGGGTGTTCAACCGCGGCCTGGTGGCGGCGACGGCCTCGTCCGCCGTCGTATTGGTGTGGCTGGTGGCGGGGCATACGGTGGCGCGTACGGGCCTGACGGGTTCGTACGAGCACGGTGCCCGGTCACTGCGGGTGCTCAACGAGGCGCGGATCGACGCGCTGCAGGCGCGCGGGGACGAGAACCTGACGCTGGTGGCGCGCGGTGCGGTGCTGACCGGGGGCGGGCAGGACTTCTACGAGGCCGGTTTCCGTTCCGGGATGGCGGATCTGGCGGGCGGGGGCGAGCACGGCGATGCGGGGCCGGGGAACAGGCTGGGCGCGGCGCTGGCGCTGGCGGACGACGAGGCCGGGCGGCGTCCGGTGCGCGAGGCGCTGACGCGGGTGCGGCAGTGGCAGGAGCGGCACGGCGCGGCGCGGGCGGCGGACGACAAGGGCGACTACGAAAGGGCGCTGGCCAAGGTGATCGGCCCGGAGGGGTCCACCGGCGAGTCCTTCGACCGGGTGGCCGCCGGGCTGCAACGGGCGCTGGTGCACGAACAGGCGGAGTTCCGGTCGGCGGCGGACGCCGGGCGGGCGGCGCTGCGCGGGCTCGCGGTGGGGGCCGGGGTGCTGGCGGCGGCGGGAGCGGTGGGCGCGGTGCTGGGGATCGGCCGCAGGCTGGCGGAGTACCGGTGACGAGGTCCGGTGGGAGAGGGATGAGGGTGCGCGCGCGAGGCCTGGTGAATCTGCGGGCCGTGCTGGCGCCGGTCGCGTCCGGGATGGGGGTGATGGCCGCGGCCGCCGCCGTCCTGGTCCCGGCGCTGGGCGGCGACGCCGCACGGGACACGCCCGGCCCCGGCCGGGTCTCCCCTCCGGCGGCCACGCACCGGACGTACGTCCCGGGGACGGCGCAGGCCGCACCGGCTCTCGCGCCGTGCACGGCGCGCACCGCCGCGGAGAGCCTGCGCCCGTCGACGGAGGACGGCGCGGCGGTGAAGCGGATCAAGGAGAAGGGCCAGCTGGTCGTCGGGGTGGACCAGAACACCTACCGGTGGGGATACCGCAATCCGGCCACCGGCGAGCTGGAGGGCTTCGACATCGACCTGGCCCGGGCGATAGCCGAGGACATCCTGGGGCCGCATCCGCCCGTGGTCTTCAAGGCGGTGCCCACCAACCAGCGGATCCCGGCGCTGCAGAAGCGCTCGGTCGACATGGTGGTGCGGACGATGACGATCAACTGCGTGCGCAAGCAGCAGGTGGCGTTCTCGACCTCGTACTTCCAGGCGGGGCAGCAGGTGCTGGCCCCGGTCGCCTCGAAGGTCACGGCGTTCGACGATTCGCTGCGCGGCAAACGCGTGTGCACGGCGGCGGGTTCGACGGGCGAGACCGCGCTGCGGGCGCGGCCGCACGGCGCGCAGGTGCTGACGGTGCCCAATCAACTCGACTGCCTGGTGCGGCTGCAGCTGGGCCGGGCGGACGCGGTGGTCACCGACAGCGCGCTGGCGGCGGCGCAGGCGGCGCAGGATCCGACGGTGGAGCTCAAGGGCAAGCCGTTCACGGACGAGTCCTATGGCGTGGCGATGAACAAGGACGACACGGATCTGGTGCGGCGGGTGAACAAGGTCCTGGACGACTACCGCGGCGGCGGCACCAAGAGCCCCTGGATGCAGGCCTACCGCACGTGGCTGCGGGCCGACCTGCCGGGCATATCGGGGCCGCCTTCGCCGCAGTACAGCGACTGATCGCTCCAAGGAGCGGACTCACGCCGCCGAACGCCCCGGGAGGCCCGGATGCCGTCACTATGGAACGGGACGTGAAAGGAGCAGACCGCAGCGGCCGCCCGGCCGCACCGAACGCCGTGCACCGTACGCGTATTGGAGAGGTGATCGATGGGGGTCCCTGGACCCTTCCCCGGCTCTCCGGGGAGGCCCGATGCCCCGGTGCTGGACCGGGAGGAGGTGGACCGCGCCCTGGCGCGGCTCGGTGCCGAGTACGAGGCGATCGAGACGTCGCTGCTCGCGTTGCAGGACCATGCGGGACGCCGGCTGCTGGAGGGCGCCGGGCTGTCCGGCCTCACCAAGGAGCGCTGGGCCGAGGCGGAGCGGTCCATCACGGTCCTGTGGACGCTGTTCGACGCGTACACGGCGGCGTTGGAGACGGCGCGCGAGCTGCGGGAGCGGCGGCGCTGGCCGTCTCCGGAGGACCTGGCGGAGCTGACGGAGCTGCTGCACGGCGACGGGGTGACGGTGCCGGAGACGGCCGCGGCCGACGGCGACGCCCAGGACTCCCCGGCGCTGCCGGGCGAACGGTTCAGCCTGGAGGGGCTCGTCGAGCGGATCAACGGGCTGTACGCCAGGTCGCTGGATGTCATCGTCGCCGCCGATGCGGTCTGGTCGACACTGCCGGCCCGGATAGACCTGCTGTCCGCCGAGTTGCAGCGGACGCGTTCGCTGGCGCACTCCGTGGGCGTGCGCCCCGGTGAACACCCGGCGGGCGACGACCTGGAGCGGATCACGGACGAACTGGTGCGGCTGCGGGCCGAGGTGATCGCGGATCCGCTGGCGTACTGGGTGTCGTCGTCGACGGGGAGTTCGGCGCCGGGCGGGGGCCGTCCGGACACCGGGCGCTACGACCGTGCGGCCCGTGCGCTGGAGGACATCCGGCGGGAGGTGGCGGCGGTGCTGGACGTCCGGCAGGACGCGGAGCGGCGGCTGATGCAGCTGCGGGACGTGCTGTCGCGGGCGGACCGCACGCTGACCGAGGCGCGGCAGGCCCGCGGCGAGGTGCTGGCGAAGATCGCCGCGTCGGAGGTGCCGGCGGTCAGCGGCCCGTCGACGGCGCTGCACGAACAGCTGGCGGCGGCCGCCGACTACCGCAGGCGGGCGCAGTGGCACCGGCTGTCGCCGCTGCTGGAGAGCCTGGAGGAGCGGGCCGAGGACGAACTCCTGCGGGCCCGCGAGTCGTTGACGGCGGTGACGGCGCCGCTGGCGATGCGGGCCGAGCTGCGCGGCCGGCTGGACGCGTACCGCGCGAAGCTCGCACGTCACGGTTTGGCCCAGGATCCGCTGCTCACCGAGCGGTACGACGTCGGGCGGCGGATGCTGTGGAGTGCGCCGTGCGATCTGCGGGCGGCCGAGCAGGCGGTGTGGCGCTATCAGCAGGCGGCGGCGGAGGCGTTGGCGGTGCAGCGGGAGGGCAGGGGGGATTCGTGACGGAGCGGGCCGACGAGCGCTGCCAGCGGCGTGAGTGCGCGGGCAGCTACGAGGATGTCGGCGGCGGCGAGCTGTACTGCGACCTGTGCGGGCTGGCGCCGGTGGTCTCGCCGGACGGTCTGGTGTCGTCGCCGCCCACGGGCCTGACCGGCCGGGCGCTCGCGGACGAGGCGACGGACCGGGCGCTCGCCGGTGCCGCGGCGGACCGCGAGGCGGCGGGGGCGCTGCTGACGGTCCCCTCGCCCGCCCCCGGTTCCGGCGGCAGCACGCCGACCGCCCGCCCTTCGGCGTCGCGCCGCTCGGTGCCCGGGCGGCTGTCGCACGGGGCGTCCGGCGAGGCCGCGGTCTCGCTGCGCGGGGCGGGCAGCGGCTCGTCGTCCGCGGCGGCGCGGGGGCGGTTGGGCGCGGGGCTGGTGGCGGTGCCGGAGGTGCCGCGGCCCGATCCGCGTACGGCGGTGCTGGAGGACCCGGAGGTCCCGGAGCGGAAGCGGTTCTGCAGCCGCGCGGACTGCCGCGCTCCGGTGGGCCGGGCGCGCGGCGAGGAGCCGGGCCGCACGGAAGGCTTCTGCGCCAAGTGCGGTCACCCGTACAGCTTTGTGCCCAAGCTGCGGCCCGGCGACATGGTGCACGGCCAGTACAAGGTCGTGGGCTGCCTGGCGCACGGCGGGCTCGGCTGGATCTACCTCGCGACCGACCACGCGGTCTCCGACCGGTGGGTGGTGCTCAAGGGCCTGCTGGACACCGGCGACGAGGAGGCGCTGGCGGTGGCGATGTCCGAACGGCGCTTCCTCGCCGAGATCGAGCACGCCAACATCGTGCGGATCTACAACTTCGTGGAGCACCTCGACCGGGCGACGGGCAGCCTCGACGGCTACATCGTCATGGAGTACGTCGGCGGCAAGTCGCTCAAGGAGCTCGCCAACGACCGGCGCACACCCCGGGGCAGGCGCGATCCGCTGCCGGTCGAACAGGCCTGTGCGTACGGCATCGAGGCGCTGGAGGCGCTCGGCCACCTCCACCGCCGCGGCTACCTCTACTGCGACTTCAAGGTCGACAACGCCATCCAGCAGCACGACCGGCTCAAGCTGATCGACATGGGCGCGGTGCGCAGGATGGACGACCACGAGAGCCCGATCTACGGCACGATCGGCTACCAGGCGCCGGAGGTCGCCGCGCTGGGCCCGTCGGTCGCCTCCGACCTCTACACCGTCGCGCGCACCCTCGCGGTCCTCACCTTCGACTTCCAGGGCTACACCAACGTCTTCGCGGACTCCCTGCCCGATCCCGACCACATCGAGGTGTTCCGCACCTACGAGTCGTTCTACCGGCTGCTGGTGCGCGCCACGGACCCGGACCGGGGGCGCAGATTCGCCTCGGCGGAGGAGATGGCCGAGCAGCTGACGGGCGTGCTGCGGGAGGTGGTGGCGCTCCAGTCGGGCGAGCCGCGGCCCGCGCTGTCCCCGCTGTTCGGGCCCGAACTGAGGGTGGTCGACACGGAGCTGACGGCCCCTGCGGAGGGCGACAGTTCGCGGCTGGGCGCGCGGGGGGCCCGACCGGCGCGCCGGGCGGAACCGGCCCCCGGCGGCCCCGCGCTGCTCCCGCTGGACGTCGCCGGCGCCGCCCTGGCCCTGCCGGTGCCGCGGGTCGACCCGGGCGATCCGCACGCCGAGCTGCTGGCCGGGCTGCTGGCCGCCCCGCCCGCCGACCTGCTGGGCGCCCTGCGCTCGGCGCCCGCCGACTCCCTGGAGATCCGGCTGCACGCCCTGCGCGCCCACCTGGAGACGGGTGACGGCGCGGCGGCGCGGCGGGTGCTGGCGGAGATCGCCGCGGAGCCCGCCGAGCAGTGGGCCGCCGCCCGCCGGGGCGGCGACGAGCCCGGCACCTGGGGCGCGGACTGGCGGGTGGTGTGGCACCGCGGCCTGGTGGCGCTGTGGAGCGGCGACCGCGAGAGCGCCGCGCTGGCGTTCGACGCGGTCTACGACGCGTTCCCCGGTGAGCCGGCACCGAAGCTGGCGCTGGGGATATGCGCGGAGCTGCTGGGCCAGCTGGACAACGCCGTGGAGTACTACCGTCTGGTGTGGGCGACCGACCACAGCTATGTCAGCGCGGCGTTCGGGCTGGCGCGGGTACGGCTGACGGCGGGCGAGCGCGCGGGCGCGGTCGAGGCGCTGGAGTCCGTCCCGGAGTCGTCCATCCACTACATCGCGGCGCGGATCGCGGCGGTCCGCGCCCGGCTGCGGGACCGGCCGCCCCGCGATCCGCTGCTGGCGGACCTGCGCGCGGCCGCCGAACAGGTCGAGGCGCTCGCGGACTTCGGTCTGGACGCCGAACGAAGGGAACAACTCACCACCGAAGTACTGGGCAGCGCCCTGGACTGGGTACTCTCCGGTAGCCACGGTGCCGGGCCGGACGGCACGGCGGCCGTG
>Ga0207426_1002636_pt1 | contig 11094 bp, 9 predicted proteins | sample AraplaMF_Cvi_mMS_FD_184265 | JGI IMG/M metagenome (GOLD analysis project Ga0207426, IMG submission 184265) | Arabidopsis root microbial communities from the University of North Carolina, USA - plate scrape MF_Cvi_mMS (SPAdes) (version 2) | ecosystem: Host-associated > Plants > Roots > Endosphere ...
GTCATCGCCGGCATCGGCTTCGCCGGCTCCTACGCGGCCGTGCGGGAACTGGCCGTCAAGAAGGGCTTCGGCGACTTCGCCTACTTCTTCCCCATCGGCATCGACGCGGGCATCTGTGTCCTGCTCGCGCTGGATCTGCTGCTGACCTGGATCCGCATGCCCTTCCCGCTGTTGCGCCAGGCGGCGTGGCTGCTGACGGTCGCGACGGTGGCGTTCAATGCCGCCGTGGCGACCGACCCCCTGGGCATGGGCATGCATGCCGTCATCCCGGTGCTGTTCGTCGTCACCGTCGAGGCCGCCCGGCACGCCGTCGGGCGGATCGCCGACATCACGGCGGACAAGCACATGGAGGGTGTGCGCCTCACGCGCTGGCTGCTGTCGCCGGTCCCGACGTTCCTGTTGTGGCGGCGGATGAATATCTCTACGCCGCACTGACCCGTCAGGGACGTACGGCACGTCTTGTCACTCGTTCGTGGCTCACAAGTATCTACAACGCGGGAGTCACGTTAGGTACGGCATGAACGCCCACGCCTTTCAAGCTGAACGGGCCCTGTCTCCCACTGGGGATGTACAGCGCACACGCTGGGTCATTCTCGATCCCCAGCTCGTGATCCACCGGGAGGGGACGGACTTCCTGACGTTCCTGCACGGTGCGGACCGCTCCGTGAACACCATCAGGGTCTACGCCGGGCGCCTGGCCCTGTTCCTGACCTGGTGCGCCGAGCACACGGTCGACTGGAGGACCGTCACGCTGGCCTCGATGGCGCGCTTCCGGTTCTGGCTGGAGTCCGCTCCTGGTCGTCGAGGCAAGTCACGCTCCGGGGCGACGGTCAACGCGACGATCACGGCGGTGGTGGAGTACCTACGGTATTGCGCTCTTCACGGCGTGATCGCGCCGGAGGTGGCGGATCGCTTGTCGCAGCCGCGCTATCTCGCGACACCGCCGCCCGGCTTCGATACCGGTGAGCGCGGGCAGTTCCGCACAGTGCGCGCGAAGGCGATCAAGTCGCTCGAGGTGGAGAAGCCCTACGAGGCACTGTCCGAGGAGCAGGTCGCTGCGGTGGTGGCCGGGTGTCGTACGGCTCGCGACCGGTTCCTGGTGGTGCTGATGCTGGCGACCGGCATCCGTATTGGGGAGGCTCTGGGGCTGCGGAGGCAGGACATGCACTTCCTGCCGGACTCCCGTGCCCTCGGCTGCAGCGTGTCCGGGGCCCACATCCACGTGCGCCACCGCCGCGACAACGAGAACAAGGCCCTGGCCAAGTCCCGCTATCCGCGGGTCGTCCCGGTCGATGGGCCCGCGGTGGCCGAGTATGTGGCCTATCGTGCCGACCGCGATGCCGTGGTCGAGGCCGAGGCGAACGACCTGGTCTTCGTCAACCTCTACCAGCGGCCTCTGGGCAAGGCGATGACCTATCAGGCCGCGAAGGGCATGTTCGAGCGACTGTCGCGGTATTGCGGGTTCGTCGTGCGCCCGCACATGCTTCGGCACACCGCCGCGACGGCCTGGGTTCGAGCCGGGGTGCCGATCGACGTCGTGCAACAGCTGATGGGGCACGTGTCGGCCGCTTCCACCGCGATCTACCTGCACGCCAACGAGCGCGAGAAGCGGGATGCCGTGGAGCGAGTGGCGGCGCGGCGGGCGGTGACCGCTTGACGCAGCAGGTACTCGCTTCACCCTTGCCCTCGCGCCCGGAGCCCGAGATCCCCGGCGCTGGCTGGTTGGCTTGGCTGCGCCAACACGTGCAGCCCGACTGGCGTCCGGGCGAGTGGGACCACGAGCGGATGTTCTTCGACGGTGATCTGGACAACGACGCCACGGGTGCGTCGCGGTGCAAGGTTGCCGCCTGCCGGACGCCGTGCCCTGGCCGTGTCGGCCGGTGCTCACCCTGCAAGGCGGCTGCCCGGTCGAGCGATCTGTCGGCCGATGAGTTCGACGCGACGTACCAGCCGCCCCGGCAACGGCGCGCACGCGGACTGTCGGATCGTGAGGCGTGCTTGGTTGCTGACAGATCGGGGCGATGCGCACGGGAAGCGGTAAGTCACGGGCTCTGCCCCACCCATGCCTCGACCTTCAGCGAGCGCAGAAGACGCAGCCTCGAGCTGAGCGTTGCGGACTGGCAGCACACAGCTCAGCCTCAGCCGCTGGCGCACCAGGGGGATTGCCTCGTCGGCGGGTGCGTTCGTGAGCAGCAACAACTCCGGTTGTGTGGGTCGCACCATGGAAAGTGGCGCCGCGAGCTCAACAGCGGCAGGCACGTTCCCGACCAGCTTCTGGAGTGGGCAGCCGCCACCGGTCCGTTCCTGCAGGTCCATCAGTTCTGGTGCGGAGGGCTTCACCCCGTCGTTGCACACGAGCTGCTGCTCGGACTGCAGGAACGCGACCGGGCAGGGCTGAGCATCAGCCCGCTCGCGGTGAGGCTCGCCATCGCAGCCGTCGCAGGCGTGGACAGCCTGTGTGGCCTGGACGTGTCGGCACTGAGGTTTGGCAGAGAGAAGGGCAGCAGTCCGGCGCGCGCCTTGCTGGGGCAGATCCAGCGCACAGTCGAGCGCGCCCGGCAGCGGTACGAGGGGGCCGACCCGATGGCGGGTGAGGTCTGGGACGCGGCCGCCGTGGGGCTGTGGGCCGCGACCCATCGCCGCTACGACGCGGTGAAAGGCGACATCGACTTCCGTGTCGTCCGGCAGCAGTGGTTGCGCACGGTACTCATGGAATGGGCCCGCTCAGTTCGGCCGACCATCCAGGATCTGCGCACCTCTCTTCTCGCTTTCTCCGCTGCGTCCGAGGGACTGGCCCAGAGAGCTGGAGGCGGCGACGCTCCCTCATGCCTCGGCGCCGCGGACATGACGGCGGCTGTCGACGCGATCAAGAAGTCCAGGAAGAAGGGCGGGAAGCCCCGGGCGTCCGCCACTCAGGACAAGCTGGTCAGAGCGTGGTTCGCCGTGCTGGAAGTCGCGCGTGCAAGTGGGCTTATGGACGACGTTCCTGGCGCCTTCAGCCGGGCCCGCCACCACCGTGTGGCTCCCGTCGAGGTCAATGAGGAACACGTCGGCCGGGCCTTGCCCGACACCGTCATTCGCCAGCTGGACGCCCAGCTGGATCTGCTGGACGTCTCCCATCGAGGTTGGCCGAAGGAGGTTTCCCAGCTGTTCCACCAGACCGTCTATGCCGTCCTTCGCGACACCGGGCGCCGTCTGAGCGAGGTCGCGAGCCTCAAGGTGGGCTGCATCGAGCAGGAGGACGAGCACTACCAACTGGTCTACGACAACCACAAGGGCAAGCGGAACGGCCGCCGTCTGCCCATCGCGCAGAGCACGGCCGAGTTGATCACCCGCTGGGAACAGCACCGTGCCGAACTCCCGCTGACCGAGCGTGCAGAGCGGTGGCTCTTCCCCAGCGCCCTGCACGGCTCGGGCCGCGGCAAAGGGCACATTCGGGGCGACAGCATCTCAGCAGTACTGCGCACTTGGGTGGACTCGCTCCCCCGCATCGACAGCGACATCCCGGGGTCGGACGGGCAGCCGCTGCCATTTGACCGCTCCCACATCACCGCTCACGCCTTCCGCCACACCTACGCCCAGCGGCATGCAGACGCCGGTGTACCCGTCGATGTCCTGCGCGACCTCATGGATCACACCTCGGTCGACACCACCATGGGCTACTACCAGGTGACCTTGAAGCGCAAGCGGGAGGCCGTGCGAGCCCTGGCGCCCCTGGCCGTGGACCGCACCGGGCGGCCGGCTCCTCTCGCCAAGAGCAAGTACGAGATCGCCTCGGTCGCCGTCCCGTTCGGCAACTGCACCGAGCCATCCAATGTCAGGGCCGGCGGCGGCTCCTGTCCTCTTCGGTTCCAGTGCTCCGGCTGCCCCTTCTACCGCCCCGACCCGTCCTACCTGCCAGCAATCGAAGACCACGTGCGTGATCTGAAAGCAGACCGCGAGGCAGCTGATGCCGTGGGAGCCGCCGACTTCGTTTTGACCAACATCAACGCTGAGATCGACAGCTACCAGGACGTGGCCACCACCATGCGCGACCAGCTCGCCGCGCTGCCCGACGACGAACGATACGAGATCGAGGAGGCAAGCAAGATCCTCCGCAAGTCTCGGGCCACTGCCTCCCACAAGCTCCTGCCGCTGACAGCGATCAACCCGCGCGAGGAGGATCAGTGACCGGTCACGAAACCCGTGCTGCCGCGCTCAAGGCAGCGCGTGAGCGCGACAGCCAGGACAAGCGCCGCCGCGTCCTAGAGGTTCTTGAGTCCCTGCAGAGCGCTGGAACGAAGGTCACGTTCGCCAGGGTGGCCAAGGAGGCGGGCGTCTCCAGCTGGCTCGCGTACTCGCCCGGGCTGCGCGAACACATCGACGCCGCCCGCCGGCGCCAGGAGGAACTCGGCGTCGAGGCAACGGCCGACGCCGTCCCACCGCAGACCCGCGTCAGCAACACCAGTCTCAAGACCGACCTCGCGCTCGCCCAGCAGCAGGTCAAGGAGCTCCGCGAAGAGCGCAACCGGCTGCGTGAGCGGCTGCGCATCCAGCTCGGCACGGAACTGAACCACACTGATGCCAGCGAACTCACAGCTCGGGTAGAGGAGTTGAACCGCGCAAACGCTGCGCTCACTAAGGAGCTCCACCAAGCTCAAGCCGACAACAAGGCACTGCGCGCCACGATCGAGGACCTGGAGGACGACCTGACCGCAGCCCGGCAGAGCCTGCGCAAGATGATGCGCGCCACGTAGATTCAGATCAGGCTGCCACCACTCAGCGCCGGCGCGGCAGAAACGCCCGTACGATGCCGGTGCTGAGCGCAGTCCCTCCCGAAGGAGGAACAAGCCCATGGCCCCGCGGCAGAGCCCGGTACGCCCCATCCACTTCCTCCTGGCCCCGCGTATGGCGCGGCGCCTGTACCTGTGGACGCTGGACAACCCCGGCCTCACCTACCGGGAAGCGTTGAAGTGGGAGAGACTATGGCAGCTTGAGCATGCCCGGCTACGGAAGACCTACGGACGATGGCTGTGGCGCTTGAGGGCGCCTTGGCCGGAACGGACTCCCCTGCGCACCGGACTGTTCAGCCCAAGGTTCCTCGCGGAGATGCGGTCTGCTCAGAGACTCGTGAACGACAGCTGAACGCAACGGTGTCGAGTGGCGTCTCGCGCCCACGTCTGAATGCCAACCAACCGCTCGTCTTGAGGCGGCCGAATCCCAAAAGGGGAGGACGTGGAGAACCGGTTCACAGGAAGGTGCACGTTGTGTTCCGTGCAGGTCGCGGCACGCGGCGGGTTCGTACAGAGAAGCGAGAGCGGCACATGGGAGGTGCGCTGCGCAACATGCCGATACGTTGACGAGCTCGCCGAGGCGGATGACTTCGACCCGGACGAGATCGTCCTACCCGTGGCGCCACCGCCCGGATCCGCTCCCGTCCTGCACCTTCGTGTTCTCGGACTGAACCGATGCTGTTGGAAGTGCGGAGGGGACACCACCTGCATCGCAGGTCTATATCCGGCCCGTCCAGCACGCGGCTACTGCGGGCTCTTCACCACGGAGAACGCCCAAACCATGGCACTCGCCGTGCAGCTTCTGGAACGACACGGCCGGGCGGATCTGACGGCACCGGTGAAGTCCCGATACAGCAGGACCATGCGCGAACGACAGTTGACCAACGGGTGCCAGCACTGCGATGCGCTCCAAGGCAACTTCCCTGTCCAGGAAGAGGCGTTCGATCACGTCGTGGCAGCTGGCGGGCCGGACGGACTCGACACCCTCCTCGTCGCCGAGTGCCCGGCCCTGGCGTGGCAGGAAGTGGTGCACGACAACGGCGGTGGTGTCATTGCCGTCTGACGCAAGGCCGCACACAGAGAGCCCTCGTCACGCCGAGCGCTCCTCGCCAGCAGAACTCTGCTGCTCGAGTTGCAGCTCCCTCTTGCGCTGCTCTTCCTTCAAACGCTCCACGAACCGCGCGAACTTCCTCAGCCGCTCTGCTTCGGAGAGCGGATGCGCCGCATCCGGTCCCGCGTAATCGTCAAGCATGAACTGCGAAGCGTTGTAGTGCTTCTCGATGTCGTCTGCCGTCGACTGCAGGTTGTAGCCACGTTCGCGGAACTTGAAGTAGCCGGTGATGCCCGCCGACACACCTACCAGCGCACTCAATGCCGAAGTCGCAATCCCCAAAGCCTCATTGGCTCCAGGGTTCATCGCCACCAGCGTCGACGTCACGATCGACCCCGTGATGATCAAAACTTGGAACAAGTTGTGCACCCGGCGGTTCCTTGCGGCCCCGTGCCGGTACTGCTCGATCAGGTCGAGTGACGCCTCCCGGTAGATCCTGAGTCCGGATGGTGAATCGAGGGGTAGCTTCGCCGCTGCAGTCTGCCGCTCCGAAAGCGTCGTCCGCATAGCGGCGTTCTTCGCGACGAGGTCCTTCCGGCCCTTCAGCCACAAGCGACCCAGCAGAGTTGCCAGGCCCAGAAGAATCACGAGGCCGACGTACCGCGTGACGACCGGCTGATCGCGCCACAGGCCCACGACCACCGTGTACCCGAAGAGCCCGGCAAGGCCCAGAGCTCCCAATTCCCCCAGGACGTAGAGCCTCTGCCACGTTTTCACGCCCTTGAGGTCTGAAGCAGCCCCATCATGCGCCTTAGCCGCCTCGCGGTACTCGCGCTGAAGCTCGCGCTCCTCGTGCTCCGGCATCCCCTCGGGTCCGTCGCCCAGCCCTAACGTCACGCCACTCCCCCGAATACGCGTCACCGGCAAGCACCCGTTATCCAACTCGCCGATCGACTTAACTCACTTACCAGGAAGGGCACATCGTACTGACCAGCAGCGACATCGGAAACATAGAGATAAGGATGAAGCTGTGGGAACTGCGGTCCTACGACGCGGTGATCAAACTGGAGCAGGAACGGCTGGTGTACCAGGCACGCCTGCGTTCGCGCTTCGGGCGGGGCTGGCGGCGTAAGGCTCCCGTGGAGTCCCTGATGCCGCTGCGGCTCGCCCGGTACGGGGTACCGCTGGCGGAGACCGCTCCCGCGGGGCTTGCCGCGGCGGGCATCGAACTGCAGTTGATGCCGGCACCACAGCAGTCCGTGACGCCCGCTCTGGAGCCGACGGCCCAGGAGCCGGCCGAGGAGCTGCCGAGCCAGTGGTTCGCGGCGCAGCAGCAGGTGACGTATCAGGGTGACTACGACCCGGCGTACGTCCCGGAGCAGGAGCATCAGCTCTCGTACGACGAGCACCAGCAGGCGCCGGCGCCCGAGCAGATCCCCGTACCGGCACCCCGCGCGTCGGAGCCCGAGCCGCAGGTCCCGGTGCCGACCGGCGCAGGCGGCACACGGCCGCTCGGCAAGGGCACTCCCGAGGCGGACCCGCAGCCTGCCCAGGCACCGGCCGCGGCCCCGACCGACGAGGACCTGTACCAGGTGTTCCGGCACTCGATAGAGGGCGAAGGCATGCCGACGCCGGGCGCCTTCGCGGCGAACCTGCAAGCGCAGTACGGGATGCGTCTCCAGGCACGGGACCTGAACCGCTACATGGACCAGTTCAGCGACCGTCTCAACGCGGAGATGATGGACGAGCACATCGCGTAACGCGCACACCGGGGACGGAACAACATCCCGTAGGGCCCGCCCCTACGCCGTCCCCGCCCCCTCCTGCTGCTGCTTGCGTTTCCTGGCGGTGTCGCCCCATACGGCCAACGCCGCACCGGCCGCGAAGAGGCCGACGTAGGCGGGGGACGGCAGGTGGAACCAGTGGGGCAGCAGACCCCAGGCGCCGTCGAAGAAGACCTGGCCGATGAATCCCATCGCGCCCTGGATCATGACGATGAAGCCGATTAACCCTCTCATGGCTCCAGCGTGCAGCGTTCGGCCCCGGGAATCCTCGTCCCCGGGGCCGAACCCGTCTCCTCCCTCAGTCGGAGAGCGCGCCGGGGTGTCTACGACTCCCCGGCAGCGGCGCTCCGACGGCCGTCATCCGCCGAGCAGCTTGCGCACCCGGTCGGCGCCGACGGCCAGCAGCAGGGTGGGCAGCCGCGGCCCGGTGTCCCGGCCGACCAGCAGGTTGTAGAGCAGGGCGAAGAACGCGCGCTGGGCGGTCTTCAGCTCCGGGGTCGGCTTGGCGTCCGGCTCCAGGCCCGCCTGGACCTTCGGCACGCCATAGACGAGCGTGGTCAGACCGTCCAGCGACCAGTGCTCGTCGAGGCCGTCGAGCAGCAGCCGCAGCGAGCCACGGGCCTGCTCGTCGAGGGTGCCGAGCAGCTCCGCGTCGGGCTCGTCGCGGACGATGGTGCGCTGCTCGGCCGGGACCTGGGTGGCGATCCAGTACTCGGCCTTGGCGAGCCGCGGCCGGGTCTCATCCAGGGACGTGACCGGGTTGGCCGGGTCCAGTTCGCTCAGGATCCGGAGCGTCTGCTCGTCGTGGCCGGCCGTGATGTCCGCGACCGAGGCGAGCGTGCGGTACGGCAGCGGGCGCGGCGTGCGGGGCAGCTCACCGGCGGCGGTGCGGGCCGCGCGGGAGTAGGCGGCGGCGTCGGCCGGCAGCACCGTGCCGTCCGCGACCTTGGCCTCCAGCTTGTCCCACTCGTCGTAGAGCCGCTGGATCTCCTGGTCGAAGGCGATCTTGAAGGACTGGTTGGGCTTGCGGCGCGCGTACAGCCAGCGCAGCAGCGGCGCCTCCATGATCTTCAGCGCATCGCCCGGGGTCGGCACCCCGCCGCGCGACGAGGACATCTTGGCCATGCCGCTGATGCCCACGAAGGCGTACATGGGGCCGATGGGCTGCGCGCCGTCGAAGATCTGCCGGACGATCTGCCCGCCGACGACGAAGGACGAGCCGGGCGAGGAGTGGTCGACACCGGACGGCTCGAAGATCACGCCCTCGTAGGCCCACCGCATCGGCCAGTCGACCTTCCAGACCAGCTTGCCGCGGTTGAACTCGCTCAGCCGGACCGTCTCGCCGAACCCGCACTCGGTGCAGGTGTAGGCCAGCTCGGTGGTCTCGTCGTCGTACGAGGTGACCGTGGTGAGGTCCTTGGCGCACTGCCCGCAGTACGGCTTGTACGGGAAGTAGCCCGCCGAGCCGCCGCTGCCGTCGTCCTCACCGGCCGCGCCGGAGCCCTCGGCGGCCTCCAGCTCGGCCTCGTCCACCGGCTTCTGCGACTTCTTCGCCGGGGCCTTCTTCGTGCGGTACTGGGCCAGGATCGCGTCGATGTCCGCGCGGTGCTTCATCGCGTGCAGGACCTGCTCGCGGTAGACCCCGGAGGTGTACTGCTCGGTCTGGCTGATGCCGTCGTACTCGACGCCCAGCTCGGCGAGCGCCTCGCTCATCGCGGCCTTGAAGTGCTCGGCCCAGTTCGGGTACGCCGAGCCGGCCGGGGCCGGGACGGAGGTCAGCGGCTTGCCGATGTGCTCGGCCCAGGACTTGTCGACGCCCTCGACGCCTTCCGGGACCTTGCGGTAGCGGTCGTAGTCGTCCCACGAGATGAGGTGGCGGACCTCGTAGCCACGGCGGCGGACCTCGTCGGCGACCAGGTGCGGGGTCATGACCTCGCGGAGGTTGCCCAGGTGGATCGGGCCGGACGGGCTCAGGCCCGAGGCGCAGACGACTGGTTTGCCGGGGGCGCGGCGCTCCGCCTCGGCAATGACCTCGTCCGCGAACCTGGAGACCCAGTCGGTCTCGGTGCTCTGCTGAGCCACGATCGGCCCTTCCTCTTCCTGAATGATCCTCGTTGCGCCGTCTTGCGCGTTCGACGCACAAAAGCCTGACGGTGCCCATTCTCCCAGACGGAAAATCAGTGGTAGTGCCGTGGGATACTCATTGGCAAACCCTTTCCACTCCAACGGAACGGCACCTCCCCATGGCCTCGGTCACCTCGCTCGCAGCTTCGGTCCACCAGCGCGTCGCGGACGCCCTCTCGGCAGCCCTGCCGGAGGCCGGCTCCGCCGACCCGCTGCTGCGACGTAGCGACCGGGCGGATTTCCAGGCCAACGGCATGCTGGCGCTGGCGAAGAAGCTCAAGGGCAATCCGCGGGAGCTGGCGACCAAGGTCGTCGCGGAGATCGGCGGGAACGACCTCCTCAAGGAGATCGAGGTCTCCGGCCCCGGCTTCCTCAACATCACGATCGCCGACCGGGCGATCACCGAGACGCTGGCCGCGCGCGCCGCCGACGACCGGCTCGGCGTCCCGCTGAAGGAGAACCCCGGCGTCACGGTCATCGACTACGCCCAGCCGAACGTCGCCAAGGAGATGCACGTCGGGCACCTGCGCTCCGCGGTCATCGGCGACGCCCTGCGGCACATCCTGGACTTCACCGGTGAGCAGACGATCGGCCGGCACCACATCGGCGACTGGGGCACCCAGTTCGGCATGCTCATCCAGTACCTGATCGAGAACCCCGGCGAGCTGGCCCCGGCGGCCGACGTCGACGGCGAGCAGGCGATGAGCAACCTCAACCGCGTCTACAAGGCCTCGCGCGCCGTCTTCGACGCCGACGAGCAGTTCAAGGAGCGGGCCCGGAAGCGGGTCGTGGCGCTCCAGTCCGGCGACGCGGAGACCCTCGACCTGTGGCAGCGGTTCGTGGACGAGTCGAAGGTCTACTTCTACTCGGTCTTCGAGAAGCTGGACATGGAGGTCCGCGACGAGGAGATCGTCGGCGAGTCCGCGTACAACGCCATGATGACCGAGACGGCGCGGCTGCTGGAGGAGTCGGGCGTCGCCGTCCGCTCCGAGGGCGCGCTGGTGGTCTTCTTCGACGAGATCCGCGGCAAGGACGACCAGCCGGTGCCGCTGATCGTGCAGAAGGCGGACGGCGGTTTCGGCTACGCGGCCTCCGATCTCTCCGCGATCCGCAACCGCGTCTTCGACCTGAAGGCGACGACGCTGCTGTACGTCGTCGACGTCCGCCAGTCGCTGCACTTCCGGATGGTCTTCGAGACGGCCCGCCGGGCGGGCTGGCTGAGCGACGACATCACCGCGCACAACATGGGCTACGGCACGGTCCTCGGTGCGGACGGCAAGCCGTTCAAGACCCGTGCGGGCGAGACCGTACGCCTGGAGGACCTGCTCGACGAGGCGGCCGAGCGGGCGACCGCGGTGGTGCG
>Ga0207426_1002638_pt1 | contig 11082 bp, 7 predicted proteins | sample AraplaMF_Cvi_mMS_FD_184265 | JGI IMG/M metagenome (GOLD analysis project Ga0207426, IMG submission 184265) | Arabidopsis root microbial communities from the University of North Carolina, USA - plate scrape MF_Cvi_mMS (SPAdes) (version 2) | ecosystem: Host-associated > Plants > Roots > Endosphere ...
CATTTTGTGCCCAGAACTGGATTCGAACCAGCACACCCTTGCGAGCGCTGCGACCTGAACACAGTGCGTCTACCAATTTCGCCATCTGGGCAACTGATTTTGTGTTTCAGGATGGCAAATGTCTAATCTTTTTTCATATCCACCAAATTTATTTTTAACCGTTTTCAGGAACCAACAATGCTACCGGGAATTTTTTAAATAGCAAACCCACGTCCATACTGCCTTCCGCAGATATAACCTCTTCTGAAAAAATATTTTTCCAACGTACCGGAGCACCAGTTGGTAAGAGTACCGAAGCCGTAATACCTTGCTGATCGGGTAGGGGAATCACCACGATCGCCCAATCCTGCTTATACACCCTCGCAAACGCCAGTACATTTGTCGCACTGGTTTGCAACGGCAGATAATCACCTTCTAAAAAGAGATCCGGGAAGTGCTGCCTGCATTGTAAACCCTTCCGGATCAGGTACAGTTTCTCTACTCCCTGCTTTTTGTGAGTGCCCAGGTAATCGAAAAGCGCTGAGCCGGAAAGAGAAGAGAGATCTTCCAATAGCTTCGTACGAATACCATAATCCACAGGTCGCCTGTTGTCAGGGTCTACATAACTGTAATCCCACAGCTCAGTTCCCTGGTAAGTATCGGGGATACCCGGCGCCGTTATCTTTACAAGGGTTTGTACTAATGAGCTAACGTATGCATAACTATCCAGTTTCTCCAGGAAGGGAAGAAGTGTATCCAGGAATGGTTGGGATTGTAATATCCGGGCAATAAAGTCTGTTGCCTGCTTTTCGTATTCCTCGTCAGGCGAAGACCAGCTTGAGTTTACCTTGCCTTCGCGGAGCGCTTTGATGATATACTTTTGTAAGCGTTCGATAAAATCAGGAGAAGTAGAATAACCACTGATAATGCTTTGATAAATAAAATACTCGTCGTTTAACAAAGGAGCAGGTTGATTCATTTCCCGCCATTGGGCTATCAATTCCTTCCATTCCTGTGAAAACAAAGACAACATGTTCAACCTGATCCTGCCATCTTCACCACGCTTGGTATCATGGGTAGCTGTTGCATTGAGTGCATGAGGCGTCTGCTGCTGGCGCACGATCATTAACTGATGGAAATTGACAGGCACCGTAACAGGGCTATCGCCGACTTCATTTTGAGACAACAAGGCATTGTATACGTAAAAAGTAGTGTCTTCCACACCCTTTGCTGTTAATGGCCCTGTGAACTGCATCAGGCGCATCAGAAAAGGCAGTTTATGCTGCTCCCATAATTGCTCTAATACCAGGATACCGGATTCCGCAGACCTGTTTAAAGAGCGCATATGCGCAAATGTGGATGTTACCAGTTCATCCATAGAAGTATCTCCCGGTCCGGGATATAATCTATACACCGGCAAACAGATCATAAACAGTCCAATCGCCTCCTTCAATAAATCCCTGTTAACCCTCGCATCCGCCAATTTAAGCGTATAACACAACCTCACCAGGTTCTCGTGTTCACCACCCATATACCGCTCCAAAATCAGCCTCTTTTTCTCTAATACAAGATCTTCATAAACAACAGGTACTAACGTATTGTAATACGCCTGCAATTCCTGCACGCCTTTCTGGTAACTCATCAAATGATTCACATAAGCCAGGAACTCATACCCACTCGTTCCCTGCAGATCCCAGCTATACGGCAAACTCTCCTGTGCCTCCAATATCTTCTCTGCTATGATATAACAATTCCCCCCAAACAGCTGCCGCAACCGCGCAATATACGTCTCCGGATCCTGCAGGCCATCTATATGATCGATCCTTAATCCCTGCACCAGGTTCTCCCTATACAAAGTATGTAAAAACGTATGGTATTCATTGAATACCTCCGGTGTTTCCATCCGGAGAGTGATCAACTCATTCACCGTAAAGAACCGCCTGTAATTGATTGCCCGATCTGCATCACTCCAGTAAGCCAGCTGATAATCCTGCTTCGCCAATATCTTAGTTATCAACTCAGCATTGTTATTCACCTTATCCAAAAGTGCCTTTACCATCCCCAGCTCCTTCACCTCCGCCATCAGCTCCCGCTTCGCATTCGTCCACTCCTCCAGGGAGGTGCCAGCCGTAGCCCGCTGATACAAAGCTGAAAATAACTTTGTCACCGGCAATGCATCACTATCTGTCAACTGATCACTGATTAACTCATACGCGCCTGCGGAAAGAGGAAATTCCTGCTGGTAGTAGCTGAGCGTAAATCCACCCGGACCTACTCCCAATTGTATCTCATGATCACTGATACATGCCTCCACCGGTTTCCCTAATACAGGTGCCATCAGCTTCCCCGCAAAATCAGGATGATGCCAGTCAATATCAAAGTAATGATAGTATGGTGACAAGGGCCCTCTTTCCATCACATCATACAAACGCGTATTCTCCGCATGAAACGCCATATGATTCGGCACAATATCCTGCAACCAGGTCATACCATGCTGTTGTAATAACTGATGGATCTCCCTTAATTCATCAATCGTTCCTATCTCAGGATTGATCATATGAGGATCCGTTACATCATACCCATGCTGACTACCCGGCGTCGCCTTAAAGATCGGCGATGCATAAATCGTAGAGATACCCAGCGCATGCAAATAAGGTATGATCTCTTTCAGTTGCTTAAATGTAAACCCCGCATGAAACTGTATGCGATAGGTGGCGGTCGGCGGATTATACGATCTCATAAATAATGGCTGAGTATGGTTGTAAAGTAATAGCAGTACCCTCTGCAACTTCATCCGGCGCAGTTGGGCCAGGGCCCTGCCAGATAGCTACTGATGAATCAAACTTTTTATGTAACAAATGAGGACGGTTATGCAGAAAGATCGCCTGCTGATCACTGCAGTTGAACAGGAGCAACAAACGGTCATCATTGCCGGCACGTTCTACTGATAAAATAACATCGCCAGGCTGCGGCATGTTCACCCATATATTATCTCTTTCTGTATTTAACAGTGCTCTTCTCGTTTTCCGCAGGGCAATCAGGTACCTGTAATATTCCAGCAAAGGCCCCGGTGCCGGCCAGGAAAGCATTGATTGCTCAAATGTTTTTCCCGATTGCGGATCCGGTACATCTCCTGCCCATGAAAATGCCCTGAATTCATTTTTACGACCCTCACTCACCGCCTTTGAAAGCTCCTCATCTCCATGACTTGTGAAATAAAGAAAAGGCCGTGTTTCCCCATATTCTTCCCCCATAAACAACATCGGCGTATGCGGTGATAACAGCATCATGGCGGCTGCCAGTTTATTTGCTTCCAGTGGTAACAGCGCCATCAGCCGGTCGCCCAGCATCCTGTTACCGATCTGATCATGATTTTGTGTAAACACAATGAATTTATCATATGACACATCATGCGGCACCACCCCAAATTTCCGCTTCCTGTGAGGAGAATACTGTCCCGTATACACGTAACTATCCCTCCATGCCTTTGCCAGGGAAGGCAACCCATCAAAATCTTCATAATACCCGTCCTTCTCTTTGGTGAGCACTACATGCAATGCATGATGAAATTCATCTACCCATTGCCCATGCATTCCATAGCCACCCTTATCTGCCGGTTTGATATATCTTGGATTGTTGAAATCTATTTCCGCTATGAGGATTTTTTTCCTGCCTGTGGCATGCGATAACGCATTCACTGCCTCAGCCAGTTCTTCGGTAAAATGCTTCGCACTACTATCCCAGATAGCATGCACAGCATCCAGCCGTAAACCATCTATATGACATTCCTCCAGCCACATCAATGCATTCCTGATAAAATAGGCTCTCACTGCATCGGAATGCGCATCATCAAAATTGATCGCCGCTCCCCAGGGTGTTTTGTATTTATCTGTATACCATGGACCAAAGTCAGCAAAATAAGCGCCCTCCGGCCCCAGGTGGTTATATACTACATCAAGTATCACCGCAATCCCATATGAATGGGCAGCGTTCACCAGTGCCTTCAGTTCATTCACTGTACCATAGGTATGCTGCACGGCATAAGGGTACACACCATCATATCCCCAGTTACGGTGACCGGGGAACTGAGCAATTGGCATAATCTCTATCGCATTAATGCCTAGTGAACGCAGGTAATTGAGCTTGGATATAATCCCTTTGAAATTCTGCAATGCTGTAAATGTACCCGTGTGAATTTCGTAGATGATCATCTCTTTCAGATCAAGCCCTTTCCAGCCCTCATCCGACCATTTGAAATTATCTTCTATCAATGCAGACGGACCATGCACCCCCTCCGGCTGATAACGTGATGCAGGGTCAGGACGTTCCAGACTGCCATCCAGTAAATATTTGTAAGTCATACCTGGTGCGGCATCCGGAACTGTAACCTGCCAATAGCCTTCTTCATTTTTCTGCATGGGGATCGAAGCAGGCTCCGGTGTTTTTATCAACAAGGAAACCGATTCTCTGAAGGGTGCCCAAACACTAAATAATCCGGTTCCATTATCAAGAATGGTTGATCCGGTAAATGTATATGTTGTTCTCAATGAAATCAGTTTTTACAATTCACCGAGAATATTATGCCAGTAAGTTTACAATGTTTTATTTCTACAGTATGCCCGGCTTAAAAATTGCTTTTCTAATGGAAAATTTAATATTCTATGTGGTGGAAAGAAAGCATTATTTATCAAATATATCCCCGCAGTTTTAAAGATAGCAATGGCGATGGAATCGGTGATCTGCCGGGCATTATATCGAAATTGGATTACCTGGAAAGCCTGGGTATCGACACTGTATGGCTCAACCCAATCTTCGCCTCTCCCAATGATGACAATGGATATGATATCAGTGACTACTACGATATCATGCAGGAATATGGTACGATGAAAGATTTCGAAACATTATTGGAAGGTCTTCATCAAAGAAAGATAAAACTGTTACTGGATCTGGTCCTGAATCATACCAGCGATGAACATCCCTGGTTCAAAGAAGCGCGCCAGTCAAGGAAAAGCGCGTATTATAATTATTACCACTGGTGGCCTGCTGAAAAAGGGAAACCACCGTTCCGCTTTAGTCATTTCGATCCATCCGGCCAGGCCTGGACCTACAATAAAGCTACCGATAGTTATTACCTGCATTACTTCTCTTCGAAAATGCCTGACCTGAACTGGGAAAATCCACAGGTGCGAAAAGAAGTATACGATATTATGCGTTTCTGGATCAAAAAGGGTGTAGACGGTTTCCGGCTGGATGCCATTTGCTATATCAGCAAAGACACAAGCTGGCCGGAAATTGAAACACATGACTGGGGAGCTTATTACGCACATGGACCTCATCTGCATGATTATTTGCAGGAGATGAACAGGGAAGTACTCGACAATACGAACATCACGACCCTTGCTGAAGCAGCGGGTATCACGATCGATGAGGCATTACACTTTGTGGAAGAAAACAGGAAAGAACTCCACATGCTCTACCATTTTGAAGGCATGCATCTCGGTTATCTCAAAGATGCCTACAAACGACCGGATCCAAAGGGTATCGATCTTGTAGCACTCAAACACCTTTACACCAGCTGGGATAAGATCTACGAAACTGGTGGCTGGGGCACCATTTACCTCACCAATCATGATCAACCCAGAATGGTGAGCCGCTGGGGCAGTGATATTGAAACGTACAGGGAAGTCTCTGCAAAAATGCTGATTACTTTTTTACTCACCATGCGGGCAACTCCCATATTTTACAACGGAGATGAAATCGGTATGACGAATATCCGGTTTGAAAACATCGATGACTACAAGGACATCGATACGATCAACATGTACAAATACCTGGAAAGTAAAGGGGAAGATACCAGCCGTTTTTTACTGGATCAGCAAATGGCTGCCAGGGATAACAGCAGAACGCCTTTCCAGTGGGATGCCAGTACCAATGCCGGTTTCACGGAAGGTACTCCCTGGATAAAAGTGAATGATAACCATACCTTCATCAACGAAGCAGCACAGGAAAAAGATGACCGCTCCATCCTGCAGTTTTTCAGACAAGTGGTATTACTGCGCAAACACCAGCCCGTATTGGTTTATGGTAAGTATCAGTTATACGATGCCGCGCACCCGCAGGTATACACGTACACGCGCACACTGAATGAAACGATGTTCCTGGTCGTGCTGAATTTTTCAAAGGAAAACGTGGTATACAAACCACCCTTCCTGCTGGAATCAGATATAGAGCCGCTGGTAAATAATATGCTGACTTTTGAGCTGGAGGCGGGAAACCTGCACCTGGCCCCATTTCAGGCCCTGATCTTCGGCCCCTTGCCGCCGGTAATGCCAACTGCCGCTGCTACTGAAGTAAAGGCCGAAGTCCTGCCACTGGAGGAAGAAACTATCTAAACAAACATAAGGAGTGTTCAATACCAGCAAGCATTACATTATCGGAGAACTTCATTCCTAATTTTTCCAGGAGTGCCACCGAGTTTTTGTTATCTGCCCGTGCAATGGCCACAATGTGCGGTAGGTGAAGGGTCGTGTATCCATAATCCAGCACCGCCTTTGTGGCTTCGTACGCATATCCCTGCCCGGTATATTCCGGTAGCAGGGCAAAGCCTACATCCACATCTTCCAGGCCATCTCTTTTGATCAATCCACTCATCCCAATCGGAACACCTGTGTCTTTCAATGCCACGAGGTAAAGACCAAATCCCCTCATTGCATAACTTGCCAGTGGGCCATTGCTCAGGTAAAGCTGCGCATCCGCCTCAGTATGGATGTTCCTGTCACCCAGGAACTCAATCCAGTTAGGAGAATTGAGCAGGGCCATTATAAATGGTGCGTCGTCAATGGTAAACTTGCGCACAATCAGTCGTTCAGTTTCGCAGATTAACATAGTAGAGCTGGGTTTTGCTAATTATTTCATTATTTTTGGCAATAGTCACGTATTGAAAGCTAATTGCCAACTTATTTTATAAACAGGTCTAAATTTATGTGAATTGAAGAAGAATTGCACAGTTTCAACGTTATTTTCAACTATCATACTGGCATCCAGCCTGCTAACACAGACTGGCCATGCTCAGGATAAATCCCTTACCCGGTACGTCAATCCGTACATCGGCTCGCAGGGCCATGGACACGTATTTGTAGGTGCGAACGTACCTTATGGTGCAGTGCAGCTTGGACCCAGTCAGACCATGCAGAGCTGGGATCAGTTCAATGGCTGGGACTGGTGTAGCGGTTACAATTACATCAGTGATGATATTCTTGGCTTTACGCATACACACCTGAGTGGTACCGGCATCGGCGATCTGAATGATCTGCTGATCTTACCTGCTACCGGTCACCTGGAATTACAGCCTGCTCATAAACTGGATATGAGCACCGGCTATGGTTCCAATTTTAAGAAAGCCAATGAAGTAGTAAAACCTGGTTATTACGCGACTTACCTGGACAAATACAAGGTAAAAGCAGAACTGACAGCCACCACCAGAGTTGGTTTCCATCACTACCATTTCGATACTGGAGATAGCGCTCACCTGTTGATAGACCTGGAATTCGCCATGTGCTGGGATTCCCCGGTTGAGACGACTATTAAGAAAATAAATGACACCACTTTTGTAGGTTATCGTTTCTCCAAAGGATGGGCCAATGATCAGCGCCTGTTCTTTGCGATCAAAACTTCTCAGCCTGTCACGCAGCTGAACCTTTTCGAACTCAATAATGCAGTCGCTGGTACAGAAGTAAAGGGTAAAGGTGTAAAAGCAGCGATGTACTTCAATGCGGCTACTAACCCCGACCTCTATCTGAAAGTAGGGATCTCTCCTGTAAGCGAAGAAAATGCCCTGGGCAATATGGCTGCTGAAATACCAGGATGGGATTTCGAACAGGTGAAAAAAGATGCTGACCTGGCATGGAATAAAGATCTGAACAAGATCGATTTCTCTGCGGATGATGCAACAAAAACGACTTTCTACACAGCGCTTTATCATAGTCATTTCTTCCCTGCTGTGTTCAATGATCACAATGGAGATTATCGTGGCACTGACAAGAAAGTATATACTAACCAGAAATTTACTAACTACACCGTCATGTCTCTGTGGGATACTTACCGCGGCCTGCATCCTTTGATGTCCGTGATCGATCCTGCCCTGGTAAAGGATATGGTGCATTCCATGCTGATGGTATACAAACAACAGGGCCGCCTGCCTGTATGGCCGCTGGAAGGTTGTGAAACCGATTGTATGATTGGTAATCCTGCCATCCCTGTGATTGCGGATGCTTATATGAAAGGCCTGCTGGATCCTGCAGATATCGCATTGGCTTACGAAGCTGTAAGAAAAACGGCCATGAGAAAAGAAAATGGTTTGCAATATGTGCAGGATTTAAAATATATTCCTGCTGATAGCATGACCATCGAGTCTGTAGCTTGGGGGCTCGAATATGCAATTGCTGATTATGGTGTGGCACAGATGGCAAAGAAACTGGGTAAAACCCAGGATGCCGCTTACTTTACAAAGAGGGCAGGTTTGTATAAACAATACTGGGATGCTTCCAGAAGTCACTTTGTAGGCAGACTGGCGGATGGTAATTTCAGAAAAGAATTCGATCCGCTGGAAGCGAAACACCGTTCCAATGACTATTGCGAAGGTAATGGCTGGCAGTACACCTGGCTGGTACCACAGGATGCGAAAGGCCTGGTGAACCTATTTGGTGAAAAGAAATTCCAGACTTCACTGGATTCATTCTTCAATATGTCCTCTTCACTTGGACAGGGTAGTTCTCCTGATATCTCTGGTATGATTGGCCAGTATGCACAGGGTAATGAGCCCAGCCATCACGTGGCATACCTGTATGCAGTGATTGGTCAGCCATGGAAAACGGCAGATATCGTGAGAGAATCAATGGGGAAATATTATACAAATGCACCTGATGGTCTCTGTGGTAATGAGGATGCGGGTCAGATGAGTGCGTGGTATGTACTGTCTGCAATGGGCTTCTATCCGATGAATCCAATGAATGGTACTTTTGTATTTGGTTCTCCGCTGATGGATCAGGCCGTGATCAGATTAGCAGGGAATAAGCAATTTAATATTGTGGTGAAAGACAATAGCAAGGAAAATAAGTATATACAGAAAGTGGTGCTGAATGGCGTGGTGTATAATAAATCTTTCTTCCTGTATAAGGATGTGATGAAAGGCGGGAAAATGGAAATTTATATGGGGAACAAGCCTTCTGCCACATTTGGTGTGAAGCAGGCTGACAGACCTATTTGATCAATAATAAGCTGATTTAAAAAAACGCCTTTGCAATTAGCAAAGGCGTTTTTTTTATATTTATCCTATGATAAAATTCAAAGCCACTATTAAGAAGTTCGAAAAAATGGGAGAGAAAACAGGATGGTCGTATATCGACATCCCCATTGAGCTCTCAGAAAAACTGAAACCCGGATACAAACAATCCTTCCGGGTAAAAGGTAAGCTCGATCAATTCGACATAGCTGGCGTGGCGCTGACCCCTATGGGCGAAGGCCATTTCATCATGTCGCTGAATGCTGATCTGAGAAAAGGCATTGGCAAGCGCGCTGGCGCAACACTGGAGGTACAGATCCAGGTGGATGATAATCCCAACCCAGTCAGCTCCCCTGAATTTTTGGAATGCCTGGCTGATGAACCAGAGGCAGTGACCTTTTTTAAATCCCTCCCCAAAGGGCACCAGAATTATTTCATGAAATGGATTGAAAGCGCCAAAACTACCCCCACTAAAACAAAGCGGATAGCCATGGCCGTAACCGCACTCGCCAGGAAAATGGGCTATTCTGAAATGATCAGGGCAAATAAAAATGTTAGCTAAGAAGGGGCATTCCATCCACAGTTAAGCACTCAGCTAACTGCACTCACAGGCACAATGTCCGTATTTACTTCCACTTCCACCATGTCATGCAGTTTATGCATTTCCAATACAGTTCCTTTCGCCGTTTCCCTGTACATGGGCACGAATTTATGGTTATATACTATCTCATGAAAAGTGTAAGACGTCCTTTGCTGCACCACATTTGAATAAATATCATTGAAACCTTTGATCAGTACATACAATTCCAGGTCCGCTACTTTAATGTCTTCCGCGGTAAAGCCCAGCAGTGGACTTTGCTCATCTATCACATGCACCACTGTCCAGTTCATCGGCAAACTTTGAATCTTATTTCTTTCCAGCGGTAATTCAAAATATCTGTATGTCTGCCTGCCATCTTCATGGATCTGCATCGCAGCATTTACCTGCACAGTGACGTCAGTAAGCGTATGCCCATCCTTATAACAGGCAAAACGGAACATAAGGGCATTGCCCCCTTTAAATGGGGTAATGACTGCCTGGTTACTAAAAGCCAGGTGTGCTTTGGGGCGGGCAAAACGTCCATAGATCAGCCCCGTTATAACCGCAAAAGAAAGAAAACCACTCATCGCCTCAATAGAAGCCAGGAAATTGGCACCATCACCTACCGGGTTGACACGGCCATAGCCCACCGTGGTAAAGGTCTCTGTACTGAAATAATAGACCTCCTTAAAGATGCCCCAGGCAGTATGAGAACTAATACCCTGTAATTCCGCCGACCCAATTAAGAGATAAATACCCGTGTAAATGAGGTTGACAAGAATAAAAGCCCCCACCATCACCAGCACAAAAGCCCAAACGGGCAGGTTGAGCATAATATGGAAAAGGGAGTACCGATCCCAGATGTGATTGCCTTCTTTGCGGAGGTTGAAACTCCCGTCTTTATTGATAAATCGGCCTCCATAGCTACTGATGGTAGCGCTGAACCCGGTGTCTTCATTTGCTTTCGAGAAAGGATTGATATGTTTGAGTAGGGCCATAAACCTGCGTTTGACCACAAATCTACTTACCTTTGCGATTATCCAAATATTATATTACATGTATAAGGTAGGTGAATTTAACCTTTTAAGAGTGAAGAAGGAGAGTGAGTACGGCCTGTTCCTGGACGGTGTGGAGCAGGAAATACTGATGCCAAAACGTTTTGTACCGGAAGGGGCAAAACGGGGGGATGAGCTCAGGGTGTTTATTTATCATGATTCGGAGAATCGCCTTACGGCGACTAACC
>Ga0207426_1002639_pt1 | contig 11080 bp, 10 predicted proteins | sample AraplaMF_Cvi_mMS_FD_184265 | JGI IMG/M metagenome (GOLD analysis project Ga0207426, IMG submission 184265) | Arabidopsis root microbial communities from the University of North Carolina, USA - plate scrape MF_Cvi_mMS (SPAdes) (version 2) | ecosystem: Host-associated > Plants > Roots > Endosphere...
CGGTTCGCGTGAAGAAAACGCGTCAAATTGAAACCTCGGAAAGAAGACGGCCATCCATCCGGGGATGGGTGGATGGCCGCAAGTTGGAGCTCAGGAGGCCGAGCTCGGGTTCACTTGATGTAGCCGGCGCGCTTCATCTCGCGCTCGGTCACCGATTGCGCCGCGGTGAGCGCGGCATCGACCGTCATCGAGCCCGCAAGCGCGGCCGAGAATTGCTGGCCGACCTGGGTGCCGATGCCCTGAAATTCGGGGATCGCGGCGTACTGCACGCCGACATAAGGCACCGGCTTCACCGTCGGCTTGTTTGGATCGGCTGCGTCGATCGAGGCCAGCGTCAGCTTGGCGAACGGGGCGACCTTGAGATAGTCGGGGTTCTGATAGAGCGAGGTGCGCGTACCCGGCGGCACGTTGGCCCAGCCCTCCTTCGATGCCACGAGCTTGGTGTAGTCCTTGCTCGTCGCCCAGGCGACGAACTTCTCGGCGGCTTCGATCTTCTTCGAGCCGGCGGGGATCGCGAGGTTCCAGGCCCACAGCCAGTTGGCGTTCTTGCCGAGACCGGTGTTGGGCGCCAGCGCGAAGCCGACCTTGTCGGCGACCTTGGAATCCTTCGGATTGGTGACGAAGGACGCGGCGACCGTGGCGTCGATCCACATCGCGCATTTGCCGGCGTTGAACAGCGCCAGATTCTCGTTGAAGCCGTTGGAGCTTGCGCCGGGAGGCCCGGCTTCCTTCATCAGATTGACGTAGGTCGTCAGCGTCGTCTTCCATTCCGGCGTGTTGAACTGCGGTTGCCATTTCTCGTCGAACCAACGCGCGCCGTAGGAATTGGCCATGGCCGAGAGGAATGCCATGTTCTCGCCCCAGCCGGCCTTGCCGCGCAGGCAGATGCCGTAGGTGCCGGCGCTCTTGTCGGTCAGCTTCTTGGCGGCGTCGATCACGAAGTCCCAGGTCGGCTTCTCCGGCATCTTCAGGCCGGCTTTCTCGAACAGATCGGTGCGATACATCACCATCGAGCTTTCGCCGTAGAACGGCGCGGCATAGAGCTTGCCGTCGACGGAGACCGAGTCCCTGATCCTGGGCAAGAGGTCGGCGACGTCGTAGTCGCCGCCGAGATTGGCGAGCGGCACCAGCCAGCCCTTCTTGGCCCAGATCGGCACCTCATAGGTCCCGATGGTGAGCACGTCGAACTGGCCGCCTTTGGTGGCGATATCGGTGGTGACGCGCTGGCGCAGCACGTTCTCCTCCAGCGTTACCCACTTCACGGTGATGTCGGGGTTCTTCTTGGTGAACTCAGCAGTCAGCCCCTGCATGCGGATCATGTCGCCATTGTTGACGGTGGCGATCGTCAGGGTGGTTTCGGCCATCGCGGGGACGGCCAGCAAAAGTGCAGACGCGCCGCAGACGGCGCCCAGGACATGTCTCACGGTGACCTCCCTCAACTCGCGTTTTGAGCATATGCCCACGCGTTGAGCGTATGTTCAACGCAAGGCAGGAGGATTGTCAAGCAGGCGCGCTCGCGTTTACTCAACTTATAAGTGCTGCGGTGCGGGAGATGGAAGGCGCGGCTTGCTCCGCCTCTCCCGCTTGCGGAACAGCTGCAGCCAGCTGCGCCCTTACCGTTCCAGGATCGCTTGCGCCGTCGCCTCGTCGGTAATCAGCCCATTGATCAGGCCGCCGTTCAAGGCCGCCGCGATGGCCGGCACCTTGGCGGCACCGACCGCGGCGGCGATGGTCGTGGTCTTCGCCGGCACTTCCGGCGGGATGCTGGTGAGACGCTTGTTGGTGCCGGCCTTGAGCAGGCGGCCCTTGGAATCATAGGCCCAGCCCGTGATCTCGCCAATGGCACCAAGCCGCATCATCTCGAACAGTTCGTCGCGGGTGACGAAGCCGTCGACATGCACCTGCGCCTTCTGGTCCATCTGGCCGATGCCGACGAGGCGCAAGTCGGCCTTGGCCGCGACCGCCTTCACCCTCGCGATCGGCTCGATGCGAACCATCTTGTTGCGCTCGTCCTCGGACGACATCAGGAACGGCAGCGGCATCGGATAATGCCGCGCGCCGGTGCGGTCTGCGAGCCGCCCGACGGTGTCGTAGAAGCTCGCCGAACCATCCGCGGAGATGTTGCCGACCAGCGAAACGATCTGATGATTGGGCCGGTCGATCGGCGTGACGCGCTCGACGGCGGCGCGCACCGCCCGGCCGGTGCCGAGCGCGACGATCACGGGCGTCTCCGAACGCAGCGTGGCGTCGAGCAGATTGGCGCAACGTTCGGCGATGCCCGCGGTGGCCTGCGGCGCTGCCAGATCCGCCGGCACCACTTCGCAATGGACGAGATCGAAACGCGCCTTCAAGCGCGCCGCAAGCTCCATGCAGGCGGCGATGGGATGTTCGAGCCGGAAGGTGATGAGGCGCTCGGCGAGGCACAACGAGACCAGCCGTTGCGCCGAGGCGCGCGAGACCTGGAGCATCTTTGCGATCTCGTCCTGGGTGTGACCGGCGATGAAATACAGCCAGCCGGCGCGCGCGGCATCATCGAGTCGGGACTTGTCGCTCTCGGCGGCCATGCGGGCCTCACCCCTCCCAGAAATCGCTCATGTGCGCGAAGACCCGGTCGGCCCCCGCACCGGACAATATAGCCCGCCCGTCGCGTCCGCGATAATGGCTGCCGCCGATAAATCCCCAGACCGTCATGCCGGCCGCCTTGCCCGCCTGCACGCCGCTGACGCTGTCCTCGATCACCAGCGTGCGCGCAGGTCGCGCGCCCATCTTCCCGGCCGCAAGGAGAAACAGATCGGGCGCCGGCTTGCCATGCCTGACCATTTGCGCGGTGTAGATTCGCTCGCCGACATGCGTCCGCAAATCCGTGATGTCGAGAGAGAACGAGACGCGGTCGATGTCGCTCGACGACGCCACGCAAAACGGCATTCGCAGCTCGGACATGATGGCGGCAACGCCCGGGATCGCCTGGAGTGTGCCCGCGAACGTCGCCAGCACGTGCGACTTCAACCGCGCCAGAAAGGCATCGGGCACGACCTGCCCGAGATCGCGATAATGCTGCTCGATCGCCTTGGTGCTGCGCCCGAGGAATAGCTCGAGCGCCCGTGTCGGGGTGAGCGCAAGGCCGAACTCGGCCAACACCTCGGACAGGCACTGGCAGCTCAACAGTTCGCTGTCGACGAGCACGCCGTCGCAGTCGAAGATGATCAGATCGGGCCGTGACCGGATGGGATCCATCCCATCATTCGATCATATACCCATTGGGTGAGCAATAGCCCAGCCCGGCGACCTCACCGCCGCTGATTATACACGTCGATGCACACCGCTCCGAGCAGCACCAAGCCCTTGATGACCTGCTGGTAGTCGATGCCGATGCCGAGGATGGACATGCCGTTGTTCATCACGCCCATGATCATGGCGCCGACCACGGCGCCGCCGACGCGGCCGACGCCGCCATAGGCCGAGGCGCCGCCGATGAAGCAGGCGGCGATGACGTCGAGCTCGAAACCCAAGCCGGCCTTCGGCGTCGCGGTGTTGAGTCGGGCGGCGAAGACGAGGCCGGCGAGCGCCGCGAGCACGCCCATGTTCACGAAGGTGAAGAAAGTCAGCCGCTCCGTCTTGATGCCCGACAGTTTTGCCGCCTTGGCATTGCCGCCGACGGCATAGACCTGCCGGCCGATCACGGTGCGCCGGGTGACGAAGCCGTACAGCGCGATCAATGCGGTCATGATCACCAGCACGTTCGGTAGGCCGCGATGCGAGGCGATCAGATAGGTGAAATAGAGCACGGCACAGGCGAGCAGGATGCTCTTCCCCAGGAAGAACGCATACGGCTCGACCTCGATGCCGTGCAATTGCTCGCGCGAGCGCCCCTTCGCGCCGGCATAGACGAGGCCGAGCGCGAGCACGGCGCCGATCAGCATGGAGGTCGGATGCAGCGTGCCGGCTTCGGGCAGCAGTTCAGGAATGAAGCCGGACGACAGCTTCTGGAACGTCGCCGGGAACGGGCCGAGCGACTGCCCCTGCAGCACCGCGAGCGCCAGGCCCTTGAACACCAGCATGCCCGCCAGCGTCACGATGAAGGATGGAATGCCGAAAAAGGCCACCCAATAGCCCTGGGCCGCACCGATCGCCGCTCCCAGCAACAGGCAGGCGATGAAGGCGAGCGTGTAGTCGACCTTGTAGGTCACCATCAGCACCGCGGCCACCGCGCCGACGAAGCCCGCGACCGAGCCGACCGAGAGGTCGATATGGCCGGTGACGATCACCAGCAGCATGCCGAGCGCCATGATGACGATGTAGCTGTTCTGCAGCACCAAATTGGTCAGGTTGAGCGGCTGCAGCAGCGTGCCGCCGGTCATAATCTGGAAGAACAGCATGATCGCGACCAGCGACATCAGCATGCCGTAGTTGCGCAGATTGTTCTTGATGAAGCTGCCGTTCCGGCGCTCCTCGGGCAGCGATACCGTCTTGTCGGTCATGGCTGCATTCCTCCCATTTCCGCCGCCGCAGGCGCGGCGTTCCCGATGTTTCGTTCGTTGCGCATGATGGCGCGCATGATCTTCTCTTGCGTCGCGTCCGCGCCCTTGAACTCGCCGACGAAGGCGCCGTCGTTCATGACGCAGATGCGATCGCAGATACCGAGCAGCTCGGGCATTTCCGAGGAGATCACCACGACGCCGCGGCCGGCCTCTGCCAGCTCGTTGATGATACAGTAAATCTCGTACTTGGCACCGACGTCGATGCCCCGCGTCGGCTCGTCCAGGATCAGGACCTTGGGGTCCGTCATCAGCCATTTCGACAGCACCACCTTCTGCTGGTTGCCGCCGGAGAGCTGGCCGGTCTCCTGGTAGACATCGGAGCAGCGGATGCGCATGCGGGTGCGATAGTCGCTGGCGATCTTCAGTTCCGCGATGTCGTCGATCACGCGATTGGGTGCGACCTGGTCGAGGCTGGCCAGCGTGATGTTCTTGCGAACGTCGTCGGCGAGGATCAGGCCGAGCTGCTTGCGATCCTCGGTGACGTAGGCAAGACCGGCGTCGATCGCGGCCGCGACGCTCGGCAGAACCATGTCTCTGCCCTCGAGCCGGATGCTGCCGCTGATATTGGTGCCCCAGGAGCGGCCGAACAGGCTCATGGCGAATTCGGTGCGGCCGGCGCCCATCAGCCCGGCAATGCCGACGACCTCGCCGCGCCGGACGCCGAAATTGACGTTCTTGATCACCTGACGCTCGGGATGGATGGGGTGATAGACCGACCAGTTCGCGACGTCGAGCACGGGCTCGCCGATCTTCACGCTGCGCTCCGGGAAACGGTGAGCCATGTCGCGATTGACCATGCTGCGGATGATGCGGTCTTCCTGGATCGGCTCGGCGCGGCAATCGATGCTGTCGACGGTGCGGCCGTCGCGCAGCACGGTGATGTGGTCGGCGACCTTGGCGACCTCGTTGAGCTTGTGCGAGATCAGGATCGAGCCAATGCCCTGCTCGCGGAACGCCATCAGGCGTTCGAGCAGCGCGGCGCTGTCGGCCTCGTTGAGGCTCGCGGTCGGCTCGTCCAGGATCAGCATCCGCACCCGTTTGGAAAGCGCCTTCGCGATTTCGACCAGTTGCTGCTTGCCGACGCCGAGATCGGTGATCAGGGTGTCCGGCGATTCCTTCAAGCCGACCTGCGCCAGCAGCTCGCGCGTGCGCCGGTAAACCTCGTCGCGGTCGATCACGCCCAGCTTTGAAGGCGGATGCGACAGGAAGATGTTTTCCGCGATCGACATCAGCGGGATCAGCGCCAGCTCCTGATGGATAATGATGATGCCGAGCGCCTCGGAATCGTTGATGTCGCGGAAGCGCCGTTCCTCGCCGTCGAAGACGATGGTGCCCTCGTAGCTGCCATGTGGGTAGACCCCGCTGAGCACCTTCATCAGCGTCGACTTGCCGGCGCCGTTCTCTCCGACGAGCGCGTGGATCTGACCGGCGTGAACCGAGAAGTTGACGTCGCGCAGCGCCTGGACGCCTGCAAAGCTCTTGCTGACGTTGCGCATCTCCAGCATTGCGGTCATGGCATTGGTATCCTTGGCATCACATCGTCATTGCGAGCGCAGCGAAGCAATCCGCGCTCCTTCCGCGGCGGCTGACTGGATTGCTTCGCTGCGCTCGCAATGACGGAATACATAGCAACCATTTCCCGAGTGGCGAGAGCCCCTCACCCTCTCCCTCTCCCCGTAAGAACGGGGAGAGGGAGAGGAGAAAGTCCTACTGGAATTGCGACTTCTTGTAGTAGCCGCTGTCGACCAGCACCTTCTCCCAATTGTCCTTGTAGACCACGACCGGCTTGAGCAGATAGGACGGCACGGTCTTGACACCGTTCTCATAGGTCTTGGTGTCGTTGACAGTGACCTGCTTGCCGGCAAGCGCGGCGTCGACCATGTCGGCGGTCACCTTGGCGAGGTCGCGGGTGTCCTTGAAGATGGTCGAATACTGGTCGCCGCGCAGCATCGCCTTGATCGAAGGCACTTCGGCGTCCTGCCCCGAAATGATCGGCATCGGCTGATCGGCGCTGCCGTAGCCGACGCCCTTCAGCGAGGAAATGATGCCGATCGAGATGCCGTCATAGGGCGACAGCACGGCGTTGAGCTTCTTGTTGCCGTAGTAGGCGCTGAGCAGATTGTCCATGCGGGCCTGGGCGGTGGCGCCATCCCAGCGGAGCGTCGCGACCTTGTCCATGCCCATCTGGCCGGAGGCGACGACGAGCTTGCCGCTGTCGATGTAGGGCTTCAGCACGCTCATGGCGCCGTTGTAGAAGAAGTAGGCATTGTTGTCGTCGGGCGAGCCGCCAAACAGCTCGATGTTGAACGGGCCCTTGCCGTCCTTGAGGCCGAGGCCCTGAACGATCGACTCGGCCTGGAGCACGCCGACCTGGAAATTGTCGAAGGTCGCGTAGTAGTCGACGTTGGGCGTGCCGCGGATCAGGCGGTCGTAGGCGATCACGGTGATGCCCTTCGCCTTGGCCTGCTTGAGCACGTCGGACAGCGTAGTGCCGTCGATCGCGGCGATCACCAGCGCTTTGGCGCCCTTGGTCACCATGTTCTCGACCTGCGAGAGCTGGTTCGGGATGTCGTCCTCGGCATATTGCAGATCGGTGTTGTAGCCGCGCTCCTTCAGCACCTTGACCATGTTGTTGCCGTCGTCGATCCATCGCGCCGAGGACTTGGTCGGCATCGCGATGCCGACGGTCGCCTTGTTCTGGGCGGAGGCGGTGAGACCCGTGGCCATCGTCGCAGCGCCGGCCAGCGCCAGCGCGAGGAATGTCGTCTTCAGTTTCAGCATGTTTCACTCCCTTGGGTGTCAGATTGTTTCTTGCTGTCGTCGAGAACGTGGTCGTAGACGGCTCCTGGGTCTCCTATGCGAGCTTGACGTCAGGCTCCGCGCGACCGCGGGCGGAGGCCTCCAATAGAAAGGTGTAACCGGCTTGCGGATCGGCGGCGCGTGCCGCCGCGTCCATATCCTGCCACGCCGACGTGACGAGGAGGCGCGACAGGTCAGGGCCGACGAAAGCGGGACAGCTTGCCTGCTTGGCCGGCACGCTCAGCGAGCGAAGACGCTCGCCTTGCGGAGAGTAGACGTCGATGCGGCTCGCGCCCCAGCACGCGTTCCAGATGTTCCCGTCGGCGTCGCACACCGAACCGTCGAGGCCGCCGATACCGGTGTGGCGCAGCAGCACCTCCGGTTCGCCGCGCGGCAGGCCGGTCGCGGGATTGAGCGGCACGGCGTAGAGCACGGCGCGCGGTGTGTCGGTGAAATAGCCCGTGCCGCCATCCGGCGAGAAGCAGATCGAATTGGGGATGCTGATGCCGGAAAACAGCGTCGAGATCTTGCCGCGATGGAGCGCGTAGATCGCCCCGGCCTTCGGCTCGGCTTTCCTGCCCATGGTCCCGATCCAGAACGTGCCGGACTGGTGCACGCGGCAATCGTTGGAGCGCGTGACGGGATTGTCCGCCTCGAGCGGAAGGAACAGCGTCATCGCACCGTCGGCGAGCGTGCGGATATAGAGCCCGTCCTCGGCGACGATCAACTGCCGCTCGGCATCGATGCGCCCGAGCGCGCTCGCCATCCGGCCGAGCGCGTGGACGCGGATTGCACCACTGCCGAGTTGCGCCTCGAACAGCCGTCCCTCGCGGATGTCGAACCACCAGGCGGTGTCGGTGGTCACGTCATAGGTCGGCCCCTCGCCGAGATGGCAGGGATCGTTCGAAAGAATCGAGGTCGGAACCTGTTCCATCAGGCCGTCCTCACTGCAAAGCGATAGACCGTGTGATGGCGATAGACCTGGCCGGGATCGAGGCGCGGGCTCGGGAAATCCGGCCGGTTGGGCGCATCTGGCCAGATGTGCGGCTCCAGGCACATCGCGTCCGACTGCCGGATCAGCTTGCCGCCCTTCCCCGCAATCGTGCCGTCGAGATAATTGCCGGAATAGACCTGAAGGCCTGGCTGGTCGGTGAACAGCTCCATGATTCGCCCCGAACGCTGCGCCTCCAGCCGCGCGGCGAGCGCGAGCTTGCCGTCGCGCGCGAGGCAGTAGGTGTGGTCGTAACCCCTGCCGTTGCGCAATTGCTCATTGCTTTGCCGGATGCGCTCGCCAACCGGCCGAGGCTCGCGGAAGTCGAACGGCGTGCCGGCCACGCTGCGCGGCGGTCCGGGCAGCGGAATGGCGGTGGGGTCGATGGCGAGGAAATGCTCGGCGGCGACCGTCAGTCTGTGGTCGAGAATGGGCGTGCCTGACGTCGCGCCTTCGAGATTGAAGAAGCTGTGATTGGTCAGGTTGACGATGGTGGGACGGTCGGTCCGCGCTTCCATGGTCAGAGACAGCTCGGTCGGACCGGTGACGCGATAGGTCAGGCGGACGTCGAGCTTGCCGGGATAATTCTCCTCGCCATGCGGGCTCGTGTAGGTGAGCGTCACCGCGGGCGCCGCGCCGCCGTCGATCTCCGCGATGTCCCAGAGCTTGCGATCGAATCCGTCGAGGCCGCCATGCAGCGCATTCGGGCCGTTGTTGACGGCAAGCTGCACCGTCTCGCCATCGAGCGAAAACTGTCCTTTGGCAATGCGGTTCGCGTAGCGACCGACGGTAGCGCCCAAGAATTTTCGTTCCGCGATATAGCCGGCGAACGCGTCGTGGCCGAGCACGACGTCGTCGTGGCTGCCCTTCGCATCGGGCGCGATCAGCGCCTGCAGCACCGCGCCATGGGTGATGATGCGCGCCTCGAAACCGGCCTCGCCGCGCAGCACGATGCGCTCGACCTTGCGGCCGTCGGGCAGCGTTCCGAAGACGTCCTTCGTGGTTTTTGATGCGGCCATGTCTAATCCACAAACGGTTCGACGACGGTGCGCCTGCCCAGCAGGAAGGCGTCGGCGACGAGGCGGAGCGGTGCCAGATCCACGTCGCTTGCTCCGGTCGCGGCGAGCGCGACGAAGCGCCGGTAAAGCTCCCGATATTCCTCGTCAGGCGCCTCAGCAACGGTCTTGCCTTCGATCGCCATATGCCTGCCGCCGCCGGACAGCGTCATCCGGCCCTGCTCGGTTTCGACCACGATATCCCAGCTCTGCGGTCCGGTCTGGCGAAAATCGAACTCGGCGGTGACAGGCAGGCCGTCGATGTCGGTCAGGGTCAGGCTCGCTGCGATTGGAGCCTGGCAATTGGCGGGAAACGCCAGCTCGGCCGCGGTGACGAACACGGGCTTCGGCAGGATCTTGGTCAGGATCGACAGCGCATTGATGCCGGGATCGAACACGCCAAGGCCGCCCGGCTCCCAGATCCAGCTCTGGCCGGGATGCCAGACGCGAACATCCTCCTTCCAGCTGATGTGCACCGACTTGATGCGTCGCGCCGCGAGCCATTGTCGCGCAGGCTCAACCGCCGGTGCATGGCGCGAATGCCAGGTCGCAAACAGCGTGCGCTTTGCCTCTGCCGCCATCGCGACCAGCGGATCGAGCTCCGCAACTCCGGTGCCCGGCGGCTTCTCCAGCATGACGTGCTTGCCGGCGGCCAGCGCCGCGGCGGCCTGGGCGCGACGCACCTGCGGCGGCGTGCAGAGCGAAACCGCATCGATCGGCGGCCCCTTCTCCAGCAGTTCCTCGATGGTCGCGAAATGCGGCAGCCCCGGCAGCGACGCGTTGCGGCTGGCAATTGCGGTCAGCGTCGCGCCCGGCACCGCGGCGATCGCACTGAGGTGCTGGTCGCGTGCGATCTTGCCGAAGCCCACGATGGCGATACGAAGTTCGGTCACGATCTTTCTCCGGACTGCACGGATGGCAACGCCTCGGCCGGCGCGGTCTCGATCACCGTACCACCGTGGCGGCGCATGCCGTTGTGAATGACATGGACCATCGCCGCCGAGGCGGCCTCGGCATCGCCGGCCGCAATCGCATCGACGATCTTCTGGTGCCAGCGCAACACCGTGTCGCGGTCCTCCAGTTCGACCGGCGCACTCAGCAGGAACGAGGCGCGAAGCGCGGCCTCGATGACGTGGCCGATCGAGCGCATGAACAAATTGCCGGAGGCGCGTGCCACGGCGACGTGAAGCGCGAGGTCGGCATCGGCAAAGCCGACCGAGTCGGACGCTTCGCGCCGCATGCGCTCCATGCTGCGCCGAAGCTCGGTCAGATCCTCCTCCGACCGCTGCGCGGCCGCCAGCATCGCCGCGCGCGGCTCGACCGCGAGACGGATCTCGGCGAGGTCGTTGAGGAAACGCTTGTCGATGCCGGCATCGAGATGCCAGGCCAGCACGTCCGCATCGAACATGTTCCAGGCGCCGCGCTCGCGCACGACGGTGCCGACCCGCGCCTTGGTGGTGAGCAGCCCCTTGGCGACCAGCGTCTTCACGCTCTCCCGCAGCACCGGCCGCGACACGCCGAACATCGTGATCATCTCGGCGTCACCCGGCAAGCGGGTGCCCTCCGCATAGCGGCCGGCGATGATGTCGACGCCGATCGAGCGGGCGACTTCCGCATGGTTGGAGTGGGCCCGCCGCGTCGGGATGACGACGATGCGCGAGGTCATGAGGCAGCTCCCGCGCGCTTCGTCAACGGCC
>Ga0207426_1002640_pt1 | contig 11072 bp, 9 predicted proteins | sample AraplaMF_Cvi_mMS_FD_184265 | JGI IMG/M metagenome (GOLD analysis project Ga0207426, IMG submission 184265) | Arabidopsis root microbial communities from the University of North Carolina, USA - plate scrape MF_Cvi_mMS (SPAdes) (version 2) | ecosystem: Host-associated > Plants > Roots > Endosphere ...
CCAGGAACTGAAAGCAATCATCGATGAACATTATAATTCACCCTCCATCATCACCTGGGTGCCTTTTAACGAGAACTGGGGCGCATTCGATGTGAAAGAAATTACGGATTGGGTCAAAGCCTATGATCCCTCCCGCCTGGTGAACGGCAATTCAGGCTTTAATAATAATCCAGACTATCAAAAGCCCTACGGCGATCCGGGAAACGGGGATTATGTAGATACCCATATTTACGTAGGCCCATACAAAGCATCCGTACCAGACGATAAGCGTGCAGCCTCGCTAGGTGAATTTGGCGGCGTTGGATTGTTTGTCCGCGGCCATATGTGGCCTGTTGAGAATAATGCTTATGCTTATGAGCCTACCCAGACAGCGCTCACAGACCGCTACATTCTTTTAATGGACCAGGTAGAGCAGCTCATGAAGTACAAAGGGCTGAGTGTAGCGATTTATACACAAACAACAGATGTGGAGCACGAAGTGAACGGTCTGCTGACTTATGACAGGAAAGTGGAAAAGATGCAGCTGGACAGGATAAAAGAGGTTAACCAGGCAGTCATAGATGAATCAAAAAAGATGAATGATCAGAAAAATTAAGACAGCGCCCATACTAAGGTACTTATACCAGAAACGATTCTTTTCTGCAAATCAGATAATAACTATACCCTTTTTTACCTGCAAAATAATCAGAAGCATATCTCATCAAAACCCATTTTTGAATATGAGGAACCGTTAAACACACATGGCTTTGTCAGGTGTCATCAATCTTACCTGGTAAGTAGCATCTTTATTAAAAGCTGGATAAAGTTGATGGGGACAGGCTGCTAATTGAAGGCGATAAAATCCCCTTTTACCATGAAAAGGGCTGCCAGATTTCTGGTTACCTTTAAGTAACAGCCAGATATGGTTTATTTTCTAACTTAAATTTCGCATCATGAAAAAAAGAACGGAAAAGAAACTGACTTTAGGCAAGATCAAGATCGCTCACCTGAGCGCTTCTATTCAATCGGCGCCTGTAGATGGTAATAAAGCCCCTACCAATGGTGTCAGTGTTTGCACTTGTACCTTCTATAAGTGTTCAGGAGCGCCGGCCTGCGATACGGACGCCTGTGTGTAGCGTATGAAATTAGAAAGCCGGGCACAATGTAATGTGCCCGGCTTTCTGCAAAATTTAAAAAGGGCTCCAGATCCTAAAATCTGAAACCCTTTACCACTAGTGACCCTGTAGGGACTCGAACCCTAGACCCGCTGATTAAGAGTCAGCTGCTCTACCAACTGAGCTACAGAGTCTTAAATTCCTGTTTCCATTCAAACAGGGTTGCAAATTTAATGCGTTGATCTAAATTTCACAAAAGTTATTTAACTTAAATAAAAAAACCGGACTTTTTTTCTGGAAAAAGGAGCTTAAAGCATGGAAACAGCATATATAGTCGCAGGATACCGTACCGCTGTCGGCAAAGCCAAACGCGGCGGATTCCGCTTTTACCGGCCGGATGACCTGGCCGTAGACGTCATCACCGGGCTGCTGAAAAGCGTTCCCCAGCTGGAACCCCACCGTGTAGACGATCTCATCGTAGGTAACGCCGTTCCCGAAGCCGAACAGGGCCTGCAAATTGGCCGCATGATCTCTGTAAGAGCCCTCGGCGAAGGTATTCCCGGCATGACTGTTAACCGTTACTGCGCCTCCGGCCTCGAAACTATCGCCATTGCTACCGCCAAGATTCAGTCAGGCATGGCCCACTGCATCATTGCCGGTGGTACCGAGAGCATGAGCCTGGTGCCCACCGTAGGCTGGAAAACCGTTCCCAACTACACGGTAGCCAGCACCACGCCCGATTATTACCTGGGCATGGGCCTCACCGCCGAAGCAGTAGCCAAGGAATTCAATGTATCCCGTGAAGACCAGGACGCATTCGCGCTCAGGTCTCACCACCGGGCTATCGAAGCTATCCGGAACGGCTACTTTAAAGAAGGTATCCTCCCCATCAACGTAGAAGAAGTATACGTAGATGAGAAAGGCAAAAAACAAAAACGCAGCTACACCGTAGATACCGACGAAGGTCCTCGTGCAGACACATCGCCCGAAGCCCTCGCCAAACTGAAACCCGTATTCGCTGCCGGTGGTTCCGTAACAGCAGGTAACTCCTCGCAGACATCCGACGGCGCCGCTTTCGTGATCGTCATGAGCGAAACCATGGTGAAAGAGCTGGGCCTCAAACCCATCGGCCGCCTGGTAGCTTGCGCCTCCGCAGGTGTACATCCGCGCATCATGGGTATAGGCCCCGTAGCCGCTGTGCCCAAAGCCTTGAAGATCGCTGGTAAATCCCTGCAGGATGTCGGCCTGGTAGAGCTGAACGAAGCCTTCGCTTCTCAGTCACTTGCCGTGATCCGTGAACTGGGCATCGATCCCGAGATCGTAAATATCAACGGCGGCGCCATTGCCCTGGGGCACCCCCTTGGCTGTACCGGCGCTAAGCTTACCGTTCAGATCCTCAGCGATCTCAAACGCCTGAATAAGAAGTATGGCCTGGTAACGGCCTGTGTAGGCGGCGGACAAGGCATCGCCGGACTAATAGAACGCATTGATTAATACTAGTGAATAAAATCAAGAGGGTGTTTCGAAAGAAACACCCTTTCTTGTTTTATAGCGGTTTATGCCATATTTGCAGTATTGATATGCTATCGATATCGTAACCCTTTAAAGAGATACTATATCGTTACGTTATCGTTACGTTATCGTTACTTTATCCCTAGGCGTAAGCGCTATAACCTTACTTCTCCGGGTACTCCGCGCCCGCTCCTAACTGCAATATCACCTCCAGGCCCAATGTCGGATACTTTTCCTTGATCTTTGCTATAAACGCCTCTTTATTATCAGCCGTCGCCCTGGCCTCATCATAAAAATGCAGATACTCCTTCATAAACGCTAGGGTCTCCACATTATCTTCTTTCGCCGGGTCCTTATGACCCGCTACTACCTTCGCAGGATGCAGCGCCGCTATCTTATCCAGCACTTTTACCCATTCCTGGCGCTGTGCTTTGTTCGCCTCCCTCGTCCAGGGATAGATGCCGTTATACACAACATCCCCTGCTACCACGGTACGTATAGAAGGAATATACACGTAAGAGTTATGCGTATCATCCCCCTGCACCGGCCCATGGATCTCCAGCTTTTTTCCCTCCAGCAGGATAGTATTCCCTTTCAGCACCTCTGGTATCACCACTGCATCCGCTAAATTATCCTTATACACACCTTTCCATTCCTTCGCCTTTTCCTGCCATGAGTCTTTAATCTCTTTAACCGTAGCGGGCAGCGCTACAAACTTTGCATCCGGGAAAGCCTGCTGAATGATAGTTGATCCAAAGATATGATCCGGATGCCAATGCGTAATGTAAACAGTGGTAAGATGCTTGCCGCTTTGTTTGATCTCATCCACCACCTTTTGCGCTTCGGAGATCAGGAACTGTGCATCTATCAATACTGCATCCTTTTTTCCGCTTACCAGGGTAGAAGTTACCCGGAAACCGGCTTCAGACCCAACAATAGGCTGTACCTGCAACTGTGCTTTGGCGGCGACGCCAGAAAGTGCGATCAATGCCGTCAGTAATAATTTTGTTTTCATTCTTTGTTACTGTTTTGTAGTTAGTTACTTTTGGAGAGTCAAAGGTAAAAGGCTACTGGATTGCTGACAAGAAGGCACTTGAAAATCAGTTACTTACTTCTAAGTGACTATTGTTGATTATCAACATCATGACATGATAAAAAGTTTAGAAATATTTGCACAGGCAGACACTTGCCCCGTTCGTAATGTACTGGACCGCTTCGGCGATAAATGGTCCATCCTTGTGATCATCATCCTTGGAGACTACGGTCCCATGCGTTTCAACGCCCTGAATAACACCATCGGCGATATCTCCCAGAAAATGCTCACCGTTACCCTCCGTACCCTGGAAGCAGACGGACTGGTACTTCGTACGCTCTATCCCGAGATCCCGCCACGGGTGGAATATGAACTGACAGACCTGGGCCGAAGCCTGCTGCCACTCATCGGATCACTGCAGCAATGGGCCCTGCGGAACATGCCTGCCATCCTGGAGAACAGGAAGAAAGCAAGCGCTAAAGTGAAGACTGCATAGCCAGGCGCCAAAACCGGACATTCCTTGTGCGATAGCGGACAGTCTCACACCTAAGGGCATACATACCGTTTTGATTATCATACCTGTATAATTCTGGCACTTCCTTAGTGACGCCCTTATACTATGCTTAAGAACTACCTCCGTATAGCCCTGCGGAATCTGCTTAGGAACAAGCTCTTTTCCGCCATCAACATATTCGGTCTGGCCATCGGCCTTACCTGCTGTATGCTGCTGTTGTTATACATCCGCAGTGAACTGATGTTCGATAAACATCACCAGCATGCATCCGATCTCTATTTGCTGAAAAGCACGGCAACGCCGACCTCCGGTGGTGACACGCGCGACTTCGTTACCATCTCTGCGCCCTATGCCCCCACCCTGAAAGCTACTTATCCTGAAATACAGGAAGCTACCAGGATCTGGGAGAACGTGGTCGATTCAAAGACGCTGCTACAGATCCGCGAATCCGGTAAGCCGGTCCGTTCCTTTTATGAAACTCGCGCCTTCCAGGCCGATTCCAACTTCTTCGACGTCTTTACCTACCAGTTCATTGAAGGCAACGCACATACCGCCCTGCGTGAACCTAACGCCATCGTACTGTCTGAACCCGTAGCCCGTAAGCTGTTCGGCAATGCTCCTGCGCTGGACAAAACCATCTCCGTAGGCGGTAACACCGGCGACGGGGAGGTTTTTAAAGTAACAGGCGTATACAAAGATGAAAGCTCTCGTTCACATATAGACGCCCGTTTGATTGTACCGATGTCCGCTGGCTGGGTAGGCGGCTTCCTGCGCAGAGGCTCCCTTAATTTTTCGTTTAACAACATGTTTGTTACCTACCTGCGTCTGCGCCCCGGTACAGATCCGAAAAAGCTGGATCGCAAGTTCCCTGCATTCATGGAGCAATACGCCAACAAAGACCTGAAGACCGCCGGCTATAACAAAACCATCTCCCTGTTACCGGTTGCTGATATTCACCTGTACGATAAAACGAATACTATCGTTACCCCTACCAGCAGTAAAACTTATCTCTATATATTAGGTAGTATCGCCGTATTCATCCTGCTCATCGCCTGCATCAATTTTATGAACCTGGCCACCGCACGTTCTGCCAGGCGCGCAGCCGAAGTAGGCATCAGGAAAGTCATGGGCGCAGAAAAAGGCGCCCTGGTAAGACAGTTTCTCGGAGAATCTGTCATCCTCTCTATGATCTCATTGGTACTGGCCCTGGGACTGGTAGCAGTAGCCCTGCCTTTATTCAATCAGCTCACCGGCAAAACACTGGCCGCAGCCACGCTGCTGGAGCCCGGGATCATCAGCGCATTCATTGCGCTGGCGCTAATTACAGGATTACTCGCAGGCAGCTATCCCGCATTTTATCTCTCCGTCTTCAGACCGGTGGAAGTATTAAAAGGCCGCTTCGTGAATTCCATTTCTGCGATAGCATTACGCAAAGGATTGGTAGTATGCCAGTTCGTAGTTTCAATAGGACTGGTACTGGCCACGCTGATCATTCAGCAGCAAATGGAGTATCTCCGCACCCGGCCCCTGGGATTTAATAAGGATCAGCAGGTGGTGATCCCCCTGCGTACGGACGAATCGCATAAGGCATATGCTACGCTGCGACAGGAGATCCTGAGCAGCAACCTGGTGCAGGGCGCCGAAGGAACCGGATATTACCCCGGTATTTTCAACGCCTCCGACTTTACCCTGCACCGGCCCGATCAACCGGTGGAAGAAGGACAAACGGTAAAGACCAACTGGGTGTCTTCCGGTTTCCTGCAGATGATGGGCTTTGAATTAAAAGCAGGCCGGCTGTTCTCCGCTCAGTTCAGGGGCGATACCGCCAACAGGATGGTAGTGAACGAAACCACCCTGAAAAAGCTCGATATTCCCCTGGATAAAGCCATCGGCCAAAAGCTGATGTGGAATCGTCCCGGTCAGGATCAGCACGTAGAGACCTTCGAGATCGTAGGCGTGGTAAAAGACTTCAATTTCCAGGACCTGCACCATCCTATTCAACCCTATACTTTTTTCCTTGGCGCAGGCGATTATTATAATTACCTGATTGTGCATGTGAACACGGCTAACATGGAAAAAGCTTTGAGCTTTCTCGGTCAGCAGTGGAATAAGCTTTGTCCGAACGAGCCCTTCGAATACACTTTCCTCGATGAGGACTTCCAGCGCAACTATCACGCAGAATCCCGTACAGCCGCTATCGTGAGCTGGTTTACCGGGATCTCCATATTCATCTCCTGTCTTGGTCTTTTTGGCCTTGCCGCTTTTGCTGCACAGCAGCGTACCCGCGAGATCGGTATCCGCAAAGTACTGGGCGCTTCTATTATGAATATCACCGCTATGCTGTCCAAAGATTTTGTAAGACTGGTGATCATCGCCCTGCTCATTGCCAGCCCCTTAGCCTGGTATTTTATGAACCGCTGGCTGGGAGCATTTGCTTATCAGGTAAGCATTAGTGCATGGATCTTTGTTGTCGCAGGCGCATTTGCTGTTATTATCGCCCTGGCTACTGTAAGTACACAGGCCATCCGGGCTGCCATCATGGATCCTGTGAAGAGTTTACGCTCAGAATAGTCTGTTGTTTCAATAGCCGTTAACGTTATGTTTAAAAACTATTTGAAGTTAACCTGGCGTAATCTGCTGAAAGATCGCCAATTTACCTTACTCAACCTGGCCGGCCTGTCAACAGGGCTGGCCTGTGTGTTATTGATCTGTTTATGGATCAATGATGAATTGCAGGTAGACAGCTTCCATCACTATAACAAGCGCCTCTACCAGGTAATGTTCAATGAGAAGGTAGGAGACCAGCTGGCCACCAGGGGAGGCAGCGCTGGTCTTATGAGCGAAGTGCTGAAGAAGGATCTTCCCGCCGTGGAATTTGCAGTCACTACTACTCCTGCCGACTGGTTTCAGCAGTTCAATATCTCTTACCAACAGCATACATACTGTCAGCGCAGCGGGGAATTTTGCAGGCAAGGACTTCTTCAACGTTTTTTCCTACAAGCTGTTGCAGGGTAATAAAGACCAGGTACTGGCTGATAAGAATGCCGTAGTTATATCAAAACATCTTGCCAGGCAATTGTTCAATACAACCGATAAAGCTGTCGGCAAAATGCTCGAATGGAAATGGCTGTCCTTAAAAAAGCAGAGTATTGTCACCGGTGTCTTTGATGATATGCCATCTAATTCCACCCAACGGTTTGACTTCATATTGTCTTTTGAAGCCTGGAAAGAGATAGTTTCTGCTACCACCAGCCTTAACGGCAGTATGGGCCCCTTTTTAACTTATATGGTGTTAAGGGAGGGGACAGACGTCAATAAATTGAGCAGCAAGTTCCCCGGTCTCGTAAAGACCAATTTCAGTGATTCCGTTTCTTCCATGTTCCTTCGTAAGTATGCAGACGGCTACCTCTATGGTAAATATGAGAATGGCGTACAGGTTGGCGGACGCATTGAATATGTAAGGCTGTTTTCCATCATTGCGCTTTTCATCCTGGTGATTGCCTGTATTAACTTCATGAACCTTTCTACCGCGAAAGCGGCCGGCAGAATAAAGGAAGTAGGAGTGAAGAAGGCCCTGGGAGCAGGGCGCTATACGCTCGTTTTCCAGTTCCTGGGAGAATCCCTGTTCATGAGCATGTTGTCGTTACTATTGGCCTTGCTGATCGTTGCGCTGTTATTGCCCCGCTTAAGTGATATTACCGGGAAGCAACTGGCGGCCGGTATCAATATAGAATTGACCGCTGCTATGCTGGTTATCACCTTATTTGCCGGTGTGCTGGCAGGCAGCTATCCTGCATTGTATCTTAGCCGTTTCCGTCCGGCCATCACATTGAAAGGGAAGATCGGCAGCACAGGGGGAGAGCTGTGGGCGCGGAAAGGACTGGTAGTATTCCAGTTCGCCGTATCGGTATTATTCATCGTAGGCGTATTGGTAGTGCATAGCCAGTTGAAATATGTGCAAACCAAAAACCTTGGTTACGATAAGGATAATGTGGCCTACTTTGAAATGGAAGGAAGAGTGGCAGAAAAGCCGGAGGCTTTCCTCGCTGCCTTAAAGAACATCCCCGGTGTTGTCAATGCGTCCAGTATTCAGTCGAATCTCGTCATGTCCGCTACTACGCCTATATCAAGAGTACAATGGGAGGGAAAGAACCAGGACAACAGCATCCGCTTTTATCACATGGCTGTTAACTACGACCTTATTGAAACCCTGGGGATACAGATGGCGGCCGGCCGGTCTTTTTCCCGGCTGTTTAGCACCGACACTGCAGGCGTTATATTGAACGAAGCTGCCGTTAGCGTAATGGGCCTCACCGATCCGGTAGGTAAGATCATTAACATCGGAACGGAGGAACGGCGTATCCTGGGGGTGGCAAAGAACTTTCATTTCAATTCGCTCCACGAAGAAATAAGACCCTTTATTTTCCGCCTGGTACCCCAGGAAACAATGATGGTGATGGCCAGGATACAAAAGGGCAGGGAAGCAGCTACACTCCAGAGAATGAAGGATGCCTATACCCGCTTTAATCCCGGTTACGTGTTTGATTATCAATTTTTGGACAATGCTTACCAGGCACAGTACACAGCTGAAAAGCTGGTGGCTTCACTGTCCGGCTACTTCGCAGGCCTCGCCGTGGTCATCTCCTGCCTGGGCTTGTTCGGCCTCGTGGCCTTTACTGCAGAGCGCCGCCGGAAAGAAATAAGCATTCGTAAAGTATTGGGCGCAACGGTCAGCAATGTGGTCATGATGTTATCTGCCGACTTCTTAAAGCTGGTACTGTTTGCCATGCTGCTGGCATTTCCGCTGGCCTGGTGGGGCGCACAAAGCTGGCTGGCAGGTTTTGCTTACCGCATCCCGCTGGGAATGGATATATTTTTACTGGCCGGGGCCGCTACCATGATCATGACCATGCTCACCATCAGTTTCCAGGCGCTCAGGGCCGCGCTGGCCAGTCCCGTCAGAAGTCTCGGCACAGAATAAATACTTAACGTATATTTGTTGCCGATTTCCACCTTTATGCTAAAACAAGTACTTAAAGAACTATTCCACAGAGACCTTGGCAAACTGAAAAACGAGATCAGCGCTTACAGGAACGAACAGAAACTTTGGTACATAGAAAAAAACATCGCCAATTCCGGCGGTAATCTTTGCCTGCACCTTATTGGTAACCTGAATACCTATATCGGCGCCGAATTCGGTAAAACCGGGTACGTCAGGGACAGGCCCCTTGAATTCTCCGCCAAAGATGTACCACAGCAAAAGCTGCTGCAGATGATCGATGAGACGATAGCTGTAGTAGATGCCGCGCTTGACAAACTAACAGACCAGGATATGGAAAACGAGTATCCGCAGCTCGTATTTGAGCAGAAAACCACTACCGGGTATTTCCTGGCACACCTGGCTATGCATCTGAATTATCATCTCGGACAGATCAATTATCACAGAAGATTGTTAGATGAAGCATGAACCCTTCACGGAGGAAACATAACTTTAAATTAATAACCAAAATCAAAAATACGTCTTATCATTGCGCCCGATTTCATAAGAGTTGGTAGCGAAAGCTACCCCCGTTCTATCAAAATTTATATGGGGACTAAAGTCATGAAAAGTAATGTCCCAGGGCCTTTTACATGTATCGCGTCATCATTTTTACACAAAGATCTTAAACAAAGAAAAAATTGCGTTTGCCTATGAACATTCGTTTACTTTTTACGGTAGCTGTATGGCTTTCCTCCGTTAGCCTTTCCATGGCTAAGGCGCCATACCATAGCACTTATGACCAGGCTGCCCAGCAGGGGCCTGTCAAGGGAGTTGTTGTAGGTACAGATGGTACCCCTATTCCCGGCGCCACCGTTAGGTCGCTGTCTTCCAAACGTGTAGCAACCACCAACGAGCGTGGTGAGTTCACCATCGAAGCCGCTAAAGGTGAAAAACTGGTGGTTACCTTCATCGGTTACGACAAGCAGGAAGTAACTGTTAGCGGCTCATCCCTGAACATCACACTGTCAGGAAGCAGCAGTCAGCTGGGTGAGGTAGTAGTAGTAGGTTACGGTAGCCAGACCAAAGCCGATGTAACCGGTGCATTAACTCAGTTAAAAGCAGATAACATAAAACAGGGGGTGAATATCTCCGTAGATAACCTGCTGCAGGGCAAGGTATCCGGTGTACGTATTGCCCAGTCAAGCGGTGAGCCCGGCGCAGGCGTGGATGTCTTCATCCGCGGTGTAGGCTCTATCCGTAGCGGTAGTACCCCTCTGTTCGTGGTGGACGGAGTGCCCCTGAGCAACGATAACGTGAGTGCAGGTGGTCCTAACTTTGGCCTCGGCAGCTCTGAACCTAAGAACCCGCTGAACTTCCTCAACACCAGCGATATCGAGACCATTACCATCCTGAAAGACGCCTCCGCCGCAGCTATCTACGGCGCCCGCGGCTCTAACGGTGTGGTGCTGATCACTACCAAACGTGGCAAGAAAGGAGATCCTACCCTTACCTATGATATGTATGTAGGTACTTCTTCCGTTATCAAAAAGATGGACGTGCTTTCTGCCGACGAATACCGTAAGGCCATTAAGAATCCCGCTTATGACCACGGCGGCAACACCGATTGGCAGGACGTGATCTATCGTAACGGCTTTGTACAGAACCACAATCTCTCTTTCGCCAAGTCTACCAACACCGGTAGCTATCTGGCTTCTCTTTCCCGTCTCGACCAGGATGGTATCGTAGAAAAGAGCAGCTTCAAAAGAACTACTGCCAGGTTGAATGCAGAAGAGTCTTTTTTCGACAACAAACGCCTGGTGGTGAAAATGAACCTGACCGCCAGTGATATCCAGGAAACGGCTATTCCCAATGGTAACACTGCAGGTTCAGACGGTCAGCTGATCATCCACGCCCTGATGGCCAATCCTACCAGGTCCG
>Ga0207426_1002642_pt1 | contig 11051 bp, 6 predicted proteins | sample AraplaMF_Cvi_mMS_FD_184265 | JGI IMG/M metagenome (GOLD analysis project Ga0207426, IMG submission 184265) | Arabidopsis root microbial communities from the University of North Carolina, USA - plate scrape MF_Cvi_mMS (SPAdes) (version 2) | ecosystem: Host-associated > Plants > Roots > Endosphere ...
CTCGGTGCGGTGCTCGCCAACCGCGTCACCCACTACGTCAAGGACGGGCTGGCCGACCTCGGCCCGAAGGCCGCCAAGGCCGCCGCCCACGGCGCCGGCAACAGCGGCGGCGGCATCCCCGACCTGGACTCCCTCCCGGCGCCGCTGCGCACCGTCATGGAGAGCGCCTACGGTCACGGTGTCGGCGACGTGTTCCTCTACGCGGCGCCCTGTGCGCTGCTCGCCTTCCTCTTCACCCTGTTCATCAAGGAGGTCGCGTTGAAGACGCGTGGCGGACTGTCCCAGAGCGCGGAGGCCGCGGCCGCCGCGGACGCCCCGGCGGCCACCCCGGCGGCGGATGCCGCCGTCCCGGACCTCGCCGCCGCCGCGGCACCGGTCGAGGAGCTGGAGCCCGCCCTGGTGGGCGCCCCGTCGGTGGCCACCGACGACGACGCGCACACCCCCTCCTGGGCGCAGCCGGCCGCGGCGACGGCCACCCGGCCGCTGGCGGCGTACGCCTCGGCGGGCGGCGGTGACGCCACCCCGGCCGGTTCCGCGATCCACGGCTTCGTCCGCAACGCGGAGGGCCACCCCGTACCGCGCTCCGCGGTGACGCTGATCTCGCTCGGCGGGCGTCAGCTGGGCCGCGCGGTCGCCCAGGCCAACGGCTCGTACGTGCTCGACGCCCCCGGCGCCGGCTCGTACGTGCTGATCGCCGCGGCCGACGGCCACCAGCCGCAGGCGTCCACGGTCGTCGTCGGCGACCAGCCCTACGGCTACGACATCCTGCTCAGCGGCACCAGCGGCCTCGGCGGGCAGGTCCGCAGCGCGGCCACCGGCGCGCCGGTCGAGGGCGCGATGGTCGTCGTCACCGACGTCCGCGGAGAGGTGCTGGCCACCGGAACGACCGGCGCCGAGGGCCACTTCGCCTTCGACGAGCTGGCGCCCGGGACCTTCACCGTCGCGGTGAACGCCGCGAACCACCGCCCGGCCGCCCTGCCGGTCGAGATCGGCGGCCAGGGCACCACCCGGATCGAGATCGAGCTGCTGTCCGGCGCGCGGGTGCAGGGCATCGTGCGGGCCGGCGGCCCGGGCGGCGCCCGGCCGCTGCCCGACGCGCGGGTCACGCTGGTGGACGCGGCAGGCAACGTCGTGGCCACCTCGACGACCGGGGAGGACGGCGCCTACGGCTTCACCGACCTGGACGCCGGCGACTACACGGTCATCGCGAGCGGCTACCCGCCCGTCGCCACCGGACTGGCGGTCGGTGCCCAGGGAGTCGACGGCTACGACGTCGAACTCGCGCACCCCGGGGACTGAAACACCCCGGCCCCGGGGATCCACCCCGGGAGCAATACCCCGGACCGGGGCGCGTGTTGAGCGGAGACGCGCCCCGGACCGGACCCGAGGGCTCCGGCGGCGGCGCTGCGCACAGGCAGGGGACGGCCTGCACGCCGCCGTCCGGAGCCCGACCCCCGGGCTCCCGGCTCTCCCCCGCTCCCGGCTCCGGCCGGGCGCGGGGAGCCGGCGAGCACGGGGCACCCACCAGCAAGAAACGGGAGAGGCAATGACTTCGACGGGCGCGGGAGCTGCGGGACTGAGAGCGCAGGTCCGCACACGCGACGGCTGGGCGGTCCAGCACGCCGTGCTGACCGTCACCGACATGACGGGCGCGCAGGTGCTGCGCGCCGCGGCGGACGACGAGGGCACCATCCGCAGCGAACAGCCGCTGCCCGCCGGGCCGTACACGGTCATCGTGACGGCGGTCGGCTACGCCCCGGTCGCCTCCAGCGCGATCGTGACGCAGAGCGGCCGGATGGACGTCGGCAGCGTCGTCCTGGCGCGGCAGGGCGGGGCCGAGCTGCCGCCGCCCGGGGCCTGGACCATCGACCCGATGCACTCGACGGTGGCCGCGGTCGCCCAGCACCTGGGGATCTCCAGCGTGCACGGCCGGTTCACGGAGTTCAGCGGCCGGATCGAGATCGCCGAGGACCTCGGCGCCTCGCGGGTCGAGGCGGCCATCAAGGCCACGTCCATCGACACCGGCAACGGGATGCGCGACGGACACCTGCGCTCCGAGGACTTCCTGAACGTCGAGGAGTTCCCGGAGATCACCTACCGCAGCTCGGGCCTGGCGCCGGCCGGCCCGGACCGCTGGACGGTGCACGGCGAGCTGTCGCTGCACGGCGTGGTGCGCCCGGTGGACCTCTCGCTGAGCTACCTCGGCACCGGCCCCGACCCCTGGGGCGGGGTGCGCGCCGCGTTCCGCGCCACCGCGGAACTGCGCCGCGAGGACTTCAAGATGAACTACAACCAGGTCGTCGCGGCCGGTATCGCGGCGATCGGCACGACCCTGAAGGTCGAGCTGGACATCCAGGCGGTGCAGGGGGAGACCCTGCCGATGGGGTGAGGCATCTCCTTTGCACCCACCGGCGGGCACGACGAAGGCCCCGGGCTTCACGGCCCGGGGCCTTCGTCGTGCCGGTGTCCCGGGCCTGCCGCCGTCAGTGCCCCGGCCGGTCCCGCATCGCCTCGATCCCCGCGATCTGCAGGTCGAGGGCGAAGGCGAAGTCCCGGTCGAGCATCTCCACCGCGCTGCGGCCCTGGCGGACGTGGTCGGCCCGGGTGGACGGCTCCAGCATCTCGGCGAACTCCGGCCGGTCCGAGAGCGCGGCGACGACCTGCTCGAAGTAGTCGTCCAGGCTCATGCCCACGGCCCGGCAGCGGGCCTCGTGCGTGGCCCGGATGGTGGAGAAGCCGTAGACGAAGTGGAAGAGGGACGCCAGCGCGCCGGAGGTACGGTCCGCGGCCAGGCCGCTGCGGCGCATCACCCGCTGGGTGGCGTTGGAGAAGGCCGTCGAATACGGGCCGATGTTGAGGAACTCGCCCAGCAGCCGGGCCGCCCAGGCGTGGCCCAGCAGCATGTCGCGGTAGCCGACGGCGAGGGTGCGCAGCTGGTCGCGCCAGTCGGCGTCCGCGTCCGACTCGTCGGGCAGGACCATTTCGCCGGCCACCGCGTCGACGGCCAGTTCCAGCAGGTCGTCCTTGGTGTCGACGTACCAGTACACGGACATCGCGGTGACGCCGAGCTCGGCGGCGAGCCGGCGCATCGAGAACTTCGACAGGCCCTCGGCGTCGAGCAGCCGGACCGTCGCCGCGACGATCTTGTCGAGGTCGAGTCCGGCCGGCTGCTCCGCCTTCCGTTTGAGCGGGGGCCGTTCGGTCAGCCAGACGCTGTTCGGCCGCTTACCGGCGCGCTCGTCCGTCGCTGCCATGGCGCCCCTCCCTGTCCTGAGCGTCTTCGACGTCGTGGGTGCCGTCGTCGAGGTCGGCGTAGGTGTCGTCATCGGTGACGGCACGTACGGGTGTCATACGCGCCGCCGGTACGCGCCGTTCACGATCACATACCGAGCCGATGCTATTCCGCCGCGGCGGCGGCCGGTTGCGCGCCGGCGGGCGGGGCGGGCCGCGCCGCGTCCGCGCCGTCGCGCTCCGCCCGGCGCAGCAGGACGGCGGCGAGCAGCCCGCCGAGGAACACCGCGGCCGCGCCGACCAGCTGGCTGGTGCCGATGCCGGACGCGAAGGCGTCGTGGACGGCGGACCGTTCGGCGTCCGTACGGGTCCGGGCGAGCGCCGCGGGCAGCGACCCGGCACCCGCGGCGACCAGCGGAAGCAGCGCCGCGAAGCGGGAGTTGAGGACCGCGCCGAGGACGGCGACGCCGAGGCCCTGGCCGAACTCCATCAGGGTGCCGTTCACGCCGGCCCCCACTCCGGCCTTGGCGGGCGGGATCGCGGACATGATGGCGTTGGCCATCGTCGGCATGGCGAACGCGACCCCGACGCCCATCACGACCAGGCCGCTCAGCATGCCGCCGTAGCCGGTGCCGCCCAGCAGGGAGACGACGGCGAGCCCGGCCGCGAGCAGCGACATACCCGACACGATCATCGCGGGGGTGCCGTACCGGCGGATCAGCCGGGCGCCCAGGCCGGTGAAGTTGACCAGGACGACGGTGACGGCGAGCGGCGCCATCCGCAGCCCCGCGTCCAACGGGCCGTACCCGAGGACGAGTTGCAGGTGCTGGGTGAGCAGGAACATCGAGCCGCCCATCCCGAAGGCGACGAGGATGCCGCCCGAGACGGCGCCGATGAAGCGGCGGTTGCGGAAGAAGTGCATGTCCAGCATCGGGTGCGGGACGCGCAGCTCCCACAGCGTGAAGACGGCGAGCCCGGCGACGCCGACGGCCGCGGAGACCAGCACCTGGCCGGAGCGCCAGCCGTGGAGCGGCCCGGAGATGATCGCGAAGACCACCCCGCCCATGCCGATCATGGACAGCAGGGCCCCCGGCAGGTCGACGGGGGCCCGCTCCGCCGGGGCCGCTCCCGCCGGGGAGAGGCGCTCGCCGCGGCTGGTGGACTCGGGGACGAGGACGGCGACGGCCGCCAGCGAGGCCACCGCGACGGGGAGGTTGACCAGGAACAGCGAGCCCCACCAGAAGTGGTCCAGCAGTGCACCGCCGATCAGCGGGCCGGCGGCGAAGCCGAGGGAGTTGACCGAGCTCCAGATGCCGATGGCCCGGGGGCGCTCCTCGTCGTCGAAGATCTGCATGACGACGGCGAGGGTGGTGGTGACCAGCAGCGCCCCGCCGATGCCCATGCCGGCGCGGGCGGCGATGAGCTGACCGGGCGACTGGGCGAGGGCGGCGCCGAGCGACGCGGCACCGAACAGCGCCAGGCCGACGAGGAGCATCTTCTTGCGGCCGTAGCGGTCGGCCGAGTTGCCCGCGATGAGCAGCAGACCGGACTGGACCAGCGAATAGGCGTTGATCATCCATTGGACGTCGGCGGTGGTCGCGCCCAGGTTCCCGGTGAGGGAGGGGATGGCGACGTTCAGGACGGTGTTGTCGAGGACGACCGTCAGCTGGGCCAGGCAGATGACGGCGAGGATCAGCCAGCGGGCGGCGGGCTTCCCCGGCGGCCGGAGGCCGGCCGAGGTGGCATCGGAGGCCACGGAGGTCATACGGGCTCCCTGTACGGTGCGAGCGGTGACTTACACCGTACAGGGAGCGCTATACGCCGTACATTTCCCTTTCGGCCAGCCGGGGGAGCGGGGCGGGGAAGCGGGGCGGGGGCGCGGCCGGAGCGGCGGGCCGGCGGCGCGAGCGCGCCGGCCGGGTCACGCTCCCCGGTCGCGCCCCCGGGGGTCACGCCTTCCGGGTCACGCCTTCCGGGTCAGGTCGTAGAAGGTGGCGCTGCCGGCGGTGACCTTCTTGAAGGTCTTCTCCACCCAGGACGTGATCTTCGACGAGCCGCCCCGGCCGCCGCCGGGACCGCCGCGTCCGCCGCCGGGGCCGCCCTGCCCGCCCGCGATGAAGTAGTGGATCTTCCCTTCCGCGACGTCCTTCTTGAACTGGTCGAGGGTCGGCGACGGGTCGCTCCCGTTGAAGCCGCCGATCGCCATCACCGGTTTCTCGGTGGCGAGTTGGTAGCTCGCGGCGTTCTGCGAGCCGATGGCCGCGGCGGCCCAGGTGTAGTGGTCCGCGTCCTTCTCCAGCAGGGCCTTGGCCTTGGCGCTCACCTTGCTGCCGTTGAGCAGGCCCCCCATGCCGCCCATCCGCCCGGCGCCCCGCTCCCCGAGGCCGCCCGGGCCGCCGGGGAAGCCCTGCCGACCGCCGCCGGCGGCCTGCCCGGGGAACCGGCCCCGGGAGGCTCCGGGACCGTTGCCCTGTCCGGTGCCCTGCTTGCCGGCCTGGTTGGTGCCCTGCTTGCCGGCCGGGTTGTTGCCCAGGGGACCGCCCGGGACCCGTCCGCCCGGCGCGCCGCCCTTGGTGCCGCCCTGGGCGCCGCGCCACATCCCGGGCCGGCCGCCGGGGAAGCCGCCGCGACCGCCCATGCCGCCCCGCACCGCGGGACCGGCCGTGATGATCGACCCGCCCTTGGGGGTGTCGACCGTGTTGAGCGTGTACGCGACCGGCCCGGCCAGCGCCGTCACCACTCCGAGCCCGGCCGCCAGCACCGCAAGGCCCGGGCCCTTCCGCAGCGTCGGCCGCGCGGACGCCCCGTCCCCGGACGGGGCTCCCTCCCGTACCGGCGCTCCCGTCCGTGCCGACAGCAGCAGCCCCAGCACCGACAGCGCGCCGAGGACCAGGACCGTCCAGCGCAGCCACGGCAGCCAGCCCGGCGACCGGTTCAGCAGCACGAACGACCAGCCGGCGGTCACCGCGACCGCCGCGGCCGGCACGAGCGAGGCGGCCCGCCCGCCGCGCCGCCAGAACAGCCCGGCGCCCATCCCCACCAGCGCCGCGATGTACGGGGCCAGGGCGATGTTGTAGTACTGGTGGAAGATCCCGGACATGAAGCTGAAGGTCGTGAAGGTCATCAGCAGCGCGCCGCCCCACACCAGGAACTCCACCTGCTGCCCGGCCCGTTCGGCATCGGTCGCACGCCGGGCCCGCCGCAGCACCCACACGGCCGCGACCAGCAGGATCAGCGCCGCGGGCAGCAGCCAGGAGATCTGCCCGCCCATGTCGGACGAGAACAGCCGGGTGATGCCGGTCTCCCCCCATCCGCCACCGCCGCCGGGACGGCCACCGCCGCCGACGCTGCCGGTCTCGTTGCCGGTGATCCGCCCGAAGCCGTTGTAGCCGAAGGTCAGTTCCAGGAAGCTGTTGTGCTGCGAGCCGCCGATGTACGGGCGGGAGGCCGCGGGCCACAGCTCGACGGCGGCCACCCACCAGCCGCCGGACACCACGATCGCCAGCCCCGCGAGCAGCAGTTGCCACAGCCGCCGGCGCAGCGCGACCGGCGCGCAGAAGACGTAGACCACGGCGAGCGCGGGCAGGATCAGCCACGCCTGCAGCGTCTTGGTGAGGAACCCCAGACCGAAGCAGACGCCGGCCAGCACCAACCACGTCGTGCGGCCGTCCTCAAGTGCCCGCAGGACGGCGGCGATCGCACAGACCATCAGCAGGCACAGCAGCGCGTCCGGGTTGTTGAACCGGAACATCAGCGCCGCGACCGGCGTGACGGCGAGCGCCCCGCCGGCCAGCAGCGCGGCCCCCGCGCCGAACCGGCGCCGGACGGCCCCGTGGAGCACCCCGACCGTCGCCACGCCCATCAGCGCCTGGGGCACCAGGATCGCCCACGAGCTGAGCCCGAAGAGCCGTACGGACAGCGCCATCGGCCACAGCGCGGCCGGCGGCTTGTCGACGGTGATGGAGTTCGCCGCGTCGGAGGAGCCGAAGAAGAACGCCTTCCAGCTCTCGCTGCCGGCCTGTACGGCGGCCGAGTAGAACTGGTTGGCATACCCGGATGCGGACAGGCTCCAGAGGTAGAGCACGGCCGTGACCAGCAACAACGCCAACAGCGCGGGCCGCGCCCAGCGCGGAGGGGCGGCGGGGTCCGCGGCCGCCGGGGAAACGGCGGCCGGGCCCGGCGGGCCTCCGTGCGGCGTGGACGGGGGCCGGTACGACGGCTGGGCCGGCGTAGCGGGCGGGTGCGGGGTCATCGAGCGCTCCTGGTCAGGTCGTGGTGATCGTGCGAAGGCTGCGGCTGCGGTCCGTCGGCGTCGTCGCGCCGCTCGCGGTCCGGGAAGACCCAGGCGCGGAAGAGCAGGAACCGCAGGACGGTCGCCGCGAGGTTGGCGGCGACCAGCACCGCGAGTTCGGTGCCGTGCGAGGCGTCGCCGCCGGTGGAGTCGAGGGCGGCCAGGGAGCCGCTGGTCAGCGCCAGTCCGATGGCGAATACCACCAGCCCCTGGGCCTGGTGGCGGACCGCCCGGTCCCGGCCCCGCACCCCGAAGGTGAGCCGCCGGTTGGCGGCCGTGTTGGCCAGCGCCGACAGCAGCAGCGCCACGGCGTTGGCGGCCTGCGGCCCCGCCCCGAGCCGGAGGAGCGAGTACAGGCCGAGGTAGAGCAGGGTGCTGAGTCCGCCGACGACACAGAAGCCGACGAGCTGACGGGCCAGGCCGCCGGGCACCCCGGACAGCTCCCGGTCCCGCGGATCGTCCCCGAACGGCCGGGCGAGCCGGTCCAGCGGCAGCGCGCCGGTCGCCAGCGCCCGCCCCACCCGCCAGACGCCCTTGAGGTCGTCGGTGGCGGTCCGCACGAGCTGCACGGTGCTGTCGGGGTCGTCGACCCAGTCCACCGGCACCTCGTGGATCCGCAGCCCGGCCCGCTCCGCGAGCACCAGCATCTCGGTGTCGAAGAACCAGCCGGTGTCCTCGATCATCGGCAGCAGCCGGGCGGCGACATCGCCGCGGAGGGCCTTGAAGCCGCACTGCGCGTCGGAGAAGCGGGCGGCGAGCGAGCCGCGCAGGATGAGGTTGTACATCCGCGAGATGAACTCCCGCTTCGGGCCGCGCACCACCCGCGCACTGCGGCTGAGCCGGGAGCCGATCGCCAGATCCGAGTGCCCGGAGATCAGCGGTGCGACCAGCGGCAGCAGGGCGTTGAGGTCGGTGGACAGATCGACGTCCATGTAGGCCAGCACCGGCGCCTCGGAGAGCGACCACACGGTGCGCAGCGCCCGCCCGCGCCCCTTCTGCTCCAGCCGTACCGCCGTCACCTCGTCGAGAGCGTCGTCGAGCAGGGCGGCGACCTCGGGCGTACGGTCCGTGCTCGCGTTGTCGGCGATGGTGATGCGGAAGCCGTACGGGAAGGTGCGGGCGAGGTGCTCGTGCAGCCGCCGCACACAGGGTTCGAGGTCGCGCTCCTCGTTGTGGACCGGGATCACCACGTCGAGGACGGTGGTGATCTGCCCGAGCCGCAGATGCTCGCGCGGCGGCAGGGAGCCCAGCGGGGTGCCGGGCGGCTGTGTCGTCGTCATGCCGACGACACTCGCCAACCGCCCTGTCACATCGGTGTGCTGAGCCTGTGTCCCGGCTGTGAGGGGTCCGGTGTCGTCGGCACGGTCGCCTTCGGCGCGGTCGCCTTCGGTGCGGTCGCCTTCGGTGCCGTGGGCGTCGGTGCGGTCGGCGTCGGTGCGGAAGTCCCCGCCGTCGGCAGCGTCACCGTGAAGACCGTCCGTCCCGGCACGCTTTCGACCCCGACCGTGCCTCCGTGCGCGGCAGCCACCGCCTGCACGATGGCCAGGCCGAGTCCCGTGCTCCCGGCGGCCCGCGAACGCGAGGCGTCCCCGCGCGCGAACCGCTCGAAGACATGCGGGAGGAGCGCGGCCGGGATACCGGGCCCGTCGTCCTGCACCTCGAGCCGCACTCCGTCGGGGGAACCGGCAGGACGACCGGCGGCACCACCCTCGGCGGGACGCCCGGCAGGACCACCGGCCGTACGACCGGCCACCCGCACCCGGGCCGTCACCGTCGTGCCCTCGGGCGTATGCGTACGGGCATTGGCCAGCAGATTCACCAGGATCTGGTGCAGCCGCCCGCCGTCGCCGTGCACCAGCGCGGGCTCATCGGGCAGCTCCAGCCGCCACCGGTGGCCGGGCCCCGCCACCCGCGCGTCGCTCACCGCATCCACCACCAGCGGCGACAGATCCGTGCTCTCGCACGAGAGCGGACGCCCCGCATCGAGCCGGGCGAGCAGCAACAGGTCCTCCACCAGCCCCGTCATCCGCTCCGCCTCCGACTCGATGCGTCCCAGGGCGTGCCGGGTCTCCGGCCCGGGCTGCTCGTGCCCGCGCCGGGTCAGCTCGGCATAGCCCCGGATCGACGCGAGTGGCGTACGCAGCTCATGGCTGGCGTCGGCGACGAACCGCCGCACCCGCGTCTCGCTCTCCTGACGCGCCGAGAGCGCCGAGCCGACGTGCCCCAGCATCCGGTTCAGCGCCGCGCCGACCTGCCCCACTTCGGTACGGCCGTCCGACTCGGACGCCGGCACCCGGACGTGCAGCGCCACCTCGCCCTGGTGCAGCGGGAGTTCGGAGACCCGGGTGGCGGTGGCGGCGACCCGGCGCAACGGCCGCAGGGCGATGCCGACCATGGTGGAGCCCGCGATGCCGGCCGCGATCAGCCCGGCGACCGTCACACACTCCTCGATGACCACCAGTTGGCTGACCGTGTCCTCCACGTTGCCGAGCGGCAGACCGAGCACCAGCGAGCCGTCACCGGCGGACGCCACCCGGTAGTCACCGAGCCCGGGCAGTTCGGCGGTGTGCGGCCGGCCGTCCCGCGGCACCGCGTTCAGCGCCGCGACCTGCCCCTGTGACAGCGGCGCCAGCCGGTCCTCGGGCAGCCGCTTGGTCGACTTGTTCAGCCTGGCACCGTCCTTGGCCATGCCGTCGGGCCCGAACCGTGCCCCCACCGTCTCCAGGGGCTGGCCCCCCATCGCCACGAAGTCGAGGCCCTGCGCACGCCGCGGATCGAACGGCCGCGGGGCCTGGGCATGGTGCACGGAGTCCTTCAGCTGCCGGTCCAACTGCCCGCGCAGATAGGAGTGCAGCGCAATGGTCGTCACCGTGCCGATGACGGCGCCGACGACCGCGATCAGCGCCACCGCCGACACGACGAGCCGGGTCCGGAGCGACCACCGGCGGCGGGGGCTCGGGGCGGGGCTCGGCGCGGGGGTCTGCGTGAGGGGCGGGGCGGAGGCGGCGGAAGGTGCCTGGGCGGGCGTGCGGGCTGCGGCGACCGGAGTGGCCGGGGCACCCGGCCCGGACCGACCGGCGGACGGGGTGCGGAACACCGGCCTACCCACCCGGCTTGATGAGGTAGCCCGCGCCGCGCCGGGTGTGGATCATCGGTGCCCGCCCCGCGTCGATCTTCCGTCGCAGGTACGAGATGTACAGCTCCACGACGTTGGCCTGGCCGCCGAAGTCGTAGCTCCAGACCCGGTCGAGGATCTGTGTCTTGCTCAGCACCCGCCGCGGATTGCGCATCAGATAGCGCAGCAGCTCGAACTCGGTGGCGGTGAGATGGATCTCCTGCCCGTCCCGCCACACCTCGTGGCTGTCCTCGTCGAGCACCAGATCGCCCACCGCCAGCCGCGACTCGCTCCGCGCGGCGGCCGCCCCGGCCCGGCGCAGCAGCCCCCGCAGCCTGGCCACCACCTCTTCCAGGCTGAACGGCTTGGTGACGTAGTCGTCGCCGCCCGCCGTCAGCCCGGCGATCCGGTCCT
>Ga0207426_1002643_pt1 | contig 11049 bp, 11 predicted proteins | sample AraplaMF_Cvi_mMS_FD_184265 | JGI IMG/M metagenome (GOLD analysis project Ga0207426, IMG submission 184265) | Arabidopsis root microbial communities from the University of North Carolina, USA - plate scrape MF_Cvi_mMS (SPAdes) (version 2) | ecosystem: Host-associated > Plants > Roots > Endosphere...
AGCGGCCACGGGGCACTCCAAAGGGGCAGTCGAAATCCATGACGCAAGCCATGGGCCACCCCTGCTGTCCGCTTTACCTGAGAGATTCGCCCCACGATCGGGGTTTGCTCCTTCGGTGGGCCGCTGCTCCTGTTTTGGATGCGGCGGCCTCTCTCCAGCAAGGAAACGCCGGTTTTCACCGGCGCTTCGTCAGTCCTTTTGCCTGAGCGTTCGGGGGAAACAGCCCCCTGCGCCTTCGGCGGCCCCGGCATGCGGGGCTCTCTCCTGACCCCGGCGAGTGTAGTTGATCGAGCGGGGCATGGGCGCTGCGGCCTTGGGGCTTGGCGAGCTAGGAAGTTGCCGTCTGTAGCGCCGGATAGTCGGTATAGCCCTTTGTGCTGCCGAAATAGAAAGTTGATGGATCGGCTATATTCAGTATTGCGGCACTGGCAAAGCGGGCCACCAGATCTGGATTGGCGATATACAAACGGCCAAAGGCTATCGCGTCTGCAATTTCGTCAGCGAGCAATTCCTCAGCGGATTTCTGGTCGAAATTTCCGCAGAAGATCAGGCAATTCCTGAATCCATCGCGCAGTTTCTGTCGGAATGCCGTAGTTAATGCAATGCCGCCTGCCCAGTCCGGCTCAGCGACATGCAGGTACCCGATTCTTCTAGCGTTCAAGCTTTGTGCCAGGAAATAGGCCATTTGCTCGGCTTCGCTATCGGCGATATCGTTGAACACCCCATTGGGCGATATGCGGACTCCGACTTTGTCTACACCCAGGACAAGCGAGACTTCATCGACGATTTCGAGAAGAAAGCGAGCTCGATTTTCAAGAGAACCACCGTAGCGGTCGGACCGAAGATTGGTATTCGTAGAGAGAAACTGGTTGATCAGATAGCCGTTGGCTGCGTGAATCTCGACGAAGTCGAAGCCGGCCCGCTTGGCGCGTTCCGCCGCTGCGGCGTACTGCGAGACGATCATTGCAATTTCATCGCCTGCAAGCTCCCTTGCGGGCTCGCAGGGTACTTCCTGAATTCGTCCATCCTTGAAGACGCTCACTTTCGCGCGCCGGGTGGCTACGGCTGAAGGCGCGACCGGCTGCGCGCCGTCTGGCTGGTTCAGGCTGTGCGAGATGCGCCCCACGTGCCAGAGCTGCATCGAGATTCGCCCGCCTGCCTCGTGCACCGCTTGCACCACGCGGCCCCACGCGGCTTCCTGCGCGTCGGAGTAGATGCCTGGCGTGCCGAAATAGCCCTTGCCTTGGGCGCAGACTTGAGTGGCCTCGGTGACGACCAACCCGGCGGTTGCCCGTTGCGCGTAATACCTTGCGGTCAGCAACGTCGGGCACTCTGCGCCGTTCGCTCGCATGCGTGTCATCGGCGCCATGAAGACGCGATTGTTTAGGCGCGTATCCGCTATCGTGATCGGCTGCAGAAGCGGCGATATCCGATTCATTTTCGTTCCCAGCCTCAGGTCGCCTTGATGCGCCAGGGTGCCAGGACCTCGACCACGTTCGCCTCGAACAGAAGGATGTCTGCCTGCCAAGCAAGGACCTGGACGATGGCCTTTCTTTCCGTCAACGTCGTCACGCTGGCCTGCAGCCGGGTTTCCGCAATCACCGCTGGAGCCTTGAAGTCCATGTTCATGTTGACGGTGAGAACCTGCAGCCGATCGGGGATGACAGAGTACGTTGCGAGTCCGGCCCACTGGTCAACCAGGCCCGTGAGATATCCGCCAAAGATGTTGCCGGTAGGCATCGCAGCATGCGATGGTGGCGTGTAGACGCCGGAGAGTCGCCCGTACTCCCAACTCGCAATGCACGGAGTGGCAAAGGGAAGGCCCATCGTCGCAATCGGCATCGGCGCGATGTCGGTGCCATCCACCACTTCATCCAATACCTTGCGGTATTTGGTCTTGATCTCGTGGCCGGGAAATTCCGCCGGACGGTCGCCTTCGCGGACCAACAGTTCAACTTCAACCATCAGGTCGTTCCTTCCATAGTCGTGGGTGAAACTTCCAGCGTCGAGAGCCAGCCTTCGAACTTCTCGATGCTGTCAACAATGAAGTGGGAGCAGGCGAGCACTGCTAGGTTTTGCCGCATGCCGGTGATCGCGACCACAAGCCGCCCTGCGTTGTAGGCTGTCAGCATCTCCGCGGCCGTTCCCATGCTTGGCTCGTTGTTGGGCAGAAACACGACGCAGACATCGCAGGTACCCGCCAACGCTGTCTGCCGGTGGAATATCTGTGTCAATTCCATCAGTGCCGGGTCAAGGTCGGATCTCGCGACGGTAGGTGTCCGGAGCAGGGCGGCGTGCGCTTCGCGAATGCGCTCGCGGGAGGTCTGGAGGTTGTCCCACATTCGTTCGGCCGGGTCGTGTACCAAGGCCTTCGGAAAGTGCTGCCGGATGGCCCTGGCGATCAGCGGCCGATACGACTGGTCCGCGAGGTCGCGGCCGCCGCGAGCACCTTGCATGATGCCTGCAAGGAAGAAGGACCGGGGAGGAGGAGACAGCATTTGAACTCCGGGAGTGCTTGTGTTCATTCCCTCATCAACGGATAGGGCGCGAGAACCCGGTCGCCGGGGGCGACCTTCGAATAGACGCGTGATGTATGAAGAAGCAGATCGACGACCTCATGAGCGCTCACGCCGACAACCCCGGCGACGTTCGCGAGGTCTTCATCGAAGCCGGGGGCGCCTGCCGTGCTCACCCTGCCTTGGTTGTCGCGGCTGATCAGATGATCTTCGGTTGCCGGCCGCTCGGTTGTCACTCCGCAGAGCGGCAGGATGATCTCGCAAAGGGCTTGCCGTGGGAGATCCAGAACCCGTACCGAGAGGTTGTTCTGCTCCGGATGCACGAGCCGCGCGTGCGCGACGGGAAGCGGTGAGGGGAAGACGGCTACCTCGTCGAGGCTCAGACTGAAGGACCGATAGAGGTAGTTCTGCTGGCGCCGTGGGCTGAAGCGGGTGTAGTCGAGCTGCAAGATGTGCTTCTCTACATTCAACACTGCCCGCATCTTTCCCCAACGTGCAATGCCTTCATCGTCGACGCGCACGGGATACGCGGGGACGGAGGCCTCGATGCAGTCGCCTATCCGATCCTCGTAGTTCAGAACGAGCGGCGCTTTGTGCAGCAAGTAGGGGTCAAGCACGACGATTCCATGCTTGTCCGGATAGACCGATGCGACGTGACGGCCGTTGCGGATGTAGATGCCTTTCGGGCCCCCGAGCGATTGAAGGTATTCGTCCGCCCGGACGGACTGCCTGACGCATGACATCCCCCAGTTGGGCGCAAGAATTTTCTCGTCGAAGAACTCGAGAAACTGGGTCGCGCTGTTGTAGGGAACGGAGCCGAGAGCGTGGGTCAGCGCCGCTTGAAAGAGTTTGGTATTTCGCTCGGGGGCGAGTTCCATTGTCTTCCCGGACCCCGTTTCGATGGGAGGATCGCCGAGGCGCGAATGAATCGTTTCCATGGCGGTCAGACAGCTGCAAGAAGGTTGAGGTGCTCGGTCAGGGCCCGGCGGAAGGCGAGCAGTGAGAACTGCGTTGCATTGCGGGGGATGTCGATGAAATCGATGCCGTTGTTCAGGTCCAGGTTGTTCTTTCTGATCAGGTCGTCGAACTCGCGCGCCTTCGCGGGATACGTCCGCTTGGCGGTGATGTACTGGGAGATCACCCTGGACTGAAGCTCGACCGTCGGGAAGTGACCTCCGGTCGAATCGGTCATCCCCGCGATGAACAGGTCGTTGAACTTCTTGGAGAAGGCGTACAGGTAGAAGTCCGGCTTGTTTCCCTGCCAGTCGAGATCTGCGTTCGAGACAAACGGGATATGGATCTCATAACCCGTCGCCAGGATGACGACGTCGAACTCCTGCGTCGAACCGTCGCTGAAACGTACTGAGTTGCCTTCAAAACGGTCGACGCCCGGCGCGATGCCGATTCGGCCATGTGCCGTGTAGTAGGGGACCAGCGTGTTGACGATGGCCGGGGTCTGCAATGGGCGGTGGTCGGGCTTCGGAAGGCCCATGCGTTGCTGATCGCCCGCCGAAAGGCGCAGTAGCCAGCCCATGATCTTCGAAGCCCATTTGCCTGGAAGACCCAGTGAGCGCACCTTCATGCCGACCTGGTCGGCCGGATAGCCGGCGATGAACTTCGGATAGAAGTTGTAGCCGCGGCGCATGCTGAGGACCACGCGAGGGGAGATCTGGCAGCACTCGACCGCTATGTCGCAACCCGAGTTGCCGGCGCCGATGACCAGGACCCGCTTCTCCGCAAACTCGCGCGCGTCCTCGTATTCGCAGGCATGGAGAACCTTGCCTGCGAAATCTCCCGGAAAATCCGGCTTCCTCGGATACCAGTTATGCCCGTTGGCGATGATGACATCGCGAAACCATGCTTGAGCTCCGTCGGATGAACTGACCACCCATCCATCATCTGTCGATCTCGCGATTTTTTCGACCGCATCGTTGAATCGGATGTGCGCTCTCAGTCCGAAGTTGTCGGCATAGTCGTTGAGATAGCTCAGTACCTGAGGATGACCGGGATAGACCGGAAATTCGTCCGGCATCGGGAAATCGCTGAACGCGGTGATCCCCTTCGAAGTGATCGTGTGCGTGTTCCGGTACACCGAACTCCTGGGGTTGGCCCAGTCCCAGATGCCTCCGATGCCAGCATGCGACTCGTAGCCGACGAAGTCGATGCCCGCGGCCTTCAGGTTTCGCATGGCGGCCAGACCCGAGGGGCCTGCGCCAATGACCGCAACGTCGGGTTGCGACTCGTGCACAGCTTTCATGAACGTTGTTCTCCGCGGGCAGCCACCATCCATATGGCGATGCATTGGGCTACGGCGCCGGCTAGGGGGATGAAAAGCAAGGGGCCGTTCGTCGAGAGCAAGCCTCCCGCAGCGGCCCCTGCGGCCATGCCGAGGTAGGTGGCCATGGTGTTGAGTGCAATGACTTGCACGGCATGGGGCGGGCTCAGTGAAACAAGACGGGAGGCTTGCGGTGGCGTGCATGCCCAGCCGGATGCGGCGAATACAGCGACAGCAACGGGAAAGAGCCAGGCGCCCCAGGCCGGGCCGCTGAAAACGGCCAGACTCATCAGGAGCAACGAGGCGAGATGCGTGCAAAGAAAATACTGCAAGGCGCGTACCGGCGTTCTGAGGAAGTCGCTGAGCCGTCCACCGATGAGGTTTCCGGCGATGGCCGCTGCGCCATATATCAACAGGACGAAGCCCGCCTTGTCCGGCGACCAACCGGTCGCTGACAGGCTGATCGGAACGATGAACGTGTACGCGGCAATGCCGCCGGCCATCCATACGAAGCAGCTGACAAGAGCCCAAATCACATTGCTGTTTCGAAGCGGCGAGAGACGCTCTTTCAGCGAGAGGTTCCTGGACTGGAAGCCGGCTGGCATCACCCACCAGAGAGTCGCGGTAGCGGTCGCAGCCAGCGCTGCAACAAGGACGAAAGTCATCCGCCATGAACTCGCGCTCGCGAGCATCGCGCCCAAGGGGACCGCAGTGACAAGGGCTACTGTCAGTCCTCCCAGGACAAAGCTGCTGGCCTGGCCACGTTTCTCGGGGGGCAGCAAGTTGATCGCGGCGGCGACGGCGGCTGGTGAATAGGCCGCGGCACTCATTGCGGCGACCAGGCGCCACAACAAGAGCCAGGCGTAGTGCTCCGACAGGGCCGCAGCAAGATTGGCCGCGGCGAAGACACCCATCGATGCGACGAGGATCGTCCGGAGAGATTTCCCGCCGAGCACGGCGCCTAGAATCGGTGCGCTTATCGCGTAGGTGAACGCGAATGCCGATACGAGAAAGCCTGCCTGGGACAGCGGCACCTGCAGCCCTGTCGCAAGATCCGGCAGGATGCCTGCGATCACGAATCCATCGGCGCCGATTGCGAACATCCCCAGCGCCAGCAACACTACCGATCCTGGCACGCTCAGGCCTGGTTGCCGCGGCGCAGCAACTGTCTCTGCGGGTCTCATTTGCGTACTGAGAGCTTCTGGTGGTTCACCGCACCGCCGCCGGGCTGCTGCAGTACGACACATGCTCCACGAGAAGTTCGATGGTGTTGAATTCGAAGAGTGCAGTCGGATCGACGGGGATCCGGAACTCCTGTTCCAGCTCCGCCGTGATCTCGACAGCTTGCACGGAGTCGATGCCGAACTCCTCGAACGGGATGCCGGGATGCAACTCGGTAGCCGAGATGTCGCATCGCTTGCTGATGTAGTTGATCAACCAGATCTTGAGCGCACCGAGATCGACCTGTGCACCTGCTTCTTGCTGCTTCATGCTTCTTTCTCTCCTGATTCGTACTGCACCGAGTACCGTTGCTTTGCTTCGAGGATCTGCTCTCGCGTGGGTCTGCGAACATCCCAGACCAGTCCTAGGCGTTCGAGGACGCGGATGACGAGAGCTGAAACGTCTGGCTGCCACCAATGCAGCGAAACGCTGGCAGAGGCGGGAAATTCGTGATGGTTGTTGTGCAGCGAAAGTCCGAGGGTCGGGATCGCGAGCAGCAGGTTGTTGCGGCTGTTGTCGGCGCGGCGGAAAGGCCGTGTGCCAACCAGATGCCCGAATGAATTGGTGATGTAGTACATCTGATTGGCCACGAAGATTCGCAGCAGTCCACCCCAAAGAAGTCCCGTGAGAAATCCTTGCCACGACTGGTGCCAAGCAGCGCCGACGAGCGCGGGAATGAGGACGCCCAGAATCCCCCACTTGGCGTAGCTCACATGCAGCCTGAACAGGTCGGGCCGGCGGAACATGTCGGGCGTCATCCGTTCCCAGCCCTTGGGCTTGAGCGAGTGCGGGTTGAACATCCATCCGATGTACGCGTGCATGAATTGGGCGAGGCGACGACCGCGGGAACTGCCCGCCGGAGCAACGGGACTGTGTGGATCGCTAGGTTCGTCCGTATTTCCGTGATGACGCCTGTGGGTCGCGGTCCAGAGAATCACGCCTCCCTGGAAACTCATCGATCCCAGGATGCCCAGGAGCATTTCCATGGACTTCGATGTCTTGAAGGACTTGTGAGCGAAGTACCGATGAAAGCCGACCTCGAGGCCGACCATCGCCAGAAAGTAGCACACAGCGAAAAGCACGATGTCGAAGAGATGGACCTGCATCCCGAACGCGAGAATCGAGGTGAGCAGAAAAACGGTTCCCAGCAGCGGCACGATATTGGCCGTCAGTGCCAGGATCAGATCGCGCCTGCTGATGCGCGCGCGTTGTCTCAGGAGCGCCGGGTTTGGAGCATTTGGAGTAAGCATGTGTCTAGCCTTCGACGGCAATTGCCTGGTATTCGCTTGGTTCGGTGTGGCTGTCCTGGATTGAAGGCCGGGTCCATCGCGCCCAGACCTCCATCTCCTGCTGCTCGAGCAACTTGCGTGTGAGGCGTCGCTGAACCTTTCCGCTGGAAGTCTTCAGCGTTCTTCCTGGCGCGACGATGACAACGGTGAAGGGAAAGAGTTGAGACTGCTTGCCGACAGCCTTGCGGATGTCCGCGAGCAATGCGTCCGGGTCCGACTTGCGCGCGGTGCGCTCGATCTCGGCGACCACGGCAATCTCTCCCTGATCGCCGAGGTTGAACGCAACGGTGCATGACGGCCTGACTTCGGCGACGGCCGCTTCGACAGCACGCTCGATGTCCTGGGGGTGGTACTTCTTGCCCCTGACGATGATCGTGTCCTTGATGCGGCCCGTGACGAACAGCTCTTCATCCACGAGAAACCCGAGATCGCCCGTACGCAGAAAGGGACCCGCTCCGGATTCCGTATATGCGTCAAAAACCTCGCAGGTCTGCGCTTCCCGCTGCCAGTAACCTTTGGCAATGCTCGGACCGCTGACCCAGATCTCGCCTTCTTCGCCGTCCTCGAGTTCCCGGAGGCTCTCGGGATCGACGATGCGGATCTCCTGTTGAGCGAGGGTGCGGCCGCACCCGACCCTGATTCGGTGGTCGGGAAGCGATGCCGATGTTTCGGGCATCGTCGCGACATTCCAGCGCATCACCTGCTTGCTGGTGGTGTTCAGGAGGACGGGCGCTGATGCAGCGTCTCCGCCCGAGGAGAACAGGGTGCCTTCGGCCAGACCGTAGCAGGGGTAAAGCATTTCGGGTACGAAACCCGCTGCGGAAAAGCTCTCGCAGAATCGCTTCAAGGTCGCGACCTGTATGGGTTCGGCGCCGCTGTACATAATGCGAAGGGTCTCGAGCGACAGCGTCTCAGGTACCGGGTCGCGGGCATTGGCAACCAGGTCGAAGGCGAAGTTCGGCCCACCTGACAACGTTGCCTTGTACTCAGAGATCGCGGTCAGCCATCGCATGGGGCGCTGGATGAACGAGAAGGGCGACATGAGGACCGCATGGAATCCCACGAACAGAGGTTCGAGGATTGCGGAGATCAAGCCCATGTCGTGATACGGAGGGAGCCAACTCACCATCACGGTTTCGCGCGTGCTGCCGAACTTGTCGCGGATCTCGCCCAGGTTGTGAATCAGATTCGCATGGGTGACCATGACCCCCTTCGGATCGCCGGTCGAGCCGGAGGTGTATTGGAGGAAGGCCAGTTCCGTGGGAACCGCTTGCAGCAAACGGAGCGTCGACCGACCCGGTTCCGGGCAGATCGCTTCGGAAATGATCTGATGCTCCCCGAGGGAAGGAAAGCTCGATGAACGCGTTTCCTGGAGCTTTGCCAGGTCGGCCGCGTGCGTCAGGATGATCGACGCGCTGCAATCCGAGATGACGGCACTGAGCCGGTCTCGGTGTTGGTTGTTCTTGACCGGATATGCCGGAACGGCTGCAAGACCAGCCCACAGGCAACTGTAGAAAGCAACTATGTAGTCGATGCCGGGAGGGTAGAGAAGAATTGCGCGATCACCCGGTGCTGCCACTCGCTGTAGGCGGGCCGAGAACGAGACGACGCGATCCAGCAGTTCCCCGTAGGTGATTTGCTGGTGCGAACTCTTGTCGTCAGGGTTATGCAGGAAGGTATAGGCAACCAGTTTGCGGTCGTTCTCCCCTCTCAAGCTGACATAGTCACAGATCGATCGAAATCCGTTGCCGCAGTCGGCGGCATAGCTTCCCAACTTCACGCGAAAACTCCTCCCGGATCATTCCAACTCAAGCCAGTCCCCGAGGCTGGTGCACCGGGGTGTACGACTCGGCTTTTCAACTGAGTAGATTTGTTTCGGGTGATTCTTTTCGTAAGGGATAAGATTGTCTATGTCTGTTTTTGCATCCTGTAAGACATAGAAGGTCTGATGATCGAGCTTCAAAAACTCCACTATTTCGTTGCCGTCGCAGAGACGCTGAACGTCGGAAAAGCGGCGACGCTGCTGCACATTTCGCAGTCGCCATTGAGCCGTCAGATCATTGCCCTGGAAGAACGCCTGGGGACGGCACTGTTCTCACGAGAGAGGAAGAGGCTTCAACTGACGGATGCGGGTCGGCAGTTCCTCGATGAAGCGAAGGCCCTGATAGAACACGCGCAGCAGTTGGAGGATCGGGTTCGGGACGAGGCCAAGGGACAGACCGGTTCCTTGACGCTTGGTTTCGTGGAAGGCGCCATTCACGTGGGAGCGCTGCAGGCGGCGATCAAGCGTTTCTTGAAGGTCGTACCGGATGCCAGGATCGAACTGAAGAACCTTCGTTCGAGGCAGCAGTTCGAAGCACTGCAGTTCGGCGGAATCGACGTCGGATTCACGTACTCACCGCCCTTGCGTAACAGTCCGCTTGTCGCTGAGCAGATCGCGGATGAAGGGTTTGTCGTTGCGATGCCCAGGAATCATCCGCTAGCCAAAGGGCGCTTCGATCCGCGCAAGCTGGACGGCGAGGCATTCATCGCCCTTCCTGAGAAAGACTCTCCCGAAGCACGACAGAGCCTGATGGGGGCGTGCGCAAGCGCGGGCTTCATTCCCAGCGTTCGATTCGAGGCGGCGGAACCGTCCGTTGTGCTCGGACTCGTGGATGCGGGGGTCGGGCTGGCGATCGTTCAGGAAAGTCTGGGCAAGGCGCCGAGGAGGGGAATCGTGCTGCGCCCTTTGCCTGCGTCATTTCCCATGAAAGCCAGGATATTCAGGGTCACAAGGAAGACTACACGCCCCCTTGTCGCAAGATTTCTCGGCAGCCAGAAGGCCTAGTTGCTGCTGTGGAATCTCCTGCCCTAGGAGAATAGGCGATGCATGGAGTCAATCGACTCCGGTCCGTAAGCGACTACGCCAACGGGTACGGCGTAGTCAATAGCCTCGATGATCTTGCCCGCCCATACGGGGCTGAATCCCCCACAAAGCTCGATGAGTTGCACGCCTTCTCGAACCATCTGCTGTGCGGCCTCGATGCCCTCGGAGGCCGTTGCGACCCCTACCACCTTCATCTGAAACTTGTCTGTTCCCTGATGCTGAACAAATCGATCTCCAGTCACGATGAATCCGAACTTGTTGAGGGGCATGAGCTTGTTCTCCGTTTATGCGTTGGTTGAGAGCGTTGAAGCTAGCGACGCATCAGCAGGCGTTGCTTGCTTGCAATTCAGCCTACCACCGGACTGGGCTTCTCGTCTGCAAGATTCGCGACTAGCAGATCGAGACGTCCCATGCGCAGCTGGAACCCCGTGTAAGAACTGATGTCGGGCCACCAGCGTCGACTGGTTTTCATTCAAGCTACTTCAATGAACGACTTTTGATGGCTGCAGCAGCCAGTCAGTGCCCGCGCGCAGCGATTCGGCGCGCTCCGCGCTGGCCATCTTCTCAATGCCCTCAGCGCGCCCACAGGTACCAGGCCCCGGCGGCCGCGGCGATCCACACCGCCACGACCAGCGCGGCGCCCCAGCGGCTGGTCGGTTTGGAGCCGGCACTCTGCATCCAGGCATCGGCCTGCTCGCGGCACTCGGCGAGCACGGGCGCCGGAACCATCCGGACCGCGAGCCAGATCAGCCCCGGCAGCAGCAACACGTCGTCGACGTAGCCCAGCACCGGAATGAAGTCGGGGATCAGGTCGATCGGGCTGAGCGCATAGGCCACCACGAAAACACCCAGCGCCTTCGCATACCAGGGCGTGGAGGCGTG
>Ga0207426_1002644_pt1 | contig 11044 bp, 13 predicted proteins | sample AraplaMF_Cvi_mMS_FD_184265 | JGI IMG/M metagenome (GOLD analysis project Ga0207426, IMG submission 184265) | Arabidopsis root microbial communities from the University of North Carolina, USA - plate scrape MF_Cvi_mMS (SPAdes) (version 2) | ecosystem: Host-associated > Plants > Roots > Endosphere...
CCCTTTTCGGCGTGTGAAAGTAATGCCTCTGTCGTATGCCGGCTAGGCTTTGGCCGCGAGTTCTTCCACGCGCTTCAGATTGACCACGGCCTTTACCGGCAGGTGATCGGAGGCAATGCGGGCAAGCGGCGTGTCGTGCGCCTCGACCGCTGTCACAACCCCCTTGCGATTTGCCATGATGCGATCAAGCGCGAGAACGGGAAGTCGTGCGGGAAAGCTCGGTACGGCCAGCGGCTGCGGGCCAAAGGCGGACTGGAACGTGTGCAGTGATGAACGGTCACCGAGCCGCCACTCGTTGAGATCGCCGAGCAGGATGGTCGGGACCTCACGCTTGTCGGCCATCAGTTCGACCAGCATCTTGGCCTGCTGTGCGCGCGAATGGCGAAGCAGGCCGAAATGGGCGGCGATGATGCGCAAGGCCCCGCCGCGTTCGAGATCGAGTTCGGCGACAAGCGCGCCGCGCGGCTCAAGCCCCGGGAGGTTAATTTGGTGCACGTCACGGACGAGGCCACGCTTGAAGAGCACGACATTGCCATGCCAGCCGTGAGCCTTGGCCATGCCGTTAACCGGCACCGGGATCAGTCCGGTCTCCCGTTCCAGCCGGCCGAGATCGAGAATGCCGGTACGCTCGCCAAACCGGGTGTCGGCTTCCTGAAGCGCAATCACATCGGCATCGATTTCGTGGATGACCCGGCTGGTGCGCTCCGGATCGAAACGACGATCATTGCCGACACATTTGTGAACGTTATAAGAGGCAATCAAAGTGCCGTCCGAGCGCGGCTTCTTCTCCGAATGTGCTGCATCCAGTCGCTTTTTTCGATTGCGGATCGATGCGAGGATGTTTGAGGGCAGACTGTCCTTTTTGGCATGCATCGGAGTTTGCTCACGCTCCGTTGGTCGAAGTGGTTTGATCGGGAGTATAGGCCGGCTATCGAAACTTGCCACGCCTTTAGGCCGAAGAAATCCGCTACAAATAAGGCGATCCGAGCCAAAGAACCTTCTCGAGCAGCCGGACAGCGAAAGGTCGCGCACGCAGCCCCTGCAACGTAACCGGCGACGCCGATTTGATGGCCTCGTCGATATGCTCGTCAATCTCGTTGGCAAAGCCTTCATTCAGCACTTCCAGGTCGACCTCGAAATTCAGCCGCAGCGATCTCGGATCGAGATTGGATGATCCGACATAGGACCAGACCCCGTCGATCGACAGCAGCTTGGAATGGCTGAAGGCGCCGCTGGAGCGCCAGATGCGGCAATAGCTGCTAAGGATCTGGTCGAACTGCGCTGTCATCGCCCGGTCGACCAGGACGAGGTTGTTGACGGACGGAACGACGATATCAACCTCGACGCCACGTCGTGCGGCCGTCGCCAATGCGCTGATCAGCTCTCGGTCCGGCAGGAAATAGGGCGACATGATGCGGATCGATTTGCGCGCAATGGAGAAGGCGCCCATCAGCATCTTGTGGTTCGTCTCGATGCTTCTGTCGGGCCCGGACGCCACGACGCGCATGAAGACGGGATCTCCCGGTTGGCGCTCGGGCATCGCGGTTCGCCATGCTTCCCCTTGCAGGATCTCGCCGGTCGTGAAGCGCCAGTCTTCGGCGGCAACGTTGAAGAGGTCGGCAACAACCGGCCCGGTAACACTGAAATGGGTGTCGCGCGCAAAGCCCTCCCCTGCTATTTCGCGGGTAAAGCCCGCCCGGATGTTCATGCCGCCGGTCAGCGCGACGCGGCCATCGACGATGAGGATCTTGCGGTGGGTGCGCAGGTTCGCATAGGGCAAACGCAACCCCATGATAACGTTGCCGTTGAAGACCGAGACTGTGACGCCGCCATCTGCAAGATATCCGAGTATGCTCGGCACCGAATAGCGGGCGCCGACCGCATCGATCAGCACGCGCACCTCGACGCCCCGCTTGACTGCAGCAATAAGGGAATCGCCGATCCTCAATCCGATCGGGTCGCGGTCAAAGATGTAGGTCTCAAGCAGAACACTGCGGGCCGCACTGTCGATTGCCGCCTTCATTGCACCATAGCAGTCGTCGCCGGTCTCCAGCATGTCGATCGTGTTGCCGGTTGCGAGCGGAACGCGGGCGACGCGGTCGCCGAGTGTCTGGAGGGCAGCGAAACGCCGGCCAAAGCCGCTGATGACGATATCCGTGTCGGCGTCGAAGCTTTCGAGCTCATCGAGGTCCGCGTCGGGGATCAGCGCATCGCGCTGAAGGCTGAGCGAGGCGCGCCGGATACGATTGATACCGGCGATCGCATAGAGCACAGCACCGACGATCGGTGAGAGGATGATAACCCCGACCCAGCCGATTGCGGCGCGGACCTCTTCCTTTGTCATGGCCGCGTGGATCGCTGCCGCGGCGCCCATGGCGAGCGAAACAACGAATAGAATATGCGGCCAGTAGGTCGATATGAGATAAAACATTGCGTTGAACTATAAACACAAAGCTGCAGTGTTCAATTGCGCACTCATGGGCATGAAGCGTCCGGTTTTGCCGGCGCAAGATCTGTCGTCGGCAAGCAAGAAGCACGCACCACGCAGCAGCTGAATGCTGCGATGCGGGATTTATTTTTGCAGTGTGTCAAAAATTGCTTGAAACCGCACGATTACTCTGGAACTCTGAGGCCAGTATCGCGTTAGACCACGGGCCTCACTGACTGGAGATCGGCGATGACAGAAACTCGCGAAGAGTGGATCAGGAAGCGTGCCTATGCGCTTTGGGAAGAGGAAGGGCGTCCATCGGGACGGGAGTTCGCACATTGGGAACAGGCCCGGGCCGAACGTCAAGCGCTCGAAGGGTCTGCTGCTTCCCCGGATGGCAAGGAAGTGAAGACGCGCAAACGCAGCGCCTCCGCTTCAAACGCAAACGGCGCCGTCAAGGTCGCCGCGCCAAGGAAAACGGCTAGCCGAAAATCGGCGTGATCGCTTTTTCCGCTGTGACGGCGGGCGCCAATGATGCCCTTCGTCACATGACTGCATTGCTTCTGCTCTATTGAGTTCCTGGGGGCACGAAAGGTGCGTCGAGGGAGAAGAACATACATGATTGCGCATGGCGCCGACCTCGCAGAAAAAATGCTGCTGCGGCAATCGGCGATGGAACCAAAATCGGGTTTGGAAGTTGATAGATTTGTCGTAGCGGATTGCCGCCTCCGCATCGCGCCTTGAGGGTAAAATGACCGCTCTTGTCATTGCCGCGTTAGCCTATCTGGCCCTCGCCCTGATCCTTGTCTATGCGGTCGACAATCTCGTTGCACTGTTCTTTCCTGATGCACATTCTGCCCTACCGCTGCATTTTCCCACCTTTGAGAAGATGATGGCGTTGTCGCGCAAATATTATCGCAAGTAAGCGACCTCATCGGCGCACTTTCCGTCAGCTGCTGCCCCTTTGGGTTTGCGAGAACGTTGGAACTTTTCGAGCGTCAGTTGGTTGCCCTTTTCTCTGTCAGAAAAGGTGCCAGACATGCCAAGAGGCGACAAATCCGCTTACACGGACAAGCAGAAAAGAAAAGCCGAACATATCGAGGAAGGCTACGAAGGCCGTGGCGTTTCCACCAAGGAGGCCGAACGGCGGGCCTGGGCGACGGTCAACAAGGAAAGCGGTGGCGGCAACAAGTCCGGCTCTGGTCGTGGCAAGCAAGATACCCACGAGGCATCGGAAAAGGGTGGGCGCAAGGGCGGCGCCGCCTCCGCATCGCGTTCTGCGGGAGAGCGCTCGGCTTCGGCCAAGAAAGCAGCAGCGACGCGCAAACGCAACGCGCAGCACGCGCATCACTGATCTCCAGCAAGCCACCGGGAGGGGCTCATGGCATATGAACTATACTATTGGGATGGCATTCAAGGCCGCGGCGAGTTTGTCCGTCTGGCGCTGGAAGAAGCCCAGGCGGATTATGTCGATGTCGCCAGGCAATCCGGGCCCGCGATGGGAACCGGAGCGATGCTGGACCTGATGAGGAGCAAGCGCCAGCCCCACATTCCCTTTGCGCCACCGTTTCTGAAGGACGGCGATCTCATCGTCTCGCATGTCGCCAATATTCTCTCCTATCTTGGCCCAAAACTTGGCCTCGCGCCGGAAGATGAGAAACTGCGCTGCGTCGCCAACGGGCTGCAACTGACCATCACGGACCTGGTGGCGGAGGTGCACGATACGCACCACCCGATTGCCACCTCCCTTTACTATGAGGATCAGAAGGAGGCGGCGAAAGCCCGCTCCGCCGCCTTTATCAGCGAGCGCATTCCAAAGTTCCTCGGCTACTTCGAGCAGGTGCTGCAACAAAACCCTCAGGGGCCGCACCATATCGTTGGCGATGCTCTGAGCTATGTCGACTTGTCGCTGTTTCAGGTCATCGAGGGCTTGCGATATGCCTTTCCAAAAGCGATGAAAGCCTATGCGGCCGACTATCCGGGGCTGATCGCGTTGCACGATGCCGTCGCCAGGCGCCCGAACATTACCGCCTACCTACAGTCTGACCGCCGGCTTGCCTTCAACGAGGACGGAATTTTTCGGCACTATCCGGAGCTTGATCTTGCGCCATAGCGGATATGGCATTGCCCCGGGTTGAGGGAGGCTGATAAGCTCCCCGCAACTCGCCCCAAACCGTCCCGTCACATTCCCGGAGGCTATCGCTGCCATGGCAAATCTTGCTCAATTGCTTGCATCCATCAAAATCCCGGACCTCGCCGGCAAGGCGGTGCTGATCACCGGCGCCTCGACCGGTATCGGTGCAGCGCTCGCCCGCGCCTTTGCCGCGCAGGACATGAAGGTTGGCATTCATTACAATGCGAGCCGGGAGCCCGCCGAAGCGCTTGCCGACGAAATCCGGGCAGCCGGCGCAACCGTGCACCTCGTTCACGGTGACGTGTCGAAAGAGGGCGAGACGGAACGTGTCGTCGAAGAGACGGCCAGAACCTTCGGGCATCTCGACGGGCTGGTAAACAATGCCGGTGGCATGCTCGGCCGCAAGCCAACCGCCGAATATACCGACGAGCACTACATGAAGGTCATGGATCTGAATGCCCGCTCGGTTCTCGCTGCAACGCGCGCTGCCCATCCATGGTTGAAGAAGCAGGGCGGCTTCATCATCAACACGACCTCGATCGCCGCCCGCAACGGTGGCGGCAATGGTGCCGTGCTCTATGCTGCATCGAAGGGCTTCGTCTCGACGATCACGCGCGGCCATGCCAAGGAGTTCGTTCCTGACCGCATTCGGGTCAACGCGGTGGCGCCGGGCGTCATCGCCACGCCGTTCCATGAGCGCTACACCAACGACGAACAGATGGAGCTCCAACGCAAGACGATTCCGATGGGTTTCGTCGGCACGCCGGAGGATTGCGTCGGCGCCTATCTCTTCTTGGCATCGCCGACACTTTCCGGCTACGTCACCGGCCAGATCATCGAGGTCAATGGCGGCCAGCTGATGCCGTAAGCGTGGGCTTGCACAAAGAAAAACGGCGCGGACGATCTCCGCGCCGTTTTCGTTCTGCGATGGAAATCAGACGCGCTCGAGCGCGATGGCAATCCCCTGCCCGACGCCGATGCACATGGTCGACAGCGAGTAGCGCCCACTGGCTTCCCGCAGTTCCATTGCAGCCGTCCCCGTGATGCGCGCGCCGGACATGCCGAGCGGATGGCCAAGCGCGATGGCGCCGCCGTTGCGGTTCACACGGCCGTCATCGTCGGCTACGCCGAGTTCGCGCAGAACCGCCAGACCCTGCGAGGCGAATGCCTCGTTGAGTTCGATGACGTCGAACTGATCCTGCGTCATGCCAAGCCGTGCCATCAGTTTGCGCGATGCCGGAACCGGGCCGATACCCATGATGCGCGGCGGCACGCCGGCAGCCGCTCCGCCCAGAATGCGGGCGATCGGTGTCAGTCCATACTTTCTGGCAGCAGCTTCGCTGGCAATGATCAGGGCGGCAGCGCCGTCATTTACACCGGAGGCATTGCCTGCTGTCACTGTCCCGCCCTCTTTCTTGAAGGGTGTGGCAAGCTTGGCAAGCGCTTCCATTGTCGTCGCGCGCGGATGCTCATCCTTCTCCACGATGACAGGATCGCCCTTGCGCTGGGGGATGGTGACGGAGGTGATTTCCTTTGCCAGCCGGCCATTGGCCTGCGCGGCCGCGGCCCTGGCCTGGCTTCGAACCGCAAAGGCGTCCTGATCCTGGCGCGAGACCTTGTAGTCCTCGGCGACGTTCTCGCCGGTCTCCGGCATGGAATCGACGCCGTACTGCTTCTTCATCAGGGGATTGATGAAACGCCAGCCGATCGTCGTGTCGTAGATCTCTGCGTGGCGGGAGAATGCCGTTTCCGCTTTCGGCATGACGAAGGGCGCGCGCGACATGCTTTCAACGCCGCCTGCAATCATCAGTTCTGCTTCGCCTGCCCTGATGGCGCGCGCAGCCGCGATGATGGCGTCCATGCCAGAACCACAGAGACGATTGATGGTCGTACCTGGCACCGAGACCGGCAGGCCCGCCAGCAGCGAGGACATGCGAGCGACATTGCGGTTGTCTTCGCCGGCCTGGTTGGCGCAACCGAAGATCACATCGTCAACCGCTTCCCAGTCGACATTGCCGTTGCGCTCAATCAGCGCCTTCAACGGCACGGCGCCGAGATCGTCAGCGCGAACCGCTGACAGCGAACCGCCGAAGCGCCCGATCGGGGTGCGGATATAGTCACAGATATAGGCTTCGGTCATCAGGCTTCTCCCTTAGAGTTCCGGGACGACGAGATCGGCAACCGGACCGTCGATGTAGAGGGGCGCGCCGGTCATCGCCTGCAATTCCTCGACCGTCATGGCGGCAAGCTTCTCGCGCAACACGAAACGGCCTTCCACAATGTCGATCACGGCATGGCTCGTATAGACGCGGGTGATGCAACCGACCCCGGTCAGCGGGAAGGTGCATTTGTCGACAAGCTTCGGCTCGCCGTTCTTGGTGACGTGCTCGGTAATGACGCAGACCTGCTTGGCGCCGTGCACGAGATCCATGGCGCCACCGACCGCCGGCACGCCCTTGGCGCCGACCCTCCAGTTGGCGAGGTCACCATTCTGCGCCACCTGGTAGGCGCCGAGGATCGCGACGTCGAGATGGCCGCCGCGAACCATGGCGAAACTGTCGGCATGATGGAAGAAGGCCGAGCCGGGCTTCAACGTCACCGGCCGCTTGCCGGCATTGATGAGATCCCAGTTCTCCTCCCCGGCGGGCGGTGCCTCGCCGAAATCGAGGATGCCGTTTTCCGTATGGAAAATCGCCTGGCGGCCTGGCGGCTGATAGCGTGCCACCATTTCCGGAAAGCCGATGCCGAGGTTCACATAGGCACCGTCGGCAATGTCCTGGGCTGCGCGCCATGCGATGCTGGCATTGGAAAGCTTGATGTCTTCGCGGGTGTTGATGATGCTGATATCGACGGTCATTGATAGACCACTCCGGCTCGAACGAGCTCTTCTTCCTGGGCGGGATTGGCGACCTCGACGACACGGTCGACGAAGATGCCGGGGGTGACGACATGCTCGGGGTCGATGCCGCCGGCGGGAACGATGCTGGAAACCTGGACGATGGTCTTGCCCGCCGCCATGCACATCAGCGGATTGAAGTTGCGCGCCGCCATGTTGTAGGTGAGGTTTCCGTGGGTGTCGCCAACATGGGCCTTGACGATGGCGAAATCCGCCTTCAGCCAGCGCTCCTGCACATAATGCCGGCCGTCGAATTCAGCGATGACCTTGCCCTCGGCAAGTTCGGTGCCGTAACCCGTTGGCGTGTAGAAGGCCGGGATGCCGGCGCCGCCAGCGCGGATGCGCTCGGCAAGCGTTCCCTGAGGCACCAGCTCCAGCTCGATCTCTCCCGCAAGATACCTGTCCGTGAAGGCGCGCGGGTCGGACGAGCGCGGAAAGGAGCAGATCATCTTCCTCACCATGCCGGCGTCGATCATCGCGGCAATCCCGATGCGGCCGTTGCCGGCATTGTTGTTGATCACCGTGAGGTTCCTCGGCCCCTTGTCAATCAGGGCGTGGATCAGCTCGATAGGTGCGCCCGACCCGCCGAAGCCGCCGATCATCACGGTCGCTCCGTCTCCGATTTCGGAGATGGCCTCAGCCGTGCTCCCGATAGTCTTGTCCATGCTGGATCACTCCTTGCCGGCGAGATGCTCCTCTGCGCCCTTCACCGATGGATAAAACGCGGAGGCAGGGCGGGCAAGGCATTTTGTGCGGTATTTGACATTTGTTCGTATATCGCACAAAATAATAGGGCGAATTGCATTCTGACCGGGATCCGGCAACAAGCTCGCGAGCAAAGGAGGAACCATGCGAGAAACTGATTTTGTCAGCGGCTTTGCCAGAGGACTGAAGGTCATCGAGGCGTTCGAGGAGACCCGCCAGCGGCTTTCGATCGCCGACGCCGCGAAGTTGACCGGCCTCGACCGCGCCACGGTGCGCAGGTCGCTGCTGACGCTGGCCGAACTCGGCTATGCCGAATATGACGGCAAGTTTTTCGCCCTGACGCCCAAGATTCTGCGGCTCGGGCACTCCTATCTCTCGGCAACGCCCCTGCCCGTCCTCATCCAGCCGCATCTCGATCAATTGTCGGAAAAAGCCGGGCAGAGCGCATCCGCCTCCGTGCTCGATGGCACGGAGATCGTCTATATCGCCCGCGCTTCGCAGCGGCGTGTCATGTCGATCAACCTGACGCCGGGCAGCCGCCTTCCCGCCTTCTGTGCCTCCATGGGTCGCGTCCTGCTGTCAGCACTGCCGGAGGCCGAGGCCAGGGCAGTCCTTGCCCGCACCGACCTCAAGCAAAATACGCCAAACACCAAGACCGACGTCGAGGAACTGATGGCGGAGTTTCGGCGTGTGCGCGATCAGGGTTACGCCGTGATCGACCAGGAACTGGAAATCGGCCTCTGCTCCATTGCAGTTCCGGTCGAGAACGATCGCGGGCAGACAGTGGCGGCAATCAATATCGGCGCGCCTGCAGCCCATGCGCCAGCCGCGGAAATGCCGGCTCGCTACCTGCCGCTCCTTCGAGAGACACAAAAGGCGCTCAGCCTCGTGCTGCGCTAGACACCAAGCTTCGCACGCTCCGCCATGCGCCATGATCGAGGCGTCTGGCCGGCCTGTTTGAGGAAGAAGCGCGAGAAATAGGCGGGGTCCGAAAACCCGAGCCGGTAAGCGATCTCCTGGACGCTGCCAAAGGTGAAGACCAACTCGCGTTTTGCCGCATCGAGGAGCTTTCGGGCAATCAACTCATGCGCACCGTAACCGCTCGTGGCGCGCACGATCCGGTTCAGGTGGGTCGGCGAGATGCCGAGCGCCCTGGCATAGAAAGCTGCCGGCTGATGCGATTTGAAATGCCGCTGGATCAGGCCGTGCAGCAGCTCCATGCGACGTTCATTCTCGTCGGCCGCCGCCTCGTCGTCCTGTCTTTCAGAGGAGAGGCGCGCAGTCAGCAACAATGCCGACGTCAGGTAGGACTCGAGCAGGTCGTTGCGCCCGCTTTTGCGCTGCGCGAATTCGCGTCCGAGCCGCTGCAGGCAGGCAGCCACGTAGCGCGCCTCCTCATCGTCCATGTCGAGCCTCGTCAGATGCGGCGATGCCATCCACTCGCCGAGCCGGCTGCGGTCGCCGGGGATTGCCTTCAGATGCGAGCTCAACACGGTGATGACGAAGCCGTCGATGTCCCTGGAGAAACGAAAACCGTGATCGAGGCCGGGGGGAACGGTAATGACCGACTGACCTTCGATCGGGTGCCAGGCGCCTGAGAACATTGCCTCGCCGGAGCCGCTATCGATGTACAATATCTGAAAGAAACTGTCGTGGCGATGTGGCCGGATCTCGAAATGATGTAGGCTGCTGCGGGCGGGAATTGTTTCGCAGTGCAGCCAAAACTCCGGCTTTTTGCCGGTATTCTCGCCGTAGAGCTCGTAGGTCGGCACAATCCTTACCATTCCTGCCTCCATCACCCGATGTTCGCTTTGTGCAATTTCATGATGGATTTGTCCATTGCTGATGGCGCTTTGCCCGGTCAAGATTTGACAAAAGACAAGTGCGGGAGGACACCATGCGCACCAAGGTAGCCATCATTGGCTCCGGCCCTTCAGGGCTTTTGCTTGGCCAGTTGCTGACGGAAGCCGGCATCGACAACGTCATCCTGGACCGCGTTGGCAAGGATTATATCCTTGGCCGCGTACGTGCCGGCGTGCTGGAGGAAGGAACCGTTGGACTTATCGATGAGGCAAAGGCTGGCGCGCGCATGCATGCCGAAGGTCTTTCGCATGACGGCTTTTCCCTTGCCTTCGACGGGCGCGACCATCGCATCGACCTGTTCGGTCTGACCGGCGGCAAGCGCGTCGTGATCTACGGGCAAACGGAAGTTACCCGCGACCTGATGGAGCGACGCGAAGCCAGCGGCGCGCTGACGATCTATGAGGCAGCGAATGTCAAGCCGCACGATTTCGATGGAGCGGCCCCTTACGTCACCTACGAAAAGGATGGTGCCACGCGCCGCATCGACTGTGATTTCATCGCCGGCTGCGACGGTTTCCATGGCGCCAGCCGCAAGGCGGTTCCCGAAAGGTCGCTGCGCACATTCGAGAAGATCTACCCCTTTGGATGGCTTGGAATTCTGGCCGAGGTCGCTCCCGTCAACCATGAGCTGATCTATGCCAACCACCCGCGGGGATTTGCGCTCTGTTCCATGCGCTCGGAGCATCGCAGCCGCTACTACATCCAGTGTCCACTCGATGAAAAGGTCGAGGATTGGAGCGATGACCGCTTCTTTGACGAACTTCGCCGCCGCCTGCCTGCGCATCATGCCGATGCACTTGTGACTGCGCCTTCCTTCGAGAAGTCGATCGCACCGCTTCGCTCCTTCGTTGCCGAGCCGATGCGCTTTGGCCGCATGTTCCTTGTCGGCGATGCCGCCCATATTGTTCCGCCGACCGGTGCGAAAGGCCTCAATCTCGCCGCGAGCGACGTGCATTATCTGTTCTCGGGCCTGATCGAACACTACCAGGATCGTTCGAACGCAGGCATCGACACCTAT
>Ga0207426_1002646_pt1 | contig 11037 bp, 11 predicted proteins | sample AraplaMF_Cvi_mMS_FD_184265 | JGI IMG/M metagenome (GOLD analysis project Ga0207426, IMG submission 184265) | Arabidopsis root microbial communities from the University of North Carolina, USA - plate scrape MF_Cvi_mMS (SPAdes) (version 2) | ecosystem: Host-associated > Plants > Roots > Endosphere...
CACTTGGCCGGCGACCTTGTGCATGGTGTTGGTGCAGATCAGCAGCATGTCCGCGCCGGCCGACTCCAGCGCCCTGGCGGCGTGGGCGAGAACCTCGCCCGCCTCCTCCCAGCGCCCTTCGGCCTGTAGCCGTTCGATCTCTGCGAAATCCACGGAGTAGAGCACGCACCGCGCGGAGTGCAGGCCGCCCAGACGCTCGCGCGTCATCTCGTTCAGCAGCCGGTAGTACTCCGCCGTGGACTCCCAGCTCATGCCTCCGAGCAGCCCGATTGTCTTCATCGGGCCACTTTTGCACAGAGGGAGGGCAGTTGTGACGCCACCCCCGGCCCTTGCGCTGTGCCGTCCGGCGCTACTCCGCCGCCTCCACTATCGAAGGGAATCCCCTTCTCGCCTCTTCGAAGAGGGTCGGGTGGTCGCCGCCGACAGTCACGGCCGCCGCATAGAAGCGTCCAGGACGGCCTGAAGTGGATCGTCCTCCACTGCTCCGAAGAGGGCGGGCGACCGCCATCGCCTGCTGCGAATTGTTGTCGCAGCGCCGTCCAGGGAGGTCACCGTTGACGTCCCGGTCTCTCGCGGGGGTCTGACAATGCCCAGGGTCGCGGGGGGGGGGAGCGTGCCCGGCTCTCAGCAAGGCCCGCCAATGGTTGGCTGCATTGGTATGGACATGTTCAACGTGACGCCCATAACCTGAGGTTGGTCTAGACCGCAGCGCACTCCGCGGTCGTAGTCGTAGTCGCCGTAGTTGTCGTCGACGCCGTGCCGCGCTTGTCGGTGGCCTGCGCCGCCTGCTCCACCCGTGCTCCAACGTCTGTGTCCAGTAAGCCAGTTGATTTGTATGGACGGCTGCTGCAACGGCGTTCCCGATAGGGCGATCCCCCCACATGGTGGCCCCTCCATGCCCGGAGGTCGGCCGCGAGAAGGAGTCACACAATGAGGTCACGTATTGCCGCGCTGCTGAGCGCCGCGACCGTAGTCGTGGGCGTAGCTCTCGTCGTGCCGACGACGCCGGCGGCTGCCACGACGGGCTGTTCCCACTGTGCCGCGGCCCCGGCCGGTGCCAATGTTCGAGCCGAGGGGTTCGTCGTCAGCGAGGCGCAGTTCAACCAGATATTCCCGAATCGGAATGCCTTCTACACCTACAGCGGGCTGACCGCGGCCCTCAGTGCCTATCCGGAATTCGCGAACACCGGAAGTGACACCGTGAAGCGTCAGGAGGCGGCGGCCTTCCTCGCGAACGTCAGTCACGAGACCGGTGGCCTGGTCCACGTGGTCGAGCAGAACACCGCGAACTATCCCCACTACTGCGACGCCACCCAGCCGTATGGGTGCCCCGCAGGACAGGCGGCCTACTACGGCCGTGGGCCGATTCAGCTCAGCTGGAACTTCAACTACAAGGCGGCGGGCGATGCGCTCGGCATCGACCTGCTGAACAACCCCTACTTGGTGGAGCAGGATGCCGCCGTCGCCTGGAAGACCGCCCTCTGGTACTGGAACACTCAGACCGGACCGGGCACCATGACCCCGCACCAGGCGATGGTCAGCGGCGCCGGTTTCGGCGAGACGATCCGCAGCATCAATGGCTCCCTTGAGTGCAACGGCGGCAACCCCGGCCAGGTGCAGAGCCGGATCAACAACTACACGAGCTTTGTGCAGATCCTGGGAACCACACCCGGCGACAATTTGAGCTGCTGAGGCGGTGCGCGGCCGGCCCGCAGTGGCCGGCCGCAGCTCGATGCGGCCAAAGCGCCGAGGGGCGTTGCCCGCAGGCGCCAAGTACGTCCCTTGGCCGGGCTGTTCGGCACTCACAGCCCGGCACCCATGGCAGCCGTGATGACCAGCTGTCTCGCCTTGGGGACCGTGGCTGCGGTGGTCGCCAATCGTGCACACGGCTCCTGAGGGATTGCCATCCAATGGATGCTGGTCCAGGCCCTAGCTCTTCCAGCGCACCGGCAGTTGCGCCGGGCCGCGGAGCATCCCGACGCGCCAGGTGAGGTCGTCGAAATCGGCGTCCATGGCGAGGTCGGGGCAGCGTTCCAAGAGGGAGCGGAGGGCGATACGGGCTTCTAGCCGGGCCAGTGGGGCGCCGAGGCAGAAGTGGATGCCGTGGCCGAAGGCGGTGTGTCCGCGGGCGTCGCGGGTGATGTCGAAGTCGTCGGCGACGGTGAAGATTTCCGGGTCCCGGGAGGCGGAAGCCAGGGCGATCGCTACGGTCTCGCCGGCGGGGATCAGGGTGCCGCCGATCTCGACCGGCTCTCCGGTGAAGCGCCATGTGGCGGTCTCCACCGGACCGTCGTAGCGCAGCATCTCCTCCACGGCATTGTCGAGTAGGGAGAAGTCGGCTCGCAGGGCGGCCAGTTGGTCCGGGTGCTGGAGCAGGGCGCGTACACCATTGGCCAGGAGGCTGACGGTCGTTTCATGGCCCGCGACCAGCAGCAGAAAGGCGGTGCCGACCAGCTCGTCACGGGAGAGCTGGTCGCCGTCCTCGTCGCTGGTGCGGATCAGGGCACTGAGCAGGCCGTCGCCGGGAGTGTTGCGCTTGGTTTCGATGAGGTCGACGAGGTAGCCGGTCATCGCGACAACTGCCGCTTGTGCCGCCTCGTCGCTGGTCGGCGCGACGATCTCGTTCGACCAGGAACGGAAGGCCTCCCGGTCCATGGCGGGGACGCCGAGCAGCTCGCAGATGACGGTCATGGGCAGTGGGAAGGCGAGGGCCTCCACCAGGTCGGCACGGCTCTCCGGGTTGGCCAGCATCGTGTCCAGCAGCTCATCGGTGATCTGCTGTACCCGTGGCCGTAGTGCCTCGACGCGGCGGGAGGTGAATTCCTTGGCCACCAGCTTTCGCAGCCGGGTGTGCTGAGGCGGGTCCGCGTCCAGCATGTTCGTGAACAGGGCCGATGCCTCACCCGCGTCGCCCTCCGGCATGGCGGCCCGCCAGTCCTTGTTGAGGCGGGGGTCGCTGAGCGCGGCCCTGACCGCTTGGTGCCCTACGACCAGCCACACGTCGTTGCCGTAGGGGAGGCGCACCCGGTGTATGGGCCCCTGGGCACGCAGCTTGGCGTAGTACGGGTAAGGATCCCTGGTGAAGTCCTTGCCGTACGCCCCCAGATCGACAATCTCCGCCATGCGTGGTCCGCCCCTCTTGATGATCCCCGATGGTGCACGAGTTCCGGCACCGGTCAGACCGTACGTACGCGAACCCTGAGTCAACATCGGCCCCACGGAGGAGTCGTAGCGGCCCATGTCCTCCCGTTGCAGTGCTCCGGCTGTAGTTCTGTCGTCCGACCGCGGCTCCGCGGGACGAGCCCGGCCGGCCCGCGGGGGGCGCGCGGCTGCGGGGCCGACCGGTGCCGCCTGCCGGTGCGTGGGGGAGGGCCGCGCCGGTCGTCAGCAGCGGGCGTGGGCGGTGATGTCCGCGCTGAATTCGTCGACCATGGCGGGGGTGACGGTCGGCCGGCACCGGTCGATGGCGGCGAGATAGTCGTCGGTGCTCGCCCCGAGCCGCCCGTGCGCGCCCACGCCGCCGCCGATCGCCTCCAGGTCCCGCTCGAAAGACGTCTGGGCGGCCATCCGGGCGGCGTGCTCGATATCGGCCGGGGTGAACAGCTCGCTGGCCGCCACCAGCGCCCCCACATTCACCTCGGGACGGCCGTCCGTGTACCGGGACCAGATCGCCGACCGGGCCGCCGCGTCCGGCGTACCGATCGGGATCAGGTAGTCGAACCGGCCCGGCCGCAGGAACGCCGGATCGAGTGAGCGGATGGAGTTGGTCGCACACACCAGCAGCCGCTCGTCCCGCTCGCGGAACCCGGGTATCAGCTTGAGCAGCTCATTCGTCACCCCGTGCAGCCCGCCCGGCTGGGCCGGCTCATGGCGGACCGGAGCGATCTCCTCGACCTCGTCGATGAAGACGAGGACCCGCTCCAGCTCCGCGATCCGGGCGAACGCACTGCGCAGCGCCGCCGCCAGATTGCCCTCATCGGCCAGCCGGGAAGGAAGCAGCTCGACGAACGGCCAGCCGAGCCTGGCGGCGATCCCCCTGGCGAACGTGGTCTTCCCGGTCCCCGGCGGGCCGAACAGGGCGATGGCCCGCGGCGGCCGTACCCCGTGCCGAGCGGCCCGCTCCGGCTCCGCCAACGGCAGCACGACCCGCCGCTCGATGAGGTCCTTCTCCGCCTCCATACCGGCGACCTTGGCCCACAGATCAGCGGGCAGGAAGCGCCCGCCGAGGTCCTCCAGGAGGTTGGCCGCGGGGCCGTGGTGCGGTTCGACCTTCTCGAAGTAGGCCACCGCGGGCTGCCGCGTATAGCCCGCGTTGAGCAGGCCCTCCCCGAGCAGGTCCTCCTCTGGAAGCACGTAGGCGATCCGGCTCACCCGGGCCGCGACCAGGCGCCGCTCCAGTTCCACCAGCAGCGCACTCGCCAGCCCCCGGCCACGCCAGGCCGCAGAGATCGCGATCCGCATCACCCAGCCCCGCTCACCCGCCACACAGGCGAGCGCCGTCCCGATCGGAGCGCCCTGGTGGACGGCCACCACGGCGGGCTGCCGAGAAGTCAGCGCACTGATGCACTCGGCGAGCGAGAAGACGGACTCCTGCCCCAGTTCTGCCGTGGAGTCGATCAGGTGGACCACTTCGGCGAGATCGTTCTCGCGGTAGTCGTGGATGTGCCAGTTCACCGGGACCGCCCCTCATTGGTGATGGTGGTGATGTGGTGGCAGTGAGGCTAGGTGCGGTGGGGGAGCGGGGCCTGCTCCATCGTGAACAATCCGGGACGGCGACCGCTACGGTCCGTATGTAGCCAGACGCGCCACCGCCAGGGTCGAGCCGGGGCGCAGCCACGTGCCGGGCGGCTCGCCGCGTGCCTCTGACCGGCAGGAATCCGCTGGCTGGCGTGGCTCGCCCGATGGCATGCTGTCCGGCGTGAACGGACCCGAGATCCACTTCAGCTTCGACCCTGCGCTGCACCTTTTCGTCGCTTCGGCGCACAGCACCGCCGGTTCACCCGTGGCAACGGATGGCTCCTCGACGCTCGGCCACGTCGTCGAGTCGCTCGGCGTCCCGCTCACCGAGGTCGGCCGGCTTGTCGTGGACGGTGCCGAGGTCCCCGTCTCCCATGTCCCGCAGGAGGGCGAGCACATCGAGGTGCACGCCATCGAGCGCCCGCAGCGGCTTCCCGGCGCGCCCCTGAGGTTCCTGCTCGACGTACACCTCGGCACCCTGGCGCGCAGGCTGCGGCTGCTCGGCGTGGACGCGGCGTACACGAATGAGGACCCCGGCGACGCGGCGCTGGCTGCGCTCTCGGCGAAGGAACAACGGGTACTCCTCTCCCGGGACCGGGGGCTGCTGCGACGGCGGGAGATCTGGGCGGGCGCGTTCATCTACAGCGACCGGCCCGATGAGCAACTCCGGGACGTGCTGGGGCGCTTCGCCCCCACCCTCGCGCCGTGGACACGCTGCACCGCGTGCAACGGCCCGCTCATGGACGCCGACAAGGACTCCGTCCGTGAGCACCTTGAGCACGGCACACAGCGCACGTACGACGTCTTCGCGCAGTGCACGGCATGCGGCCGCGTCTATTGGCGAGGGGCGCACCACTCCCGGCTGGAGGCGATCGTCGAACAGGCACTCCGGGAAAGCGCCACCTGAGGGGAGGGGCGGGACGCTTTGCGATGTTTCACATGAAACATCGGACGGCCTGCCGGCTGATCCTGTTGGGCGTACGAATTCCGCAATCCGGGTGAGGCGCTCCCACGCAGGGGTGTGGGCAGGGCTGGCCATTGCGGATGCCGGGCGCCGCTCCCCATGACGGTCTGGCCGCATCCCGCGAGCGGAGTGGACCGGCAACCAAGTGCCGCAGGACTGCTTCCCAACTCGCCCTGAACGCAAGAAGCTGCGGGCCGGGATGGTCTGATCCGAGCTGATTCCGCGACGGCGCTTCACCGCCACAGCCCTTCGCGGCTGCCCGATAGCGTCCTGCTTGTCAGTTCCTCGAATTTGCGGCCGAAGAAGGCGAGTTGACGAATTCCCGTCGTCGGCCCCCGGCGCCCCGTAGACCGCCAACAGGTACTTCCGTGCGCCCACTCCGCCGTACCTCCGTCGAGCCGGCTGCCGAATGACCCCGCCCGTCCCTCCAGCGGACGTGGACTCCCCGCTGCGTCGCCCCACGCAGCGGAGCTGTTCAGACCGTCAGGAACCGTCGGCGTGTCGCCGGAAGGGTGCCGTTCGCGGTGCTCGTTGCGCTCGGAATGAGGCGCCTCGGAGGGCCCGTCGGAGCCCACTAGCCCACTCGTTACGCGACACGCCGACGACGCGCGCCGTCCAATGGGTGAATCCGCTGCCTTCCGCCACCCGAAGAGCCCACGGCGTAGCTCGAATGCGACGTTCTCCGGTGGTGCGCGGCCGCAATCCGGCTGACGGTGATCACGTCGCCACTGCGATCCGATGAGCCGACAAAGAGTCAGCCTTCGCAGTCGCGCCGAAAGGAACATGTCCCCATGCGCACTGCTCGCACCCTGTTCGCTTCAGCCGCCATCACGGCGGTGCTTGCTATCTCTGCTCCGGCTGCGAACGCCATGATCACGGAGGACATTGCGTCGGACAGCGCTTCCTCCAGCAACCACAACCAGGTCACGAACGGCGACCGCGACCGTGACCGTGACCACGGTCGGGACCGCGACCGTGACCGTGACCGCCGGCGGGACAACTGCCGTGACGGCCGTGACGGCCGTGACGGCCGCGGTGGCCGCGACGGCCGTGGCGATGGCCGTGACGGCCGCGGTGGCCGTGACGGCCGCGGCGATGGCCGTGATGGCCGTGATGGTCGTGACGGCCGCGACGGCCGGGGCAACGGCCGTGATGGCCGCGATGGCCGCGACGGCCGCGACGGCCGTGATGGACGTGGCAACGGACGTGACCACTGCCGTGACAACCACAGGCCGAGCGGTGGCATGCACACCGGTGGCGGTGCCATGGCCAAGGCCGTGCTCGGTGACTGGGACCAGGGCGGCGGCTACGGCGACGACCACGGCCGCGGTGACCGTGACCACGGCCGCGGCGGCGACCGTGACCACGGCCGCGGCGGTGACCGTGACCACGGCCGCGGCGGTGACCGTGACCACGGCCGCGGTGGCTACGGCGACCACGGCCGCGGTGGCTACGGCGACCACGGCCGCGGTGGCTACGGCGACCGTGACAACGGTGGCTACGGCGACCACCGCAGGCCGCACGGCGGCATCCACACCGGCGGTGGCGGCCTGGCGACCGGCGGCGGGATGGCCGCTGGTTCCGTGCTGATGCTCGGCGGTCTCGGCGCCGGTGCGTACATGCTGCGTCGTCGCAATGCCTCGGGTACCGCGGCTGCCTGATCAGGCACCGCACGGAGACCGATGCGCTGTCGCGGCCACCGTTCCACGTGGACGGTGGCCGCGGCGATTGCGCACCGATGCCCCCCCCTCCCGCCCCACCGCCTCGTTCACGAAAGGCACCCTGACATGACCGGCCCGCAGTCGCCTCAGCCGAATTCGAATCCCTCCCGGACCGCCTCCGCGTCGCGCCCCATCGGCCGCGGTCTGCTGTGGTCTGCGGGAGCGTTTCTGCTGGGCTCACTCCTCGTCTACAACTCCGTGGACACCTCGGCGGACCCCAAGCCACAGTCCCACTCCGCCGTGGCCCCGCACAGCTCCGCCTCCCCGGCGGTCCCCGACCTGGCCCTGCCCCGTTCCGCGCCGAAGCGGGTGTCGATTCCGCAGATCGCCGTCGACGCGCCCTTCACCCAGCTGACCATCGGCCCCACCGGGCAGCTCAACGCGCCGCCCGCGGGCGACAAGAATCTCGTCGGCTGGTACAAGGACGGTGCCGCGCCGGGCGAGCGCGGATCGGCGATCATCGCCGGTCACGTGGACACCAAGACCGGACCGGCGGTTTTCCTGCAACTCGAAGCGCTCAAACCCGGCGCCACGATCAACATCACTCGTGAAGACGGCATCATCGCCAGCTTCAAGGTGGATTCCGTCGAGACCTTCAACAAGGCGCGATTCCCCAACGAGCGGGTCTACTCCGACGCTCCCACCGCGCAGCTTCGCGTGATCACCTGTGGTGGCGCATATGACCGGAAGATCAAGGACTACGTCGACAATGTGGTGGTGTTCGCCCACCTCGCGTCGTTCAGAAACGCCTGAGTGGGCTCGCTGCGCATCGCAGAGGCCCGCACCGGCATCTCAGGACAAGCCCAGGCCGCCGTTCCACCGACCGGCCTGGGCTTTGTCATGGTCGGGGGCCGGGGCCGGGGCCGGGGCCAGGTCCGGGGGCCAGGGGCCGCAGGTCCAGGCCGATGCTGCTTCCTCCGGCCCTCGACGCCGACCCTCCGTTTCGTCCGCCCGGTAGTGCGACACGCGGTGCCCCGACCCCTTCTCCCGATAGGAATTCCCGGGGAATAATGAGCCACCGATCACACCACCGTCCCGCCATTGACCGTCCGGTGAGTTTTCACGAGGCACCCAATTCCGCCCTGTTGACGGGATGAGAATGAGCGCTGGACGTCAAGCCGTCGGACCCGCGCCGGGGCCCGAAGCCGGCCCGCGGCGGTACTGCCGCCACCGACCGTATGCTCCGCATTCTGCTGCGCCGCCGGAAACGGCCGCTGAGCACCGAGGATGTGACGGTCACCGACCGACCCGCAGTGCACAAGGCCGTGTCGGCGGCGGCCCTGGGCAACACCATGGAGTGGTTCGACTTCGGGGTCTACGCCTACCTGGCCGGCACCTTGGGCAAGGTGTTCTTTCCGTCGAGTTCCCCCGGTGCCCAGGTTGTCTCGACCTTCGCCACATTTGCCGCGGCATTTCTCGTCCGACCGCTGGGCGGCTTGGTATTCGGCCCGCTCGGCGACCGTATCGGCCGTAAGCGGGTGCTCGCCGCCACCATGATCATGATGGCGGTCAGTACCTTCGGCGCGGATTCCTCGGCAGCTGGCTCGACTTCGGCACCTTCGTCGGCTACGCGCTCGTCTCCGGCCTGGTCACCCTGCTCACTGCCGCGCTCGGGACCGACGGCCTGGTGGACTGGGGCTGGCGGCTGCCGTTCCTCGTCGCCGGCCCGTTGGGGCTGATCGGTCTGTACATGCGACTACGGCTGGAGGAGACCCCGGCCTTCCAGCGCGAGGCCGAACAGGCGCACCGCGACGCGGAGGCTGCCCGTTCCGCGGGCGGTGCGGACCCGGTGGAGGAAGCCCGGCAGTCCGGTCACCGAGACCCTCGGCCAGAACGCCCTCACCGCCCAGCTGCTCGTGCTCGGCACCATGATCGTTGTGGTGCTCACCATCACCACCGTGGGCCGCACCTCGGACCGTTGGGGCCGCCGGCCCGTCTTCATGGGGGCAGCGCCGCCATGATCGTCCTCGCCGCGCCGGCGGTGCTCCTCATCCGCGCGGGCGGCATCCTCCTGCCGGCCTTCGGATGCCTGATCCTGGGGCTGTTGCTGGTGTGTTTCGCGGGCACCTCCGCATCGACGCTGCCCGCACTGTTCCCGACCCGGTTGCGCTACGGCGCGCTGTCGATCTCCTTATCCCCGCCTACTACCTGATGGTCGCCGGCCTCATCGGGCTCATCGCCACGTTCTTCCTCCACGAGACGGCCGGCAAGCCACTGCGTGGCTCCGGCCCGATGGCCGAGAGCGAGGAGGAGGCCCAGGAACTGGTGGCCAAGAGCCGAACCGAAGCGGGGCGCCGGGCCCGGGACATCCGGATCCGGCTGCGGCACCCCTGGGCGCGGCACTGAGGGCGGCCGAAGGGCGCTCCACGGGACACCCGCGCGCCCGCTCCGGCTCACCGATGCCGGTGCCCGCTCCGGCTCACCCGGGCGGCGCAACCGCGCGGGACCTATCCCCGTACCCTCGCGTCCCACCGCCACGTGGTGCGCCGAGGCTGACCCGGCAGCTCGGCGCGCCCGGTGGCCCACAGGAGGGCGCGCCAGGGATCATCGGCCTCCGGGACGTCCGGAAACAGCCGGGCGAGCACCCGGGCACACAAGTCGGCGGGCGGGTTCCAGGCGAGTCCGAGGCCCTCCGTCAGGTCGTATGTGTGCACCAGGGTTTCCACGGCGCCCATCGCGGCGAAGCCCTCCGGGTCCGACACCCCGAACACATGGTGCGCCCGCACCTTCGGCGGCGTCGTACGCACCATGGCCACCAGCAGCGCGCCGCTCGCCTCCAGCACCTGAAGCAGCCCCGCGGGCCCCGCCGCCCGGTCGGCATGCACGGCGTTCGCGGGACCGCCGACTCGCCGGCTCTCCCAAACGAAGGGCACATTGCCCTCCAACGGCGGCCGCCGGGGGCCGAGTTGGACGGCGTAGGCGAAGAGATCGTCGCTGAGGTGCTCGACGGTCTCCCAGCAGTCCCACTCCAGCGAACCGGCCCTGGCGTCCCAGGCCGTCGGCGGCGCCTGGCGCAATACGGACACGGCGAGCTGCACGGCACGGTCCAGATCGTCCGCGGTGACGGCGGACGGCGGGAGCACGGTTTCGGAGCTTCGGAAGGTTGACCGGGACATGGGGGGACCGTACCGCGTACGAGCGAGTGTGGGCGGAGCCGGGACCCGCGCGTGGCCGGCAACGGGATCTGACGGTCTATCGTGGGCCCATGTCCGCCCCAGAACTGATCCGTATCGTCTCCCGCGACTCGCCCATGGCGCTGGCCCAGGTGGAGCGCGTCCGCGCCGAACTCGGCGCGCTGCATCCCGGCATCGCCACGGAGGTCATCCCGGTCAAGACCACCGGCGACCGCTGGATGGGCGCCCTCTCGCAGGTCGAGGGGAAGGGGGCGTTCACCAAGGAGGTCGACGCCGCCCTCCTGGCGGGCGATGCGGACCTCGCGGTGCACTGCGTCAAGGACATCCCCGGCGACCGTCCGCTGCCGGCCGGCACGACCTTCGCCGCCTTCCTGGAGCGCGATGACGTCCGTGACGCGCTGATCCACCCCGGCGGGCTCACCCTCGACGAACTCCCCGCAGGCACCCGGATCGGCACCTCGTCGGTCCGCCGGATCGCCCA
>Ga0207426_1002648_pt1 | contig 11036 bp, 11 predicted proteins | sample AraplaMF_Cvi_mMS_FD_184265 | JGI IMG/M metagenome (GOLD analysis project Ga0207426, IMG submission 184265) | Arabidopsis root microbial communities from the University of North Carolina, USA - plate scrape MF_Cvi_mMS (SPAdes) (version 2) | ecosystem: Host-associated > Plants > Roots > Endosphere...
GTCAGAACGCTCGCGCTTTTGTGCGTGATCGAACGCGACCGGTGTTCGTTTCCGAGCAGCGGATCGCGTGAACATCTGGAGTGTGAGCAATGAGAGTATTCCCTGTCGTTTGTGTTGCCGTCTGTATCGGACTGTCGGGCACCGCGTCAGCTCGCGGTGGTATGGGATCGCATATGTCCATGGGTGGCGGCGGTACGCTCGGTACGCGCGCTGCCGCGCCAGGAACGAACTCGCTCGGTACCGCGCTTCCATCGTCGGATGGCGGCGGCCATGTGATGAAGGGGCCGTTGCTCGGAACGGACCCGACCATCGACAAGGAGGACGCCCGGCTCGAGAAGATGCTGGAAGGATCGATCTGCCGCGGCTGCTGAAGAGAAGACGTCGCCGGCCTCGCTCCGAGAGCCCTGAGCGATCGATCCCAGCATGGGTCTGTTGGGCCCGGTGGGGATTCTCAAATCGCACGAGATATTTCGAGTAAGCCCGAAGGCGGCAGACGGGATCCGGTTGGTCGGACACGCCCAAACGTGCCTTCGTGAAATTGACGTTGGGTTTCAGAAGATCGCCGACATGGTCGCCGGCTATAAGGAACGCAGACCGCTCGGCGGGACGGGCCGTGTGACCGTCCGCAGGGCGGCTTACGCATTGCAGGGGCAAGTGATGAAGCAATCAGGCAAGTGGCCGCGTTCGGGCTTCGGCTCGCTCGTATTGATTGCGGCCGTGCTCGGAGGCGGCGCCGCCGCGTTCGCATATACTGCCGGCTGGCTCTCGCACGGGCGCCTCACGCCGGAGCGGATGATCGCGGCGCTGGCGCCTCCGGGGGGCGCGCCGCTCGGGCACCGGCGAAATCATGCCAAGGGAATCTGCTTCACCGGAGCTTTCGAGGCGAACGGAAACGGCGTCGAGCTCTCGCGTGCCAGGATCTTTGAGCGCGGCCAATATTCGGCGGTTGGCCGCTTCAATCTCGGCACCGCAGATCCGAACGCCGTGGACGCAACCGCGCGTGTGCGGGGTTTGGGATTGCAGATCGCCGCAGAAGACGGCGAAGAGTGGCGGATGGCGCTGATCAACCCTCCGATTTTCGCCGTGTCCACGCCGCAGGCATTCCATGAGCTGCTGATTGCATCCGGCAAGAAGGATCCGGAAGCGATGAAGGCGTTCATCCAGTCCAATCCGGAATTCGCCGCGTTCGCGACCTGGGCGAAGACGGCGCCCTGGACCGGCAGCTATGCGGAGGACGCTTACCACGGGCTCAACAGTTTCATCTTCACGGATGCGCGCGGCGGCGAGCGGACGGTGCGGTGGTCGTTGCTTCCGGCCGCTCAGGCCGTACCGATATCACAAGCCGAGCTGGAAAAGCGCGGCCCGGATTTTCTGGAGCAGGAGATAACGGAGCGCATCCGCACTGCCGGCCCGCAACGCTGGACCATGGTCACGACGGTCGCCGACCCCGGCGATCCCACTGCAGACCCGAGCAAGGCCTGGCCGGAGGGCCGCCGGACGGTGCAGGTCGGAACGCTCGTCGTGCAGCGGATCGAACAGGAACGAGACGGACCGTGCCGCGACATCAACTTCGATCCGACCGTGCTGCCGAAGGGAATTCGGGTGTCGGACGATCCTTTCCCGGCCGCGCGCTCGTCGGTCTACCGCAAGTCCTACGATCTTCGTGCGGCCGAAGCTGGCAGCTATCCGCGAACGGGGACGACCAGGCCATGAGCAACGCGCCTCATCGTTTCGCCCCGATCCAGCGAATCTTGCACTGGCTGATGGCGGCTTGCATCATTGCCATGCTCTTCATCGGCGTCGGCATGGTGTCCACGGTGGCACCGACCTATTTGCCGCTGATCCTGATTCACAAGACGCTCGGTGTTGCGCTTCTGGTCCTCGTCGTGATCAGGCTGGCGCTGCGGCTCCATTACGGCGCGCCGGCATTGCCGGAAGATCTTCCGCCGGCGATGAAGGTGGGAGCACGATTGTCGCATCTCGCCCTCTATGGCTTCATGATCGTCATGCCGCTGCTGGGTCTCGGTATGCTCTGGGCTGCTGCATATCCGGTTGTCCTGTTTGGCGGGATTCAAGTTCCTGCGGTGCTGCCGCAGAGCGACCGCGCACACACGCTGCTTTGGAACGCTCATTTCTATCTGGGCTTTGCGTTCTTTGCCATCGTGCTGCTGCATCTGGCGGCAGCGCTGTTCCACGCCCTGGTCCGCCGTGACGGCGTCTTCGGGACGATGGCACTCTTTTCACTCCGGAACAGGACGACGCCGGCGGAATGAACCTTCGTGCGCCGGCGAGGCTCGGCCAGATTTTTCCAGCCTCCAACAAGGATGACGACAATGACCAAAGCAGATATCCAGACCCCGACGGATCTTGGGGCTAATGCGAACCGGGACATCCCAGCCGCGCTGAGGGCGCTTCTGGCCGACGTCTTCGCGCTGTATCTGAAGACCAAAAACTTTCACTGGCACGTGTCGGGCCGGCACTTTCGTGACTATCACTTGATGCTCGACGAGCAGGGCGAGCAGATCTTTGCCATGACCGACGAAATTGCCGAGCGGGCGCGCAAGATCGGCGGCACCGCGTTGCGTTCGATCGGCCAGATCGCGCGCGAGCAGCGCATTCTCGACAACGACGCCGACTACGTTGATCCGCAGGACATGCTCGCCGAGCTCCGCAGCGACAATCAGCAGCTGACGCGGGAGATGCGCAGGGTCCACGAACTCTGCGACGAACACGGCGATGTCGCGACCGCGAGCCTGCTCGAGAACTGGATCGACGAGACGGAGCGGCGGATCTGGTTCCTCTACGAGACCGGCCGAGGCGGTCCGAACTCGTAAGGATCGGGTGTGTTGATGCGGCCGATCGCTGCGAGGGGGTGAGCCATGATGGCGGGCTCGACATTCACCCGGCACCGGGAGATCGCCTGGCGCGGCGGCCGCACCACATCGACGTCACGGAAGGCAGCGATGATCGGTGCGTCGGTCGTCGTTGCGGTTTCTGCGCCGACCGGGCTCGCTATCCAGGCAGTGGATGAGCGGGAATTACGCTTCTCGCGGTCGCCCGCGATGACGGATACGGCCTATTCACGCATCTGCACCGCGTCTTGCTGCCCGGAGGAGGCGGCGCCGCGCGCGGGCTGCTGACCTCGCGGACCTGCAGACATGGCGATGCAAGCTGTATCAACGGAGCCCCTGACCGAGGCAGACGTCGAAGCCTACGCTCCCGAGCGGTCGCTGCTGGTCGCCTCTCTCCTGAGCATGTCAGGAGGTTTTCTCGATGCCTTTACATGGTTGTCGCTCGGCGTGTTCGCGAGTTCGCAAACCGGCAATGTCGTTTTCCTCGGGATCTATGCGCTGTCGGGGCAATGGCAGCTGGCCCTGTCCCATCTCCTGCCGCTCGTGGCCTTCCTCATGGGAGCGGTCGTGGCAGTCCGCACCCGGGCGGCATTGCTCTGTCTCGCCGGTGAGATCGTCTGCCTGGCAGCGACGATGCTGCTGCTCCATCATGTTCCTGATCAGATCGTGATCCTCGTCATCTCCTTCGGCGTCGCATTGCAATCGGCAAGTTTCAGGCAGGTCGGACGCTGGAAATATCTCTCGGTCACCGTCACCGGAAACATGCTACGGGCGATCGATCAGTTGGTCGTGGCGTCGGATCGCGATGCAGATCGCGGTGCACGAACCATGCTCGTGCTCTGCCTGATGTTCCTGATGGGGGCCGCCGCCGGCGGCTGCGTGACGAGATGGCTGGGCGGGTGGAGCCTCGCTCTGCCGATCGCATCGTCGGCATGGGTTCTCTGGCTCTGCCGCAAGCGAAGCTGTTCGTAATGACGTCACGCTCGCTCGTTGCAGGCGCCGCGCGTCTGCCCGAGAGCGGCCCCTGCGGCCGATCGCTGTAGATCGCGGTAGGACGCGAGCCTACGGACAAGAAGAAAGGTGCCGGTTTCGGCACCTTTCTCGTTCCGGCCCCATATCTCCATGCTTCAGGATTTGGGCATGACGCCGGGGCCGTTGTCCGGCCATTGAGCGATCAGCTTCTCGTCGATGTTGAAGTGCTGGGCCACCAGCCCGGGCGGCGTGTGTGTCAGCCAGTTGGAGAGCGAGACCTCTTCGTAGCGCGGCGCACGGAATACGCCGATGAACTGGAGCTCGGTGTCGCCGACGTTCTCGACATAGTGGCCGAGATTGCGCCGGACATAGCCGATGTCGCCAGCTGCGAAATCCGTCGTCCGCGCGTTCGGGCCGGTGTCGAACACAGTCATGCGCGCCTTGCCCTTGATGTAGTACTGCCACTCGTCGGCGTTTGGATGCCAGTGCATCTCCCGGACCGCTCCCGGCGGCATCGTCACCAGTGCCGCGGCGATCGTCGTGGATACCTTGAAGTTGCTGCTGTCGGCGACGCGGATGCTTCCGGCGGAGCTCTCCTTCACCGGCGCCGAACTGGCTAGCGAATGGATGAACGGGTAGGGCGGTGCCTCCGCATGCTTGGCGACCGCCGCGCGATCGGCGGCGAGATCGCCGGGCATCGTCCCCTGGAAGATCCAGAGATTGTTCAGCGGGATCTTGGCGAAGGCGTCGGCCGGCACGCCAAAGTTCTTCGCCAGCACCTCAGGCGGCGTATGGGCAAGCCAATCCGTGACCAGCAGCGTGTTGAACTCATTGGCATGGCCGTCGTCAAAGCAGATCACGAATTCGCAGCCGTCGGGACCCAGTCCCTGCAGTGAATGCGGCGCGCCCGACGGGAAATACCAGAGGTCGCCGGCCTTGAGGTCGCCGACATAGGGCCGCCCCTGCGTGTCGAGCACGGTGATGCGGCAACTGCCGTAGGTCATGATCGCCCATTCGGCCGCCTGATGCCAATGCAGCTCGCGGACGCCGCCGGCAGACAGCCGCATGTTGACGCCGGAGATTTCCTTCGAGATGGCGAAGTCCGCGACGGTGACTTGCCGGGCCCAGCCGCCATTCTGGATGCGCCTCGGTGCATTGTTGAACGAGGCCCAATCCATCGGCTGGCCGCCGACGTCGGTCGCCGGCGGCGTTTGTGCGGAGGGGAATTGCCTGCCCAATTCAGGGTTCTGCGGACCTGGGTCGGTCAGACTTCCCGGGCTCTTGGCGTTGATGGCGCCTTGCGGCGGCTCGTTCGGGTTGCCGAAGGTTGCGGCCTGCGCGCTGGAGCCGACCATGGCGGCGCCTGCCGCGGACATGGCCAGCAGATCACGTCGTGAAAACATCTGGGGTCGCTCCTGAAATATGGTCGAAAGCCCTCCGTAGCGACGGGGCTCCGACCGCCGACGCTAGTCTCCGCTTGTCGTTTCAGCTTCCGGGAACGGAGCTCTTTTTGCCGGAATGCATGGCTGCCGCGGCCGGCCAGCCACGAGGCGACCAGCCCGCCACCCGCTCAGCTTAACGCCGTCATACAAGGGCTTCCCGGGAAAGCCATCCCGTGAACGCGCGGCCACGAGGCTCGCGGCGCGCTGGGCATCAACGACGATGTTCTCGATGGTCTTGCGGATCTCGGCGATATCGGGCGTGGGCCTGTTCAGCCACCGCAGCCGGGCGGCGCCATTGTTTGCGATGGCGGCCAGCGGCAGGGCAACACTCCCCCACGCCCACCGTAGAGCGCGATCCCGCATGGGCCAGCCTGGGAGCATACGGCGCCACCATCGCCGGGGCTTTACGGGCGTGGAGCCGTCCGCGCGTTCGAGCGTCATACGAAGTGTCTAACGCGACATTGAAGAGCCGTCTTTTGCAATCTGGCAGGTCCTTTGTCAAAGCGCACGAGGTCGCGAGCTGTTCGCCGGTCGCGAGGCTAGGCCAGCGCTGCTGTTGGGTTGGTCACGTCGAACCGCCGCTCGAACTCGGCGACATCGACGACGCCGCGCCGGTGGGTGCCGTCGCCGATCTTGCGGCTGCCGTCCCAGGCCTCGATTTCGAATAGCACGCTCTTGGCCTCGACCGCGATCACCCGCGCGATCGCGCGCACCGTGTGGCCGACCGGCGTGGCGGCGAGGTGGCGGATGTTGACCATCATCCCGACGCTGACATGGCCTGCGGGCAGGGACGGCTGCACTGCCGATCCGGCGGCCATTTCCATGTGCAGGATCATCATCGGCGTGCCGTAGACCGCCGGCATGCCTGGTATCACGTGGCCGACCGTCATCTCGGGCGTGACGGTCACCAATTTGTCGGCGGTCATGCCCGCGCTGACCTTCTCAAGCGGATTCATGGCTCAGTTCCGTATCTGCTTTGGTTGTCGGGAGGTTGGATGTCGCGGCCGCCCGCGGCTTGCGCCCGGTGAACCAGCTGCCGAGCTTGTCGAGATACAGATAGACCACGGGCGTGGTGTAGAGCGTCAGGATCTGCGAGAGCATCAGGCCGCCGACGATGGTGTAGCCGAGCGGCTGGCGCAGCTCCGCGCCGGTACCGGTGCCGAGCATCAGCGGCACGCCGCCGAGCAGCGCGGCCATCGTCGTCATCAGGATCGGGCGGAAACGCAGGGTGCAGGCCTGGTAGATCGCCTCTTCCGGGCTGAGCCCGTGCTCGCGTTCCACCTCCAAAGCGAAGTCGACCAGCATGATGCCGTTCTTCTTGACGATGCCGATCAGCAGGATGATGCCGATGATCGCGATGACGCTGAGATCCATATGGACGGCGAGCAGCAGCAGCAGCGCACCGATGCCGGCCGAAGGCAGCGTCGACAGGATCGTGATCGGATGGATCAGGCTCTCATAGAGCACGCCGAGAATGATGTAGATCACGATCAGCGCCGCGCCGATCAAGAGCGGCGTGCCCGACAGCGAGGACTGGAAGGCCTGCGCATTGCCCTGGAACGAGGTCGACAGCGAGGCGGGCTTGCCGGTCTCCTTCTCGATCTTCTGGATTGCCGTCACCGCGTCGCCGAGCGCCGCGCCAGGCCGCAGGTTGAACGATATCGTGACAGAGGGAAACAGGCTCTGGTGATTGATCAGGATGGGCGCAGGCTTGATGACGGCGTGGACCAGCGTGCTCAGGGGGACCTGCTGGCCGGTAGCCGAGTTCAGGTAGATGTCCTTGAGCGCCTCGGGTCCGTATTGAAACTTCGGATCGACCTCCATCACGACGTGATACTGGTTCAGCGAGGTGAACATGGTGGAGACGATGCGCTGGCCGAAGGCGTCGTCGAGGGCGTTGTCGATCGTCGTCGGCAGGATGCCGAAACTGGAGGCGACTTCCCGATTGACGGTGACTTCGAGCCTCGGACCGGCATTGGCCTGGTCGCTCGCGACATCGGTGATGAGGTCGAGCGCGCGAAGTTTTGCCAGGAAGGTTGCCGACCAGTTGGCGAGCTCGTTGGAATCGGCGTCCGTCAGCGTGTATTGATACTGCGTTTTCGACAGCCTTGCGCCGATGGTGATGTCCTGGGCAGCCTGCATGTAGAGCCTGATGCCCTGGATGTGGGCGAGCTGTGGCCCCAGCCGCTCGATCACCTGATCGGCGCTGGCCTTGCGCTCGGGCTTCGGCTTCAGGACGATGAAGATGCGTCCCTGATTGAGCGTTGCCGTCGGTCCGCCCGGACCGATATAGCTCGCGACCGACTGGATCGCCGGATCTTTCGAGAGGATGTCGACGATCGCCTGCTGACGTTCGGACATCGCGGGGAAGGAGATGTCCTGGGCAGCCTCGGTGATGCCGACGATCTGCCCGGTGTCCTGCTGCGGGAAGAAGCCTTTCGGGATGATCACGTACAGATAGCCGGTCAGCGCGATGGTCGAGAGCATCACCAGCAGCGTCGCGAAGCGATGGCGCAGAACGATCCGCAGGCCTCTCGCATAGAGTGACAGCAGGGCGTCGAATCCCCGTTCGAAGGCGAGATAGAGGCGGCCGTGTTTCTTTCGCGATTGATCCTTCAGCAGCCGCGCGCACATCATCGGCGTCAGTGTGAGCGAGATGACCAGGGACAGCAGCAGCGCTGCGGTGATCGTGACTGCGAATTCCTGGAACAGCTTGCCGACGTAGCCGCCCATCAGGAACAGCGGGATGAACACCGCGATCAGCGACAGGGTGATGGAGACGATGGTGAAGCCGATCTCGCGGGAGCCCTTCAGCGCCGCCTCCATCGGCGTCATGCCCTGCTCGAGATGGCGTACGATGTTCTCGATCACCACGACGGCATCGTCGACCACGAATCCGACCGCGATCGACAGCGCCATCAGCGAGAGATTGTCCAGGCTATAGCCGAGCACGTAGAGAACCGCGAACGTGCCGATCAGCGCCAGCGGAACCGTGATCGCCGGAATGAGGGTGGCCCAGAAATTCCGCAGGAACAGGAAGATGACCATCACCACCAATGCGACGGTGAGCATCAGCGTGAACTGGACGTCGGACACCGCCGCGCGAATCGTGGCGGTGCGGTCCGCGGCGATCGTCACCTTGACCGCCGGCGGAACGGAAGCTTGCAGCTGCGGCAGCAGCTTCTTGATGCGGTCGACCGTCTCGATCACATTGGCGCCGGGGACGCGCTGGACCGCCAGGATGATGGCGCGATCCTTGCCGTACCAGCCGGCGAGGAGGTCGTTCTCGGGGGCCTCGATCGCCGTGCCGATATCGCGGATGCGTACCGGCGAGCCGTTGCGATAGGCGATGATGAGGTCCTCATAGGCCGAAGGTTTCAGGAGCTGGTCGTTGGTGTTCAGCGTGTAGGTGACGCGCGGGCTGTTGAGCGTGCCCTTCGGCAGGTCGACATTGGCGCCGGCGATCACGCTGCGCACGTCTTCGAGGCCGATGCCGCGGGCGGCGAGCGCCTGCGGATTGACGCGGATACGGATTGCGGGCTTCTGCTGGCCGCCGATGCCGACCAGGCCCACGCCCGGCACCTGCGAGATCTTCGGCAGCAGGATGTTCTCCGCATAGGCGTCGACCGTGGTCAGCGGCAACGAGTCCGACGTCAGCGCGATCAGCATGATCGGCGTCTCCGCCGGATTGACCTTCCGGATCGTCGGCGGGTAGGGGATGTTCGGCGGCAGAAAGGGGCTGGCGGCGTTGATCGCTGCCAGCACGTCGACCGCGGCGCTGTCCACCGTGCGCGATAACTCGAACTGCACCGTGAGCTGTGCCACGCCGAGCGCGCTGGACGAGGTGAGCTGGGTGATGCCGGGGATCTGGCTGAGCTGCTGCTCGAGCGGCGTGGCCAGGGACGAAGCGATCGTGCCGGGGTCCGCGCCCGGCAGTTGCGCCGAGATCTGGATGGTCGGGTAGTTGACGTTCGGCAGCGCGCCGACCGGCAGCAGCGGATAGGCCGCAAGGCCGCACAACAGCAGGCCGGCCATCAGCAGGGCAGTTGCGATCGGCCGCATGATGAAGGGCGCGGAGAGGTTCATGGGAGCGCGTCCTGCACGGCGCTTTGCAGGTCGGCTTCGCGCGCCGCCTTGCCGTGCAGCTCCCTGACGCGGCTTCCTTCGGTCAGCCGATACTGGCCATCGACCACGACGACGTCGCCCGATTTCAGGCCCTGATCGATCAGGGCCTGCCCGTCGCTGATCTCGACCACGTGAACGGGACGCAAGGTGGCAGTCTGATCGGGAGACACGACGTAGACATAGCTGCCGTTCGGACCTTGCTGAACGGCCGATCCGGCCACCGTCAGGGCATCCTTGCGGGTTTCCAGCAGCAGGCGCGCGTTCACCAGCTGCCCCGGCCACAGCCGGTGCTCGTGGTTGGGGAATACCGCCTTGAGCTGGACGGTCCCGGTGGTCCCCGCGATCTCATTGTTGACCAACAGCAGCGTGCCCTCGTCGAGCTTCATCTTGTTGTCCTGACTGTAGGCGACCACCTTCAGCGCCCCCTTCGCGGCCTGCTCCTGGATGACGGGCAGATCAGCCTGCGGCAGGGTGAACAGCAGCGAGATCGGCTCGATCTGGGTGACGACGACGAGACCGTTCGGATCGGTCGGATGAATCACGTTGCCGACGTCGATCTGGCGGACACCCGTGATGCCGGGGATCGCCGACGTCAGGCGCGTGTAGCTGAGCTGGACATTGGCCTGATCGATTTGCGCCTCGTCGGCCTTTACGGCGGCCTTGAGCTGCGCCACCTGCGCCGTCTGCGTCTCGATCAGCTGCGGGGTCGCATAGCCCTTGTCGCCGAGCTGATTGTAGCGTGACAGATTGGCCTCGGCGTTCACGAGCTGCGCCTGGTCCCTGTCGCGGTTCGCCGTCAGCTGCTCGATCTGTGCCTCGTAAGGACGAGGATCGATCTGGGCGAGCAAGTCGCCGGCCTTGACGGTTTGGCCCTCGGTGAAGGCGATCTTGACGATCTGTCCCTGAATTTGGCTGCGCACGACGTCGGTGTTGTAGGCGATCACCGTGCCGATGCCGCGCAGATAGATCGGAACATCCTTGCCGGTGACGGTGGCAGCAACCACTGGCACGGCGGCGGGTACGGGCGCGGCGGCGACGACCGGCTTCTTGTCGCGACCGAAGAACCAGAAGCCCCCGCCGATCAGGATCGCGGCGAGAGCAACGAGTGCAAGGGTGAGGCTCCGTTTCACGGCGATGATCCTCCTTGAGCTCCGGGATTGCCGGAGCCGTTGATTGAACTCGTGCTGCCCACGGAGTCAGGGCCGGGCACCGGCACGAACGAACTGATTCCGGCGCTGCCGAGCTCGGTGGATCCAAGCGGAATCCCGACGCGTCCGACTGTCGATGTCGAGGGAGGCAAGGCTGACTGGGTCGTCATGCCGTTTGGGCAGCCAGGCGACGAGCTTCCGGAGAGCCCGCCGCCGTCGAACAGAGATCCAGATGATGCGGGATTGCCTGACGCGGCGCAGTTCGTCGCGCCTTGCAATGGCGTGATCGGAGATACGCCCGGCGTTGCAATTTCAGTCGAGCCCAGCGGAATGCCTTCAGGCCGTGTCGAACCCATGTTGAGCGGCGAGGTCGTGAGCATTCCGATCGATGGCGGCATCGTCGGCAACGCCGTTTGCGCAACAGCCGCGACCGGGGGCAACCATACCAGCCAAAATGCTACGGCCGCGCCCAAAAGCGTCGATGCAAACCGGCGATC